>OLLK01000229.1_pt1 | contig 121542 bp, 108 predicted proteins | sample 1604531 | NCBI WGS metagenome assembly OLLK01 (sample SAMEA104055722, study PRJEB20765) | soil metagenome | isolation source: soil | reverse complement strand
AAGTCTCAAAATTGGGCAGATTTGGGGTATCTTGCTTTTATAAGTGGCTAAAAATGAGTGGTTTCGTATGCCGTTTGTAGGGTGATCGTGCGTGAATATTGAACACTTTGAAGGGGCTGTTTTATTAAATAAACAGCAACTTTCATTAATGGGTTTACCGCGCTTCGCGTTAGGGGGCGTCGCGGATACCGGCCGCGTCAGGGGTCTCAGCGCAGGCTGTGGCTAAGGCCTTGTGAAGTATGAGCAAAGCACCAGACCCGCCTCTACCGGCGGGGAACGCCCTGTGTCTGTGATCTTATATGATATTCAACATCTTCTGCGTGGCTTTAATTGCGCAAACGGTTTGGTCCGAATCGAGGCCTCGGGTAATGAATTTCTTCTTCTCTGTTTCCCAGGTAATAATGGTTTCGCACAAAGCATCGGAACTGCTGCCCGGCGCTATCCGCACGGCATAGTCGATCAGTTTGGGCAGGTTTCTTTTTTTCTTTGTGTAAACTTTTGCCAGGGCATTCATAAAGGCGTCGAACTGTCCGTCGCCCTGGGCGCTTTCTTCGAATTTTTCACCTTCCATGTTTACCGAAATCGTTGCGGACGGGCGGAACCCCATGGCATGCATCAATACATATGATTCAACCACAACTTTGTCCTGGTACAGGCTGCTGTCCAAAACATCGGAAATAATATATGGCAGGTCTTCCTTGGTTACCATCTCCTTTTTGTCGCCCAACTCAATTACGCGTTGCGTAACTTTTTTCAGATCGGCGTCATTCAGCTTGAGGCCTAATTCCAACAGGTTTTTCTCAATATTGGCTTTGCCGGATGTTTTACCGAGGGCGTACTCCCGTTTTCTACCGAAGCGTTCCGGCAAAAGATCATTGAAATAGAGGTTATGTTTACTGTCGCCGTCAGCATGTACGCCGGCGGTTTGGGTAAATACATTTGCACCGACGATGGGTTTATTGGAAGGTATGCGTACGCCGGAGAAGGTCTCCACCAGTTTACTAACCTTGTACACTGACGACTCTTTCAGGCCGATCCTTACATCGGGTGCGAAATCATTCAACACAGCGATGGTGCTGGCCATAGCGGCGTTACCGGCACGTTCGCCCATGCCATTTACGGTCAAGTGCAACCCGTCGCACCCGGCCTTTACCGCTTCCAGCACGTTTGCGATGGCCAGGTCATAGTCGTTATGGGCATGGAAATCGATATGCAAATCCGGGTAGCGCTTTCTAATGTCGCTTACGAATGTGAAAGTCTCGTCGGGCGTTAAAATGCCGAGGGTATCGGGTAATAATATTCTTTTTAGCTGTTGGGTCGATAAAAAATCCAGCAGTTGGTACACGTATTCCGGCGAGTTACGCATGCCATTGCTCCAGTCTTCCAGGTAAACATTTGTTGAAATCCCTTTGTCGCGTGCCATCCCAATAACCTGGCCTATTTCACAAAAATGCTGCTCAGGTGTTTTTTTAAGCTGATGGGTTAAATGGTTCAGCGACCCTTTAGTCAGCAGGTTTTGAACCTTCACACCCGAGTTTACCATCCATTCAATAGAAACACCGCCATCCACAAACGAAAGCACCTCAATGCGCTCGGTATAACCATTTTCAGCCGCCCAGCTTAAAATACCCTGTACCGCCTGGAATTCACCTTCAGACACACGTGCAGAAGCAATTTCAATCCTGTCGACATTGAGCTCTTCCAACAGCAACTGGGTGATGGTTAATTTTTCTGAAATGGAATAGGACACGCCCGAGGTTTGTTCCCCGTCGCGGAGTGTGGTATCCATTATCTCTATTTTTCTTCTATTCATGAGCCGAAGCTGGTTTGGTTGGTTTCTTTAAGTTCCCCTCCTGGGAGGGGGTGCGAGGGTTTGTGTGGTGGCGGGGTGGGTCCTCCGATATGCATCGAAACACACCCCTGCCCCCTCTCAAGAAGGGAATCGCACAGCCCCTCGCGGATAATTTTAACTATTGCAATAACTTCTTTTTAAAGCGGCAAATTTGCAGCAAACTCCTTTATTTCGGTTTTGATGTTCAGCAGGTAGTCGATATCATCAAAACCGTTGGTTAAATTATCTTTTTTGTAGGGGCTGATGTCGAAGCTTTCTTTTTCGCCGGTCGACGGAATAGAAACCGTTTGCTCAGGCAAATTCACCTCAATTTCTGTTTTTGGGTTGGAGATGATTTCCGTGAACAGCCTTTCCAAAAACTCCGGGCTAACCTGCACCGGCAGCACGCCGACGTTTATGCAGTTGTTTCTAAAAATATCTGCAAAAAAACTGGAGACCACACAGCGGAAGCCATAATCGTAAACAGCCCAGGCCGCATGCTCGCGCGAGGAGCCCGAACCAAAGTTTTTGCCGCCCACCAATATTTTACCGGTGTAAGTCGGATCGTTCAATACAAAATCTTTTTTGGGCGTGTTGTCGCTGTTGTAGCGCCAGTCGCGGAAAAGGTTATCGCCAAAACCAACACGTTCTGTCGCCTTTAAAAAGCGGGCAGGTATGATCTGGTCGGTATCCACATTCTCTATCGGTAGTGGAACAGCTGTGCTTGTCAGTATATTAAATTTATCGTAAGCCATTATTTTATTTTTGGGATTATTCACCAGTGTTTATTTTTTATTGGTGTTCATGAGGTCGCTATGCTCAGTTTCACCGATTGTTTTTTGATTTCACCGATTTATTTAGGGGATTACATCGATTTGTTTTTTCCTAGTCTCTGATCTCTAATCTCCAGTCTCTAACTCAAACCAATTCTTCAATTAGTGTTCTCGGATCAGTTACCTTCCCGGTAATCGCTGCTGCAGCAGCTACCAGCGGGCTGGCCAGCATCGTGCGTGCCCCGGGACCCTGGCGGCCTTCAAAATTGCGGTTGGAGGTACTTACTGCATATTTTCCGGCGGGTACTTTGTCATCGTTCATGGCCAAACAGGCTGAGCAACCAGGCTGACGTAGGGTGAAGCCTGCTTCGGTTAATATATCCAGCAAACCTTCTTCCTTGATCTGGCTTTCAACAATGTGCGAGCCGGGAACCAGCCAAACGGTAACACCATCGGCTTTGTGTTTGCCTTTAACCAGGGAAGTAAATGCCCTGAAGTCCTCGATACGGCCATTGGTGCAGCTGCCCACAAAAACATAGTCTACCGGTTTGCCTAACATGTGCTGGCCTTCGGCAAAACCCATATAATTCAGCGATTTTTCGTAGGTAGATGCGCCGCCTTCTACATCAGCCGCGTCAGGAATATCATGCGAAATACCCATGCCCATGCCAGGATTGGTGCCGTAGGTGATCATCGGTTCTATCTTGCTGCCATCAAAAGTGAATTCCTTGTCGAAAGCAGCATCGGGATCACTCTTCAATGTTTTATAATATGCCAGCGCTTTGTCCCAGGCTTCGCCTTTAGGGCTAAACTCACGTCCTTTTACATAGTTGATGGTGGTCTCGTCCGGCGCGATCATGCCACCACGTGCGCCCATCTCGATGCTCATGTTGCAAACCGTCATGCGGCCCTCCATGCTCATGTTTTCAAAAACCTCGCCGGCATATTCTACGAAATATCCGGTAGCGCCGGATGTGCTGAGTTGCGAAATAATGAACAGCGCGACATCCTTTGGCGCAACGCCACGGCCGAGTTTGCCGTTAACGGTAATACGCATTTTTTTCGGCTTCGGCTGCATAATACACTGGGTGGCCAATACCATTTCGACTTCGGAAGTACCGATGCCAAATGCAATCGCGCCAAAAGCGCCATGAGTTGAAGTGTGCGAGTCACCGCAAACAATGGTAGCGCCGGGCTGGGTAATGCCGTACTCAGGGCCGATCACATGCACAATGCCATTTTTTTGATGGCCTAATCCCCAGTAACTGATGCCGTATTCATTGGAGTTTGCTTCCAATGCATCCAGTTGGTTGGCTGAAAGCGGGTCAGCAACCGGCAGGTGCTGGTTGATGGTTGGCGTGTTATGATCAGCCGTTGCAAATGTGCGGTTTGGGTACAAAACCTTTGCGCCGCGGCTTTTCAAACCCAGGAAAGCCACCGGGCTTGTTACTTCATGCACAAGGTGACGGTCGATAAACAGCACATCCGGCCCCCCTTCAATCTTACGGATCACGTGCGCATCCCACACCTTATCAAATAATGTATTGCTCATTTTTTTATTTTTTTAGATATAATCGTTACGACTGACTATAAGTGTTTATGCCGCTCATCAGCGCTAACAGGTCAGCGTCTTGAATTCCTTTGTTGGCATCGGCCATTTCCAGGTATTGTTTATAGGCGACATCCAAACCGGCTTTATCCAGTTTATAACCTAAACGCTCCAAATGAAATTTTAAGGCGTGGCGGCCGCTGCGCGCGGTCAGTACGATGCTGGCGCTTGGGAAGCCCACGTCTTCGGGTTTTATGATCTCGTAGTTTTCACGGTTCTTTAAAAAGCCGTCCTGGTGTATGCCCGAGCTGTGTGCAAAAGCATTCGCGCCAACAATGGCCTTGTTGGCCTGTACCGGCATGTGCATCTGGGTGCGTACCAGCTGGCTGATCTCGTAAAAATTACGCGCGTTGATATTGGTATACAGCCCAATAACCGGGTGCGTTTTTAGTATCATTACTACTTCTTCCAGTGAAGTATTGCCGGCACGTTCGCCAATGCCGTTGATGGTGCCTTCCACCTGCCGGGCGCCGTTTTGCAGGCCCGCGATGGAGTTTGCAGTAGCCAGCCCCAGGTCGTTATGGCAATGGGCCGAGATGATCGCTTTATCTATATTCTGTACGTTATCTTTTAAAAATTTTATTTTTTCCCCGTACTGATTGGGCAGGCAATAGCCGTTGGTGTCGGGTATATTTACCACTGTAGCGCCGGCGGCAATCACCGCTTCCACCATCTGTGCCAGGAAGTTTATATCCGCACGACCGGCATCCTCGGCATAAAACTCGATGTCCTCCACCGATTTTTTGGCATATTTAACAGCATCAACAGCACGCTGCAATATTTCTTCGCGGGTACTGTTGAATTTATGTTTGATATGCTGGTCGGAGGCGCCGATGCCGGTATGGATGCGGGGATGTTTTGCGTATTGTAATGATTCAATGGCTACATCGATATCACCTTTGTTGGCGCGGGTGAGGGCGCAAATGGTGGGGTTGCGTACTACTTTTGATATTTCAACTACACTTTGAAAATCACCCGGGCTGGATATGGGGAACCCTGCCTCGATTATATCAACCCCCAGCTCTTCCAGTTCCCTGGCAATCTCGATTTTTTCGGGGGTGGTTAACTGGCATCCCGGTACCTGCTCGCCATCGCGGAGCGTGGTATCAAAAACATAGACTCGATTTGGATCGTGTATCATACCTATTTTACATTTGAGATGTGAAATGATCACATCGGTTAATTCTTTCCTTTTTGTCATTGCGAGCGCAGCGTGGCAACCTCGTCGCAATGCACTGGCGTTTATAGATTGGCGACGAGTTTGCTTCGTCGTTCCTCCTCGCAATGACAACCTTTTATTCTTTTACTGCCACAAACCTCAGCCTTACATAGTCTATATACCAATCGCCTTCCTTGTTGTATTTTGGCTCTAGTATCTCCGATATCTCGCTGATTATTTGCTCTTTTTCTTTTGGCGCGATACCTTCAAAATAGGCATCGCAAAACATATCCAGCCATTTGCCAAGCCCGTCCCTGCCATCTTTAAGCAAGGTTGCCCGGTCAAAATGAACCGCAAAAGTTACCCTGAAGCCTGCATTTTCCAGCCTGGTGGCATACTCTCCCAGCGAAGGGAAATACCACATTTTCCTTTTTGCCAGGTCAGCGTGCCCGTATTTTTCCAGCGTTTTGCGCAGTGCTGCCATTATATGCGCATTGTTTCCTTTGCCACCCATTTCCGCAACAAATCGGCCGCCGGGCGTTAGGCTATTATAAACACATTTTATCGCCTCATCAGCTTTATGCACCCAATGCAAAACTGCATTGGAGAACACCGCGTCGAACGGTTCATCAAAATGGAAATCAGCAGCATCGGCAACCATAAAATCAATCCCTGGAAAGCCTTCTTTTGCTTTCGCGATCATCTCCTTCGAAGCATCGATACCGGTTACATCAGCCCCATGCTCTCTTATCTTATTTGTTAAATGACCGGTGCCACAACCCAAATCAAGGATACGCTCGCCGGGTTTAACATCCAGCAACTCCAGGACGCTTTCCCCGTATTGAAATACGAAGTCGCATTTTGAATCATATAGTTCAGCGTTCCATCTCATGATCACAGATTCTTACAGATTTTTATTTTTTGTGATTTCACCGATTATCGTATGATTTCACCGATTTTTTTATTGCAGGTTTCGTCGATCTAAACTCCTGTCCCCCCTTTAGGGGGTTAGGTGGTTAAAGATATTCCACCACCTTTTGCCCCATGGCCGTTGTGCCCAATATTTTGCTTTTATCCGTTTTACTGTCGGCAATGTCACCGGTCCGATAACCCGCTTTCAGCGTTTTATCAACCGCGTCAGTTATCCGTTTGGCTTCTTCTTTCAAACCAAAGCTGATCTCCAGCATCAATGCCACCGATAATATCGACGCCAGCGGGTTTGCCTTATCCTGGCCGGCAATATCATGCGCCGAACCGTGGATCGGCTCAAAAAAGCCGGTGCCATCACCGATAGCAGCCGATGCCAGCATACCCATAGATCCAGCAATTTGCGAGGCCTCGTCTGTTAAAATATCACCAAACAGGTTAGCAGTTACTACCACGTCGAACTTTCTCGGGTTTTTAACCAACTGCATGGCGGCATTATCTACAAACATGTGCTCAGTTTCCACGTCAGGGTATTCTTTGGCAATTTCTTGCACCACTTCACGCCATAAACGCGAGGTTTCTAAAACGTTCGCCTTATCAACCGAACAAAGCCTTTTGCTGCGCATACGCGCTGCATCATATGCCTTGCGGGCAATGCGCTCCACTTCATACCGATGGTAGATCATCAAATCGGAGCCGCTGTCAGCTGTGCGTTTCTTTTCACCAAAATAAACATCGCCTGTAAGCTCCCGGAAGAACAGGATGTCTGTTCCTTTTAACACTTCGGGTTTTAAGCTCGATGCGTCCAGCAGTTCATCAAACAGCACAATAGGGCGCAGGTTTGCATACAATCCCAAACCTTTACGGATGCCCAGCAAACCTTGCTCCGGCCGTACCTTGGCATGCGGGTCGTTATCATATTTGGCATGGCCCACGGCCCCGAATAAAATCGCGTCGTTGGCTTTTGCTTTTTCCAAAGTTTCATCTGGCAGCGGGCTGCCAGTGGCCTCAATCGCCTCGTGGCCCATGAGTGCATCATCGTAAGTGAACGTATGCCCATAAAGCGCGGCGATCTTCTCAAGCACAGCCTTACCCCATGTTGTAACTTCAGCGCCGATACCGTCGCCAGGTATAACCAGTATTTTTTTAGATATTCCCATTTTTATATTTTGTACTGCACGTCATCATAGTGTAGAACCGTCGGAAACGGGTCATAAAAATGATGCAAGAGCTTTTTCCATTCCTGGTATTCTTTTGATCCCCTGAAACCCTCTGTATGATCGGTTAACTTTTCCCATTCTACCAGCAAGATGAATTGATTTGTATGCTCAACACATTTTTTAAGCTGATGCGAAATATAACCGGCCATTTTCGATATGATCTCCTTTGCTATGGAAAATGCTTTTAAAAACTCCTCTTCCTTGCCGGGGGTCACATTTAGTATGGCTACCTCTAGAATCATTTCGTTATTTTAAGTAGCAGTGGCAGTGGAAAGTAGCAGTATTTTGACTGCCACTGCTACTGCAACTGCCACTAATTAGTCTAAGCTTCCACTACCTGATTTTCAGGACGAAGGCTCCTAACTGTTTTGCCTGCTTGCCACATTTCGCTATCGCGCAGTTCTTTCAGTTCGATATCCAGTTTTTCGCGGTAATCAGGTTTGCTGTTTGAATCGATTGATTTTTGCGATTCAACGCCTGTTGCCACGCTGTTGTATAATTCTTCAAATACAGGTTTTGTAGCATCACGGAATTTCTTCCACCAATCCAATGCGCCGCGTTGAGCCGTGGTTGAGCAATTGGCGTACATCCAGTCCATACCGTTTTCGGCAACCAATGGCATTAATGATTGGGTTAGTTCTTCAACGGTTTCATTAAATGCTTCAGATGGTGAGTGACCGTTTTTGCGCAATACTTCATATTGTGCCGCAAATACGCCCTGGATACATCCCATCAGGGTACCGCGTTCGCCGGTTAAATCGCTGAAAACTTCTTTCCTAAAATCAGTTTCAAACAAGTAACCGCTGCCTACTGCAATACCTAAAGCGATAACCCTGTCCTTAGCTTTTCCGGTTGCATCCTGGAAAATGGCATAGCTTGAATTTAAGCCGCGGCCCTGTAAAAACATCCTGCGCAATGAAGTGCCCGAGCCTTTAGGGGCTACCAGGAACACATCCACATCAGCAGGAGGGATAATGCCGGTTTGCTCTTTAAAGGTGATGCCAAAGCCATGTGAGAAATACAAGGCCTTACCAGCGGTCAGGTGCTTTTTAACGGTCGGCCATAAGGCGATCTGTGCGGCGTCGCTTAATAAGTAGCAGATCACGGTTCCTCTTTCAAGGGCTTCCTCAATCTCGAAAAGCGTTTCTCCGGGTACAAAGCCATCGTTTACAGCTTTATCCCATGTTTTGGTGCCTTTACGCTGGCCAACAATTACGTTGATGCCGTTGTCTTTTTGATTGAGCGCCTGGCCAGGCCCCTGAACGCCGTAGCCAATTACAGCTACCACTTCGTTCTTTAATACTTCCTGTGCCTTTGCTAAAGGGAACTCTTCGCGGGTTACTACGTTTTCTTCAGTGCCGCCGAAATTTAATTTTGCCATCTTCTTTATTTTTTGGGATTACACCGATTTTTTTATGATTTCACCGATGCCTTGTTGTTTGATTTTATATTTATGTGGTTTGATTTAATTGATTTTTATCTCTCCTACCTTTCACCATTAGCCTTTCACCTATCTTTTCGTAATAATCACTATTCCGCTTGCCCAGCCCATTTTTGTTAAAATAATATCCTCCCGGCCGTCCAGGTCGGCTATTAATTGTGCGGCTTTTTCAGCGTGACCTGTTGGCCAATTTTGCTGCGGCAGCATGTCGTCGATAATATAAATGCCGCCTTTTTCAACCATATCCAGCACTTCATTCAGCAGCAAATACTTTCCCGGCCAGGTATCCGCAAAAATAAAGCTGAACTTTTTGCCCTTGTTTTGCTTTATCCATTCGCCGCCGTCGGTACAGATCAGCCTTAACCTTTTATCAACGCCTAAATTTTCCTTTGCTATATTTAAAAACGTTTCATCATTGTCTATCGATATTAAGGTCGACTTTGCATCCATACCGTCCAGTATCCAGGTAGTCGACAAGCCTGTACCAGTCCCCAATTCCAAAAACTTGCCACCGGGTTTGGTAGCTGCCAGCGTTTTCAACAACGAACAAGTCAGCACCTCGGACGGCATCGAAAAGCCATTGGCTTCGGTGGCTTCCTTTATAGCGTTGTAGGCTAATGGATATCGTTGTTTTATTTCTTCAAGCATATTTTTTGGGATTTCACCGATTTTGGGTGATTTCACCGATTTGTTTTGTTCTTATTGTTATAGCGATGGGTTTAAAACCCATCGCTATATGTATTACATAGTGAAGACTTTGTCGCCGTCATTCAAAAATTCGTTTTCAATTACATCTTCGCCCGGTTCTAGTCGCTCAAACTCGCGTAACTTGGCGTTAAAACCCTCGCTGTCTTTAATGATCGCCACCCTGGCGCTGCGCACAAACTCGATCAGGCCGTAAGGCTGTAAAATATTGATCAGATTGTCGGTTTCTTCGCGGTGTCCGGTGGTCTCGAACACGGTATAGTCTTTGCGGATCACAACCACGCGGGCGCCGTTCTCGCGCAGCAAACGTTCAACGCTTACCCGCTCGGCAATCACATCGGTTGAAACTTTATAAAGCGCCATTTCCTGCCAGATGACGTCCTCGTTGGTGTGATAGTACACTTTCAACACTTCTACCTGCTTCTCTATCTGGCGACAAAGCTTGCGCACCACATCCTCCGTTTCGGTAATCACAATATTGAACCGATGAATACGGTCGACCTCTGACGGCGACGTATTTAAGCTGTCGATATTGATCTTGCGGCGTGTAAATATGATCGCAATCCGGTTTAGCAAACCAATCTGGTTCTCCGTGTACACCGTGATGTTGAATTCCTGTTTTATTTCGTGGTTGCTCATTTTTTAACAATTTAATTCCCCCCTTTAGGGGGTTAGGGGGTTACTTCAACCTGATCTCCGCCACACTGCATCCCTGCGGCACCATCGGGAATACGTTATTTTCCTTAGTTACCGATACTTCCAGCAAGTACGAGCCTTTGGTTTCCATCATTTCCTTTAGTGCGCCAGGCAGTTCGGCCCTGTCAGCTACTAATTTTCCGGGTATACCGTAGGCCGAGGCCAGTTTCACAAAGTCTGGGCTGTCAATATCCACAAAGGAATAACGGCGTTGGTTAAACAGTTCCTGCCACTGGCGCACCATGCCCAGGAAGTGGTTATTCAGGATGATGATCTTTACATCTATACCGGTTTGCATAATGGTGCCCAACTCCTGCAGGGTCATTTGGAAACCGCCGTCGCCGATGATGGCAATTACGTCCCTGTCCCTTGCACCGAATTTGGCGCCGATCGCTGCCGGGAGTGCAAAACCCATGGTGCCTAATCCACCGCTGGTAATATTGCTGCGGGTTTTGTTCAGCTGCGCATACCGGCAGGCCACCATCTGATGCTGGCCCACGTCGGTTACGATAACCGCATCTCCGTGGGTTAGTTCGTTCAGCTCCCTGATCACCTCACCCATAGTAAGCTCCGGTGTGGTTGGGTTCAATTCTGTGTGGATAACCGTGTCAACCTCCTGCTGCATGTAGTCGTGAAACTTATTCAGCCAGTCAGTATGTGTTTTTTGCTCCACCAGTTCGGTCAACATGGGCAATGTTTCTTTGCAGTCGCCCCAAACGGGTACGGTAGTTTTTACGTTTTTGTCAATCTCGGCCGGGTCGATATCTAAATGAACTACCTTCGCTTGCTTGGCATATTTATCCAGGCGGCCGGTTACGCGATCATCAAAGCGCATACCGATGGCGATCAATACATCACACTCGTTAGTCAGCACATTTGGGCCGTAATTGCCATGCATACCCAGCATACCTACGCTTAGTGGATGATCCGTCGGGATAGCGCCTGCGCCGAGGATGGTCCAGGCGGATGGAATACCGCTTTTTTCGATAAAGGCCTTAAATTCCTGCTCCGCACCGCCAAGTATTACGCCCTGGCCCCAAATTACAAACGGTTTTTTTGCCTGGTTGATCAGTTCGGCAGCCTGTTGTACATATTTGGCACGAACAATCGGTTTCGGCCGGTAGCTGCGGATATGGTTACATGGCGAATAGCCTTTGTAGTTGAATTTTTGTACCTGGGCGTTCTTAGTGATATCCACCAAAACCGGACCGGGCCTGCCGCTGCGGGCAATATAAAATGCCTTAGCTATTACCTCAGGGATCTCATTCGCATCAGTTACCTGGTAGTTCCATTTGGTAACGGGGGTGGTAATATTGATCACGTCAGTTTCCTGGAAGGCATCGGTACCCAGTAAATGGGCGAATACCTGGCCAGTAATACAGACCAACGGTGTGCTGTCGATCTGCGCATCCGCCAAACCGGTTACCAGGTTTGTTGCACCCGGGCCACTGGTAGCGAATACCACACCCACTTTACCCGAAGTGCGCGCATAACCCTGACCGGCGTGTATGCCGCCCTGCTCATGGCGCACCAGTATATGGTTCAATTTGTCTCCGTAATCAAATAAGGCATCGTAGATGGGCATAATAGCGCCTCCGGGATACCCGAATATAGTATCCACACCCTCAATCACCAATGCTTCCAATAAAGCTTCAGAGCCTGTAAGCTCTCTTGCTTCAACCGGTTCCTTGGCAATTTCAGCGATATCTTTTGTGCTGGTCGTCTCTTGTACAGCTTCCATATCTTTATTTATTTCTGTGATTTCACCGATTTTATAGTGATTATTCACAAGTATTTGTTTTTTTAGCGGTGTTCATGAGGTCGCTGCGCTCAGTTTCACCGATTTGTCTGTCATTCTGTTAATTCCTGCGATCGGGTTTAAACCAGATTCTTTTACCTTTCACCTAAAGGTCAGTTACACACCCCTGAGCCGCCGTGCTTACCTGCTTAGCGTATTTATAAAGCAGGCCGCTTTTAGCTTTAAGGGCTGGCTGTACCCATTGGGCGCGGCGTGTGGCGATTTCTTCATCACTCACCTTTAGCATCATCGTGCGGTTTATCGCGTCGATCTCGATCAGGTCATTGTCCTTCACCAGTGCGATCGTCCCGCCGTCATAAGCTTCGGGAGTGATGTGACCGACGACGAAGCCATGCGTTCCACCAGAAAATCGACCATCTGTAATTAGGGCAACCGTAGCGCCTAATCCTGCACCGAAGATGGCGCCGGTAGGCTTCAGCATTTCGGGCATGCCTGGTGCGCCCTTGGGGCCGATGTTGCGGATCACCACCACATCGCCTGCCTTAACGCGGCCACTTTGTATGCCGTTTATCAGATCAAACTCCCCATCAAATACCCTTGCAGGGCCTTCAAAGCGTGTGCCTTCCTTACCGGTTATTTTGGCAACGCTGCCGCCTTCGGCTAAGTTGCCGTATAATATCTGCAGGTGGCCGGTCGCTTTTATCGGCTTTTCAGCCGGGAATACAACTTTTTGTTCGTCAAAATCCAGGTCGGGGATGCTCTCCATATTTTCCGCAATGGTTTTACCAGTCACGGTTAAACAATGGCCATGCAGCCAGCCTTTTTTCAGCATATATTTCATTACCGCAGGTACGCCGCCAACCTTGTGCAGGTCTTCCATCATATACTTTCCGCTCGGCTTCATATCCACCAAAACGGGTATGCGGTTGCTGATCTCCTGGAAATCGTCCTGCGTTAACGGCACCCCAATGCTTTTTGCTATCGCGATCAGGTGCAATACCGCATTGGTCGATCCCCCCAAAACCATTACCAGTGCGATGGCATTTTCAAACGCCTCGCGGGTCATGATGTCGGATGGTTTAATGTCTTTTTCCAACAATATTTTTATCGCTTTGCCTGCAGCCAGGCACTCGTCTTTCTTTTCCTCGCTGGTCGCGGGGTTGGATGACGAAAAAGGCAAACTCATTCCCAGCGCTTCGATGGCCGATGCCATGGTATTGGCTGTATAGATACCGCCGCAGGCGCCGGCGCCCGGGCAGGCATTTTTTACCACGCCCATAAAATCTTCGGGCGTAATATTCCCGGCTATCTTTTGCCCCAAAGCCTCAAAGGCCGAAACGATATTTAAATCTTCTCCTTTATAATGACCTGGTTTGATAGTGCCGCCGTAAATCATGATCGATGGGCGATTTAACCTTCCCATCGCCATTACCGAGCCCGGCATATTTTTATCGCATCCGGGTAATGCCACCAGTGCATCATAGTACTGCGCACCGCAAACCGCCTCTATCGAATCGGCAATTACATCACGGCTTACCAGCGAGTAGCGCATCCCGTCGGTGCCCATGCTCATGCCGTCGCTCACGCCGATGGTGTGGAAGATCAGGCCCACCAGGTTTTCTTGCCATACACCCTGTTTCACCAGCTTGGCCAGGTCGTTCAGGTGCATGTTGCAGGTATTGCCATCATAACCCATGCTGACCACGCCAACCTGCGCCTTTTTCAGATCCTCGTCGGTCAAACCGATGCCGTAAAGCATGGCCTGTGCGGCGGGCTGTGTAGGGTCCTGCGTTAACGTTTTGCTGTAACGATTTAATTCAACTGCCTCAAGCGTTTCTGTGGGAGTGCTCATATTTTATACTGTATTGCCGTTGTGTTATTTAAAAACGATCGGGCAATAACATTAATTACTTAGTTTATAATATTGTGATGAACAAGGTAGAGATAGCATAAAGGAATAACAAGCAACAAAGCATGAATTTTAAATTAGAATAATATTTGCCCAACGCCCATCAAACAGAATAAATGAACTGTTTGCATTATTAATTCAGAATAAAAAGTTTAGGTAAATAGACTAAAGTTTAAAACGGTATTCGGTATGTATTTTATGCATGCATAGCATTAGGGCTGATTTTCGCCGGAAAATGGATGAGAGTGGAAAAAAATTTGGCCCGACCAGGCAGCATTTTTGCCTTTCAGCCCTTATAATATTTAGCCAGCGCATCAAATAATTGCTTAGTCTGCCAGGTCCCGTCTTCCATCGTTTTGACAATGCTGAAGCTGGCCATGTCATAGTCTTTTGACGGATCACTATTATGAGGAAGTTTTGGAGTTTGAAAATCAAAAACAAATGTTCCTTCGACCGAAAAATCATCGTACGTTTTTAATAAACCCGTGATATAATCCGCTTGCAGCTGCTCATTGCGGACGCAGGGCTCGGTAAAAACCGGCGGATAAACAGCTGAATTTAAAACGAAATATCCGGCCGGACCTTTTTTATCGGCGCCATTATAGCTGCAGCAACCAAATTCAGTAATGATGACGGGCTTTTGGTTAGAAAATAATGATTTCAATGTTTTATTGAAAGTAGACGCATTGAACGATGCTTTATAAAGATTCATGGCAACAAAATCAAATAGCGTCCAGTTGACTTTCTCCCACATCGCGCTGGCATATGTAATTTTACCATTAAACTCATTTTTGACGATAGAAACGGCGTCGTTCAAAAAACGGTCGAATTGTTTTTGAAAGGCAGGTTTTATACCCAACGCATTCTTGATAAAAAACGCAGGTTTCATCAGGTTTTTGATCCTTTGGTGTAAATTATGTCCCTCAACAAATCCCGCAACATCAATCGTGGCTTCGCCTGCAATAATGAATACGACCCCCTGCCCGGGATAATTGTCTTTTAAAAGCTGCGCTGCCTTGGCTGCCTTTTGCAGATAAGCAAGTGTGTCGGCAATTCCAGCATCGATCAATCTTGGGGAAAACCAAACATCCAGGCCGGCTTTAAGCGCAATATCACCTGCAGCACTTAGTTTATCTATGTCCTTGCCATAAAGCCGGACCGAGTTGCAATGAAGATCGTTTTTAATCGCGGAAAAGTCGTGCATGAGCCTTTCGACAGGCAGGCCATCTACCGTAAAATTGCCCGGGGTATATTCTGTCCCAACATCGTAAGTTATGCCTTTATATTTCATGGAGTTAGTTTTGCTGGAGATTCATAAGTTTTAGCGGTATAACTAGTGCTTGAAAATTAGCAATCAATGAAAATGTCGGCGAATGGCGGCAAAAAATCGGCGGGTGAAAAATAAAATCGGCCAACAAATCGATTTGTTCCTGGTTATGTAGCGTTTCACCAGCCTATACCGTATTTTTATCAGTGTACTTAAAATGCCCCGCAAATTTCAACCAGCACTTATCAAAATGAAAAAAGCCTTCTTATTATTATTTATAGTTAGCATTTCTTTTACACAGGTGGTTAAGGCCCAGAAAAAGACCAGCGAAGATTCTTTGGAGGTGATTAATGCCGCGCATCGCTATGCATCAGGGTTCAGGCTTCGTCGCAAAGACCTGGCAAAATTCAAGCAGGAACATTTTCTGCCAACGTCTGATTATTTTAAACCTGACCGCCGTATTCCGGCGGCGCTCACAAACGATTCGCTGTTTGTGAAAACGTACCGGGCAAAAGCCTATGACGTTGCTCTGGATCAGCAAGACTTTCCCGGCTTCCCGAGCCTGCTGCCACCGAATCATAATCCGCCGGGGCCGCCATTGACAGCTTACAACACACCAAGCCAGCAGGCCGCGCAGAGCGATGCAAAAAACTTCAGCTTTAGCAAAGCGATGTTGACGCGTTTTAAAACAGAACATTTTCCCGAAACATCCGATTATTTTAAGCCCTCGTCAGCGACCGGTTCCAGTCCAGCCATGCTTGCCGATTCCTCCTATGTGCAAACATTTCGTTACGAGGCGTACAATCACGTTTATCATCAAAGGGTAAACCCGACCGGGCACGGTATTTTAATCGGCAGTATTACAGCGGTGGGGACGGCGATAATCGTGATCATATCGGTGGCCCTGTCGCGGGTACAAGTTTATTGAATTCCATTTCGCGACGTTTTACAAGCCCTTGAGAAGCCTTCGGTCGCTATTATATTTTCTTATTCCTTTTCGCAAACGGGTGCGTAAACCCGCCGCTTTCCACGCGGCTGATCTCGTATTCGGGCAAGCTTTCCAGCAACCTGGTCAGGTTGGCAAACCCATGCGCGCGCGGATCGAAACTGGAGTCAATCTTGCGCAGGTTTGTGCCCAGTGACGAAACAAAAATGCCCGCATCTTCCGTGTTCGACATGAAATAGGCTTTATCTATCAGCCGCAGGTCCACAGGCGGGAACTTCGGCGCCTCCAGTTTCGAAACCTCTTTCTTTGCTTTTGGCGTGGTGATCGTTTTTTCCAATATGGGTTCCTGCACAATATTCTCATAAAAAGTAAACACCTCGCACGACCGTACAAAGGCTGCCGGCGTTTTCTTTTCGCCTACACCCATCACAAACACGCCCTCTTCCCTTATCCGTTTGGCCAGGCCGGTATAATCGCTGTCGCTGGAGACGATGCAAAAGCCGTCGGTAACGCCACTGTGCAAAATATCCATCGCATCAATGATCAACGCACTGTCGGTTGAATTTTTGCCGGTGGTATAGCTGAATTTTTGTATCGGCGTAAAACTCAGTTCATTCAGCAGGTCCTTCCAGCTGTTCATGCGCGTTTGCGTCCAGTCGCCGTAAATCCGTCGTATGGTCACTTTGCCGTACTTGGCAACTTCCTCCATAATCGCCCTAAGTAATTTCGCCTGTGCATTATCGCCGTCAATTAACACGGCTATTTTTTCTGTTTTCTTCTCTATGTTTGCCATTCTGATGTGCAAGTTATTAATAATCAGCCGGAATATGGGTTTATTTTATGATAGGCCAGGGCAAATGCATTAAAGTACACCCAGCACTGCAGCGTTCCAAAGCGTTCCATTTTTACACGCGGAACGCGTGGAACATTATGAAACATGCTCACTATCAGTATGTTACATATTTAATTAATTAGCGCATTTTTATAAGTTCCTGATAATCAATTGTTCCAAGAATTTAATTTTTAAATACATGCCTGTAATCTGCTGATTTTCAAACTGTTTCATAATAATTGGGGAATTTCCTCCACACATAACTAAAATCTTCTCCTAATCATGGCGCAATCTTTAAAAAATATTTTCACCTCAGCCAGCCATTTGTAAAACGCCCCATATCTCCTATCTTTGAGCATGCTAAAAAGAGCTGCTGCATTTTTTTTGTCGTTACTGTACCTAATTACAGCAACCGGCTTTGCGCTTAACCTCCATTTTTGCGGGGATAGCATTACAGCAATAAGCATTAACGCCGCTGCTAAAACCTCAGGTGGTTGCGTCGATGCGATGCAATGCTGCCACAACCGCCATTTGGTGGTTAAGGTTAAGGATGCTCACCTGGCACAGCCACAAACAGCGCAGGCAAAGGTGTTCACTTCTCCGGTTACACCATTTTGCTATTCCTCATTCTGCTTCACACCAAAACAAGGCTTTCCGGGGCTGTTCATCAATAAACCACCTCCCGACCCGCCGTTGCCGGGTGTCGATGCTTTCCTAAAAAACCGTGTATTCCGTATCTGATCATCAGTGGTAACTGCTTCCCATGCAGTAAAAAATCATTCGTCCTTTTTATTACCATTAATTAATGATCAAAAAATGAAAACACTAAAAATAGTTGTATTGCTGCTGGCGCTTTCTACCAGCATTGCCAGTGCCCAGTTTACGAAGGCCGATTTACAGGTTAGCGGATTAACCTGCGCCCTTTGTTCAAAAGCTACCGAACAATCGTTAAAAAAACTTCCTTTTATCGGCGATATCAAAACCGACCTGCTGCATAATATATTCGTCATTACTTTTAAAAATGGCCAGACGGTAAATTTCGACCAGATCAGCAAAAAAGTGCAGGACGCCGGCTTTTTTGTAAACAGTCTCAAAGCAACCTTCAACTTCGATAACACCAAAGTGGCCGATAACTCTTTTAGCTATGGAGGCGATTCCTTTCAGGTGGTAAGCGGGGCTGACAAGCCTTTAAATGGCCAGGTTGCGGTTACCATTGTCGATAAAGGGTTCGCACCGAAATCGGTATCCAAAAAGTATGTCGGCCAGTTAAGCACTGCTTCCAGCGGCAAAACGGGGCGGGTTTATCATGTAATTATATAAGCCTTAAACCCTGTCGTTATGAAACATTTATTATGGGCAATAAGCCTGCTGGCGCTGGCGTGCCCGGCCTTTTCGCAGGAGTTATATGTAAACACTGAACCGGCCAGCAATATGGCCACCAATTCCCTGGGCATCCGGCTGGAGAACCAGGGTTATTTTAATCCTTATAAAACCCGCACTACACTGGAGCTGATGTTTGGCGCAAGCCGGCGTTTGATGGTACATGGCTCGTTATACGTGTCGGATTATTATGAACCCCAGTCGCACCTGGAAGGCGGCAGCGTTTACGCCAAATACCGTTTTTTATCGGTCGACTCGGTTCAAAAGCATTTCAGGGGCGCGGTTTTTGCAAAATTGTCGAGCATCGATAATCCTATACCCTACCAGGAAATCTCGCTGGATGGCGATAACTCTGGTTTTCAAAGCGGCGTGGTTTTTACCCAACTGCTGCACAAGCTGGCTTTGTCAGGTTCAGCAAGTTACCTGCATGCCTGGGGCAATACCGGCGGGTATAACCTTCCGTTTGGCCATGCAACCAATGCGATGGCCTACACGCTTTCGGCCGGGTACCTGTTGCTACCCAAAACATATACCAGCTATAATCAAACCAACCTGAATATCTATACCGAGCTGCTGGGGAAAACCAATCCCGGCCTCGGCCAAAGCTACCTGGACGCGGCCCCTGCGGTGCAGTTCATCTTTAACAGTTTAATAAGGGTTGATTTTTCGTACCGGGTGCCGCTGTACAGCTCGATGGAACGCAACACAGCGCACGTATATTTGGTGAGGGTGGAGTATAACCTGTTTAATTTGTAGACGCGGCTTATTATACGGGAATGCCACTGCCAGGAGGCATATAACCGCATAAAAAGCTTTCAGTAACCTGCCGGGCGAGCGAAAACCCGGCAGGATTTAAAATGTAATTCTGCACTTTGCTTATGGAATCCGGATATTAACTGCATCTAAGCAATAACTAATCATTATTGTTTTGTAATTTATCGGCGATGCGGTTTAAATGGACAATTTTCCTGGTTTTGCTTTTTAACAGCGTCAACTTGTTTGCACAAACAAGGCTGAATGGCGACTATAATGCAGATTATAACACGTTTGATTGTTCGGACCCGAACGTTATCGTTAAAAACTTTTTAAACGGCCGCGCAGCGTTTATGATAAAAGGCGCCAACCCGGGTGAGTGGAAGACCAACCACGTTGGCTTTATAGATACTACAGGCAAAATAGTCATCAAGCCTGTTTATGCCAATTGCAGCGATTTTATTAACGACCTGGCGCTAGTAATGGATACAAGTGGTAAAAGGGGGGCTATAAACCGTAACGGGGAAATAATTATTCCGTTTGCCGCGCAGGAAATTGAATGGTGCACCAATGGGCTTTACCTCATATCCAGGTATGCAGATATCAGCCTGGTCGACGGTAACGGCAGGACGATCGTGCCGTTTGGAAAATACACTGCCTGTGAACGCTATTGGGCGCCGCTGTATGGATATAGCTTGCTGGAGGAAGGGGGTGACGACGGCGGAAGCGGGCGCAGGGGGTTCGCCTGGTACACGTTGCCGCTTTATCGGCTGGCGCTTGACCAATTTATCACCGTTCAATCCGGAACCGGAAGAACAGCCAAATGGGCGGTGATCACCCGTGATGGAAAGGAAATTATCCCGCCAAAGTTTGATGCCATAGGCCCGTTTACTAAAGGCCTTGCGCCGTTTTTGCTTAACAAAAAATGCGGCGTTATGGATACTACCGGCGCGCTGCTTATCGGCCCGGAATATGATAACTTAGCCGTCACCTCGGATGGCCTGGTCATTGCCATAAAAGACAAAAAGTCGGGAGTCATTTCGTTAAAAAACAAAATTATTGTTCCGTTTAAATATGACCGTATCGACACTGCCGGCGCGGGTGCGTTTTTGGTGGATACAGGTAAGGGGATGCCTTACAAAGAGTACGCTGATCATGGAAAGCCTTATCTCGGTGGCATTACCGCGAAATTCGGCGTAATAAATAAAAGCGGGCGTATCATCATTCCTGTCGAAAATCAATCTATACAGCCTTTCGGCACGGGCTACCTGGTTTTTAAAAGAAGCGATAGTGCAGCATTTTTTGATTCAGCCGGCGTTCGTAAAACGGCTTATGCTGCTCATTGCTACGTAAGCTACCCGGTGTGCTGGCTGGGGGATAACCAGGGCTTTCTTGTTTATAAAAAGCGAACACGCGATTTTATCCATTACGAGATCGTCGATCGCTTATGTTACAAAGCGGGCGGGAAGTGGGGCCGGCTGGATTCGGCAGGCGAAGAGGTGACCAAAGCAATTTACGACAAGTTTTGGTTTTTGAACCGGTATAACGTTACTGCGACTATGGTTGCGGCACAGCGTGATAGTAAATGGGTTATTGTCGACGATAAAGGCAAGGAAATAGCAGATGGCCCGTATGATGAGATTGTGCAGGAGGGAATGTCTTTTTACAGGGTAAAAAAGAATGGAAAGTGCGGCTTACTAAATATGGATGGTAAAGTGATTGTACCGGCTATGTATGACCGGATAAATATCGACCAATATAACAGCGATTTTATCATCGTCTCACTCGCGGGTAAACAAACCTGGTACAGCTTTAACGGCAGGCAAATTATGCCGCTAAAGTATGATCTGGTTAAATCATTCAGGAACGGCCTGGGCGAGGTAATGGTTGACAACAAATGGGGGCTTGTTAACAATAAAGGCGTTGAAATTGTACCTTGTAAATACGATGAGGTCTTCTCCGGGCCCATGATCCGGGTTGGCGAAAACAAGCTATACGGTTTGATAAACCGCGATGGGAAAGTTATAATGCCAACGGTTTGCAGTTCGATCACCCTGGGGTGGCGCGTTCGCCGGCCGATTTATATCCTCACCCGCAACGGGAAAACAGGGATGATCGACGCTGCTTCAGGTAAGCTGTTTTTGCCCTTTATATATGATAGCGCTACTTCATTAACCTACTATTTAAAACCACAGGGCAAGCTCCTGGTGAAAAATAACGGACTGGTAGGCGTGGCCGACAGCACAGGCAAAATAATTGTGCCGGTTTTGTATACCCATGTTGCCATGCTAAACGATACTTCCAAAAACCGGTATTGGATATTCCGGGACAACAAGCGCGGCATGGCAGGTGAAGACGGCAAGGTTATCCTGCCCCCGATTTATGACAATGTGATGCCACTTAGCTATGGCTTACCAGGACGATATTTAATAACACAGGACAAAAAGCAAGGGATAGCAGATGATCATGGCAAAATACTCATCCCGTGTGCGTATAATTATTTGTCGGCGAGCGACCGGTCAATTGTGACCGACAAGGAGCAGCTTTTTGGGGTTATGGACTGGAAACAACGCACCATCGTACCTTTTATTTATGAAAGCGTTGAGCAAAGCAAAACAGGGTATATCGTAAGGTTAAAGGGGAAAGTTGGTGTTTTGGATTTAAAAGGTAACCCGATAATTCCCATTGCCTACAATTACATATCGGGTTATATGATAACAAACACCTATTTCCTGACCAGGGACAATAAAATGGGCGTAGCCGATAATACAGGGAAAATTATTTTGCCGGTGGTTTATGACCATCTGGAACCCTGCGGCACTGAAAATATCGTTATAACAAAAGATAAGCTTTACGGTATGATAGATTACACAGGTAAAGTAATTTATGCCTGTAAATACACATTAATTAATTGTGTGGACGGCAAAGTGGTGGAGATATATTAGTCTGAAAAGTCCGAATCCCGATAGCTATCGGGACCGAAAGGCCGAAAGAAGCGTGGGTCTGGCCGTTTTTAAACAAAATGATATCTATTGACATTCGGCGCTTATGGATTTTGGCCATTAACTGCATCTATGCAATAAATAATCATTATGTTTCATGCTTTACTGGCTATGCGGTCTAAGTGGATAATTTTCGTGGTGCTGCTTTTAAATGCAGCGGGCTCGCAGGCGCAAAAAACGCTTCGCGGTGTTTATGATGGAGAATATCACACGTTTAACGTTTTCGACCGGAACATCTTAACCCAACGTTTTGCAAACGGCCTGGCTGCGTTTATGATCAAGGGCGCCAACCCGCTGGAGTGGAAGACAAACCGGGTCGGTTTTATCGATACCACCGGCAAAATTGTTATTCAACCCGACTACACCGATTGCAGTGGATTCCGTGGCGATATGGCGGTTGTTCAGGATACTGCAGGCAATACGGCGGTTATAAATCGTAAGGGGCATATTGTTATTCCTTTTGGCCAATACTATATAGCATTGTGCACTAACGGCTTGTTTATTAAAACGCGGAAAACGCCACACGGCGGCATTAGCATGGTTGATGCTAAAAACCACACCATCGTTCCGTTTGGCAGGTATACTCTTTACGCCACCAACTGGGCTCCCTTATATCCTGTTTATGGGGAGGACTACAAAGGTGATGGCCTTCCAAAATTCCAATGGTATCCTATTTCTTTTTATGTAATAAACTTTGATAAATATCTTCCGGTTAAGATAGAGCCTGAAAGAACAGGCAAATGGGCAATAATTAATAATAAAGGAACGGAGACTGTCCCGCCCAAATTCGACGGGATAGGTTTGTTTGTTAAGGGTTTGGCGCCTTTCCGCATGGATAAAAAATGCGGGATAACCGATACCGCCGGCAGGGAGGTGATCCCGCCAGAATATGATAATATCGAACTCAGCGGCAACTACTTTGTTATCGCCATTAAAAACCAAAAATCAGGTGCTCTAACACCGGGCGGCAAAGTATTAGCGCCATTTGTATACAGAAGAATTACCAGGATAGGCCAGGATCGTTTGCTGGTTGACAGCGCAAACGGGACTTACAGCGGTAAGTCCGGCGTTATTGGCAAAAACGGGGCGTTCATTATTCCCGTTGCAAATCATGAGATACAGCCATTTGGCAACGGTTACCTGATCGGTAAAAACAACGACAGCACCGCCGTTTTTGATTCTACAGGTATCCGGAAATCGGACTATGCGCGCGGAAGCTATATTACCAGGCAGGTATGGGAAATGGGCGATGAAAAGGGATATATAATTTACAACAAAAAAAAACGCGACTTTATCCATTACGATTACATCCACGATTTTATATACCAGCAGGATGAAAAGTTTGGTTTGCTGGATTCGGCCGGCGATGAAGTAACCAAAGCGGTGTACGACGAGATGCGGTATTTATGGTATAACAAGGTAATTGAAGCGCGGCAGGGAAAATCCTGGCACATTATTGATAACGAAGGCAAGGAGATAGCGTCGGGCCCGTACGATGAGGTTGACCGCGACGACGGCTCCTTTTATAAAGTGAAAAAGAACGGCAAATATGGGCTGATTAGCGAGCGGGCGAAATTAGTAGTGCCTGCTTTGTACGACGAATTGACCCTTGACCAGATTAACGGTTATGCAAGTTGGGAAAGTATCCGGGTTAGGCGGGATGGGAAGTGGGGATATTACGATGCAAGTGGCAGGCAACTCACGCCGGTTAAGTATGGTGTCGCCGGGCCGATGAGCCAGGGTTATGCCGTGATAACGATAAATAATAAACAGGGCCTCATCAACAACAAGGGTATCGAAGTTATTCTCTGTAGATATGATAAGGTTACTTACGGTTATGGCGCTTTATGGATAGTGTCCAGAGACAAACAATATGGTTTAATAAACCAGTCGGGCAAGATCGTACTGCCATTGACGTGCAGCGACATAACTGTCGACAGGTACGGTGCACTGAAGGTATATTATCTGACACGCGACGGAAAGATGGGAATGGCCGATACTGCCGGCAAACAATTTTTACCGTTTAAGTTTAGCCATGCCGAGCCTTTTGTACGCTATTCCAACGAGGTTGCAAGGGTGCTGTTGGTAAAGGACAACGGTTTGTGCGGTATTGCTGATTTTACAGGTAAAATTTTGGTGCCCGAGTTATACGATCAAATTTTTAATGTAACAGCGCTAAAAAAGCCGCTCTATTTAGTTTTCTCCAACAAAAACGAAGGTATTGCAGACGAGGCCGGAAACGTTTTGATAGCCGTTAAAAACTGGCAACTGGGAGATGTGAATGATAACGGGGTAATTGTAAACCAGGACGGATATGCCGGGGTGCTTAACTGGCAGCAAAAGGTAATAGTTCCAATTAAATATGAGCAGGTTAATCTTGCCGGCAAAGGTTTTATCGTGAGGACAGGAGGCAAATATGGCGCCTTCGACTTACAGGGGAAAGAGATTATTCCTGTGGGGTACGATTATATATCATCGTATATACAAAACGTGTTTTTTGTTACTAAGAACCGGATGATGGGTGTGATTGATGAAACCGGTAAAACTATTTTGCCGCTGGAGTATGACGAAATAACAAACTGCGGAAGGGAAAAGATCCTGGTAAAAAAAGATAAGCTGATGGGGCTGATCGACTACACCGGCAAGGTAATTTACCCCTGTAAATACACTTTTATAAATTGTATTAATGATAAGGTGGTGGAGATATATTAAGACGTCGGGAAAGTCCGAAAAGATAAAAGACACTGGAAAACGTTGACTAAACTTATCCTGATATTACCGGCTACCCGGCCATCTTTTTAAAATATAAATACAAATGGCAGTTATCGTTCCGGGTAATCATAATTTTAAGGCCGGCTTTATTTAGTAAATCCATTATTTAGCTTGCCGGTACCGTCTTCGCTTTGCCGTTATCTGCGGTTATTAATACTTTTCCCGGATTACCGGATGCAAGGTCCAGCGCCAAACAGCCGGCAACCAGGTGGTTATTAATCAATATATCCCGGCCTTTAACCAGCAGCGCTGCTTTGCCATCGGGGATTTTAAAACGGGCGCTGTCTGCTATCAGTCCGCAAAACCGCGTCAGCAATGTATCATAGTCCATCCGCTTCCAGGTCTCAGGAGAAAATTTATCGGCGCCATTAACCTCTCCTAATGCAAATTGAGGAAACTTATCGTAGAAAAAACCACCGCTCACGCCTTGCTTTGGATCGGCATGCAAGGTGGCCTGGTTAAAATCAATTGCGACCGTGGTGCCGTTGATTACGGATGGCGGCAGGCAGATGCGGGTAATACCGATAAACAAGCCATATTCGTTAACGAGCGAGGCTGAGGCCACATTCGTTCTTATCTCTTCAAATAAAGGAGGCGCTTTATCCTTCACAGTTGCCGGCGAGATAATTTTGGTTGATATTTCAACTACCGCGTGGCGAATACCTAGATCAACATTATAATCCGGAAAAAACTTGCGGGTGTCAAACAAATCAAACTCACCGTAACGGCAATAATGCTCAAAAAGTATTTCCATGTGGTATTGCTCATAATAGGTTGGCGGGTGTACGCCGGGTTCAGTGAGGATAAAACCGGTATTAAGCACATATTCCTGCCGCAGCTTTTTGGAAACCAAAGAATCAAGTACACCGCATATCATTAAGGAGTCGTCGTAGTTTTTTTCGGTGGTAAGGGGGACACCGGTTTGATAGGCATTGTTTATATTAGTTATGGCCCGGTTTACACCCTCCATGCCATAGTTGTGCGCGGTTTGCTTAAAGGCAACCCGTATCATCTGGTCGGGCCGCAAACGCGATTGCTGCATAAAAAAATGCAAATACCAAAGCGTTGTGTTCTGAAAGTTTTTTACATCAAGGTCTTTGAACTTGCTAACTGCAGCCGGGCGGGAATATACACTGACTGGCAACACATAATTGCCGTTTTGATTTGCGCATGGCGTAAGGTTAATGGTGAACGCGTTATTTGGCTCGGTGATGCAAATAGGGCTGTTTAACGATATGATGCGCAACTCGTCTTTAATATCGTATTCGTCGCCTGCAAACCGTTCGTTCACCATGCCCAATTCACTAAATTCCTTTAACCCCACCCTGTAGTTTCCAGCCGGAGATATTATTTAAGGTAGCATAATCAATACGATACGCAAGCTTCGGGTAATTCCTCACAGCCGGCTTAACAGGGTTTATAGCCGGGCAGCCACAGCTTGCGGCGGTATCCGTAACCGGCATTTTATCCGCCTGGGCAAAAGCAAAAACCGGCACAAGCCAAATTATTGCTGTTAATAATTTGCCGCGTTTGAGGTTTAAAAAAAATAACTCAATCATCCGGTTATGAATTTGGGCGTTGGTATAATTTGATCACTGTGATGTGAAAATCAGCACAGATTTCCATAACACACTAACCTGCAACCTTTTTAAAATATACGCGCAGCTGCTTTTTGTCGGTTTTGGTAATAAAATCCTTCAAACCGGATTTTTTCAACGTAGAAAGCAAATCGGCAATGGCCATCGTTTTGCCTTTACCGTCAGCCTGATTTAGTAACACTTTTTCAGTATCATCCGGTGAAAGATCAGCAACCAGGCAACCCGCAATTACGCGATTATTGATGATGACGTTTTGCCCTTTAAACAACAAATTGGTTTTGCCATTGGGCAGTGTGAAACGGGCTTCGTTTACTACCAGGCCGGTGAAATGGGTAAAGACTGTGTCGTACAAGGTCCACCTTTTTGGAGAGTATGCCTTAACTGCGTTGGTGTCCTTAGCAAATTGCGGATACGGCGCGTAGTCATATCCATCGATCGCAAACTGTCGCTCGGGGAACAAAAAAGCACCATCAAAATCGATACCAACAGTAGTGCCGGCAATCACCGAGGGCTGCAGGCAAACATCCGATCCGCAATCGACTCTTAACATCCTTTCATTGTAAACAACTGCGGAGCATAACCACATCCTTATCTCATCATAGGATGGACGGTTTTTCCCGTTCTTGGTAACAGGGGACAAGATTTTAGAGGAGATTTCTACCACAGCAGCCCGGCTGTCCTTTATTTCTACACGAAAATAAGGCAGAAAATTCCGGGGATTAAATAGTTCGAATGCGCTTGATGAAAGATGGTGTTGAAACAATATTTCCAAACGATTTTTTTCATCATAAGTTGGCGGATGTATCCCAGGTTCCGAAAGGATAAAGCCGGTGTTCAACACCCGTTCCTGCCGGAGTTTTTTTGAAACCAGGGAATCCAGCACACCTGAAACCATTAGCGGGTCGTCGTAATTTTTTTCGGTAGCCAGCGGTATCCCTGTTTGATAGGCGTCATTTATTTTTGTTATCGCCCGGTTTACGCCAAGCAGGTCGTTACTCCGCGCACAATCCTTAAATGCGAGCCGGATCATCTGGTCGGGCCGCTGACCGGACATTTGAATAAAAAGGTGCACGTAACCCAGTGTGGTGTTTTCAAATTTGCTATAGTCAAAGTCCCTGATCTCACCGGCAACAGGTGGTTTATATGTAACGCTCAGGGGCAAAACATAATGATGATTTTCATCCGCACAAGGCGTAAGGTTGACGGTGAAGGTTCCATCCGGATGTACAATTTTTATGGGGTCGCGGGGAGATATAACACTTAAGTCTTTAAAAAAATCATCACTGTTGCCCGAAGACCATCCGTCCTTTACAAAAAGCAAATCGAAGCTCTTTATACCGTTGGGTAGCTTCCACTGGCTAAATTTTTGAAATGTTGTATAGGAAATATCGCCCGCTAATGCAGGATAGAATTGCGGCGGCTGATCTTTATAAGTGATAACCGGGCAACCGCAACTGCCATCAACGTTCTTTGCGAAATTTTTGGGATTTTGGCCAAAAGCCAAAACAGGCAAACAACACATTATTGCCGTAAGTAATTTTCGGCCTTTGCGATATAAAGAAACAGATTTGATCATCCCGGAATTAATTTAGTGTTTTATAACCGGTAATAAGATGGAACTTGCTTCAAGTTTCCATAAATGCGATAAAATTTTTTCCAGCTTAATCCTGCGACTCCCGGGAAGAGGGAAAAACAGGCGACTTAACTTTATTTTCCCCTCACCATCTGCTCCAGCGCATCAATCCATGTTGGCGCATCGTTCAAACTTTCCACCAGTTGGATGTGCTCGCCGCCCAGGGCCTTAAATTCTGCGCCGTACTCCTGGGTTACTTCGTAAACGGTTTCCAGGCAGTCGGCAACAAAGGCGGGGCAAAATACCAGCAGGCGTTTTTTACCTTCATTGGCCAGTTTGGCAACTACCTCGCTGGTATAGGGCTGTACCCAGGGGTCTTTACCCAAGCGGGATTGAAAGCAAATGGTGTATTTTTCTTTGGGGATATTGAGTTTTTCAGCGATCAGCCTCGCGGTATCGTACGATTGCGCCGAGTAGCAGAATTTATTGGTATCGTTCAAGGTATTGCAACAGCCCTCAACTTTTAAACAATACTTACCCGTATGGTCGCATTTGATCAGTTGCCGCTGAGGCAGGCCGTGAAAACTGAACAGGATATGATCGTACGTTTCGGGTTTGTGTTTTTTGGCGTTATCGGCAAACGTTTGGATCATCAGCTCATTATCATGAAAGGAGTTGGCAAAGGTAATTGTTGGTATAGTTGGCCATTTGCTTACAATTTCCATCACCTTTTCATGAACGGAACCGGTGCTTGCTGAAGCATACTGTGGAAACAGGGCGATCACCTGTATGCTTTCCACCAAAGCTTCCTTTAACCGGGCTAATGCCGCTGGGATCGACGGGCTTTGATAACGCATGGCCAGTTCCACCATATACTCATCGCCAAGCCGTTCCTGCAAATGCTTATGCTGCAGTTTACTGTAATGCAGCAGCGGCGACCCGGTTTTGTCGCTCCAGATATGTTTGTAAAGTTTTGCTGATTTCGGGCTACGGAACGGAACGATAATGCCTTTAACCAATAACGTCCTTGATACCGGGCCGATATCGATCACCCGCGGATCCATTAAAAACTCACCGAGGTAGCTCCGCACATCCCTTGTTTCGGGACTATCGGGCGTACCCAGGTTAACCAGTAAAACTCCTTTTTTTGACATAATTTTTTGCTGCGCAAAAATAGTGATTAGAGATTAGAGATTGGAGATTAGTTTGTAGGCGGGGCGTAAGAATATATTGAATAGCCGTAGAGACGCGATACTTCGCGTCTCCCGCTGACAGGTAAACGTTCGACAGGCAAATGACGGACAATCACCACCCATAATCCTTTTATCCAGGGTTCTAAAATCCGGCTATAACAAAATGTGTAAATGCACGGCGGGAGACGCGAAGTATCGCGTCTCTACATGAAAATATTCAATAGGTCTCTAATTCCGCTTTCACTTCCTGCATCAGCCACATGGGGGAGGATGTAGCGCCTGCAATGCCCACCTTATCGCAGGGCGAGAACATTTCTTTTTTCAATTCAGACGTGGAAGATATAAAATAGGTATTGGGATTGTGCTTCCGGCAAACTTCGTACAAAACTTTGCCGTTGGATGATTTCCTGCCGGACACGAATACGATCTTATCAAACTTGCTTGCAAATTTTGGCAGGTCAAGGTCTCGGTTAGAGACCTGGCGGCAGATGGTATCATTGGCCTTTAGCTGGTACCCACGCTGTATCAGTTGCTCTTTTATATGGTAAAATTTCTCGGTGCTTTTGGTGGTCTGGCTGTACAGGGTGATATTTTCGGGCAGTTCCACGTCATCCAGTTCAGCAATATCCTGGAAAACGAGGGCCTCGCCATTGGTCTGACCCGAAAGGCCCACCACTTCGGCATGGCCGTGTTTACCAAAGATCAGGATCTTCTCGTTCGAGTCGAACGAGGTTTTGATGCGGTTTTGTAGCTTTAATACTACCGGGCAGGAGGCATCTATCAGCGTAATGTTGTTTTCCAGTGCGGTGCGGTAGGTGTCAGGCGCCTCGCCATGGGCGCGGATCAAAACCTTTTCATTACTGAGATTTTGCAGGTCCTTATGCTCGATGATGCGCAGGCCTTTTGCTTTCAGCCTTTCCACTTCTTCATCGTTATGCACAATATCACCCAGGCAGTACAGGTAGCCATCCTGTTCCAGTATTTCCTCAGCCATATCAATGGCGTAAACCACCCCAAAGCAGAAGCCTGAATCCTGGTCAATCGTTACCTGAAGTTTATATTCACCCATTACGATACAAAATTAACTAATTTGTTCATTAGTTCACTGGTTCATTTGTTCATTAGTTAACCATGGTTGGATGGCGTAACTGCCATATAAACTTAAGCGCTTTGCCGGATCGTAAGATGCTTCTTTCGGACTTTTCCGACTTTCGGACTTTTTCCTACATCAAACCGCCCGTCCCTTCCATGTATTCGTTCGTGTCAGCGATTTCTGAATAGACAGAAAAGCGATCAACGTTAAATTGAACATCTGCACAGGGTGTAGTACAAGATTATAAAAAACACTTTGCCCAGAAGCGAGGGAGATCATTACCCGGCTAAGCGCTATAAGGCCGGCCATAAAGAAGATGAGGCTGGGGTTAAGTGTCATGAGCACGATCATCGGCCCGCCGATCATCAGTAAAATATAAACCAGTAAACCGGCAATGCTGTCGTTGAACACGGCGAGGGCGCTTTTGCTAAACCCTTCGATGGCCTGGCTATAATGCCGGTACATGCGGCAATTGATCATCCCGTTGGCCAGCAAAACTTCGCCGCGATAGCCCTTTAACTTAACCTGGCGCATAATCTCAGCATCTTCCACTATCTTATCTTTCACCAGGCTGTGCCAATGGTTTTCGCGGTAGGTCTCCGCATCAAAAAACATAAACTGACCGCAGGCCGTTGCTATTGCCGGAGTTTTTGTAAGAAACACCAGCCTGATCGGCAGCAAGTTGAACAACAGGTAATGCAGCAGCGGCACAGTTGCTTTTTCGCCGGTGGTTTCCATGTCCTGGTTGGCAAAAAGGCTCAAAAGCGACAGGTTATACGCTTTCGCACGGTGCACGGCGCTATTGATAAGGCCCACGGAAACCCGCTCGTCGGCGTCAATAAATAAAAAGTAGCTGCCCCGGGCATTTTTAGCTAACTGGTAGCAGGCGTGATTTTTGCCCAGCCATTCCGGCGGCAATTTCCCGCCTTTTATAACCCTGATCCGGCTATCGGCTGCGGCCAGCGATGAACAAACGGCATAAGTTTTATCGGAGGATTCGTCGTCGTAGACGATCACCTCATAATCCTTATAATCTTGCAGCCGGATAGATTCCAGCAAAATCACGATATTTTCTTCCTCGTTTCTGGCAGGTATCAATATAGAAACCATGTCTTGATAATGCTTGTTCACCCTGGTCAGTTTAGGGTTCGAAATAAAATTAAAAAGCGTTACCGTAAAGCGGAGCACGATAAAAAACAGCGTTATGGAGATGACGATGATCAAATTGGTTTTGTTGCAGGTTAGTTGGCGACAGCAAAGCCAAATATAAAACTCATTAACAGTTTTTATATATAACCTTGGCATTATTATATGCTTGCTTATTAATTAAATTTAATAAACGCAAGTATTAATACGTAAAATCGCTGTGGTTTTTTCGCCCGGAAAAACCAGTAATCCCTCGTGAGCGATCACGTAATGCCCCTGGTGCCGTTCCAGGGGCCTTTTCTCAATTTTGGAATGTGAAAAGTCGGTAAATAATCATCGATACTGTTTATCAATTGCCGGCCTTTCTAAAACAATTAATCATTTATTAAAAGTTAAATTACTATGAAAAAGATCAACAACTTGCTTTTCGTTTTAGCAGCAGCAGCGCTGTTTTTATCTTCATGCGGCAAAGATGGCGCTGTCGGGCCACAAGGGCCCATCGGCCCTTCAGGCGCAACTGGCCCAACAGGCCCAACAGGCACAACCGGGGCTACCGGAGCAAAGGGAACCGCTAACGTAATTTATTCAAACTGGTTTACCCTCAGTCCTAAAACATATAAAAAGGACACTGTATTTACTACCTGGCACATTTATGCAGACACTGCCATCGCAGGGTTCACCCAAACTGTTTTAGACAAGGGCACAGTGCTTGTATATGGTAAGTTGGTTGGCTATAATCCAACAATTTGGCCAACCGACCAGGTAAGCCCTATGCCGATAACGATTACTTATATTGAGGGCAGCACAACTTATACCGACGTGTGGTCTGCGCTGGCAACACCTGGCAATTTGCGAATAGATTTTGTCGATAACCAAAACTTATATGGCAGCATAAGTTCTGCACATCAATACAGGTATGTGATCATTCCCGGCGCGCAATTAGCCGCAGCAGTGAAAAACCACGTCAACTTAAAAAATTACGGCGAGGTAAAACAGGCTTTCAATTTGAAAGACTAACTTAAGGCGAGAAAACAGAATGGTGAATAGTAAGTGGGTATTACCGCTTATTATTCACCATTTGTTATGTGCTGCAAAATGGTTTTTGTTGCGCCGGTATGCTCCTCAACATATTTCCCGGCTTTTTTTGCGGCTGTTTGGTAAAATGCCTTATCATTGATCAATGTATCCGCAATACCGGCCAGCTGCGTTCCATCATCAACACTAAACCCCGCCATTATAGCTATCAGTTCATTCGCCTCAATAAATTTGTCATAATTGGGGCCAAAAATTACCGGCAGCCCAAAAGCCGCAGCCTCCAGGGTATTATGAATACCGGCTCCAAAACCTCCACCTATGTATGCAATATCGCCGTAGTGGTATAATGATGACAGCATACCGATATTATCGATCACCAGCACCCTGCAATTCACATGGGGCGAATCGGGGTATCCATCCGGATGTGCAGTAAGGGTGGAATACCTGATCGTTATTTCGGCAGGTAACAGCGCCATTAAGCTGTTGATCTTTTCTTCGCTGATCTCATGGGGCGCTATGATAAATTTCAATTCGGAGTAACGCCCAACAAGTGCGGCGATCAGCTTTTCATCCTGGGGCCAGGTACTGCCGGCAATAAAAACTTTATGGCTGTTTTTAAATTCAGCAAGCCCGGGGATGGCCTTTGGCTGCTGCGCATTTGCCCACACCCTGTCGAAGCGTGTATCGCCGCTCACAGTAACATTATCCAGGCCTATTTGTGCCAGTAATTGTTTCGACCGCTCATCCTGCACAAAAAACCACTTCACAAAACTTAACATTTTGCGATGCAGTGCACCATACCATTTAAAAAAAACCTGCCCGGGCCTGAAAATACCCGAAATTACATAAACCGGTATGTCGCGCCCGTTGGTTTCGCGCAAAAAATGGTACCAGTATTCGTACTTGGTAAAAACAACCAGCCGTGGCTGTATGGTGTCCAAAAATTCACGTGCCTTAAGGCGTGTATCCAAAGGCAGGTAGTAAACGGCGTCGGCCAGCGGGGTGTTTTTTCGCACCTCGTAACCGGAGGGCGAAAAAAAGGTGATCACGATTTTATCCCCCGGATATTTCGCCCTTAAGGCCTCCAAAACCGGCCTGCCCTGTTCAAATTCACCAAGTGAAGCAAAATGAAACCAAATGCTGTCCTTAAAACGTAAAAAGGCCCGCGCTTTGCGGCCGCTGATCCAAAGCCGGGCTTTCCGGTTAAAAAAAGAGGCGAACCAAATGGCGGCAAAATATAAACGGACTACCGCGTTGTAAATTAAAAGCATTTTAAAATTGAATTGCTAAATTCGCAGGGCGCAAAAATAATCACAATTAAAATTAAAAAGGGCAAGGTATTTGCCGATTCCAAAAACAAAAGAAAAACCCTTTAATTAATTAAATTCTATGAAAATTGCTGTTGTAGGCACAGGGTATGTCGGTTTGGTTACAGGTACTTGCCTGGCCGAAACCGGTAACCAGGTAATATGCGTTGATATTAACGAGAAAAAGGTAAAAATGATGCAGGATGGCCAGCTTCCGATATACGAACCTGGCCTGGAGCTTTTGTTTTACCGCAATATCGTTCAAAAACGTTTGCATTTTACTTCGAACCTGGCCGAAGCTATTGCCGAAGCTAAAATTATTTTCCTTGCGCTGCCAACCCCTCCGGGTGGCGACGGCTCTGCCGACTTAAGCTACGTGCTCGGCGCAGCCGGAGATATCGCCCGGTTAATTACCGAATACAAGGTGATCGTTACCAAATCAACCGTCCCAGTAGGCACTGCCGACAAAGTTACTGCCATCATGAGAGAGAATACTTCGATGGATTTCGCCGTCGTGTCGAACCCTGAGTTTTTACGCGAAGGTGTTGCCGTTGAGGATTTTATGAAACCAGATAGGGTAGTAGTGGGCACAACTGACGAACGCGCCCGCAAACTGATGGGCGAATTATATTCGCCGTACGTACGCCAGGGTAACCCGATCATTTTTATGGACGAGCGTTCATCCGAGTTGACCAAATACGCAGCGAACTCTTTCCTGGCGACCAAAATTTCGTTCATGAATGAAATTGCAAACCTGTGCGAACTGGTTGGCGCTGACGTGGATATGGTGCGAAAAGGCATAGGCGCGGACAACAGGATCGGGAAAAGATTTCTATTTTCCGGGATCGGTTATGGCGGCAGCTGCTTTCCGAAGGATGTGCAGGCGCTTGCAAAATCGGCCGAAGAAAATAAATATGATTTCCGGATTTTGAATTCGGTGATGGAAGTCAACGAAATTCAAAAAAAGGTACTTGTTGAAAAAGTTAAAAAATATTACAAAGGCGATTTAAAAGGTAAGAAATTTGCGATGTGGGGTTTGGCGTTTAAGCCAGAGACGGACGATATCCGCGAGGCGCCTTCACTGTACATCATTGACGACCTTGTAGCCGCCGGCGCTGAGATTACGGTCTTCGACCCTGAAGCGATGAAGAACGTGCAAAACCTCATTGGCGATAAGGTAAAATATGCCAACGACCCATACGAAGCACTGGCAGGCGCCGATGCTTTACTGATCGTTACGGAATGGTCACTGTTCCGCACGCCGGATTTTGAGCAACTGGAGTCGCTGCTGAAATCAAAGGTTATATTTGACGGCCGAAACCTGTACGAACTGGAGAAAATGATAGACTGCGGCTTTTACTACAATAGCATTGGCCGAAAAGAGATAAAATAATGGCTGAACGTAAAAGGATATTGATAACCGGTGCGGCGGGTTTCCTGGGATCGCATTTGTGCGACAGGTTTATTAAGGAAGATTACCACGTCATCGCAATGGATAACCTGATCACCGGCGATCTGCGCAACATCGAGCATTTGTTTAAACTGTCCAACTTTGAGTTTTATCACCACGATGTTTCCAAGTTTGTTTACGTGCCCGGCGACTTGCATTATATATTGCATTTTGCATCGCCTGCCAGCCCGATAGACTACTTAAAGATTCCCATCCAAACCTTAAAAGTTGGTTCACTGGGCACACACAATTTGCTTGGATTAGCCCGTTCCAAAAAAGCGAGGATGCTGATCGCATCTACATCTGAAGTTTATGGCGACCCGAATGTCAACCCCCAGCCCGAAGAATATTGGGGCAATGTTAACCCTGTTGGCCCGCGCGGCGTTTATGATGAGGCTAAGCGTTTCCAGGAAGCCATAACAATGGCTTACCATACCTTTCACGGGTTAGAAACACGTATTGTAAGGATATTTAACACTTACGGCCCCCGCATGCGGCTAAATGATGGCCGGGTATTGCCTGCATTTATAGGACAGGCTCTTCGCGGCGAATCGCTTACCATGTTTGGCGACGGCTCGCAAACACGTTCGTTTTGTTATGTTGACGATCTGATTGAAGGAATTTACCGCCTGCTGTTCAGTGATTATGCACAGCCGATGAATATTGGCAACCCGGACGAGATCACCATCCGCGAGTTTGGCGAAGAGATCATTAAACTGACCGGGACCAATCAAAAGCTGATCAGCCTGCCGCTACCAACTGACGACCCAAAACAGCGCAGGCCCGATATCACCAAAGCAAGATCGATTTTGGGATGGGAGCCAAAAGTATCGCGGAGTGAAGGATTGAAGATCACCTATGAGTATTTTAAATCGCTGCCCGAGAAAGAAATACAGCATAAAGATTTCACCTATTTCAATAAAAACTAATGGCCAAAATATTAGTCACCGGCGGATTGGGTTACATCGGTTCGCACACCGTGGTGGAACTTGTTAATGCCGGCTACGAACCGGTTATCGTTGATGACCTTTCCAACTCAAACCCGGGGATCATCGACCAGCTTACCAAAATAATTGGTTTTGAACCGGCTGCGTATAATTTTAACCTGTGCGACCAGGAAAAACTGGCGGAATTTGCCGAACAAGAACCCGACCTGGAAGGGATCATTCATTTTGCAGCATTTAAAGCTGTCGGCGAGTCGGTGAAAAATCCATTAAAATACTATTGCAATAACCTGCAATCGCTGGCAAACCTGTTGAAGGTTTACCAGGATAAAACAATTAATTTTGTGTTTTCATCAAGCTGCACCGTATACGGGCAGCCCGACCATTTGCCCGTTACCGAAGATGCACCGGTAAAGCCTGCGCAATCGCCGTACGGCAACACCAAACAGATAGCCGAGGAAATACTGAAAGATTGCGTGGTTTCGGGCGATGCAAAAAAAGTCATCTCCCTCCGTTATTTTAACCCGGTAGGCGCCCATGAGTCGGCGTTGATCGGGGAATTGCCGATTGGGGTGCCGCAAAACCTGGTGCCGTTTATTACACAGGCGGCAATCGGAAAGCGGGGCAAGATCACCGTTTTTGGCGACGATTATAACACACGCGACGGCAGTTGCGTAAGGGACTACATCCATGTGGTTGATTTAGCAAAGGCGCACATCGCCGCGTTAAAACTTATGGAAAGCAACGCCTTTACTGGTTACGACGTATTTAATTTAGGCACAGGCAATGGCAATACCGTGCTTGAAATTATACACGCTTTTGAGCAGGCCACCGGCGAAAAATTAAATTACGAGATAGGGCCGCGGCGCGATGGCGATGTGGAGCAGGTTTGGGGCGATGTTACCAAATCGGCAACAAAACTGCACTGGAGGGCGGAGTTAGGGATAGATGTGATGATGTCTTCGGCCTGGGCATGGGAGCAATACCTGGCGCAAAACCCGCTTTAACCCCCTCGGGTGGAAGAAAATAGCACGCTAAAAATAGTTGACAGGATTTCGCCGTCATTATTTACCTTTGCACCCTAAATGGCCTGAAACTGACCGTTTAGCGAAGAAGTAAACTTAAATGGCATAACCTTACATGTTTGCACTTTTTGAAAAGTAAAAAGATTAAATAATATCCGGGTAACGATGTTTGGGATTTTTAAAAAGAAGGAACAAAAAAAACATACCAATTTTGATTATAGCTCGATTGCAGTTGACATGCATTCGCACGTTTTGCCGGGGATAGACGACGGCGCTAAAAACCCCCAGGAGTCGATCGCACTTATCCGAAAAATGATGTCAATGGGGATTCAAAAAATAATAGCCACGCCGCATATTATGGCTGACTATTACAGGAATACCCCCGAGACGATCAACGGCGCGCTGGCCATTTTGAAGGCGGAGCTTGAAAAAGAAAAGATAGACATCCCGGTAGAAGCTGCGGCAGAGCACTATTTTGACGAAACTTTCGATGACAGGATCAAAAGAAACGAACTGATGATCATCGGCGAGAATTACGTATTGTTCGAGTTCTCGTTCATTGCCCAACCGCCCAATGTTATACCGGTTATACAACGACTGAAAGATATGGGCTATCAACCTATCCTTGCCCACCCGGAAAGGTACTCGTACCTCGAAGTCGACCAGCTAAAAACACTTCACGACTGGGGCGCCCTGTTCCAAATCAATACCATATCGCTTACCGGCTATTACGGTAAAGAATCAAAAAAACTGGCGGAAAGCCTGATCGATAATCAACTGGTTGATTTCATATCCAGCGATATGCATCACTTAAGACATGCTGAAGCACTTAAACATGCCCTGCAGATGCCTTACCTGGAAAAGATCATGTTTGATTACCCGCTGAGGAATATTATGCTTCGCTAATATTTCGGATTTCGGATTTTCGATTTCGGATTTTTTCGATTTCGGATTTCGGATTTTCGATTTCGGAATTAAAAATCATTATTGTTTGATTCTATTTTTCGATCGAACATTCTGAAATCAATGCTTCGAATTCCGTTATCTGCAAATCCGACATCAAAATTCGACTTCCCAAATCCGAAATCGAAAATCCGAAATCCGAAATCAAAGATCATTCATACCTCAACGCCTCAACCGGGTCGAGCCGGGATGCTTTGCTTGCCGGGTAGAAACCGGAGATAAGCCCGATGAAGGTACAGATCAAAATAGCTATTCCCAGCCATGTCCACGGCACTACAAATGAGCCGCTGATACTTATGGCGATCAGGTTGCCAACGATCATTCCCAATATTACGCCGAGGATACCGCCGAGGAAGCAGATCACGATCGCTTCAATTAAAAACTGTTTGCGGATGATGCTGGGTGTGGCGCCTAAGGCTTTACGTAAACCTATTTCGCGGGTGCGCTCGGTTACTGATACCAGCATAATGTTCATCAGGCCGATTGCCGCCCCTATAAGTGTAATGATACTGATGAGCAAGCCGCCAATAGTTATGCCTGTTAGCTGGCCGGTCAATTGCTGTTGAAAAGAATCACTCCTTTCCAGCACAAAATCATCTTCGCTTCTTACGTCAAGGTCGCGCACATTCCTGAACAACGAGGTTGCCTCCCCGATAGTGCCCTGAAGCGCAGGCGGACTCTTCACCATTACCGTTACCGTAAATGAACGGTTCGTGTCCGGATCAATCTGTTTTGCCTCCAGCACCGGGATAATACAAAACTTATCGCCGCCGAATGACATCCCCGACCCTTTGGTTTCAAAAACGCCGATCACCCTAAACCTGCTGTTCCCGATAAAGATCGATTTATCGATAGCATCCTCATTTTTAAAAAGACGTTTTTTTATCTCGTTCCCAATCATTACCACATTTTCACCGCGCTCAACTTCAGCCGTAGAAAAATTACGGCCAAATGCCAGTTTGTTACCGCTGGTGGTGAGATAGTTTTCGTCAGATCCGGTTACCGATATGTTTGGATTGGTTTTTTTATCGTTGTATTTGGCTACTGCAGTTCCTGTTACGCCTAAATTTATAGTAGCCACAACCGGCAAAGCAAACTCCTTTTTAAAGCGTGCCGCTTGCTCGTAAGTGATAGCGGGATAAACCTTTTCGTGGCCGCCATTGCCAAAATTAAGCCCATTGTTGGCGTTTTCAATCGTGAAAGAGTTGGCGCCCAAACCGGCAAAGGCATCATTTACCTTTGCTTTGATTCCTTCAATGGCAGTTAAAATCCCTACCAGGGCCATTATGCCGATAGCTATGATCAATGAGGTGAGCGAGGTACGCAGCCTGTTGCCTGCTATTGCCTGCAATGCAATGGATACATTCTCTTTAAAGCTGGTTTTTACCGCCATGTGAAAACAAAAGTTGTGGGTAAGACTAAGGGACGGACAGGTTTGTTACAGTTTTTTAATTATTTAACGCAGGGAATCACCGGCCGTGGTTTCGCCGTAAAAATATAAACGGGAATAAAGTGTTCCTCTAACAAAATAGCACAGAAAATAGATGGAATGATTCCCGTTTACACGGCGAACGAGGACCCACAGCCACAAGTACTGGCCGCATTTGGATTATTGAAGGTAAACCCGCGCGAATTTAACCCATCCTGGAAATCGATCAGCATACCCACCAGGTACAAGCCATGCGCCTTGTGCATATATACTTTTATACCGTCGATCATATACTCCTGATCACCTTCTTTTTTTTGGTCAAAGCCCAGTATGTAGTTCATTCCTGAACAGCCGCCGCCTTCAACGCCCACACGCAGCGCAAAATCAGGACCTATTTCCTGCTGGTCCATCAATTTTTTCAATTCCTTAACAGCGCCTTCGCTAAATGACACCGGACCCGGTGCGGTTTCAACAGCAATACTCATCTTATTTTTATTTAACCACACAAATATAAGTTAAAATACAGATTTTTGTCGAACCCGGTTTATTTATGACCGGTAGATAACATTCAATTTATGAATCTTTCTTCGTTTCTGCAGGATATAGCAAAGTATACTATTGCGGGTGCCGGCGTCGTTTGGATCGCCTTTTATCTGGTAAAACCCTACCTGGACAGGGACGAAAAAATACAGCTGCTTGAATTCAGAAAAACGCTAAGCAATCAAACCATGCCACTTAGGTTGCAGGCCTATGAGCGCCTGGTTTTATTTATCGAGCGTATAAACCCGGCCAATATGCTGGTTAGATTAAATGCACCGGCTTTCAGCGCGTTGGAATTACAAAACCTGATCATCGAAGATATCCGCTCTGAATACCAGCATAACATTACACAGCAGATATATGTGAGCAGCCGGGCCTGGGCAGTATTGAAACATGTTAAAGATGATACCTTAAATATTGTGAGCAACGCAGTGAAATCGCTTCCGGCGGAAGCTACGGGGCTCGATCTCGGTAAAACTATTTTGGGTTACCTCAGTCAATTAGAAGATAACCCTTACGATGTTGCAGCTGCGCGGCTGCGAAAGGACCTGGAGGAGTTGTTTTAAAGAAGTCCGAAAGTCCGGAAGTCGGAAAGTCCGAAAGACAGAAGTCAGCGAAATACCAACTTTTCAACATTACAACGTTACAACATTTCAACAAAACAAATGGCCGGGAAAAAGGTAACGACTACATCAGGCATTGAAATAAAGGAGGTTTATACCGAACCATCGGGGATGAACGAATTGCCCGGCGAATTTCCATTTACCAGGGGTATTCAAAAGGACATGTACCGGGGCAAGCCCTGGACCATGCGCCAGTACGCCGGTTTTTCCACCGCCGAAGAATCTAATAAGCGATACCATTATTTATTAAGCCAGGGTACTATGGGCCTGTCAGTGGCGTTTGACCTGCCCACACAGATCGGTTATGATTCGGATCATGAACTTGCCGAAGGCGAAGTAGGAAAGGTTGGGGTAGCGATCGATTCTTTAAAGGATATAGAGGTATTGTTTGATGGCATTGCGCTGAAGGATATTACCACCTCGATGACCATCAACGCAACTGCCCCGATATTGCTGGCCATGTATATTGCGCTTGCAAAAAAGCAGGGTGCAGACCTTCAGCAGCTATCGGGCACCGTACAAAACGATATATTAAAGGAGTATGCCGCCCGTGGCACCTATATATACCCGCCCACACCATCGATGCGGCTGATCACCGATGTGTTTGAATACTGCAGCAAAGAAGTCCCCAAATGGAATACCATTTCCATCTCCGGCTACCACATCCGCGAAGCAGGTTCAACCGCTGTACAGGAGCTGGCTTTTACCCTGGCCAATGGTAAAACCTATTTAAAGGCAGCGATTGAAAAAGGGCTGGAGATCAATGTTTTTGCCAAAAGGCTCTCCTTCTTTTTCAACTGCCATAATAATTTTTTCGAGGAGATTGCCAAGTTCAGGGCAGCCAGGCGCATGTGGGCACACATCACCAAGGACCTGGGCGCAACTGATCCCGGTGCGCAAAAGCTGCGCTTTCATACCCAAACCGGTGGCTCAACCCTTACTGCGCAGCAACCTATGAACAACATTGTGCGGGTGACCACCCAGGCACTGGCGGCAGTTTTGGGGGGCACACAGTCGCTGCATACCAACGGCTATGATGAAGCGCTTTCCTTACCAACAGAAGCGGCCGCAAAAATCGCGCTGCGCACTCAGCAGATCATTGCCTTTGAAAGTGGAGCAACTGATACCGTTGATCCTTTGGCCGGATCCTATTTTATTGAAGCCTTAACTGACGAGGTGGAAAAAGCTGCGCAGCAATACATCGATAAAATAGATGCGATGGGTGGATCGGTTAAAGCGATAGAGCAGGATTATATACAACAGGAGATCGCGCGGTCGGCTTACGAATATCAAAACAAGGTTGAAAGCGGTGAAAGTATATTAGTTGGGGTGAACCGCTTTACGGAACCGGAAAAAGCCGCCGTTAACCTATTCAGGGTCGACGACTCGATCCGGCGGCAACAGATGGAAAAGCTTGAAAAGCTAAGAAAAGAGCGTCATAATGAAGCCGTGGAACAAGCTCTGGCGCAGCTTTTTGAGGCAGCTAAAGGCAGTCAAAACCTTATGCCGTTCATCCTTAACGCTGTTGAAAACTATGCTACCCTCGGCGAGATCTCGGATACATTGCGGAGGGTGTTTGGTGAGTATTAAAATCGTTTTCAATAACATGTTAATGTTAGGTAAACTTACCGCTAAAAGGCGGTTTTTAACATTTCCATGACAGAAAATGAGGACTTTTAAAAAAAAGAAATTAACTATTAATCAAAACTGGCAACTTCGATAAAACTCAAAACCAGCGTATTTTGATTTTTTTTATATTTATTCGTAACGGGGATTATCGAATCAGTTAATTGTCAGGTATACAAGGCCTTTAAACCGGGTAATATAATATTTTATATGAAATTACTACTATAAAGAGCTTTATTTTATCATAAATTTATTTCTTCAAAAAGTTAAAATTTTATTTTTTTATCCCCTTTTTTTTTGAATATTCGAGGTTCCGAAACGGGGGTATCAGATAGTACGCTGGGGACTTGGAAATCAATATTTTAATAAAATGCATATGGAAAAAACTTGTACTAATGTCTGGAACAGCTGCCTTCAAATCATTAAAGACAACATCCCGGCCCAGAGTTTTAAGACCTGGTTTGAGCCGATTAAAGCTTTAAGAATGGAAGGAAGCGTTTTAACGATACAAGTACCAAGTTTATTTTTCTACGAATGGCTGGAGGAACACTACGTGGGCCTGTTGCGTAAAACAATAAAAAAACAATTAGGCGACGACGGACGTTTGGAGTACAACATAGTTGTTGAACAGTCATCCTCGTCGAAACCATACACTACCAATTTGCCCTCGAACGGGAACGGTGCCGAATCAAAAAATCAGTCCATGCCGATACCCATTTCTATCAATAAAGACATCAAAAATCCGTTCGTAATACCGGGTTTGAAAAAGTTGAATGTCGACCCGCAGCTGAACAGGAATTACACCTTCTCCAACTTTGTTGAGGGTGATTGCAACCGTTTGGCAAGGTCGGCCGGGTATGCTGTTGCGGCAAAGCCAGGAGGCACCTCATTTAACCCGCTGATGATCTACGGCGGCGTTGGATTGGGTAAAACCCACCTGGCACAGGCCATCGGCAATGAGATTAAACAAACCCTTCCCGATAAACTGGTGCTTTACGTTTCGTGCGAAAAGTTTACGCAGCAGTTTGTGGATGCGCTGAAACATAATAACATCAATGATTTTGTGAATTTTTACCAGGCTATCGACGTGCTGATCATGGACGATGTGCACAACTTTGCCGGTAAGGAAAAAACACAGGATTTCTTCTTCCATATTTTCAACCATTTGCACCAGTCGGGCAAACAGGTGATCATCACTTCGGATAAGGCGCCAAAAGACCTTGCCGGTTTAGAAGAACGCCTGCTTTCGAGGTTTAAATGGGGCCTTTCAGCCGATTTGCAGGTTCCCGACCTGGAAACCCGCATGGCCATCCTTAAAAATAAAACTTACCAGGACGGCATCGAGCTTTCAAACGACGTGATCGAGTATGTTGCCCACAACATTGATAACAATGTCCGCGAACTGGAAGGCGCCATGGTATCCCTGCTGGCACAGTCGACACTGAACCGCAAGGAGATCGACCTGGCCCTGGCCAAGCAGATGCTGAAGAACTTTGTAAAAAATTCTTCCAAGGAAATTTCGATGGAGTACATCCAGAACCTGGTTTGCGAGTATTTTGAAGTGCCGATTGAAATGGTAAAATCGCAAACCCGCAAACGCGAGATCGTTCAAGCTCGCCAAATATCTATGTACCTGGCCAAGGCCCATACCAAAAGCTCATTAAAATCGATCGGCCACTTCTTCGGCGGCCGCGACCACTCAACGGTGATCTATGCCTGCCAAACAGTTGAGGATTTGATTGACACGGATAAGAAATTTAAAGGGTACGTGGCGGATATTCAGAAGAAGTTGAAGATGACGTAGTCGCCAGTGCGATTAAATATTGGAGCCTCGCTTTGCGGGGCTTTTTTCGTCACGGCCATTTCTCTCGCCATTGTTGGAGTTGTCTCCAACAATCCGTAATGCCTCGCCGAGCGATGGCGCGTAACGGGTGAATCCAGGACTCCCGGATTTCCCGTCCTTCGGCATCACGTACCCTCTTGCAACACGTTACTTGTTGGAGACAACTCCAACAAGGGCGAGGAAACGACGACTATTGAATTTTGGTTAAGTATTTGTATTTATCACCTTCCTTTAGCAACACCTTTTTATTCCAAAACATGTCATCATCCAGCGTTTTGTGGGAATAATCCCATGGCGTAAAATTGCTGATGGTTTTAATGATTGGTTCGTTATCGTTGTAATATTTTTTACGCACCAAATTTGGCGGCACCAACGTCCATTCAAATACTTCACTTGTTGCCGGTAATAAAACAAAGTACCTTATGCGGGTAATGCCTTTCTCGTCAGTAATTCGTACCGGGTTAAGCACCACGTGCTTGTCGGCAGGGTAAATAAGATTAATATCATCCGGTTCGTCAAACTTGATGATATGGTTGAGTTTCAATTTCGCCTGTGTTTCATACAAAGGACTAAGTGATTTTGTTATGATTTGTTTGCGGAAGGTTTCGTCGTTAAGTTCGTTTTCTTTTTTCAGTTTGTTTGCGACAATCTCGTACAAGCCGATATAAGGCCTGTTTTCCCGTTCATCGCTGGCCCACATGTCTTTATATTTTTCCCAATCGGGGTCAAGCCTCTTGTCTTTTATTTTCTCAAAGAGTTTGCCCTCCCAAAACTCAATAGACGGCTCAGCCGAGCCTCCTGCGAAGAAACCCCAATCCTGCAGGTTATTTAAATACTGCATTTTCCCTTCACCCAGGTTTTTGGCATTAAAGTAGGTAACATCTGTTTTTTCGACATACCATTTATTTTGAAACAGCAGCCCGCGCACGATATAAGCATAAGTACTCTCCGATTGATCAAAATATCCGGGATCTTTAACGTCCTTTTTGGTAATAACCTTTACGTTCTGATCCTTTTTTTGCGTCAATATCGACCCTGCATCTTTCCCCGCGTTTTTAATAAAGAATGCGACGAATTTGGTCTTGTCGGCATTGTAAAAACAATGGCAAATATCTTTAAGGTCGATATCAGTATCTGCAGGCGGTATCACCGTACGAATGAGGGCATCATCCAACGGTTGGGAGTAAACCGTTTCGGAAATATAGGCCGCCCGCATTTTTGCCAGTTCATGTTCTTTTATCAGCGTTTGGTTGTGCTGGGCTACCTGCGCAACTACGTCACCTAATGCAACTGACAGGGCGTTATGGATAGTACATTCAATTGATCCCTGGTGACAGCTAAACTCAAACCCGGGGTTATTCCAATCGCCGGTGTACTCCTTATCAATCAGCAAAGTGTTGGACTGCTGCTCATATAATTGCACTTGTATTGTGCAAAATTTAATGGTGTTTTCGGTATAGAGACGAACCTTTTTAAAATTTAAAATATAGGGCTGTTTTTGTTCGAACGCGATACGACGGAGGTCTTCAAGGCCCCCGGCTGATTTTTCTTTGCTTTGCAGCACCAGGCAGTTCGGAAATTTTTCATAAAATGTGTAAACCAAATGCTCCTGCGATATGAAGGTCAATTCTTTTGAAATTTCCATCTGTCCCAAAAAAGATGCCTCATTTTGCTGCATCAATTTTAGATTTGGGGCGAGGTTCTTTACTTGGTCTGCCGTGCCAAAAAGCGACGAACCTGTTGCCGCCGACATTTTTTTAAACTCCCGGTTGATCGAATCTACCCCTTTTTGCAGGCTGGGCTCAAAGCTGAAATCGTTTGGAGCAAGTATGAGTATTTGCGGCTCATAATTGTTCTGTCCGCGCGAAAGCAGGCTGCAGAATATAAAAAAAACCAAGACCGGGATTAGCTTTTTCATAAAAAATTATCTGCTGAATATAATTTGAATATCTTTAATAATCTTATCAAGTGATTATTATTATGAAAAAGTTATTGATCATAGCCGTGGCACTTCTGTCAGCATCGCAACTTTTTGCCCAGCAAACCGCCACCGACTCTGTAAAGCAAACCATTAACACGCTCTTTAATGCCATGCGCAAGGGTGACAGCACCCTGCTGAAATCCACACTAACGGAAGATATGATCCTGCAAAGTGTGTCCAACGATAAAACGGGCAAAGCAACCCTCACTACTGAAAGCGGCGCCAGTTTTGCCAAAGCGATCGGCACGCCGCATAGCCAGGTTTATGATGAGCGTATTGTTTTTAACGTGGTTAAAGTTGACGGCAGCCTGGCCAGCGTATGGGCGCCGTATAAATTTTACCTCGGCAATAAATTCAGCCATTGCGGCGTAGATATGTTTGAGCTGATGAAAACCGCCGACGGCTGGAAAGTGATCTATGCCGTGGATACCCGCCGCACCGGCAATTGCCCGGATTAACCCATGTAAAGACGCGATGCATCGCGTCTTTACCGGTATTCAAGACAGCGCAATCATATAGTGGTTCAGAATATTCTTTGCTGTATCACCGCCATAAACCTATCCTTAAATTTCTCACTGATCGGAATCTGTTTATTGCCGATATAAATATGATTATCCTGAATTTTGTTGATCTGTTTGGTGTTTACGATATACGAATTGTGCACCCGCACGAAAGGTGCGGCTAACTGTTCGTCAATATCCTTTAAACGACGATAGATGAGCAGCTGGCTGGCAGGTGTTACCACCCGCACGTACTCTTTCTCACCCTCAAAATACAGGATATCCTCCAGTAACATTTTGCGCAGCTCCTTGCCCGATTTTACAAAGAAATATTCCTGCCCGGCTGGCGGGATGGCCTTTTCACCGTTGGCATGGCTGCTAAAATACGCCTCTATTTTTTGCATTGCCGCCAAAAAACGTTTAAGCGTGATGGGCTTCAACAAGTAATCTATCGTTTGAAAGGTATAGCTTTCCGCAGCATACTCCGAATAGGCCGTGGTAAAAACAATTTTGGTTTCATTCGGAAGCAGCCCTGCCAGTTCCATGCCAGTTAGCTGCGGCATGTTGATATCGAGGAAGATAAAATCGGGCTTATGGTCTTTCATAAAAGCTATCGCCTCCAGCGCGTTGTAACATTTGCCCAGCACCTGCCACTTGGTATTCTGCCGCACCAATATTTCCAGCAGGTTTACCGCGTTGGGCTCATCATCAATTATCACACAATTCAAACTCATTGGCTAACCGGGACTTTTAAAAACGCGGTAAACTGATCGTTATCGGTTGTAGTATACAATTCAAAATTGTCGCCATATAAATAGGTGAGTCTTTTGCGCAGGTTTTCAATGCCAAAGCCCCTGTGGTCCACGGCGCCGGCAAGCTCGTGTATTTTGTTTTTGGTTTGAAACATCAGGTAGCCATCCTGTTGCACCAGGGACAATTCGATTTTGTTTTCGCTGCTCGATTTATCTACGCCATGCTTAAAAATATTTTCAACAAAAGTCATCAGCAGCATGGGCGGGATGCGCAGTTCTTTGTTGCAGTTTTGGATAAAATCAAGGTCGATGCCGTGCAAAACCCGTATTTTCTCCAGGGCAATATAATTTTCGAGGAATTGTATTTCGGTAGCCAGGGATACTTCGTCTTTAGGGCTTTCATCTACAAAATAGCGCATGATGTCCGACAGCCGTTCGATCAGCTTTGCTGTGCGCGGGGCCTCGCGGTAGGCTTCGTAATAAATATTATTAAGCGTATTGAACAAAAAATGCGGCTGCACCTGCGATTTCAGCAGGTTCAACTCAGCCTGGCTTTTTTGCACCAGTATTTTTTCCGACTGCTGTTTCAGCGTGAAATAAGCTATTGCAATGCGAAAGACAAAACTGAGCAGGTAGGTTAAAAAACCGGCGACCACAAAATTGATCATGGATTCCAGCCCGAACTTTTCGTTTTCATTAGGCATGAAATGGTTGTTAAGCCGAACGATGAGGTAACCCCGGCCAAGCCCTGCCCCAATCAACAAAATAACAACACTAATGATATAAATAATCTTGTATCCCCTAACCCATAAATGCGGAAACAGGAAGGCAATGTTCCCGTAGATCACCAATAAATAAAAGGAAACACTGATAGGGGTAAATATGAGCGCATGTGGAAGACCATCCACGGGAAGTATCGAAAAGAGGATAATTAAAAACACCGCTATCCACACCAGCCATTGCAGCCGCGTGGTTAAAGGCATCCGTTTAATAAAATTCATTTTTAAAAGTACAAAGGTTTTTGGTTTTGCCTATGTGTTTTCAATAATCAGGCAGGTTTATTTAACGGATGACGATGGATTTGGCGGATAAAGCGGTTGATGTTATTCGCCAAACCATTAAAAATTAGCGGGTATATGTTGAATTGTTTTGCGGTTTCGAAGGCTAAAATTCAGCTTTAAACCAAATTAACAACACAAACTAAAACTTGCAATCATGAAAAAGATATTTTTAGCCTTAATGCTGACACTTGCGGCGGTTGTTGCATTTACAGGCATTTCCCGGGCGCAATTAACTTCGTTACCCGATGCCGGCAATCGCCGCGCAGCCATCACTGAGGGCATCGGCATCACTGATGTAACCATTCATTACAACCGTCCGCATGTGAAGGGCCGCGAAGGCCATATATGGGGCCAGTTGGTCCCCGTCGGGTATGTCGACCAGGGTTTTGGCACATCAAAAGCAGCCCCCTGGCGCGCCGGTGCCAATGAAAATACCTGGATCGAATTTTCTACCGATGTGATGATCGAGGGCCAGCCCTTGCCGGCCGGCAAATACGGTTTTACAGTTGCCTATGATCCGAATGAGTGTACGCTCATCTTCTCGAAAAACTATACCTCATGGGGTAGCTTTTTTTACGACCCGGCTGAAGACGTATTACGTGTAAAGGTTAAACCAGTTGCGCTCGACAAAAGCGTTGAATGGCTTCAATACGTATTCACCGATCAGAAACCCGAAAGCGCTGTTATTCAGCTGCAATGGGAAAAACTGGCTATTCCTTTTACAGTTTCAGTCGACGTGGTAAAAACACAGATCGCCTCTTTCCGCAGGGAGTTGCGCAGTGATAAAGGATTTTTGTGGGAAAGCTTTGACCAGGCTGCCGCCTTTTGCGCTCAACACAAAACCAACCTGGATGAAGCACTGCTTTGGACCGACCAGGCAACCGGCCCCAACTTTGGCGGCGGCCAAAGCTTTCAGGCCTGGAGCACAAGGTCGGCCGTGTTGGATAGTTTGGGGCGCCACCCAGAGGCTGACGAAGCAATGAAAAAAGCTTTGCCCTACGGCGGCGTGAACGAGCTTTATTTTTATGCAAGGGGATTAACCCGGGCTAAAAAGGGCAAAGAAGCATTCGAGGTGTTTAAATTAAACTACGACAAGCATCCCGATGAATTTTTGACAAATGCAGGAATGGCACGGGGATATTCGGCCATCGGCGAATATCAAAAAGCCCTGCCATACGCCCAAAAAGCACGGACTCAAATATCCGATAAGCCCAACCAGGACATCCTGGATACAATGATAAAGAAACTGCAGGACGGTAAGGACGTGAACTAAGGCTAAAGGTGAAAGGAAAAAGGCGAAGGGTAGATTGCCCCTTTTGAACGAAGAATAACACGCAATTAATAATCAACTATAAATCTCCTTTGCCTGAAAATCCCTCTCCAACGGAGAGGGATTTAAGGTGAGGCCACTAACACAATTTATGCAACTTATATCCTGGCTTTCGCGCGAAATACTTTGCGGTGTCCTAATTACCTGGTGCAGTGTTTTCTCGCTGTTCGGGCAAAGTAAAACTGCGGCAGATATTATCGACGCCAATGCACAGCCAAAAGCTTTTTTGCAGGAAGGCATTACATCGCCAAACGATGAATCAACGCCATCGTTTACGGCAGATGGCAATACACTTTACTTGTGCAATAACTTAAAAATATGTGTTTCTAAATGGGCCGATGGCAAATGGACAAACCCACAGTTGGTGCCGTTTTCCGGTCAATTTAAGGACTGGGATCCATTTTTAAGCCCTAACGGAAAGCGGCTGATCTTTGTGTCTAACCGCCCGGTACCCGGCGCGCCGGCCGGACAAAAGAATAACCATTTGTGGTACGTAGATGTGCTGGCCAACGGTGCCTGGTCTGAGGTACATCATTTGGATGAACCGGTAAATGTAAACGGCGTAGTGGCCTATGCACCATGCATTACTAATAAAGGAACAGTTGCCTTTTGTTCGCGAAACAGGGACGGCAACAAAGGGATGGGTGGCTATTGGGCCAGGTGGCAGGGTGATCATTACGAAAAGCCCCGGCAGCTTAAACTAAACGGCGACAGTGACATTTATGATCCCTATATCTCTCCCGACGAACGCTACCTGGTATTTGCCAGCAGCGAGGGGCTTTATATCAGCTACCGTAAAGGTGATGGATGGACGCAAGGACAGAAACTGGGGCCCCAGGTGAATGATGGCAGCAGTGTAGGCAGCCCTTATGTATCGCCCGACGGGAAGACCCTTTACTATTCATCATACAAAGTACAGGGAATAATGATGGTTCCTATTCACATACCTGGTCAGGCAAATTGAACGGATGGAAATTATATTGATCAGTATTGCGATGATCGGCGGCGCGCTGCTGAGCTTTGTGTTCAAGGCGGATGACGCGCTGGCAGTAAAATTGGCGCGCACCTACATTTTGCTGGTGCTGATGCTTACCGTGATTGCCTGGGTGTTTTATTTTGGTGGGATAAAAAGCAGGTTCATCAATGGGCTGATAGCCGGCATCTTAAGCTCCGGAAAATATCCCGCACGGATACTTTTGGGCTATTTAGTAGCCTGTATTTTCCTGTCGGTCAAGGCCATAGATGAAGCTTTCCCGGTAAAAAAACTAACCCGGCTGACTTTGATTGGCGTGTCCCTTTCGACGGGTCTTTCGTTCCTGATCGCCACCGAGGGTAAAGCGGCAAATATGGATGAAATGATCTATTTTTTCAAAACATCAGGTTACACGACCTGGTTTTTGTACGTTATTATGGCGGCTGAAACACTTGGCGCCATTGGGGTACTGCTGCATTTCAAGCTCAAAACAGGGCCTTTGGCTACCACCGGCTTAATGTTGATCATGATCGGAGCGATGTATACCCACCGGCATAATAAAGACCCATTTTCAGATTCGTATGCTGCCGTGAGTCAATTTATGACATTGGGCCTGATGCTTTTTCTTTTCTATTTTGAACGGGAGGTGGAATATAGGGCCAGGGTAACTAATGCTCCGCTTACCGAAGTAGCCGTTCAGGCGCGGTTTTGATGCAATTTTTAGCATGACCAAAGCGAATGACCTAAATACATTTGGTTATGTAATTTATATGATTCGAAAATTGACCTTCTCATTACGCACAAATGCTGAAACATTGCTTCATTTATCGTTGTTTTGCTGAAAAATAAAGCTATGTCATTACAACCCGGTCAACCAGCACCACAGTTCACGTTAATATCTACCGAAAAGAAACCAGTTTCACTATCCGATTTTAAAGGAAAGAAGGTGGTCCTTCATTTTTTTCCTTTCGCTTTCACCGGTACCTGCACCACGCAATTGTGCACCATGCGCGATAATTTCGGCTATTATGACGGTATGAACGCCGTTGTTTTTGGGATATCTGTTGACTCACCGCATGCGCTTTTACGATTTAAGCAGGAAAATAATTACCAGTTTGAGTTGCTTTCAGACTTCAATAAAGAAGCGTCGCCAGCATATGATGCATTTTACGAAGTGTTTAGTTTGGGGTTAAAAGGCGTATCAAAAAGAGCTGCGTTTGTGATAGATGAGAAGCAAAATATTGTTTATGCCGAAGTGCTTGAATCGGCTAAGGATCTGCCCGATTTTAATGCCATCGCTGAGGCGGTTAAGTAAATTTGAAAAATATTATAGCGGATTGAAAGGAAATCTTATCTTTGCAATCCGTTTTTAACAGCACTTGTAGCTCAATTGGATAGAGCACCTGACTACGGATCAGGAGGTTAGGGGTTCGACTCCCTTCAAGTGCACTTGTTCTGAGTCGAAAGTCTATAGTTCTAAGTCTAAGTTAGACTTTTCGACTTTTGACTCAAGACTTTCGACTTAAGACTAAAAAAGCCTTTCTGTGTAGTACCGAAAGGCTTTAAATTTGTTCAGCCTATGCTAAATCTGGTTTTGTTTGGCCCTCCCGGAGCAGGGAAAGGTACACAGTCGCAAAAATTGATCGAGAAATATGGTTTGATCCATCTTTCCACCGGTGATTTGCTTCGCAGCGAAATTTCGCAGGGTACAGAACTAGGCCTCGAGGCAAAAAAGCTGATGGATCAGGGTATCCTGGTGCCCGATGAGGTGGTGATCGGTATGATCAGCCATAAGCTGGATGCAAATAAAGAAGCCAAAGGCTTTATTTTTGACGGTTTCCCGCGCACAGTAGCACAGGCTGAGGCATTGGACAGCTTGCTGGAAAGCAAAAATGCGCCAATATCTGGTATGATCGCACTGGAGGTACCGGATGATGAATTGGAGCGGCGTTTGCTGGAGCGGGGGAAGGCCTCCGGTCGGCCAGATGATGCTAATCCGGAAGTCATTCGCAAACGCATCAAAGAGTATAACGATAAAACGGCGCCTGTGGCGGGATTTTACAAACGCCAAAATAAGTTTACCAGTATTGACGGAACTGGTTCTGTTGATGAAGTTTTTGAGGCCATATGTAAAATAATTGACGGATGGTTAGGCTCCCGCTAATGACTGCACAAAACAATTTCTCTATTACTTTATTCTATTTTTAACTTCCGGACTTCCCGGTCCCGACAATTTTCGGGATTACGGCTTCTTCACGAAAAAAGGAAATCCGAAATCGAACATCCGAAATCCGAAATAAAACATGTCTCAAGGTTCAAACTTCGTTGATTATGTAAAGATTTGCTGCCGCTCAGGCCATGGCGGAGCTGGGTCTTCACATTTGCACCGCGATAAATTCACCGCTAAAGGCGGGCCTGACGGTGGTGATGGCGGCCGCGGCGGGCATGTAATTGTACAGGGCAACGCCCAACTTTGGACGTTGCTTCATCTGAAATTCCGCAAGCACGTAATTTCGGGAGACGGCGAATCCGGCGGCAGTACGCTGAAAACCGGCAAAACCGGTAAGGACGAGATACTAGAAGTACCGCTGGGCACTATCGCAAAAAATGCGGAGACCGGAGAAGTTTTATTCGAGATCACCAAAGACGGCGAAACCCGGATATTGACCGAAGGCGGCCGCGGCGGCCTGGGCAACTGGCATTTTAAAACGCCAACACAGCAAACCCCACGTTTTGCACAACCCGGCGAAGAAGGGAAAGAAGAATGGAATGTATTGGAGCTAAAAATACTGGCAGACGTGGGCCTGGTGGGCTTCCCAAATGCAGGTAAATCCACACTGCTGTCGGTAGTTTCAGCCGCCAAGCCAGAAATAGCTGATTATGCTTTCACAACACTGGTGCCCAATCTGGGCATTGTCGCTTATCGCGGGAATAAATCATTTGTGATGGCGGATATTCCCGGGATTATTGAAGGCGCCTCGCAGGGAAAAGGTTTAGGGTTTAGGTTTTTGAGGCATATCGAACGTAACTCGGTGTTACTTTTTATGATACCAGCCGATACCAGCCGTACAGTAAAGGAAGAATACAGCATATTGCTGCATGAGCTAAAAGAATATAACCCCGAACTGATGCATAAGCCGAGAGTACTGGCCATCACCAAATCGGATATGCTGGACGATGAGCTCCAGGCTGAAATGAAAAAGGAACTCCCGTCGGGTGTCCCTTCTGTGTTCATCTCTTCAGTCGCTCAAAAAAACCTTGATGAGCTGAAGGATATGCTATGGAAGAAGATCAATGATTAGTTCTGTTGGAATGTTGTAAAGTTGTAATGTTGTAAAGTTGCAATGTTGTAAAGTTGTAATGTTGTAAGGTTGTAATGTTCCGACGTTTAAGTTTTCAACCTTACAACCTTTCAACAACTCACTTCTTCCGATCCGCTATATACAAAACATAATCCTTATCCAGCATCGAGACATTCCAGCCGGCATAATTTAGAAAGCTTTTCATTAACAGTTTTTCTTTTGGACCATTATAGCTTTCGGGGAGTACAATATACAATGGCCCGGCAAATCCTTGATATTCGTAATCGTCGGTATTAATTTTTAGTGAATTTGAGATGGGTTGTAAGCATACATACCTGTTGTGCTGAAGTTCCAGCCCGATGTCGTCGCCGATAAAAACAAAGGTGATGCCCCTTTTCTCCCGGTCGAGTTTTATCACTTCATTTAATGCAACTTGGTCAATATTAGGTTGTGCAATACCTGTAAGGCCTCGGGCCTGTCGATGGTTAAATTTGGAACCCGTAACCAGGTAAGATATGCTGTAGCCCGCAATCCCCAAAAAAAGAATCGCGAGTATTACTTTATAGCCGGTTTTGAGCTGCGCTACCAGGTAAATAACGCCGGGTGTAATGAGCAGCCCAACAATGCGGAAATGCCTCGATTCCATTGAAATATTGAGCTGCCGCAGGTAGGAAACACCAAAAAACAGGACAGCTGCCGCATAAAAAACCACGACAAATAGCTTATAGTTTTTATTTGGGGCTTTGCGGATAATAAACCACACCAATGCGAGACTTAATAAAGCAGCTACAACTAAAATTGCCTGCGCCCATATAAGGCTGAATAAAGGTTTACCAAAATGATCGATAAGCCCGTTAAACAGATCGTCCACCGAAAAGCCAGATAAAACCGGCGAAGCAAGCGGGTAACTAAAGGTTTCTGCCGTTAATTTCAAACCTCTGGCCCCGGAAATCGGGCTGTCGCCTTTTGAGACAAATAAAATATCAATTACCGCTACCGCAATTACAGCCGGCAAGCCTACCCAGAAACCGTTTTTGATCCAGGTGGCAAACGCGCGTGCTCCTTCGGCCAGCCGGATCCACAGACAAATTAAACCCGCTGCATACATCCACAAAAACGACGATTTAAGGAAAAAGCCGATAAATCCTGATAGCAGCACAAACAAAAACAACCGCCAATCCGCCTTTTTTAGCGCAACGCACCCATATAAAAACCACCCATCAAACGCAAAAAGTAAAATCTCGCCGCCTGAATAGTAAACATGCGGCACCATAAAAACAACCTGGCAAACAATAAAAAACAGGCTTAAGGCAGCAATAACCGGGGGGAAGCCAATTTTTTTGAAAAATAAGAAAAGTCCTGTCAGCCCCAAAAATTCCGCCAGTACAGTTGTGATCACAATGCCATGAGCCAGGTTTGCGCCCGTGATCAATTGAAAAAAGTAAGGAACAAGGTATTGGCCCGGCGACCACCACGTTAAAAACTGGCTGTAGTTTTGGGAGATATCACCCTGGTCGGGCGCAACAAGGTTATTAAAGCCGCTACTATGCTGCATGCTTTGCAAAACCTGGAAGCCCTGGGATGGGTCGGTAAACAACGCCGGCGGAATAATATACAGGAAAATGCCCATAATCAACACCACTGCCCCGGTGATGGCAAGTATGATTTGGTGCGAACTGTCTTTTTTAGAAGTCATCAGCTATGCTGGCTGGTTTGCCGGTAATCGGTTTATGCTATAACCCGGTCGCGGATCTTTACCGCCGGGTTGCCCTGGTAAATACTATATGGGTCCAGATTTTTGGTGGCGACGGAACCTGTCGTTAAAACCGCATGAGTAGCTGCCTTTACGCCCGGGTTTACAACAGCGCAAGCGCCTATCCAAACACCATCTTCCAGTATAAATGACTGAACGATAAGGTCGAATGTGCTTTTCTTGTAGTTATGATTGCCTGTGAGTAACACTGCTCCCTGCGATAAACACACGCTGCTCCCGATGGTAACCGCCAGCAGGCAATCTATCCACACGTTTTCGCCGATCCAGGTATCATCGCCTACCGTCAGGTGCCAGGCATATTTTACATTTACACCCGGTTTAATAGTAACGCCCTTGCCGATTTTTGCGCCGAATGATCGCAATAAAAAACGTTTAAAACTGTTAGATGGGAGCAGGCTGGTTTTAAGGAATATAGCATTGAGGTAATACCACAAAAACCGTTTAAACGCGGTGCCGCCGGGGTGATAGGGATGATTGTTATAGGTAGACAGATCAGTTTTTAACATTGTACGTTGCGAAAGCATCATCATGCTTAACCCAAAAATACAATACTAAAGCGATTATAAGGTAAAGGAGAATATTAAAAATAGTATGGTGATCGATGATATGGGTCTCTTTTTTGTCCCAAAAAACGGCAAGCAGTACAAACCGCATTACGTTTAAAAGCTCGATACCTATGATACCGGCAACTAAAAAAATTATTTTAGACTTCAGTTTCTTCGGATAGGCCAGCACAAAAGCAGCAAAAAAGCTGATCACCCCCAGGCCCAAACAGGAATAAACTACCTGCAATGTGCCATGGCCGGCTACGAGCAGGTCATAATCATTGCTAATGGCTCCAAATCCAAGCAGATTTAGTATCGCTGCGCTGGATTTGAGCAGGATATCTCGTAGGCATGCTATATAATTCAAGTGTCCAGCCAAAAATGGTGAGTAATGATGCCCCTGTTGCGTCAACCCAAAAAACAAGATATTAAAATAATAAAACAGGGCGAAAAGAATGATAAAAACAGCAGCAAACCTGATGGGGCTGCCTGTTTTTTTCCCTGGGGCCTTTTCGAGGCCTTGTTGCTGCAATTGTTCGTCGATCTTCACATCAACGATCAGCCTGAACCAAAATCCCTGTAAAAAATGAAAGATAACGCCGGTTCGGCCATCCAATATACCCAGCTGAAAAATCATCCTGTAGCTAAAGTAAAGCATCGGCCGTACGTAACGGGGCAGCCGCCACCAAAGCTGTTTCAACCAGGCCGTGCGCTCATCCGGCGAACCCCAAAAATGAGGTTTCAGCGTTTGAGACCTCAGCTGCATCATCCTTTCTACTTCTTCGTGCGCAACAAGGTCGCTGTAGCGGTTATGTTTGGCTATCCAAAAACTGATATTATTTTCTTTCAGGTTTTCCTCAAGCAAATAGCCGTCTTTCCAAATTATCGTTTTTCCGGGAACGATGAAGCGATGATCCATGTTCTCGTTAAGGTCGGAGTATCCCACGCCGAACCTAAACATTTTTAATAGGTAAAAAGGGTAGTACCCGCCATGTTTTATCCACTTGCCTTTAAAAAAGTTTTTGCGGTTAAAGTAGATGCCGCTAACCTCACTGTATTCTTCGTCGGTAAAGGCGCCAAGATATTTCTTTAATTCGGGTGTTACCGTGTGGTCGGCATCCAGGCAAATCACCCATTGCGTCTCGATTTTAAAGTTTTTCAGGGCGAAATCCCATTGGCGGGGATGATTTTCAAATGCATGCTGCAACACGGTCGCGCCGGCATCTGTAGCAATTTGAACGGTATTGTCGGCGCTGCCTGAATCTAAAACAAAAACCGGGGCGTTCAGTTCGGCTATGGAACCCAGCAGCCGCGGCAGGTGCATCTCCTCGTTATAAGTGATGATGATGAATGAAAAGGGCCGGATCAAGATAACTTTGCTTTAATCATCATGGACTTCCAGAAATAAAGCACGCGGCCGCAGCCAATGAAACCGGTAACTTCAAACCCGGCATTGTTTAGTGCTTTAGTCAATGTCTTTTTCGACCATATCTTTATATGCCCACCCAGCCACAGGGGGTCTATATGACTATCCCATTTATCGAAAATGCTCAAGGTTAAATTCTTTAAATAGCCATGATACGGCGTCGTGATGATCAGCTCGCCGCCAGGCTTTAACTGGTTTTTGCAAAAGTTGATAAAGGCTTCTGGATTATATAAATGTTCGATTACTTCGGTGGAGATGATGGTGTCGAACGGAATGTTCTGCAATTCCACCGGTAAAGTGTCAACCGACAGGTCCTGGACGAAAAAGCGGTCGGCGTGGCTTTTTTTAGCTATTTCGATGCCTTTTTCGGAGGCATCGGTACCATATGCATTGTAACCTTTGTCAACCAGGTAGTTTACCAGGTAACCATTGCCGCAGCCCAGGTCAAGAATAAATTGATTCTTGTCTTTGTTTAGCAGGCTGATCAACTCATCCAACTGGTAGCCCATATTGTGCGTTGGTGCGTCGTTATGAAAACCGTAATCCTTATAATCAGCCATTTAGTGTAGTTTTATACAGGTCGATGTATTTTCCAACCAAATTTAGTGCATTAAAATCTTCGTAAATAATATCCGGTGCTATCGCCCTGATATTTTTGAGTTCAGGCTGCCGATCAGAAATAATCGTATTGATCGTTTCCGCTATTGCCGCCACCTCAGTTTTGCAGCCCCAGCCCAGCTTGTTTTTCTCTACGTAGTCAATTAAGCCTACGTGTTCGCTGATCAATACCGGCGTGCCGACACTCAGGCTTTCGATCACCGAGTTGCCGAAGTTTTCGTCATAGGAGGGGAGCACGAACAGATCGTGGCGCTGCAGTACTTCGAATTTATCCTCGCCCAGGAAGCCCGGCCAAATAATATGCTGGTATACACCCAGTTCTGATGCAACCGATTTTAGCTGAGCTATGTAGCCTTGATCGCCATCGCCCGCTACGGTTAGCATATACTTTTCTTTCAAAAGTGGCAATGCCCTGATGAGTAGATCGAGGCCCTTTTTTTCCTCTATCCTTGAAAAAAAAATAAGCCTGAATGGGTCGGATATTTCCCTTTCCTGGAAAATGCGCCGGGCAGGAAGCTTTACAAAGTTTGGCAAAACGGTGATGCTTTTTGGGCGGAACAGTGCCTCGATCGCGCGGCGTTCCCGCTCAGAAGTAACATGGATAGCACATTTTTCCAATAAACTTTTACCGAAGAAACGATGTATGAGCCATTTTACGCCAACGCTTCTGTTTTGAAATGAGTAGGGGCTAAGTGTGCCGCGCGGCGATAGCAGGACGGGTACGCCGCGACGGATGGCGATGGCACATGAAAATAACGACACCAAATTCCACCACGCGTGAACATGAACCAGGTCGAAACTCTTAGCTTCTCGTTTAAGTTTCCTGAACAGTTGCGGTGAATAATGGCTGTGGTCTTTGGTTTGCCGTTTAAAATAAGTTACGGTTACCCCATCAACGTCTATCGGCTTGTCCACGGGTACATCGAGTTCCTGCTTGCCGTTGGCCGTTGTAGTGTACACTTCAGTTTCAATACCCGCACCGGCCAGGTTTTCGCTCAGCATGGAAACCGACATGGTAGGCCCGCCGTAAATAAATGCCGGTTTATAGGCGGCGCAGATCTGCAGTATCTTCAATGCTTAGGGCTGTCAAAATAATAAAAAGGCCTCCGGTCGTACTCCTGCAACAGGAAAGGCAGATAGTCTTTATGAATATCGAATACATTGCCGGGCGAGCCATCTTTTTCGCGCTCGAAATGATCACGATACATGTCGGTTATCCTGGCGTCGGCGCCGTAATGCTTAAGAAAAAACGGCTTGCTGAGGGAAAGTGCATCGGAGTAGATCAGGCTAATAAACCCGAGGCTGATATAGATCAACAAAACGCCAACCCTGGCATAACGGGATTTTAAAATGTTGAACAGATAATAGAGGTAGAGAAAGATCAGCAAGGGCACAACCGGGATCAAAAACCGGGTATCATAAAAAGGCCAGGCAAAAATCATCAGCAGGTAAGCGGTGAAAGCCCAAAATGCGAATGAATTGACCAGTTTAAGACTTTTCGTCGCGTTGATATAAATCCAAATAGAAACGAGACCAAAAACTACCAATGCCGGTGATGCTATCTGCAATTGCCCGCGATCAATAAACCCGGAAAGCTTGCTGACAGGTATGTTGATCACGATCTCGCCAAGCTCTTTCAAATGGATCGCCAACCGCCCGGCGATGTTGAGCGGATTTGCCAGTTCCCTTAGATTTAATTGACGGACGTAGTCGACTTTTTTCTCAAAAAAAGAAAGTTTTATAAAGAAAATGATGATAAATGCCGCTATCATCAGGATGGTAAGCCCCAGGACAAGCCTCTTTTTTTTCAAGCGATCTTTATTCAGGAAGATCAAATATGCGATTACGCCCACCACGATGGCAACACCGGCGGTTCGGACGTATATGCTCAGCGCAGTTACCAGGAGTGCAGGAACAACATAAAGCCATTTACCCTTAAATGATCGGGACCAGAATAACACGGCAAACATAAACAGTGCGGTAAATAGCTGGTCGGAAACGGGTAGGGCATATTCCTTAATGTTAATATACGACAACAGCACAAGGGTAAGATAAAACAACCTGTTCCCGGTCTGGTACTCCCTGATCAAAAGAAGCGCCGCTGTTACAACCGATATAATATTGAAAAACGTTATGGTAAAGGGGCTCAACAGCCTTGCTTTTTCTAACATATACAGAAAATAAGGGTAGCCATGGGGCAAATAATCATGGGCGGCGTCGCTGTTTTTATCCAGCCCGCCCCTAAAGTATTCCACTATCCCGAGGTATCTGCCAGCGTCATTATTTAACCGTAATGGGGAAAGCGTATTGAGGAGCACTAACGCTGCTACCAGTGCAAAACCAGCAACAAAGGCCATGCGATAAACTTTGGCGGGTTTGGGTTCTAACAATGAAGATTTAATGGATTCAGGCAACTTTTATAAAATTTTTCGATCTTAATATCCAGAATATGATCATCATGGTGACATAGCTCCAAAAAATGATATTCACCAGGAATTCGAGGCTGAGGCCCCGCCAAAAAGTTTGAAACAAACCACTGAAGATTAAGGCGGTGCCGAGGATGTAGCCCCCAAACAACTTTTCGGCTTTGATAGAGATAGCCTGGGCAATGGCGCCGTAAGCAAATAAAAATATAACAATGCCCAGCGGCCCGTATGATAAATAAGCATCTACAATAAAAGCGGGTTTAGCGGAGACATCGGAGCCCCGGTTGATCACACCGGCGTTGTAAACCCGTTCCATGATCAATGCTTCGGTATTTGGTTTTCCAGGCCATAGCACCCTTGGGATGATCGCAAATGCCGACTGTTCAAGCAATGTTAGGCGGTAATAATCAACAAATTCAGGAGTCGATTTTACATAACGGTCAAACATGTCAACTTCGCTCAAACGGAATACCAAAAAATCCCAGTTGGTGTCGCCTGACTGATCCTGGTTCAGGGCAGCATCAAGCGCTTCCTGCGAGGCGTTTTCGGCAGTTTCACCACCCGACCATGCGCTGCCGCGAAAGGCGCTTACATAGGCCGGCAAAAAGGAAAATAACAGCAACAATGCGGGTATAAAAATGATGGTTACCAGTTTTTTGTAAATGGGATATAAAAATATCCCCAAAACCATCACACTAACGATGATCGGTTCTTTGTAGCCCGAAATAAACGCTTCGTAAAAATTAAATATATAGAGCAAAATACATATCCAAATGGTCCCTTTGTTTTTTTCCTGTATGGCAAAGGCCAGCGCCAGCGTACCTGAAATAAAACTGAGCGAATACAATTGGACGTTAAATTGTTCGAGGCCGGGAATGCGGACTAAAATAAGTGAGAGCGGAAAACTGATGAGCGCCAGTTGAAGCACCAGTTTTGCCAGTTTTCCGTGCTCTACATAATACCTGGTTTTAACAGGGTATTTCATAAAGAGCAATATCCCCGTAACAAATGCCGCATGCCCCAGGCAATAATATCGCTGGCACCGGGCCGTGAGTTCTATTGCTTCCTGATCTATCAGGACGTAAGCGCCCAGCTTGTGGAAGTTTTCGTATCCCAGTACGCTGAGGAAATAAAATATAGAAGTACAGGCCATGTATCCCGCAAAAACGATCTGGACGATGAAGATCGGCCGCATCAGTTGCTCGGCCAGCGGCCGGTCTGTTGGCAGCGGCCTTATTTTACCTGTTAACGTTACGTAGAAGATGAAAAATGAACCCAGCCAGGCCGTAAAATAGGAAACAATAGGGTTCGACTGCAAAAGAAGTGATAAGCCCCATGGCAAGTAAAGTAATATATATTTTTCGACTGCTGCGCCGCTTTTCATCCTTTGTCCTGTATGCAAAATAAGTTACCCCCAACGATATCCATGGGAGATTTGATGAATTCGCAGCCTACCGATGTTATCTGGTAGAATGTGTAATTTAACGATTGCAAAAGTGTATAGCACTCATTTATGTGCTGTCCGTTTTGGCGCCAATAGTTGTCATCATATTCAAATATAATACGCGGCCCGTTCTTTTTAATAGTATTAAGCAGGCCCTTTATCACCTGTAATTCAAATCCTTCAACATCGATCTTAATAAGGGCCAGCGAACTCAGGTTTTTTATTTCGGGGATGTCGTCGCCAATTTTTATGAGGACATGCTCCTTATCCCCGCCTTCCATTTTATTGCTTAAACTAAATGTGCCTTGGTTCCATGATTTTTGATCTACAATAAAATCAGCTTCGCCTTCTTCGTTTGATAAGGCGAACGGCAGCAGTGTAATATTTTTCACCCTATTCAGGCCAGCATTTTTTTCAAACTTTTTGCGCAGGTAGCCAAGCGGTTCAAAAGCGAATACACTTCCTGTTTTCCCCACACATTGCGACATCCGGATACTTTGCAAGCCTATGTTGCCGCCAACATCCAAAGCGTTGTCGCCTTCTTTAAGTGATATCCGGATCAACTTGTTAATTTCTTCTTCGTAAGTGCCATTGCTCAGTATCGCCCATTCAATATAGCTGTCGGCCCCTGTATAAATTGCAATATCTTCGGCACTCAGCCATACAATTCCCTGGTTTATGCTTTGTTTAAAGGCCTGGCTGGGCTTTAACAAGTTGGAAAGGCGCTCTTTTCCCGGCAGTTTCCAGTTGCGGGTAAAATCAAGCTTTATGCGGTCAATTCGCTTCATTTAAAAGTTTTTGTTCAATCGCTTTTGCAATATTTAAAAAATTCCAGTTTTTGATCAGCACTTTCGATCGCTCTCCAAACACTGCCAGCTTTTTTTTGTCTGCGGTTAGCATTCGTAAGCTATCCAACAATGCATCCAAATCACCTTCTTCAAAAATGGCGCCGTTTTGACCAGGCAAAACCAGGTCGGCTGCGCATCCCACTTTATCTGATGTTAAAACGGCTCTGCCACAGGCCATTGCTTCATTCACACTTAAACCCCACGATTCGCTTTTTGAAGGTAAACAAAAAAGGTCGGCCGCCTGGTACAAAACGGGCATTTCCGATTGATTTTTAAAATCGACAAAATGAATATTGTCCGCAATTTCGCTGCTTTTTGCCGCAGCTTTCAAATTATTTTCATCAACGCCATTCCCCGCCAGCAGCAAATGCACATTGGGCCGGTTCATTTTGATAAAAGCGCCCAATAACAGCCCAACATTTTTTACCGGTTCAAATTTCCCGGCGAATAGTACAAGGATATCGTGCTCTTTTACTTTCAATGATGACCTAAGCGCGATCGCCTCTTCACTCCGGTCTGCGGCAAATCTTTCGTTATCGACGGCATGGGGCGCAAAACTGAGCTGTTTCTCTTGTAAACCATATTTTTCAAAATAGGCTTTGTTGTTTTCTCCCACATAAAAGGCGTGATCCACGTTGCGGTAAACCCATCGCAACAATAGGTTTTTGAAAGTTTGTTTTAAGCCGGTTTTTTTTTGCAAAACAGTCGAATCGCCCCTGAAATAAACCGGCACTTTATTTTTTAAATACCGGAGCGCCCGTAAATGGCTGTGATACGACCAGCCAATAACTAACAGTGCATCTGGCTTCCAACTCTCAATTTCTTTTATTAAACCAGGCGTTTCAATTCCTTTAAAGCTCCTGGTGCCCGGATCCCTCGAAATGTTTTCTGCCCACTGGTAATCATAACCCTCCATCAGCGGGATATCCCAGCTCACCTCTTTGCCAAAGCCAGGGTCGAGCTTTGAGGAATGAAACTTTTCCCCAACGGTATAAAACACTTTCACGTCAATTTTTTGTCGCCGGCTAAGCAATTGAAATATGGGTGCGTAATATTGGATGGGATGAGTGGTAACTATCGCTAGCCTTTTCATTCTGAAACGTGATAAAAAAGACCCGTTAAAAACATTAGGCTGTTATAAAGCTGCTGCTTGGTGAAAATGCTCAATAGCTTTGTTAAATAATAGAGCCTGTTCCCCGGTGAGCGTTTCCGCGCTGTATTGGTCAAAACCCGCGGTCAGCTCCACTTCCGTAAGGTTACCCTTAGCCCAGTTTTCAAACAGCGGATACAAAGCTCCCGTGAGATCGATCTTTCCCTCCGGAAAAGTTAAAACAGCGGCATTTTCGGCACATTCGTTCAAAACCTCAACAGCACTGCTTTTTTCATTAAAAATGGCGAGCAAGGGCCGCTTCGTCAATAAGCACGGGTAAATTTTGGAAGCAGTGTATTTGGGGTCCTCCGACCCGGGGATGAACAAGGCGTCAGCTTGCTGCATGGTTAACAAAGCATGATAATAACTTATGCGACCGGTAATTTCTACCATATGGTCTTCAACGCCGTATTGCGCAGCTAAAGGAGTTACCGTGGGTACGGCTTGTCCCGTTGGAGCATAGCTGGTGCCGAAGAACCAAAATTTGAGCCGGCTGAACAATTTGGGCTGATCTGCCAGCCCCTTTTTCAAAGTTTCAAAAACCGGGGCGATAGCTTTATGCATATCTGCACCGCCGCGGCCGATATAAACTACGTTGACAAAGGCTGGCTGCAGCAGAGGAACAAATTTATTTTGATTTTTGAGCGCAATTTTGAGGTCATCAGCAAACACGCCGAAGGTAATAACGGCCGATGGCGTATCGTCTAATGCGCTATACCTGTTTTTCAGGTCGTCGATATAATATTTTGACACACTGATCAAACCACTTACCTGTTTCATTGCCTTAGCTTCCATGATTTTGTGCAGGCGATACACGAGGCCATATTTTGGCGGTTTTTCGTTTTTGTCGTCATAAAAATTCGAATACCAGGGATCCTGCATGTCGATCACATAGGGTACTTTGAACTTTCTTTTCCAATAAGGCCCAAGGACACATACCGGGAATTGTGTAGTGGAAAAGTAGACCAGGTCAAACTTTTCTTTTGCCAGTATCTTTGAAACACTTTGCCGGTATTGCCACATCGCACGAAAGCCCAGGCTCCCGAACCCAATTTTAGATGTATATTTTTTAGGTAATGCCGATATCTCATAAACCTTGCAATCGACGGGAATACTTTCTGTCAGGAGTTTATCTTTAACCATCTCTGAAAAGCGGGCATCTACAGTGACAACCGACGGCTCCCATCCAAACTGTTTAAAATATGGTAAACTCATGCGCACCCGCTGCATGTCAGCTGCGTTTGAAGGGGGGAAATAGGGCGATATGATCAGTACGCGGCGCAATAGGGAAAATATCAGGCTTTTGATTTTGGCTCCCGCAATACCAATTTTTTCAAAAAGCTGTTTGCTGGAAGCTCAATTGTACGGTGAACCAGGTATGAAAGCCCCAGTATTATTATCATGGTTGGGATAACAGCGAGGACATAATGATCCCGGTTAAAGAATGTACTAAACCTGGTAATGAGGATTACCCCGATTTTTTCGTGCAAAAGGTAAATCGGATAACTGATGAGGCCAACGATGGTGACATATCGGCTGGCCAAAGGCTTTAACCAACGGGGCCTGAACAAAAATGTGATAAACAGCATAATGAATAGCCCAATGACAATATCTTCCATCCCGTTTTGCAACAACCAAAGCTGCACTGTCAACATTAGCGCGATCAAAACCTCAAACACCGTTTTTGGTTTCTTACCATTAAATACCATGAAAAAATAAATTCCCAGCGTAAAAAAAATTAAATACTGCGGGAAAAATATTAACCGGAAGTAATACAACGCATTTTGTGAAAATGAGGCAGGTATAAAGCCAGAGCCGGTTATGAGCAACACGTACAAAATGAACATGACAGAAACGTAGATCATCCAGTTGCGGAAGAAGTGGGCTTTATTAAAAAAGTAAAGCAGCCCGATAAGTAAATAAAACTTCACCTCGCAGATCAGCGACCAGTAGACCCCATCAATATAATCCATTGTTTTAAAATGGAAAAACCTGGTCCACATTCGGGGTTCGGTAAATGTTAGCGAAGGGATAAAATATTGTACACGGCTATGAAATCCCGAAAATTGTTTTGAATGGTCGACGATCATGACAAAAAGGAATGTGATGATTGAACAAACAGTGAGCGCAGGCCACAGCCGTGTAAACCTTTTTAACAAAAATGATTTGTAAGAACTGCATTTTTTTAGCGTCATAAATATGACGAACCCTGAGATCATGAAGAAAAAATGCACCCCTAAATAACCAAACTTAAATGGCGCTACGGCACTGTATTTAGCCCCGTAAGGGTAATAATTGGACTGCGTGAACGGCGGCACAAAAAGTGTAAAAAAATGAAAGCCAAGCACCAGTAAGATCGCGATTGTCCGGAATCCATCCAGGGCAGCGATCCGTTTGCTTTCTAACTTCTGGTCGCTTACCTGTGCGACTTCGGTTAAATAGGATTCCCTTTTAATTAATGAGCTCATTTACTTTTTTCAGAAAGAGTTGGCTTTCCATTTCCCAGTTCAACTCCCTGCTAGCCGTCGCACGCGATTCTTTTTTTGCGAGCAGCAACCGGCTTCTGTCGTCGAAATATGCTTTAACAATTTCCGCAAGCATTGTTACATTCCTTTTTTCGAACACCTTCCCGGTACCTGGGTGACTTTCCATCAGTTGTTGTTGGCCGGATGTATCACTGGCGATAATCGCCAGCCCGGCTTGCATGTAGGTAAATATTTTATTGCTTAACGCCAGATTGTTGTTTAAACAAAAACCGGTTTCGAGCGCCAGGCCGATATCAAATTGTGAAGCGAATTCAAACAATTCATCAGGCGCTAAGGGCGAATGGATATGCAAGCCCGGTATGCCGGCGGATATATCAGCAAGGTATGATTTTGAAGTTGTTGGCAAATCGCCAAGCAAATGAAGCTCGATTTGGTCGTTATTTAATTGCGCCAGCGCACCAAAAATGTCTTCAAGTCCCCGTGAAGCGCCTATCGTCTGTGAAAACCAAAACAATTTTAGCTTGCTGGCAGCGAGCGTTTCTTTTATCGGTATTTCTTTTTGAAGCGGGAATACGTTGAGGATGATCAGCGGATCGATCTCAGGGAAAATTTGGCGGTAAGCATCCCCAATGCCCGGGCTGCTTACAGAGAGATAGTTAACCTGCGGAATGTAAAAACCTTCAATTGCCGACTTTAATTTAACATCATCGCTCGCCGGATCGTTGGTGGTTTCATTCCGGTGAAAATCTTCCGCATCAAACCCGCTTTTGGAATGGAATTTTTTTGCCGCTTTAACTGCTGCCGGCAAAGCAGCAAGGTTATGGGCGATATACAGATCGGCTTTGTGCCTCTTGGCTTCATTTGTTAGCCAGGCCGTGCACCGGCCGATCACTAATTCAGGTGCCACCATTCCCCCCATGGTTAACCGGTAAATCAGCTGGCAACCCCGGTGGAATATCCTTGTTAGCCAATAAGTAAAGGAGCCTTTTTCCGGCGTGCCGCCAACTCTTATTACTTTCCACTTTTTATTGGCCAGTAAGGCCTCATCAAGTTTTGTTCCCCAATCATTCCAAAATTGGTAGATCATGAGCACATCATACCCCGCATTATACAAAGCGTCAGCCTCCTTTACCGCGCGTGGATTGAGTGAAGGCTGACCTGAAGTGACAATTACGATCTTTTTTGACTGCTCTCCCATGCCCGCGAGTTGCGCTGCTAATTATATAGTACGCTGCTGTATAGTCGCAGGTATTCATCGATGATCACCTCGCTGGAGAAACGTTTTTCTGCTTCGTGGCGAACAGCAGCACGGTTTAAGTTTTTAACCTGTTGCACCAGTAGTATCATTTCATCCTGCGTATCGCACCGGAACCCATTAATACCGTGTTCGATAACTTCAGGCACCGAACCTTTGTTAAAACCAATCACCGGCGTGCCGCAGGCCATGGCTTCAACCATTACGATGCCGAAAGGCTCATTCCAGTCAATGGGCATCAATAGTGCTGCACACCGGCCCAGCAATTCATTTTTTTGTGAATCATTTACCGGCCCGATATATTCAATGTCACTGCCCAACACCGGCCTTATCTTCTCCGAAAAATAGCTCTCGTATTCGGCCGGAATATTACCTGCGATAATCAACTTTTTTTTACTTGCTAGCGCGACATCTATCGCAGTTTTTATACCTTTTATCGGCTCTATCCTGCCTAAAAAAACCAGCGGTGAATCAGGATTAATATCATCTTTGAAGCTGTATTTACTCATGTCCACCCCGTTATAAACTGTATGAGCGGTGGCATAAGGTTTAATTTTGTCGCTGATATAATCACTGCAGCCTGTAAAGCTCAGGCTGCCTTTTTTTGCCAGCTTTTGGGCCTGCGTAATTTGCGAAAGGGTTGGTTCGCGCTGGTACGACATGATCTTGGGGACTGAAGATCGGAGGAAAGCAGCTAAATAAGCCAACCGGCTAAAGCTATGCAGCACATCAGGTTTAAATCGCTTTATCCTTGCAATTGTGGCCATGTTGACCAGATGATCGGCCAAATTAGATCCTGTGTTTTTATAGGGAAGAAGTGGCACGTTTACGGTTGATGCAGGATGTGCAGCCAGCAATACTTCGTGTCCCCTTTTTACCAAACCTGTTACTAAAAAATCGATGATGCGTTCAATGCCACCGTAATTTTCGGGAGGTACCGGGATAAGCGGATCGGCTGTGATGGCTATTCTCAAACTTTTAAATGATATAAACGCAGGTAATTCTCTGTCATGATCTTTGCGGTATAATTCGCTTCAAAATCTGCACGGCATTTTGAGCGATTTATCGTATCGAGTTTGCCGATTGCCTCAATGATATCGTATTGTGTATCACCAATAAAACCATTGATGCCCTGTTTAATAAAGTCGGGGGGGAAGAAACGGTTGTAGGCAATAACCGGGCAGCCGCAGGCGTTTGCCTCCAGCATCGTTAAGTTAAAGGCTTCACTATCGGCGCTTAGCATTAATAATGCAGACGCTTTTTCCAACAGAACCTGCTTTTGATTGTCATCTACTACACCGGCATATTGTATCTGGTCCCCGCAATAATGTTCCACATTTTGCCTGAACCATTCCTTCTCGTGCGGGTAATCGCCTACTTTACCCGCAATGATCAACTTTTTATTTGTTTTCAGCGCGATGTCGATAGCTTCTGAGACCCCTTTTCCAGGACTGATGCGGCAGACAATGACCAATGGGCCATCAGTATTATCGACTTTCCCATCATAGTGATAAAGTTCCTTCGGTATGCCGTTGTTTACATAACTCCAGTTTACTTTTATATGCTCGTACTTGGTTTGAATCCATTTTGCACAGGGGGCAAAAGTAAGATTACGCGGTCGCAGCTTTATGAAATTGTGGAATGACCTGCTCTCCAATTCGGCCATATGGAAGGTATGCACCTTCCGCGTGGCGCTCCAGGTTTCGGGTAAAAAATAAAGCAGCCTGCCATGATTATGGATAACATCATATTTGTTTAACAACAGGTGTTTCCACACTTTCTGGGGTGTTTTCTTTTGATCCAGGTAGGTACCTATGCCAATTGTTTTCACCCGGTTGTTGTATTCCGATTCGTTGTGGCACATGAGTGTTACGTCATGGCCATCATTAACCAATTCATCAATCAAATATTTGACAACCCTCTCGGTACCACCTATCGTTTTTGGCGGGAAAGGCATTACCGGATTAATGATCTGCAATATCTTCATTAACAGCGTTCACAATATCCAGGTAGGCCAGCGCTGACTTTTCGAGTGTCAGGTTGTCCAAAATGTATTTACGGGGGGTATATTTTTTTGACTGAAGGTTTTTAAAAAACAGCGTACACTTAACTTCAAAATCTTCGATCCCTTTAAATCGTTCTCCGCACCCGTCACTCCAATAAGGGACAGAACTAACCGGCTCATATTGAACTTTATTTGGATAATAAGCAGGATCTTGCCAATAACCGCCGCGGTCCCAGGCCAGTATCGGGGTGTCAGTAGCTAATATTTGCTGGTACGCCAAACCCTGCGTTTCATGCTCACACAAAAACAAAACCGCCTTACTTTTGCCAAGCTTTTCCCGGAGCTCAGGATGTTTATATGAGCCATATTTTATGAAATGGTAACTCAACTTTTTTGCGTCCAGCGATTGCAGCATTGGTTTCACAAAGGAATCTATCATCTCATCCCGGTCCCACCTTATTTTATCATAAATTAAAAGGTCATAGTTTTTATCTCCGTCAATTGGCACCCACTTGTCCGTATCGATGCCAACAGGCCATGCCACCACTTTATTACTATACCACGGTTCGCACATTTTTCGCATCCACTCGCCTGGTACCAGGAACCGTTTAACATTGGGGTAGTCGATAAACAATTTGGGATATTCAATGGGATGCGAATAAACCCCTGCGCCGAAAATTATAGGGTTTTTCCACCTTCTTTCAAATAATAACTGTGGTTTGCCGATGATGCAAGCCAACTCATCCGGGTGCGATTTGATATATTTAAAATCATTAAAGCGATAAGGAACTTTCAATTTATCCAGCCCGCGCATTAATTCAAGGGCTACCATCATCACGCCGCCCGGTTTTGTTTTACCACGAACAATTCGCCTGATGAGCCGGCGCGGATAACGGTCGAATTTTATCCACCTGTCAGGATCAGGTTCTTCGTAAAATATATTTAACGGGGTGATGATCAGCGAAAAAGTAGTTTTCTGCGTAAATTCAGCAACCGCTCGGTGTTTTTAAAACCAATTTTTTTATACAGATTCCCGAGCACGCCCTTTTCAGGCACCTGGAAACCCGGGTTCAGCTGGTATATCCAATCCACTACTGCAGCGGCTTCTTCGGGGTGATCTATGGCTATCCAATGTGCCAGCGGCCAAAGTGCGGTGCAAGCGGCGTTCTTGCGGGCCTGCGTCAGGCGGCCGGTCTTGTCCAACTCGCTTAATATCTTTTTATAGATATTAAGATGCTGCCAGTTAGTTACCTGCGACTTAAGGCCGCGATAGTTAGCCTGCATTTGTTCCGTATGCTTTACCCAGTAACCTGCAACTGCATCAAGCCATACAGTTTTTGGATCGAGCAGGCCATACTCCAGTAGAAACATCCTGTCTTCCCTAAATGCAAAGTCGGGCCGCCTGGGGACTTTTTTTACCAATTCTGTTTTGAATAGCATGCCCAGGAAATGACTGCCATAGCTGTTTCCGAGTTGAACTTCCATAAAGTCATCCCAGGCCGTTAGTTTCGGCGATTTAATATTTTCTTTGGTTGTTTCATCAAAGATGTCAACGCCCGAATACACGAGGTCGGCGTCATTCTGCTCAGCGGCAGCAAATTGTTGGTCAATGATGCCCTCAGCCAGGAAATCATCACTGTCTAAAAAACGGATGTACTTCCCGGTGGCATAACTAACGCCAAGGTTAATGGCGTATGTCTGTCCTTGATTGGTTTGCCAATAACTTTTGATATCGATTTGATCGCGCAACCATTCAAATGTGCCATCCGTGCTGCCATCGTCCACCACAATAATTTCTGTTTTGCAAGAAGTGCCACGGCAACTGTTTATCGCCCTTGGCAAACTCCACAGCCGGTTGTAACTGGGGGTTATCACCGATACATCTATTTTAGCTTCGCCGGGCACCGATGAGTTTTAATAAAAATTGGGGAGTGTGTGATTTAATGAAATGTTTGAGCTCCCAGCTATATCCGGGCCTTTTCCCTGAAACGGCCATGCCGAGCCAATAGATATTTTGTTTCAGTCGACTTTTAAACCCAGGTTTGCGCGCACCAACCGAATCGAGCCAGCTTTGCACCCTTACCAGGTGTGTTGGCCCGCGCATCGCATCTTCGCAAAGTGAATAGGCGGTAAACTTTTGCTTTTCGAAACTTTCGAGCACTTGTTCCTGCGCATTTTCCAGCCCCTTGACTTTCCTGACGTCAAAATCGATCGCAACATTTTTTATTTTAAATATTTGCTCTGACTGTAAAAGATCGAGCAGTATATCCGCTTCCGCGCCTTCGCAGTTCAATTTTGCATAAACTTCATCGTCGCTGTTGATATTTTGGGCAAACCATTCGCTTGCTTTCACAAACTCGCACAGTTCAAACTTTGCCTCGTCAATATCGGTATGCCCGGAAAAAATGCTTCCGGCCAATGTGCCGGGGGAATATATCTTTTGCTGTGCATTTTTGTTCCAAAGGCCAAATTGCAGCAGTGTTACATTCCGCCGACCGGCTGCTAGCAAGTTAAGTTTTTCGTGCAGGCTCTTTACCGGCTCAAATACATAAATTTTATCAAACGCATATTTGGGGTCGATAACACTCAGTAATGTTTGACCCTCGTGGCCGCCGATATCTAAAAATACTTTCATTAAATTCGTTTGGAAACTTTAACTTTTCGAAAGCCGAAGAGTTTGTGATACAGCGGGCGAAACGTACTTTTAAAAAGTTCAACAATTTTGGCAGGATATTCAATCGTTGCAAGTGCCACCAGTTCGGCAGCCCAGTTCAACTGTTTTAAAAGCGCCTTTTTTAAGCGAAAGCTTTCGCGCATGTAAGGATAATGAGCGGTGTAGTAACCCAAAAAGTGAAACACCAATGGCGATACTTTTTCAAAAGGATACCAGTTTTGATGCAGCGGATCAGGCGCAGGCGGGTTGATCAACCAGCGATTACCGCGTATTACATCGATATCGTATCCGCCCGGGCAGGCCTGCGGGTCGCTCATAAATGTACCGTCATCTGGTACCGGTGTCATTCCATGCAATTGCATGGCCAGGGCCATCAGCACTTCGTCATTGGGCTTATTCCTTAACCGCACGAAGCCGATTTTATCGTAATCTTTTTCCAGCTTTCTTGCGGTTTGGTAAACCCCTGTTGCAGCATCCCCTTTTTCAATATAATAGATGCCCCCGTTAAATTTGGGCAACTGTGGCACGTTGAACTGCTGGATGATGTGTTTTACATCGCCGAACCACTCGCCCTCTGAAATGTAGCCACCCACCACAGAAACCGCTTTGCCATTAAAGGCTTCGAAAATGGGGCTCAGGTCGCCAAATATTAAACAATCGCTGTCGATGAACAACGTCTTGCCGTGGGGGGTAAGCTGGTCGAGATAGAGCTTGGTAGAGAATCCCTCTCCGAACTGATTGGGGCTTATTTTTTTGATGTCGACCAAGCTTATCACATCTGGAGGAAGCGAAGCATCAAGATCAGTAATAATATAAAATTTGATGCCACTTTGCTGGTTCCACCATATAAAGGAGCGAGCAAGGTTTATTGCCAAAGTAAAATACAGATTCTTGCCAGTGGCAATCGTTAAAACGTTACGTTGTTCACTCATCCTTGCCTGTTGTCTTTTCAGATGTAGCCATAATAAAATGTTTTTTTAATTTTAGAAATGGCCTTTCGAAATAAGTATATGAACAGTAAGATACTATAAAGAACGCCGCAAAATTAACCAAAACATTTCCTGAAAATCTAAATGAGTTTTTCCAGGGAGGCAGACTGAAAAATATTTGCTGCCATATGTACATACTGTATGATAAAATTCCTATCCTGTTTAATATTGGATTTTTAAGGATTAGCGTTAGGAAATTGTTTTCGCTCAAATTTAATACTATTACAAAGCCTATAAGTGCTGAGAAAATAGCAAAGGAAACAAAAGGTATATGTACTAAGCTATTTTGAAAGTGCACAATCCCCGCCATTATTAAGAGGAAGAAACTTAAATAGTAATTTTTATTAAGTCTCTCAACGTTAATAATCTCTTTAAACAAAAGAATAGAAAATAGAGAACCTATTATAATATATAATGCCCCGTTGGCCATCGGCACGATAATAGTCATCGTAATGGCGTGAATTATTGGGTTCGTGTAGAAAATGCCAACATTATGAAATCCAAGGTAATCAATTACCGGAACGATTGCCAATAGCATTATCGACAGTTTTATGTATTTATTCGGCCAAAAAGATAATAAAATAGGCGCTAAGAAATAGAATTGCTCCTCGGTAGCCAGTGTCCAAAAATGTGCGGTGTAAAAATCGCCTGTTAAGGGAATATTCCTGAAGAAAGTGAAGGACATCAAAAAGCTTAAAGCAGGAATATGTAGTTTGAACAAATAATTTAAAGCAACTAACACGGATAAAAACAAATAAGCCACGGGTATAATTCTAAGAAAACGCCTGATATAGAAATTTCGTAATGATATATTTCCGCGGATTATTTTTTCCTTTAATAATAAGGATGTAATTAAAAAACCACTAAGAATAAAAAAGATATGTACGCCAATTTGGCCGTCGACGTAACTTGACCAGCCTTCATCCCTTCCGATGTGGCTAGCAATGACGATTATTATAGCCAGTCCTCTTAGACCGTCTAAAGAAGGAAAATATTGTTTGGTCAATAATTCCGGGACACGTTCGAAATCATTGAATAATTTCCTTTTCAAGAGGCATAAATAGCTATATATTTTCATTTAAATCATTCGGTAATGGCTCTGGCAGGTCGGTGAGCACGATGAAGTTTATTGAACGATCTATAGCCACCAGTAAAAGGAACGTGCAAGGTTTACCGCGAGATCAAAATAGAGCTTTTTGCCGGTAGCGATTGTTAAAACATTGCGCTTGTTCACTCATCCTTTTTAACCGTTTTAACCGAGGCAATTATCCTGAAGCATAATTCGTACACCTTGTCGTTAAAAAACTGGGTGAAGAATAATTTTAAAAAAGCGCCGGATAATTTAATCGCCATCAGTACCCGCCTCAAGAAAGATGGCGTCGCCATAGTTAGCAAATGTTCTTTTGTTCGTGATTCAAGGGAGTTGGTCATGTGCCAGTTCCTGGGCGTGCTTTCCAGGTAACCTTCATGCGAGATACTAAGGTGGTCAACCGGGTCAACAATCACGCATTTAATACTTTCAGCATCAAAAGTGCGCGTCAAAAAATTTTCAAAGCCGTCAAAGCCCAGCTTATCGCCCTTTGGCGCGTCGTTAAGTAGCCGGAAACCTCGCTTGACATGTTGCGTGTTGCAAAAGGACGGATTGGCCGAAAAGCCGAAAATTGACTGGTACAGATCATCCTCAACTGGCTGAACTTTAAACTCCGGGTTTAACGGCCCAAATTTACTTAAGATCATCTCGGCCCAGTCTTTGTTTTTTTGCATCAGGCTGGCGAACCGACGGATGTCGACCTTTTCATGAAACTTCCAATCATCCTCCAGCCAGAAATAATAATCGGTATCGATATTGTTCAGCGTTCGCATGATGCTGTTTACATAGCCTTTGCGGTCGGGCGACTGAACAATAATATCCGGTTTAATATAATCGATCACCGCCTGGTTGATTTGCCCATCGATAGCAAGAATTGTTTTTGAAAAAGGGTAATCACAAGCGGCCTTGAACGAACTGAACGACTCACGCAGTAAATGTTCCCTTCCTGTACAAGTAAAAATAACCAGGCTTACAGGGATATCCGTCATAGTTTGCGGGCCCACAGATTTTGTTCGGGTAATGCCTTCCCTTTTTCATAAGGTTGGCCGGTCACATCCGATAAGGAGTAATTGTGTTTCAACAGTAATTCCACCAGGTCGTCACATTGTGCAAACACGTCCGGGATAAATTCCAGGATAATATCTGCAGGAAAGATACGAGCTGAAAACAAATTGCCCAGCACGTAGATCTCATGTCCTTCAACATCTATTTTGACCAGGTCGATATGCGCCAGGCTATATTTGTCAAGCAGATCAGCAACGGTGAACGAGGCAGCCAGGTAATTGTTGAAGCCGTCGTTGTTTTCAGCGATCTGTGTGTTACCCATGTTCCAGTACTCCGGGATGGCGATGTTCAGCAGCCCCGGGCTTCCAGCGACTGCCCCCAATACCGGCACAACATTCCTGAATTTGTTCATCTGGATATTGTTTAACAGGTAGGTAAACGTTTTCGGGTTTACCTCGATTGCGTATATTTTTTTGGTTTGATCCGCATCAGCCTGCGCACATTCCAGCGCGTACTGGCCCACATGCGAGCCGATATCAAACACTACTGATGCGTTTTTTGCAAGGGTTTTAAAAAGGGTTAAACTCTGCGCTTCGTAGCTTCCAAAAAAATAGATCTGGTGCTGCACCCAATCGTTAACGTCTAATAATAACTTTAAGCCCGACGGTGTATCAAACAAAAGCAGGTCTAAACCAAAAGACTTTCGTAGGATATTAAAAAGCCGCAAACGGGTAGGGAAATCTTTACTGTAGGCAATGCGCCTGAGTAATTGGTGTTTCCAAAGTTTCCCTTTTGTGTTAATAATGGTTTGTCCAGCTTCCATGGAATGTCAGGTAAGCCCGGGTTGACTTGTCGCCATTTTTAATTTTTTACCGGCGGTTAAATTACTTTTTATCCTTAAAAATATTCGTTCGAAGGTATAATAAGAGACGGTGGCTACGATAATGGTCAAGGCCAGCGCCAAACAGCCGATCAATATTTCGGACGGAATAGTTACCGGCAAGTGGAATACTGAAACAACCAGCCTGATGGATGGGATGACCAAAAATAAATGGTACATGTAAATGCCGTACGAAATTTTGCCAAAGAAATTTAACAAAGGACTCGCAAGCCGGATAACCGTGCCCGGGTTAGTAGAAACATTTACAATGATCACTATAAAAACTACCGCATAAAACTGGTAGGGAACCGTGTGCGGGCGCAGCATGATGGCCAAAAAAACCAGGTAGGTAAAAACCTGGAACGTTTTGGAGTAAAGGACCTGGAGGATGGATTTTTGGTTTACTACAAAGTAAGCCCCGAGTGCGCCGATACCCATCGCATCAATGCGAAAGGATGCTGAGAATGTGAAAAAATCGTTGACTTTGGTGATCACCTTTGCACAGAAGGAATCTGCTGCAAGCCAGTGATGCCTCAAGCCAATGTTCAATAAATTCCCTATAAATCCGCTGCTTAGCAAGTACATGCTGACGATGAGGATGATGATATAGGTGAGATAATTTTTCCGCCGTATGATCCAGGGCCATATCAGGTAAAATTGTTCCTCGACGCCGATTGACCAGGTTGGAGTTGCATAACCAAGTGAACTTGTGCCGAGCAAAACCACGTTTGGACAGATCAGGATCAGCAGTATGGCATTGATCAGCAGGTGTTTACCAAACCCGCCATCGCCGGCCATCCCGTTAAAATGGAACCATGGGTTATAGTTAAAAAACGAAAAAGACAGGATGATGACCAGGAAATACAGCGGCCAGATACGAAAGATCCTTTTGAGGTAAAATGTTTTAACGGCGATTGCGCCGGTTTCCTTTTTTTCTTTCAACAACAGGTAGGTGATCAAAAATCCACTCAATACAAAGAAAAACACCACTGCAATATCACCATGCTTGAACGGGAAAAATGATAAATAGGTACTTTTATACCCATTTGCTACCAGCCATTGATCAACATGATAAAACAGCACCGTTGCCGCTGCAAAAAACCTCAGCGGGTCTAAATTGGGTAAATATTTATGGTCAGCAGCAGGCATTTTATTTGTGCTACAAGCCGTACCGGTAATACGTTATCCGGCGCACCAACCGCCAGCCAAACAATTTTACCATGAAGTTACTAAAGGGGCCCGAATGATATTTTTTACCCGAGTACCCCAGCGTTTTTGCCTTTTTAATAGCATCGGCTGAGATCTTTTTAAAGTGAGGGTAAGTGGAAACACCGGTAGTCCAGTAAAAGGTGGAAAATATTTTATTGAGTAAAGCGGTATCATTAAAAACCTTAAGCAAATGCCGGTACTTCAGGTCGATGGCCCTAAGCATGGACAAATAGGTCTTTTCATTTAAACTGGCCGTAAGGCTTTTTGCGCTGAGGTGTTTGCGATAATAGCATAAGGCATCACCCGCGTAGCTGATGCCTTTGGATGCCAGGATAACCCGGCAAAAATATTCACCGTCATCGTCCATGCTTAAATCTTCATTCCATGGGCCGGCAGCCTCCAGTATTTTTTTTGGCGATAGCCACGAGTGTACGGCGATCATCCCCCCGTACTCCGGGCCAATCTTGTCGCCGCCATAAAGTTTTATTAAAAAGTCAACGGGATCCGTTGAGCCCGCTCTCACCCAATTATGAACCACGGGCTGAACATAGGGGTCGTCACCTTCAAAAAAATGGACGGTTGCACAAGTACAGATATGATCTTGATTTTGCTGCAGCGCCTGCATTTGAACTTCGATCTTATTCGGGCTGATCAGGTCGTCGGCGTCCAGGTATTGAATAAACTCGCCCTGTGCCTCTTTTAATCCCCGATTCCTTGCCGCGCTGGCGCCTTTATTGGTTTGATAAAAAACCTTTACGTTTTCGGCTGCGAAAGATTGAATGATAGAAAGGGAGTTATCTGTGGAGCCATCGTCGACCAAAATAATCTCAATGTTTTTCCAGGTTTGATTCAGCGCTGACTGAATGGCTTCGGAAACATGTTTCGCCGAATTGTAAACCGGAACAATGATAGACACCAGCGGATTCATAGCGCTTTATTATACATGCCCCGCCTCATGCCGACTGAAAAATTTCGACCCACCTTGACTTTGAGGATAAATTTTCCGAGGCCTTATTGTCTTTAAACCAGGGTTCGCTTAACATTGCTTTGTACAGTTCGGGGCTGTTATCCAGTTCTTTAATCCTTTCTATAAGGCGGCTGTAGTCGAGCCGGTTTAACAGGATGCGCATTTTTTGCGCTTTTGCCTTGGTTTTTAGCTTGCGGCGCACCTTGTAATAGAGGCTGTTGTACGTAGCCGGCCTGTAATCCCGGAAATCATACTGACCAAAGTTTTCCAAAAAGCTTTTTAACCTGCCGTTGTTTATTGTTATGTAATCAAAGGCGTTGATCATGCTTTTGGGATTGAATATATCCGCGATCAACGGGTCGCCGCAATAAATGGGGATGCTGTTGGTTTGCATGGCATCGTACAGTTTCTCGGTTTGGTACCCGGGGTAAACATAACTTTCAAAAGCAACAGTAAACTTGTACGGCATTAAAAACTGGCGCTTTATTTCCCATTTGGTGCCTGTATACTGACTGTCCATTGCCGGCATATTGTTCATGCATGTGCCCGGCGCATCAACATGTTTATAGGCGGACAATTGCCTGAAAAATTCGTCGCGATAGGCAATAGGGTTTGAGTATAGGAAATTACAGAACTTTGTTTTTTGGCCGTAGACCTTATCTACATCAATGTTTTTTACCAGCAGCTTTGGATCAAGGCCATGCCATTGTATCCGTTTATATCTTTTATTGCCAATCTCGTCTTCGGTGGGTATGCCAAACGCCCACTCGCAGTTTTCAAGGTTGGGCGTAATTGCTTCGCAATAGTAACCGATCCGAACGTAATTGCCTTTTGGAGGAATGTCGTTGCCATATGGCCCGAAAACGATGAAATCCGGTTTGTCGCTATCGACAAACTCGTATTCACCGGTTAATTCGCTTAGTATTTCGCCAACAGCCGACTCGAAAGCCAAACCATTCCTGAACTGAATTTTGATGGGTATTTTCATTTACCTTATACCGCCATACAGTTTTGAAATAACCCTGAAACTAAAAGGATAAAGACCATGTGCATTCCGCTTAATGAAAAAGTACCGGAACACCGGCATCAGCAAACCTTTAAACCAGGTAGCAAGGAAAGCCCTTTTATTCCATTTGGCGTCGAAGTATAAAAACTGTCCATAGGTTTTTTCAAAAAGGTCTTTGTCGCTTAAGGTTGCATGCGTTTTGCTGCCCAGGTGGGTTACTTTTGATGAGGTGACCAGCGCATGTTTGATGTTATATTTTGCCAGTGTGTTACCATAATCGTTATCTGCAAACCAAAATTCAAAATGCTCGTCAAAGTAACCGATGGTATCCAATATCGCCCGTTTAAAAAAAATGCACCAGCCAATCAGGATGCCGTTTGTGGTGCTCACTACATTCCCGCCGTCATCAGGAATGCTGCTGGTATGGGTGATCTCGCAATAAGGACTAACACTTTGCAAATCCTTATCCAAATCCATTTGCTTTAATATAGCCGACGCCCAGCCTTTATAAAACACCAGGTCGTTATTGCAGATGCAAGCATAGGGGCTGTTGCCGGCTTTTAAGCCGATGTTGGCATACCGGTTATAACCAAATTTTTCGGTAGGATAGATCGTCTTCGTACGTGGAAACTGGTAATTGTTCAATTGACGGTTTGACTCGATAACTACGATGTTAAAGTGAATTTCAGCAGGATCTTCCGATGCGAGAAGAGTTTCGATAGTTTGCTCCGTGAGTGCCTTAAGCTCTTCATCCTTCGCGTAGCTGAGTATGATAATATCGATATCAGTGGGGAGGCCATCTAAAACTTTAACTTGTATCAAATTTTATGCAGGTAGTCGAATTTATGCGGCCTTAAAGGCAGACTTTAAATACCGGCCCAAATAAATGGCAAAAAAAGCAGGTGTTTTATAGTAAAAATATCCTGAAGGCGCCGAAATCACCCGGCTGAGCGCGAGTTGGTAGACTGTTTTTCTTGACGTTCCATTTTCTATCAATACGGCAATAAACTCATTCAGCGTTTTAAACTCCGCATTTTTACGTTCGGGGTAATTTAGTTCGATACAGGACAGCGGCAGGGCATCTATCCATTTTTTGTTAAATACCAGGGCATTTTCGATCCAGCTTTTATCCATTTTACCGTTTGAACGATGATAAATGCTGATATCATAAACACAGTAAGCATGATAGCCTGTCGAATAAACCTGCAGTGCTATATCCGTATCATAAAAATGAAAGCCTTTGTAAGCCACGTTGTCGAACGAGATTTTTGTAAACAGCTTCTTCCTAATGCATATCCAAACGCCGTCGAGGGTGATCACCGGTTTCTTTGTCGATGAAACATCGTCAACCGACTTATCGGCAAACGTCAACTTTCCGTTCCCGGTTGCCAATAAATGCTGATTCACGAGCCCGCCACCCCACCATGAACCGGGCATAGCAGGTACATAAGGACTGCCGGCAATGCCAATCGCGCCGGTTTGCTCATCATTAAAATGCGCCAAAACATTTTGACCCCAGTTTTCGGTGTGGTACTCGATATCATCATGCATAAAGCACAAAATTGGATACCTGCTTTGGCTTACGCCGATATTGTAAGCCTCAAAAATGCTATAGCGATTTTCCGCATTATCAATCACAATGGTTTCGTACGGAACGCCTATAGTTGCCTGGATATTGGCGGTTAAAGCATCTGTAAGTGAACCGTTACGTGAGCATATGATCAGCGAGATCATGCCAGTAATGCCTGCGTTTTTAATTTTGCATAAGCCAGCATACAATAAAGCCTGGTTGGCCATTTAATCCCCGTTCCGACGGAAAACGCGGCCCTTTGTACAAATAACCTGCAATCCACAAATGCCCGGCTGAAAAGTTGTTTGTGAAAATAGCTGATGATGTTTTTCAGCTTATTATTTTCAAAAGCTGGATCGGCCAACGCTGTACTTGCACCACCAACTTTAAAATTAGCGATGATGGTATCCGTATAAGCAAACGGGTAATTGGCGAAACAGCGCAGGTTCAGATCATAATCTGCAAAAACGGGATACTTTGTATTGTATTTGCCCAGCTTATCGAAAACGCTTCGGTGGTAAAATATCGCCTGGTGCGAAATGTTGTGGCTAAGCAGCCGTTTCAGGTCGAATTCGCCGGCGTGAATCAGGCCGTCTTCCACCCATTGGTTGCTTCCCTGCATCCGCACATTTCCGTACAAGACCTTAGGTTGGGTAGCGGTCAGTAATTTGTAAATGTTATCCAGCACATGTTTATCATACAAGGTGTCGTCGCTGCCGATAAAATACAAGTATTGCCCGTTTGCGCTGTCTATGCCTTTGTTCATCGCATCGTAGATGCCTTCATCTTTTTCCTGGTATATTTTAAGACCGGGAAGTCTTTGCGCGAACTCGTCTAATATTTCAATAGTACTATCCGTTGAAAGCCCATCCATGATCAAAACTTCAATGTTTTGGAAGCTTTGCTGAACGATGCTTTCAATACAGGCGGCAATGGTGCCCGCAGAATTATAAGTGGGAATAATGATGGAAAAGAACGGTTTATTATCTGTACCAGCGTTGGGACTCAATTAACAGTTTTCAGTTCGTTATACACGCTCTTGATGATATTCAGTGCACTCGTTTTGCGAAGTTTTGGCGCCTGTTTTTTGCAATTGGCTATCCCTTGTGCCCTGAATTTTTCATCGATCCAAAGGCGAATCATCATTTCGCTGATTGCCTTAGCATCAGTGGGTTCAAATACAAATGTATCATTACCAATGGTTTCCGGCAGTGATGTAACGTTTGAGCAAACGACTGGTACATCCAGCAATATTGATTCCACCACCGGGAAACTCCCCGCTTCGTACAAAGTGGGTACGACAACACCAACGCAGGTTTTGTAAGCGCTGTAAAGCTCTTGTTCGTTGACAACGCCTGTAAAAACTACCTGGTCAACCAATCCTTCTTTGTCTATAAAAGGCTTTAACACCCTGTCAAAATATGGTGTTTTATGGCCCGTGCAAACTACTTTCAGGTCAGTAAGGCCCTGCGCTTTTATCAAAGTAACGGCTTCGAGCAGTTTTAAGTGGTTTTTGTGAGCCCAGGTATTTGCAGGGTATAAAATAAATTTCACCGGTATGTTTAAATGCGCCAGCGATATAGTGTCTGAGGGGCTGAACTTATCGATCCATAAATTGCCCATATCCAATAGGCAAACGGCAATTCTATCCGCATTAAGGTTGAAGTACCTGATGATGTCTTCCTTGATGTGCTGATAGCTTACTATTATCTTGTCTGCGTTTTTGATGTACTTCAGGTAAGCCACTGCCCTGTCGGCCCGGTCCTCCGGCGTGAAATATTCAGGGAAATGCAATTCCTGCACATCATGCATGGTGCAGATGGAACGTGCGTATTTTGACTCCGGCAGAAACTGGTACGGGCAGTGGATGATGTGTACCTTGTGCTTTTTGCACACCTCATCCAGGAAATTTGGTGATATACTTCTGCCGGCAACGCGGGCGTAAACACCCGAAAGCCTGTTTTTATACAGCGTAATGCGGCTGCTCTTTGGCGTTTTGACCAGGATTACACCGGGATGGTCTTTTAATACGGCCATGATCTCCGGATCATCGCGATCATGCAGCACAAAATATTGATTTTCGGTATCTGTCGCAAGAATCTTCAGCAGGGCGACGGCATATTGCCGCAATCCGCCCATTTCTTGTCCGATTCCAGGTATGTAGTATAAAATATTCAAGCCAGCGTTAATTCAAACACATAATAAGTGGGGTAGTCGCCTATCTTCGTAAACCCTGCGGATTGATAAAGCCCCTGAGCGATAAAATTGTCTTTATCAACAGCCAAGCGGACGGCGCTTTCGCCTTTGGTTGCGGCATTACTTACCAAAAAGTTAAGCATTGATTTGCCCAGACCTTTATTTACCTGGTCGTCCGCTATGGCCAATCCTAGCCAAAGTTTTCCGCCTTCTTTTTCCAAATGGCCGTAAGCAATAGGGCTGCCGGTCGGATCGAGTGTTATCGCCGTGGCAAGATGATTTTGGATGATGCTAACTGGTCTTTTTTGAAAGTATCTGAATTGAACAGCGCCCTTCACCAGTTTTGCTAAAAAACGTTCAACCAATTGTTCATCGGCGGGTACTATTTGAAATTCAGGAGGCAAAGAATGTTTTAATATGAGCACAAACTTCTTTAATCTCCCCATCAGTCAGCCCCGGGTAGCTTGGCAGATTGATACCACGCCAGCCCAGGTACTCGGCCACCGGGTGTTTCTGGAAGTTTTGAGCGTACATGGGCATGGTGTGAACCGGGTAAAACAGCGGGCGGGTTTCGATACCGTTAGCACCGAGATATTCCATCAACGGATCGCGTTTTTCCGGGTCATCCACTAAAATTGAGCACATCCAGTACGAATGTTTAACGCCGTGGCTGCCTTTATGAAATTTAAGCGGCAGATCGTCCAGGTTTGTCATGTATTGCTGCGCGATCTCCTGTTTTCGGGCAATGAATTGGTCAGCCTGCTCCAGTTGCGCCAACCCGATTGCCGCGCAGATATTCGTCATCCGGTAGTTAAATCCCACCACATCGTGCCAGTAAAACCGATGTTTGGATAAACCCTGCCCTTTATAGTGAAAAGCCCGGTCATAAAGGGTTTGGTCGTTGGTTACAACCATGCCGCCTTCGCCGGTTGTGATCATTTTATTGCCAAAAAAGCTGAATGCTGCGATATCGCCAAACGTGCCGACCTTCTGTCCTTTATATTCGGTACCGATCGCCTCAGCACAGTCCTCCACGATAAATAGTGAATGTTTTTTTGCGATCTTGCCCAGCGCGTCCATATCACAGGGGTAACCATACAGGTGCACGGCCATAATGGCCTTTGTGTTTGGCGTGATCTTTTTTTCAACGTCTTCGGGGTCCATTTGCCAGGTGTCCTCTATTGAATCGACGAAGACCGGTTTTGCGCCAGTGTAAGTGATTGCATTCACCGAAGCAATATAGGTAAGGGTTGGTACGATCACTTCGTCGCCGGGGCCAATGCCTAAAACAACTAATGCAAGATGTATGGCCACTGTGCCGTTTGAAACCGAGGCGGCGTACTGGGCATCCACGAAATTGGCGAAGCCTTTTTCAAACAGCCCAATGAATTTGCCTTTCGAAGATATCCAGGTTGAATCGAGGCATTCGTTAACGTATTTTTTTTCGTTGCCTGTTAGTGATGGCCGGTATACCGGAATCTTTATTTCCATAAAAATTTAATTTATAGCACTTTCCAGTGGCAGTCTACAAAAACACAGCCATAATCAGCGCCGCTGAACTGGTAAAAATCCGAGCCTGTTTCCAATACCTCAAAGTTGATGGCATCGGTTACCAGTTCGATGATCTGCACATTTGGTTCGTGTATCCCGAATGACAGTTTATAACCACCGGGGGTTAATAACTGCGGTGGGATATCGATCAAAGCCGTGGCTTCCTTTGCCGATGGTACAATGTCGCTGATTTTCTTTTCAGAGGTAAAAATACAACGATCAAGGCTGTCTAATACCTTTATGCCGATGTTGGCGCCCCGAAAGCTTTCCTGTACCCGGAAGTTCATCCTGACGTTTATATCTTCATCAAAACCAAATGACGATTTCCTTTTACCCTGGCTGCCCTCAATGCCTACTTCAATAAACTTCTTTTCGGGGTTTTCACTAATGTAATGTGTACCGCGACTTTCGGTACTGATCTGTGTATAGGCCCTAACGCCATCATTAACGTTCGAATTAAGATAAATGGAGCCATTGTTCAGGATGATCACATTATTACACAAGTTTTTAATAGCCCCCATATTATGGCTTACAAAAAGCACGGTGCGCCCCTCGCCGCGGCTTACTTCGCCCATTTTACCGAGGCATTTTTTTTGAAACTCGGCATCGCCAACGGCCAGCACCTCATCAATAATTAAAATTTCAGCTTCCAGGTGTGCCGCTACTGCAAAAGCCAGGCGAACATACATGCCCGATGAGTATCGCTTTACCGGGGTATCGATATAACGTTCAACGCCGGAGAAGTCAACCACCTCATCAAATTTCCTTTTGATCTCGGCATTGCGCATGCCCAAAATGGCGCCGTTGAGGAATATATTTTCGCGGCCCGTCAGTTCCGGATGAAAGCCGGTACCAACCTCCAGCAAACTAGCCACGCGCCCCTTAATTTTTACCGTGCCAGTAGTAGGCGAAGTTACGCGGCTCAGAATCTTAAGCAGAGTACTTTTGCCGGCTCCATTGCGCCCTATTATGCCTACAGCGTCTCCTTTTTCAATCTCGAAATTCAAATCCTTTAAGCTCCACACCACATCGCTTGTGCCTTTGGTGGTACGGTCGTTTACTTCGCCGATCTTTAAAAAAGGATCCTCTTTACCCCGCATCCTTGCCCAAAAGCGTTCCAGGTCGCGCGATATGGTACCGGTACCAAAATCACCTAGCTGGTAGGCTTTTGAAAGATTTTCTGCTTTTATTACTTTTTGCATCGGGTCTGCGCGCTTCTTATCTATTAAACGGTATCAACAAAGCTTTTCTCTACACGGTTAAATATTACGGTGCCAATGATCAGTATGATCGTTGTAAACAGCGCACAATATCCCAGCAAATGCCAGCTGAAGCTGCCTTCGCCTAAAAACCCCTTTCTAAAAGCTTCTATTATACCGGTAACAGGATTGTATTTTATCAGCCAGGCGTATTTGGGATATTTGGCTTCGGCAGTTGTCAGGGGATATATTACCGTGGTGGTATACATCAGCAGAGGCACGCCGAAACTGATCACAAAGCTTAAGTCGCGGTACTTCGTGGTAACGGCGGAAATCATCATCCCTAAACCCAGGCCAAGGGCAGCTATCAAAAGGATCAGCACAGGAAACAGCAGCAAGTACAATCCGGGATGTATTGGGTAACCCTGGAAGCTATAGACAGCCATCATCACCAGGAACAGTAGAAATTGCACGCCAAAGCGAATGAGGTTGGAGAAAACGATACTTAAGGGCATGATAAGGCGCGGAAAATAAACTTTGCCCAGCATGGCTGCATTGTCCTTAAATACAGTGGATGTTTTGGTTAAACAGTCGGAAAAATAATTCCAGATGATGGTTCCCGCCAGGTAAAATACCGGGGGCGGAACAGAGCCGGTGGATATTTTGGCAATATTGGCAAAAACGAAGTTAAAAAGGATGATAGTAGCCAAAGGCTGGAGGAAAAACCAAAGCGGGCCTAGTATGGTTTGCTTGTAAAAGGCAACAAAGTCGCGCCTTACCAGTAGGAAAAGCAGGTCGCGGTAATGCCAAACATCCTTCAGCTTCAGGTCGAACAGGTTATTCCTGGGTGATATTTCGGTATCCCAAACTTCTTCTTCTTCAACCATTAATGATCAATTTTTCGATGGTGTTCATATAATCCATCTCGTTAAAATGAAGCAGGCATTGCTTCTGCAGGTCTTGTTTTTTGCTGTCGGGCAAAGGGTTGCTCAAATATTCGGACAGTGCGCTTTCCAATTCGGCAAGCCCGTCCGGGTTGATTGCCGTGCCCAACTCACCGTCCCGTATGGCATCCACGCTGCCGTCAACGTTTCCGCAGATGACCGGCAAACCGCATGCAAGCGCTTCGATGAAGACGATGCCGAAGCCTTCTTTTTTGCTTGGAAGTACAAACAGATCGGCCAATAAAAAATAATCAGAAAGCTCGCGTTCGTCGATAAATCCCGGCAGGATTACCTCCTTATCCACCGCATACTGCGTTATCAATTTTTGTATCCTGATCTCTTCCTGGTGGTCATATTGCCCCGCCAACACATACTTGATGTCTGGAAATTTTTCCTTTAGCTTGCTGATCACTTTGATCACCTGGTCGTGGCCCTTGTATTGTTCTGTTGATGCAAGGCGCGTTAAAGTAAATATTACCTGGTTTTTTTCGGTCAGCCAAAATTTCTTTAGCAGCCGTTCGGGTTTGGTGAAATCAAGCGGCAGTTTCATAAAAGGATCTACGGCATTATTCAGAACGGTGCATTTTTCGGGATCGGTTTGGTGCAGGCTGATCATTTGCTGCCTGGTAAAATGGCTTACACATATGATCTTGTCACATCGTTTCAACAAACGTTTTTTGAGGGCCGTCAAAGGACGCCATACCTCGATCCCGTGGGCTATGAGCCATACTTTACATTTTGGGTTGATGGCCTTTATCAGCAGGCCGATGATGGCCAGGTTGATATGACTCAAAATGATCAGATCCGGAGCCTTGGCGCCGGCGATAGCCTTAAGGATAAATTTCTTCCTGTCTTTGCCAAAACCTTTAAATTTATCGGCAGGCACGTATTGGGGCATAAGGTCTTCGGCCGAATCGTACAGCGACCATAAGCTGAAATCCCAATTATTCCGTTTTGACAAAAAGTTAAGCGAATGGGCCAGGGTACGGGTCATTTTTTGAATGCCACCCGTTGAGCTAAAAGTCTGAAGCGTAAATAATATTACCTTTTTAGACATGTAATTGAACCTGGTACAACGCAAACACTTTCGACCAATGCATTTGCCCTTGTTTAAATTTCATCACAGCATTTTGGGCATACTTGCCTTTATATAGCCGCTCATTACTGATCTCCACGTGACGGACCATCCATTCCTGGAATGGGAATGTAAAGCCCATTTTGGGCCTGTTCCAAATTGCTTCCGGTAAAATATCGCTGAAACTGTCGATGAGCAGTTTTTTTGGTGGATTTTTCTCGAACCTGATCTCGGGCGAAATGTTTCGCACCATTTCCTGGAAATCTTCGTCAAGGAACGGCACCCGTACTTCTAATCCGTGGCTCATACTCATCACGTCGGTGTCGCGTAGCAACTGATTTTGCATATACAGGTTGGATTCAAACCATGCAGCATGTTCCTCATTATAAGGGCCTAAATCAGTCACTTGTTTTTCACTGAACAGCACCTGGTCAACTTCTTTTACGTCGGTATTTAGAATTTTGGCGATATCTGCCGGCACAAACAGACCTCTTAACAACAAGTAATCTGCCAGGTAGTGGTTATGTGCCAAAAAAGATATTTTCCGGTACCGGTCGGTTTTGAAATAGTTGGCAGCGAAGAATAAAGGCGAAGGTGACCGCCGAAGATATTCGATGTATTTGATCCTGCCGAATGAAGGATAGCCGCCGAAGAGCTCATCGGCGCCTACGCCGCTCAAAACGGCTTTTAGTCCATCTTCGTGCGCGTATTTACTGATAAACCAGGTATTGATGCCGTCGGTTGTCGGCATGTCCATGTCGCTGATTACGCGTGGAAAAGCGTCTTCAAAATCCTGCTGTTGGACCAGGTGTGCATGCTTTTCGCCCCTTATCTTTTTCAACACCGCATTTTGATATGACCGCTCGTCATAAGCCGACTCGTTAAAGAAAATGGAAATGGTTTTAAGCTTTTGCTCATGCTGCCGGTTGGCCAACAACGAAACCAGGCTTGAATCAATCCCTCCGCTCAAAAACACACCGATCGGCGCGTCGGCAATAAGCTGCCTGTTAACCGCAGCCAGCAGGCATTCATTGATGGCATCTTTTGCAGCCTTAATATTTGTTATATATTTTTTTTCGGGCGGTTTATAAAACCGGCCGATACTAAACTTATTGGTGTTATGTTCCCATATCAAGTAATTGCCTTTGGCGAGGCTTCTTACATTTTTTAAGGTGGTGTAAGGCTCCGGCAGGTGGCCAAATGCCAAAAACCTGATGGGCCAGGTTTCATCCGACTCGGTTGTGATATCTGCAGCTTTAAAAGCCCTTACTTCGGAAGCAAAGCTTAGGGACTCGTTTGCAACGTGATAATAAAGCGGCTTTACGCCTGTTGAGTCGCGCACGAGAAATGTGGTTGCACGGGCTTTATCGTAAAGGGCAAAAGCAAACATGCCGCGAAGCTTAGAAAAGGCCGCCACGCCCCATTTTAAATAGGCATTAATAATAACCTCCGTATCGGTATGGGAGTGAAACTTGATGCCCAGGTCTGACAACTGTTTTTTTAACTCGGGGAAGTTATATATTTCGCCGTTAAACGTTATCCAGGCCCTATCGTCAGCGTCGGTCATTGGCTGGTGCCCGTTCTTACTTAGGTCGATTATGGAAAGCCGCCTGTGGCCAAAAACGAGCCCGGTTTTTTCGTCCGAAAAAAAACCCAAATCGTCAGGGCCGCCATGTTTAAGGGCATCGCACATTAAGGCCACCTTATCAAATGCATCTTTAGGGGTAAGCCGTTTTGATATTATTCCGGCAATTCTGCACATATGTGTATAAAATTCATAGCTTCGCCTCGTAAGTCACATCTGCATAAATGTAACTCATTGTAAATCAATAAAGTAAGTTAATGATCTTAATTAACTTACACTGGCATTAATATAGGATAAAAATGCCGTTTGGTAGCTTATAAAACTAAAGTTTGGCTATTAAAACCTGCCAATCAATGATGCCGCAACATGTACAATAATTGAATAGCCTAAATTCTCCAATCGCAGGGCCAGTTGTTTTTGTGACCGATAGGAAATTATCTCGCCTTTCAGCCCTTTTAAAGGGCCGGCTTTAATAACAATACTTTCGCCGGGTTGGAGATTCTCCTCGGTGATCTCCAATTCATAGGGGCTCGCAATAAGTAGTCTGAGCTCATTGATCTGCCTGTCGGGCATGGAGGCAATCTTGCCTGAAAAGTATATAAAGCGCGCTATTCCTTTAGTCATTAACACCTCGGTTTGCTCGTGTTGGTAAATGCGCACAAATAAATATGACTTGATGAAGGGTTCATCCACCCATTTTTTTCGGTCGCTCCATTGCTTAAGCTGTCGTTGCAGGGGCAAATAAACTTCTATTCCTTTGTTTTCTAACGCCAGGCAAGCTTTTTTTTCGGCCCGGGGATTAGTATACACCGGGTACCATTTTGCAGCCCCGGAAACTGATCTTAACGGCATCATTTACCTAAGCTGTTACCTGTTGAACCAACCCCTTATATCCCACCATTTTCTTTTCTTTTCATCTAAGTAATAACCCGAGCCTTCGTACCCGCTGTAGTCTGAATAATAGTAATATCGCGAACCATAGTTTTCACCGGTAAATTTGGTTGTATAATACCTGGAATGCAGCAGGTCTTCTGAATAGGCGTTTAACACGATCACCGTATTATCCAGGTGGTATTCATGCGAAATACGTTGAGGAACTGTTGCGGAATAATATTTCGATTTGCCCGAGCGTATTACAAAAAGGTTGACATCGCTCAGCCTGATCAAAGGGATAGCGTCCGATACCAGTCCAATCGGCGCAGTGTCGATCATTACGATCTCATAGCGGGTTCGCAAGTATTGAACCAATTCGATCATCCTATCGGTATGCAGCAACTCCGATGGATTCGGAGGAACCGGCCCTGAGATAATAAAGTCGAGGTGCTCCTGTGACGAATGCATAATAATGTCTTCAACCTGGCACTGATTTGCCAAATAATTGCTCAAACCAAGATCATTCGGAACATTGAATGTTTTATGCAATTTAGACCTGCGCAAATCCGCCGCGATCAGTATCACTTTTTTATCGATCAGTGACAGCGTGCTCGACAAGTTTACAGCGACAAACGATTTGCCTTCGCCGGCTACTTCCGATGTTATGCAAATGATCTTACTCGTTTTTTCGGAGGCTAAAAAACTAAGATTTGTACGAACAGACCGGACTGATTCTGCAAATATTGATTTAGGCCGGCTGATGGCTAAAATCTGGGAACTGTATTCGTCAATTGCTTCGGGATACCGCCTTATTACCCCGATGATGGGCACGGTTGTGAGCATCTCTATCGTTTCTTTGTCATAGATATAAGGGTTCAGTATCCTGATCAGGATGATCAGACCTATCCCGATCACCAGGCCAAAAATAACTGCCGACTTGTGTATGCTTTGCTCATCCGGAGAAACAGGTGTGGGGTTAGGTTGCGCCATGTCGATTATGGTGGCCCCAGGTAAGATCCCTGCGCTGTTAATTTGAGCGTCCAGTTTCTTTTCAGATAAAAATGAATAAACCTTGTCGTTTATATCGAAATCGCGCTTTAAACTCACCATGTCACGCTCCTCGGCAGGCATTTCGGCTATTTGCGCGTTGATGGGCACCAACTGGTTGTTCAGGAACTTTATCTTATCATCGATCAGCGACCTGGAAGCTGATATGCTGCTGAGCGCGTTGTTTTTAACCTGGAGTATTTGGTTGTTAATATCTTTTATAGGTTGTGAGTTGTTATTATACGTTTTTAAAGAAATAACCCGGTCAGCAAAAAGACTTTTTAAAGTTGTTATATACTCACTTAACTGCGGCTGCACAGCCTCGCCTATGGTAAAGTTCACCTCGATATTGTCTTTTTCCTTCATCACTTCATCTTTTAAGCGATCGATGGCTAACAATTCCATTCTTAAAATGGAGATCTGGCCGTCGATCTCCTTTGCTTTTCCCGAAGCAAGCTCAGCGGCGGAACTGACATCCATTATTTTTTTGCTTTGCTTGTATTGCTCAATGGAGTTAGCTGACCCTTTAACCTGCTTCGACAAAAATTCAAGCTGGCTATCTATGAAATTGATCATATGCGTCGTAGAAAGAGCCCGTTGCGTGCGGTCATAATTCAGGTACTCTCTCATGATGGCATTCAAAATGTCCGCGGCAAATTGCGGGTTTGAATCCGTTTCCTGCAAAGTGATAATATTGGAGTTTTTGGCAGTCTCCCCGGCATGGAAGCCACCCCGGGCCCTTGCTATAAAATCTTCGGGGGCGTTAAGCTTAAATAAAAACGCGGAGGTTTGGGGAATGTCACCCGGATATTTGATGCTTAGATCCGTCGGGCCGAGCGAAAATGGGACATTGTAACTATACTCATGCTTAATCTCCTTCGCTCCGTTTTTGTAGCTAAGGGTAAAGCTGTTTTTGTTAACGGGCTTAAACGTTACCACCGGCCTGAAGAAGTTCAGGCTGTCAAATTTAACCAGTTGAATGTCAAGTGGTTTGTTGGGATATATTTCGCTGGTCCTGTTCAGCACTCTTCCCACCACATAAAAACTAATCCGGTAATCAAGCTGTTTTATAGCGTTTAGCAGCAGTGGGGTACTTTGGAGTACGATGATCTCAGTTTGAATCCTGGAGGCATTCGCCCTGTCGACCGAGGTGGACAATCCGCCAATATCCTGCAGTTCTGATTTCTTTTCTTCAAACTTCATCGTGCTGGCTGTAGCGTATGTTTTCGGGGTGTACCACAAATAAACATTTGCGGCTATTACACAAGTTACCAGCGAACCAATAATCCAATACCACCTGCTCAGGAGTATTTTTGCGATCTTAAAGTAGTCGATCTCCTGGTTGGGCAGCTTTGGTTGTAACTGATCGGTTTGTTCCATCTATTTCCGTGCGAGGGTAAAAATAATCAGTGCCGTATTGAAAACCAGCAACAGCGGCTGAACTATTAGTGAGAAGTTTTGGAGGTTATCGTTACGTGCGGCACGTTTATTCTGCGCTATATAAATAATATCGCCGTTTTGAAGCACTGCATCAGGGGAATTAATTGAGCTTATATCATTCAGATCAAGCTGAATTACTTTTGGATTTAATTCTGTTCCGCGTATAATTTTTACACTTTTTTCGTCGGCCTTCTCCGTCAAACCACCCGCCTGACCAATTAGCTCAATGAGCGTAGTTTTATCTTTTGTTAAAAGATAATTACCAGGTGCCCGGATTTCCCCCAGCGCGGTTATTTTCAGGTTTACTATCTTCAATTCAATTATAGGGTTTTGCAAAAGTTGTTTCGCATAAATCGCCTCGATTGCTCTTTGGGCCTCTATCCGTCGCAATCCTTCAACCTTTACACTTCCTATCGCCGGTAATTTAACCGTTCCGTCTTCTTCCACCTGGAAAGTCTGGCTTTGTGTAGGCCCGGTGGATGAACCGCCTGATGAAGATTTATTTGCAATAATATCCACATCCTGCAAATTTCTTATCTGTAAAATATCCTGTGGTTGTATGCGGTATTGATCAAGCGTTACGGCTGCTTTTTGGACGGATGTATCGGCAGAAAGCGCTTTCTTTTGTTGAAAAAGTACCTGGTATTGCTTGTTGGAGCATGCCGCCAAGGTAGAAATCACGACTAAAAATAAGAACAGGTTAGTTAGTTTATGCATATATATGCTGCTGATTCCGCTTTATATCCAATATTATGGATCAATTCCAAATTTACGTATTTTTGTGGCGATTAGTTGAGTGTTTTTTTCCACGTGAGGGCTATAAAAATTTCTTTAGTCACCGTCACCTTTAATGCCGGTGGTACCATTAAGCGCTGTATCGAGTCGGTTATCAACCAAACTTTCAAAAATGTCGAGTACATTATAATTGACGGGGGATCTGGCGATAATACGATCCAGATCATTAACAATTATAAGCAACACATTCAGCATTTTTCGTCGGGTCCTGATGCGGGTATATTCGATGCCATGAATAAAGGCATAGGTTTTGCAACAGGTGATATAGTAGGAATACTCAACGCTGACGATTATTTTTCGGACAACGGGATTTTAGAGGATGTGGCTGCTGTTTTCGACGATGAAAATGTTCAATTACTCTACGGCGACCTCGATTATATAGATCACGTGGGGAATATTTTCCGCAAATGGCGGTCCGGGGGTTACAGGCAGGGCAGATTTAATTGGGGATGGATGCCCCCGCACCCGACTTTTTATTGCAGGCGCGAATTATTTGCCCAATACGGCTCTTACCGCCTTGAGTACGGAACTGCTGCTGACTATGAGTTGACGACGAGGTTTATGCATAAATACCGCTTAAATGCCTTTTACCTGGAGAAAGTAATGGTAAAAATGGAAATCGGTGGAGCGAGCAACAAAAACATCAGCAGTCGCGTAAAAGGATTGCTAAACGATTTCAGAGCCATGCGGAAAAATGGTATTTCAGTTCCGGTGGCAGCAGTTTTTCTGAAGCGGTTTCGTAAGATCGGGCAGTATTTTTAGCCCAAGCTGAAATGTTGAAATGTTTATAATATATTTACCTTTTCGCTGGCGATTTTTGGTTATTTGCAGGTCGAAATTGAATTATTGATAATAATATTGTGATTACCCCCTAATTGATTGAGCGCATGATGGATTTTTTACATAATCATACTATTCTATACTACATTTTCATAGTTGCCGTATCTATCCTGATCACGACATTTGCAATTCCTTCTATTTTACACGTGGCGCGTTTCCGTCACCTTTACGACGACCTCGGTCACTTCAGGAAAACCCATGACCATGGTATTCCCCGTTTGGGCGGAGTAGCTATTTTTGTGGGATTTACCATCACTGCTTTGCTGTTCTGCATGTCGGAGAAATCGCTGCCGAATAACTACCTGCTCACCGCGTGTATTATCCTGTTCGCCATGGGTTTAAAGGACGATTTATCAGGCGTTAACTCAAGTACTAAATTTATCATTCAATTGGTGGTTTGTGCTATCCTGGTAATTTTGGGCGATATAAGGCTTACCAGCATGTATGGCGTATTCGGTATTTACGATCTTTCCTATTTACTAAGCGTTTGCATCTCCATCCTGTTTATATTAATGATTGTTAATGCATTTAACCTGATCGATGGTATTGACGGCCTGGCCGCAACTACCGGTATCGTTGTCAATGCGGCATTCGCAGGATTATTTATTTATGGCCACCAGTACGAACTGGCAGCCGTTTCACTGGCAATGACCGGCGCTGTTATCGGGTTCCTGAAATTTAATTTAACACCGGCAAAAATATTTATGGGCGATACCGGGTCGCTGCTCATCGGTTTGATATCCGCGGTAATGGCCATAAAATTTATGGAAGTAAATAAGCTGCCGAACCATAACATACCCCCAATTTATTCGGTTCCTGCGCTGACATTTGCCATATTGATCGGGCCGATATTTGATACAGCAAGAATTTTTATTGTTCGCATCGCAAGCGGCGCTTCGCCTTTTGTGGCCGACCGCAATCATATCCATCACCGCATGCTCCGCCTGGGCCTTAATCACTTGCAAACTACCCTCATCCTGGCTGGCCTCAACATTGTTTCTATCTGCATGGTGTTGATGTTTACTGATTACGGTAATTCAGCGCTGATCGTGATGATCGTCGGAGTTTCGCTGTTGTTTAACTGGAGCATTACCTTTTTTATCCGGTCGAAAGAGCGCAGCGGACTTGCATTCCGCAATTTATTTGTCTGATCCTGCTGTTTTACACGGGCAGACCTTCTTCACCACATTGTAAATACTAGGTACCGCTTACACGCGTGCTGCCCCTGCATTTTTAATTTTAGTAGTTTTGCGCCGTCGCAGATTAAATTATGAGAATTGCTATAAATGGTTTTGGGCGTATCGGGCGCATTTTTCTTCGAAACATATTAAACCGTGAAAATATACAGGTTGTGGCAATTAACGACCTGGCCGACAGCCATACGCTTGCCCACCTTTTTAAATATGACTCGGTGCATCGTGGTTTTAAGGGCGATGTTAGTTCCGAAGCAAATAATCTTAGGATCGATGGCCGCTCTACAATGGTTTTGGCCGAACGAGACCCTTTGGCTCTGCCGTGGAAAGACCTTGATATCGATATCGTGATAGAATCGACCGGGAAATTTACTTCCCGGTCAGGCGCGGAAATGCATTTACATGCAGGGGCCAAACAGGTTATTATATCTGCACCGGCAAGCGATAAAAACATACCTACGGTAGTTTTGGGCGTAAATGACCAGCAATTGGACCTGAGGTCCCCGATAATGTCCAATGCATCCTGTACTACCAACAATGTGGCGCCGATGGTAAAGATACTGGACGACCATTGGGGCATCATCGACGGCTACATCACTACTGTACACTCGATGACCGGTGATCAAAGCCTGCACGATGCTCCCCACAAAGATCTGCGCCGGGCGCGAGCCGCATCAGCGTCAATAATACCAACAAGTACCGGCGCAGCCAAGGCCATTACCACCATTTTTCCTCACCTGGAAGGTAAACTGGGCGGCGCAGGAATCAGGGTGCCTGTTTTAAATGGCTCCCTTACCGATTTTACCTGCATTTTAAAAAAGCAACCGACCGTAAACGAAATCAACAACGCGTTTAAAAAAGCGGCTGATGGCAATATGAAGAATATATTGGAATACACCGCTGACCCGATCGTATCGGTCGATATCATTGACAATACCCACAGCTGCATCTTCGATTCGCAATTAACCTCTATTGTCGGGGGGCTTGTTAAGGTAGTAGGCTGGTACGATAATGAAATGGGTTACTCATGCAGGCTCGCCGACCTGGTTGAGAAGATAAGTTTACTTTGATCAGTCGTGTTCAGAATGCTCGCGGCCTGAATACACGAGGTTAGCCGAAATTGAGGCTGGCCGGTAGATTTTTTGATTGTAATAACAATACGAACTGAACTTAACTGTATCAGTCTTCAGTTCTGCAAACGCTTCCTGTCCGTCGCGGGCTTCATCAGCCGATGGATAGTTCTTTACAAAGGTAAATGGCCGGCGAACATTTATTTTTACCATTTTGCGATTGTTAACGATTGTATCGGTGACCGTTTTTGTATGACATTGTTAAGGTTGTCATCTACCCAGTTAAGCGTGGTATTTCCACCTTCGGCAACGGTGGTATAATCAAGTCCGGCTAACGCAGAGGCGCTAAAATTTTCCTGCAAATGCACTGCCGAGGTCCTTTGGTAACCTTCGCCGCTGAATAAAAGCGTGACATCCTCGTTGTAAACCACTATTAGCTTTTTACCGGCCAGGGTTGTTTTCACAACCTGCGGTTTAACCGTGAACGAGGCTAAATGTATCGAATCGTCGTGGGTTAATTTTAGTGTTGTATCGGGTGGCAATGACGGAGATACGCCTGTTTTGGATGTATCCCCGGATGATTTATTTCCATTATAATGTGGGGCTATATTGTTTTTGTGGCAGCCTGAAGCCATAGTTAATACAAGGAAAAGGATAAGAAGTGGTTTCATAACTTGTTCAACAGGTACCAAACCTATTGCAATTTTTATGCTATTTTTAGCATAATTGCAAGAAATGCAAAAAATGTATTTCGGGAGGGTTAAAAAAATACCAGTTCGGTTAATTTTTTTGTTGATTAATAATTAAGTGTCAACCGGGTTGGGGAAATCAATACTCATTTTGATAAATGAAAGCAACTAAACAAGCAGATGACCAGGTTTATTACTGTTGACGAATTATTGCCCCTTCGGAATGTGTTGCTGCGCGAAGGAAAACTAACAAATGAGCAATGCCGTTATACGACCGACAGCTTACCGGGCGCCTTTCACCTGGGCTATTATGTCAATGAGGAATTGGTTTGTATCGCTTCATTTCATCCGCAATCCTACGGCGATTTTGCCGGCCCTGGTTACCAGTTGCGGGGCATGGCTACCGTTGAGGCATTCAGGGGCGGTGGTATTGGTAACCAGGTGCTCAATTTTGGTATAGTTTACCTGGGGGGGCAAAAAGTACATTACCTTTGGTGCAATGCCCGGAAAAAAGCATTGCCCTTTTATTTGAATATGGGCTTCGAAATTATTTCGGATGAATTTGAGCAGCCCGGGATTGGCCCGCATTATGTATTGTACGTTAGGATCAGGTGACGTTATTGCACACGGTCTTCTCTTTTTAACATTGGCGTTCGTAATTCAGAAATATTTGCTGAATTTGGCACCCGCAAAATCAAATTGGAATAACTACTATGAAAACGATAGATCAAATTAGCTTTGCCGGCAAAAAGGCGCTTATCAGGGTGGATTTTAATGTGCCGCTTGATAAGGATTATCATATTACCGATGATAACCGGATGACGGCCGCTCTGCCGACCATCAACAAAATTTTAAAAGACGGCGGCGCGGTGATCCTGATGTCGCACCTGGGTAGGCCCAAGGGCGGCCCTGAAGAAAAATATTCATTAAAACATTTAGTACCGCATTTGTCCGATCTGCTGGGCCAGCGGGTTGAATTTGCTGACGACTGTATTGGCGCTGCGGCACTTGAAAAGGCAAAAGCGCTGGGAAGCGGCGAAGTGCTGCTGCTTGAGAATCTAAGGTTTTATAAAGAAGAGGAAAAAGGCGACGTCGGATTTGCCGAAAAGCTTTCCAAACTGGGCGACATTTATGTTAACGATGCGTTCGGAACGGCACACAGGGCGCATGCCTCAACAGCGGTTATCGCGCAATTTTTCCCGAATGCCAAATACTTTGGATACCTGATGGCGGCGGAATTGCAAAATGCTGAAAAGGTATTAAACGGGGCTGTTCGGCCTTTTACGGCGATCATGGGTGGCGCAAAAGTATCTGACAAGATTGAACTGATAGAGCGGTTACTGGATAAGGTGGATGGCCTGGTGATCGGTGGGGGCATGGCTTATACTTTTGCAAAAGCGCAGGGTGGAAAGATTGGGAAATCGCTGGTTGAAGAGGATAAGCTTGAGCTTGCGTTGGAATTGATCGAAAAAGCGAAAGCTAAAGGCGTTAACTTATTATTGCCGACCGATTCGGTTATCGCCGATAATTTCTCCAACGATGCCAATACGGAGATCGCCCAAAACAGTATTATAAAAGATGGCTGGATGGGGCTTGATATTGGCCCGGACTCGATCATTGAATTCAAAAAGGTGGTTGAAGGTTCCAAAACCATTTTGTGGAATGGTCCGATGGGCGTTTTTGAAATGGAAAAATTTGAAGCCGGTACAAAAGCAATCGGTGAAGCGGTTGTAAAAGCAACTGAAAACGGGGCGTTTTCGCTCATCGGCGGTGGTGATTCGGCGGCAGCTGTGGCTAAGTTCGGCCTTACAGATGAGGTGAGTTATGTTTCCACCGGTGGCGGAGCATTGCTGGAGTATATGGAGGGTAAGGAGCTGCCTGGTGTTAAGGCGATAAACGATTAAAACTAAACATTTTATAGAAAGGCAGGCATCGCTTGCCTTTTTTTGTTTTATAGCGTAACTTTATAAAAAATAGCAGCCATGCCCGAAGTAGTCATCAAGTATAAAAAGCCTGAAACTCTAAAAATATTAAAGGGGTTGGCTAAGTATTTTGATTTTAAAGTGACAGAAAACAGAAGCGCTCCCGTTTCCGTAAATGGTGTTACCATTATTCCGGGCGACAAGCGCATTGATATAACTGATTTGACGGAAGTGTTTACCGGCAAAAACATCGACGCCGCTAAATTGAGAAAAGACGCGTGGCAAAGAAAATCATAATTTGCGACACGGACGTCATGATTGATTATTGGAATACAAATAGTCGGCGGCACGAGTCTACCAAAAACGCAATTGAAAACCTTATTGAACCCGAAAATGTTTTGCTTTCTGCAATAACCAAAATGGAGTTAATTATGGAGGCAATCAATAAAAACGAGCTTAACCGAATAAACAAAAACATTCATTGATTTAGCATGGCGCTCATTGATGACGGCATAACGACAACGGCAATTCAACTACTGCAAAATTATAAACTTAGCCACGGTCTGGCGCTGCCTGATGCACTAATTGCTGCCACAGCGATGATATTGAAATGTGACTTGTATACGCACAACTTAAAAGACTACAAATTTATTAACGGCTTGGTGATTTTCAATCCGGTAAATGCTTAGCAATTTCTTTTTGTAACGAAATTATGACGACAACCCACCCGGTTGTCGTTTTTGTTTTATTGCGTACTTTTAAAAACTTTTTAATTTTTTTTATGAAGAGACTTACCTTTTTAGTTTTTGGCTTTATCCTTTTGGCCTTCAATTCATTTGCGCAGCCAGGTCAGGGAAATAACCCTGATGCTGCTTATGTAAAGGCCAACTATACCAAATATGAATACCAGATCCCGATGCGCGACGGGATAAAACTGTTCACATCGGTTTATGTGCCAAAGGATAGTACCAAAAAGTATCCCTTTATGATGGACCGTACGCCGTACAGCGTTGCTCCCTATGGTGCAGATAAATACAAAGGAAGTTTAGGCCCCTCATCGTTGTTTTTACACGACGGGTATATTTTTGTTTACCAGGATGTGCGCGGGCGCTGGATGAGCGAAGGCCTGTTCAGGGAGATGACACCTGAGCTGGAAGCACATAAAACCAATAAGAATGTTGATGAAGGCACCGATACTTATGATACCATCGATTGGCTGCTTAAAAACATCCCGAATAATTCGGGCAAAGTGGGCGCCTGGGGGATATCATATCCTGGCTTTTTTACCACCACTTGCCTTTTGAGCCGGCACCCGGCTTTGGTAGCGGCCTCGCCGCAGGCGCCGATGTCTGATCTTTACCGCGACGACGCTTTCCATAACGGAGCGTTTATGCTGGTGGCCAATTTTGGATTTTACCCTTTCTTTACCAACCGGCAGGATGATAAGCCAACCCAGCGCAGGGGAGGCGATGTAACTTATGGAACCCAGGATGGCTATGAATATTACATGAAAATGGGTTCGGTGAAAAACTCGAATAAGCCGGGGTACTATGCCGATACGATCAAGTTGTGGAACGAAATGCTTGACCACCCCAATTACGATCAGCACTGGGTTGACCGTAATGTGCTGCCACACCTGCACGATATTAAAACGGCAGTATTGGTTACCGGGGGATGGTATGACGCCGAGGACCTGTACGGGGCCATTAATACTTACAAAACGCTGGTAAAGGATAACCCTTCAACGCCGATCTACTTTACCATGGGCCCCTGGGTACATGGCGGCTGGGCACGCGGCCCGGGCGACCACCTGGGCGATGTAGATTTTGGCGGACCTACCGGGCCGTTTTACCGCGAAAAGATAGAATTTGCATTTTTTAGCCACTACCTAAAAGGGGCAGAAGGCGATATACCTAAAGTATCCACCTTTGAAACCGGCGTTAACAAATGGGAAACCTACAACGCCTGGCCGCCAAAAGAAGCGGAGGATAAAAATCTTTATTTTCTCCCCGGTGGAAAACTTTCCTTTGATGCCCCTTCGGCCGATACCGGGGAAGATGAATTTGTCTCCGATCCAAACAAACCGGTACCATTTGTTACCAACCCCGACCTGGACATGAAACGCGAATACATGACCGGCGACCAGCGTTTTGCCGAGGCGAGGCCGGATGTGTTAACCTACCAAACTGATGTACTCGACCATGAAGTCACCCTCGCCGGCAATATCTGGGCAAACCTAAAGGTTTCCACCACGGGGACCGATGCAGACTGGGTGGTAAAGGTGATCGATGTATACCCCGACAGCGCTAAGAATAATAAGTTTACCGGGCAGGGTGTGATGATGTCTCACTATGAGCAAATGGTGCGCAGCGAATCCATGCGTGGCAAATTCCGCAATGGCTTTGATAAGCCGGAGCCTTTTGTGCCGGGGAAGGTGGCGCCTGTTAACTTTGAGCTGCAGGATGTGTTGCACACTTTTAAAAAGGGCCACCGGATAATGGTTCAGGTGCAAAGCACCTGGTTCCCGCTGATCGACCGCAACCCACAGGTGTTTGAGGATATTATGAAGGCAGGGGATAATGATTTTAAAAAGGCAACTAACAAAGTTTATACGTCAAAACAACAGCCGAGCTATCTGAAAGTGAGGGTGATTGGGGATAAGTAAACTAGTCGCCCGGCGTCGATTTTAAATTATTTTACCGAAACACTGTTATTCAGCATGGTTGCGGTGGTGCCGACATCGCCGCCTCGTGTAGCAGTGATCTTTAACGTTGTGGTGCCTGCTCTTACAGCGATAAAATCCCAGGTATCTGTCCCGGTATTGCCTATATAATTATTGGTCGGGCCCTGGTGCAGGTGCTCGACAAACCGAAGTACCCAAGCATCGTATTTGGGCTGATCAAACGAGTAGAGGCCGTCGCCTGGATTCTGAAGTGTAACCTCCAGCGTTTGCCCTTGTGCAAGTGTTACCGGCTGGCCGTTTTCCTGTGCGGTTATCTGCACCTGAGCAGGGGCAGGACTATCCTCCGATTTTTTGCAGGCGGACGTAAATAATATCAGTGTAAGGGTAAAAATAGCAAGGTTCAGTTTGGTTTTCATAACATTAAATTTCTAACAGGAAAAGTTTATAATACCCATACGCAAACTATTCGCCGTTAATAACAGCCGGGCGTCAAATTTACCAGATTTTTTAGGGCATGAAAAATCGACAGAACTTTCATGTTCACTATATAACTTAAGTCATCCGTCCGTCGACGGACACAAGTGGCGGCTTCTTTCGGACTTTTTGTTATTCCTTGCTTTCCACCTGCACCAGTTTCCGGCCCTTGATCAGCATTTTAAGGCGCTGCCGTTTTAGCGAAATGTGTACATGCAGATGTTCGTTTTCTTCCAGTTGTTCTTTGTAAACCGATAGGATATCACTGTAGGATAAAACGCCGGATATTTTTCCGTTGGCTGATAACACCGGCAATACTTCGGCATTTCGCGTGGCCATTAGTTCAACCGCCCGTCGTAGTGTATCTGTTCCGTGCACAAACCCATGCCCGGGAGTGGTCATATCATTCAGCGGCAAATCGGGGTTGAGCCCCTTAATAAAGATATCATAGCGGCTTACCATACCCATATAATTGCCCTCATTGTTCAATACGACAAATTCATGCGCTTTATCGTTGTTGGCCTTCAACCATTCTTTTGCATCTTTTACTGTACTTTCGATGTTTAAAACCAGGGCATCATGAGCGATCACCTGCTCCACAGTTAGTTTGCTCAACAGGTCGGCTTCAAATGAGTCTGGTGTAAAAACACCCCGGCGGGCTATTTTTTCGGTCATAATGGTGTTTTCCAGCAGGAAGAACGAGACCAGGTACGATGCGGTGCAGGCGCCGAGCAGCGGCAGCAATGCATGCGATTGCATAGTGGCTTCCATCGCAAAACTGATACTGGTTAAATATGCCCTTGATGCACCCGCAAACATAGCCGACATGCCCACTAAAGCAGCCATAGAAACGTTAATGCCCGAGTTGGGGAACCATTGCAAAATTACGGAGCCTAAAATTGCCCCGCCCGCGCCGCCGATAGTAAGTAATGGCGCCAGCGTGCCGCCGGACGTGCCGCTGCCCAATGCAATTGCCCAGGATAAAAACTTAAAAAAACACAGGCGGATCACAATGGCTATTGCCAGTGTGCCCGATAAAACGTTGATGATGTTATCGTATCCCACACCAAGCGTATGCGGTGCAAAGTAGCCGATGACGCCGACGGCCAGTCCGCCAAGGGCGGGCCACCACATCCAATGCACAGGTAATTTTTCAAAGCTGTCCTCGATGAAATAAACGATCTTGGTTAACCCTAACGACAGAAAACCGGTAACTAGCCCGATAGCGCTGTAAATGGCGAGGGCGGTATTTGAAGGCGTTTTTAAATCGGGCATAGGGAATACCGGGCCGGCATCAAATAAAACATGATGGCCTGCGGCCCCGGTGATACAGGCCAGGGCAACTGGTAATATGGCTTTTGGCGAAAACTCGAACAAAAGCAGCTCGATAGCCAGGAAAACAGCCGCTATAGGTGTACCAAATATGGCCGACATACCGGCAGTAGCGCCGGCAGCAAGTAAAACCTTACGCTCGTTCGAAGTAATTTTAAACAACTGGCCTATAGTTGATCCTAACGCGCCTCCGGTTGCGATGATCGGTCCTTCGGCGCCAAATGGTCCGCCGGTGCCGATTGCAATAGCAGAGGATATCGGCTTTAAAAAAGTGATGGATGGTTTTATACGGCTTTTGTTGGTTAATATTTGTTCCATTGCCTCGGGTATGCCGTGGCCCCGGATTGCCGCCGAGCCATAAAGCGCCATTAAACCAACGATGATGCCGCCGATGGCTGGTATGACGATCACCCATAGCCCAAGGTGATTGGCTGAAGGGCTATGAAAATTTGCCGAAACAGTACCGTAAAAGGAAAGGTTGGTAACCAGGTTGATAAGCCAAACCAAAAATTTGGCGATTAGACTTACAGCAATAGCCACCAGGATAGCCAGAGCCGATATCCGCAGTAGTCTTTTCTTTTGTATTATATCCCTTTTTGTAGCCGCTGTGTTGTTTTCTATTTCATTTAATGTGGGCGACACCGGAATCCCACCGACGTCAGGAGTATTTGTATTGATATTGTTCATTGCAGTATTAATGTTTTTCACCAGTAGTTTTAGGCACTTATACCCGCCCCCCTGAAATTTGGTGCAAAGGTACGGATTAGATATATTTAAAATTAGTATAAAAGTAAAATTATATTGCATGTGCAATAATTTTATAAAAATTGTATTTAAACAACTGATACAAGTATTGTTTATGCAATACACGAATAAAACTTACTAAGTTTCTAAAACTTCGTAAGGTTGGGCCAAAAACCGATTTTAATTTTTTATCATGATATTGCACACGACAGATTTATTTAAGTTGATGACCAAAAGCGAATGTGATTTAAAAAGCTGCTTTTTATGCAGATTTTGCCTTAGCGACTGGCTTCCGGCCGTTGCTGCGAACCGGGAGAACATCAGTGTAAAAAGGGGGCAGCTATTATTTAAGGAGGGCGACCCGGTAAGAGGCATCTATTTTATTTATTCGGGCGCGGTAAAGGTGCACAAACGCTGGGGCAGCGAAAAGGAGTTGATATTGAGGTTTGCCAGGCAGGGCGATATCGTTGGGCACATGGCCCTGGGGAAAGATACCGTTTACCCCATTTCTGCTACAGCCGTTGAGGCTGGAATAGTTTGTTATGTTAGTATTGATTTTTTTGAATCGACACTCGCCATCAATAACAGGCTTGCAAGGCAACTGGTGTTTGTTTTGGCCAATGACCTGCAGGAATCGGAAAAGCGGATGCGCAACCTGGCCCATATGCCGGTAAAGGGGCGTGTTGCACAGGCATTGCTTACGCTGAAAGCACAATTCGGTACAACAACTGAAGGTTATATCAATATTGAACTGACCCGGCAGGACCTTTCCTCGTTTACCGGCGCCGCGTATGAATCGTTGTTCAGGGCAATGAATGAGTTGGTTGAGGAGGGCGTTATTATTGCAATAGGTAAAAGTATTTCAATAGTGGACGAATCGGCGCTTATAAAATTGGCCAGCGAAACGGAATTGTCGTAACAGGCTAAAAGCATAAGGACAAACCAGCGGATTACCGGTCCGAGAGGTGCCGAAACAAGTTCGGCATGACTTTTTTGAGTTAATTTTCGGTTAAAAATTATACCCCACCCCAAACTTATACCCGCCTTCAATCAGATTAAAATCTTCCTTGCTGCTAAAATGGGTAGTTCCGTATATTTTAAAATAGGGGTTAACAAACAAGGTTAGCCGCTTAAACGTGTATTGGCCGCCAATGCCCATTTCAATACCAATACCCGATTCATCGAGTGATGAATAATTACCGGTATGGTTGATCTCGTCATCAAAAGAAATACCTGCATCGGCGTACACGTATTTAAAAAAAGTAAATTTCGCGATAATGGGTATGGATATGAGCTTAAGATCGCCATTGACCCTGATACCTGCCCGGCCTGGTAAGGATGAACTTTCTTCCGTTTTATCATCGGCGAAAAACAAGCCGGTTTGCAGTGATAGTATATTACTGATTTGTTTTGTGTAAAGAAAGCCTGCAGTAACGGCGGTTTTGTTTTCGTATCCGAAATCACCTATAGCGTTGTGAATATCGACCATGGTGGATGAGAAACCATACACTACCGAAACATTTTTGTCAGTTTGAGAGAAAGCTTGCAGGCTGCACAAAATAAGTGCGATCAAGATCAGTTTAAACTTCATAAGCGGGGGTAATTGAGTGTTTTGTTGAATTGTGTTTGTGCCGGTTAAGGCTTTGGTAAGCATTACGCCAATATTACCGCGCAAATAACAGTAAAGCAAAAGTTTTGTGTAAATGGTCTGGCGAGACTTGTGAAACCGGAAGACGGCGCTGAATGAAAAGTAAAAAAGCCATCAGCGCCTTGGTATGGTAGTGCCGCAGTGGGGGACTTTGGAAACTGTCAGCCTCCATTACGGCAGTACCTTGAAAGCAGTTTTGTTATTGACCGTCTACTACGTAATTGAGTTCAGTTACCCCACACTTAAATTGCAGGGTAGTCAATAGTTTCAGTTTTACTTTGTCTTTGATGTCTGCAAATAATGGAATGCCTTGTCCAAGTATAACCGGGTTAACAAATAGCCAGTAGCCGTCAATTAAGTTCTGTTGCATAAGGGCATGTGTTGCCGTCGGGCTGCCAAAAAGCAGTATCTCGCTGCCTGCCTGTTGTTTTATTTCGTTTATTTTGTCTGCAAGGTTATCGCTAATAATTGTGGTGTCAGGCAGATCCGCGTCTCTCATTGTTTTTGATAAAACAACTTTGTGAGCGGTTTTATACCACTTTGAATGTTCAATGTCGTGCTTGCTGGCGTTCGGCGCGTCGCCTGCGGTAGGCCAGTAACCTTCCATCATCTGGTAAGTTACCCGTCCGTATAATGCGCTGTCGGTTTCGCCGATCCGCTTGCCAACGTGATCAAATATTTCTTCATCAACTTTGATCCAGTTCATTTCCCCTTTAGGTCCTGCTACAAAACCGTCAAGCGATATGTGCATAAATGAAATTACTTTTCTCATATAGTTTTATTTTTTATTGTTTGTTACTGTCTTTTTAAAATGACCATTAACTTGGGAATTGTTGATTCATATTTCTTAGAAACTGTCTAAAAATGGTCTGAATTGATTTTTCATTGCCGTTGACTTCAGTCAACGGGTAAAAGTCAGTTATATCAATGGGCTTTAGCCCAAATTATCTGGCGTGTTTTGGCTAAAGCCATTAGTTTATTTGTCATTAGTCCCGTCCAGATCAAAGGCCGGGACGGCAATGAATAGAGCGATTTCTAAACGGTTTCTTACTAACTTTTCACATACTTTAGCACAAACAGCCCGATTTATAAACCGTCGACTCAACCAATTTTAATTGTAATTTGTCCTCCAGGCTGATACCTTCAAATAACCGTCTCCCTTCTCCGACAACGAACGGGAGGACCACAAAATGATATTCATCAATCAGGCCAAGCCCGGCAAGTTGCGAAGCAAGGTTTACACCACCCGTCAAAATATTTTTGCCTTGTTGTTGTTTCAACTTAAGTATTTCGTCCTCGAGCCCCGAATGAAATATGGTCGTTTTTTTGTTTTCAGCGCTGTTTAATGATTTTGAGAAAACAACAATTTTGTCGACGGCATCAAATGCCTGGGCAAATTCGTCGGCAGGGTCTTCTTTCGCCGCATCGGGCCAATAAGGGACCATCAATTCATAAGTTATACGCCCATAGAGGAATGTGTCGGCATCCCGCGTGAGCTGCGTAAAATAGGCAAACGTCTCTTCATCGGGATAGAATTTGGTGTGGTCGACGCAGCCATCTAAGGTTGTGTTGATTGCGAAGATTAATTTTCTCATTTTGATTGCTGTTAGTTTTTGTTTTGTTTCGGAAATCATTTTTGAGATGAAGTTTCCAATAATTCGTCCAGGTTTTCGAATTGCGCAGCACATCCTTTAATGGCGCCCATTTCAATCATCTTTTCCATTCGGGCAAGCGATTCGTTATAAATCGTAATGCTCACTTTTGTCTTTCCGTTTTGTTCGCTGAAATTATAATCCCAGTCAGAACCCGGCAATTCGCGGTTTTCATCCGCGTCTGCAAAAGTATTGTAGGTTTTGAAATTGGTTTTTGGGCTAATGGCGGTATACTTCTGAACAAACCAACGCTCTTGCCCTTCCGGGCTTACCATAGCAAAAAACCTTCGTCCGCCAACTTCAAAATTCATCACTTTTGTTTTGGTGACGAAGGGTTTGGGCCCCCACCATTTGTCCAGCAATTCGGCGGTAGTCCACGCTTCCCAAACCAGTTCAAGGTCAGCGTTAAATTCCCGTGTCATGTACACGGTTTTGTTTTCCTTATTTACGGAAAAATCAAATAGAAGATCGCTGTTCATTTTTCTGTTTTTGAAGTGTTGCTAATAAATTGTCCAATTGGTCGAACCGGCTTTCCCAAATTTTCCGGAACTGCTCAATCCATTTGTCTATTTCTTTCATTTTGTCAATCTCCAGTTGGTAATAAATTTCCCGGCCCCGGTGTTCCTGTTTTATCAATTCGCACTGTGTTAAAATGCGCAGGTGTTTTGAAACTGCTTGCCGTGTAGTATCAAAATGTTCGGCGAGGGCATTAGGCGTCATTGCCTGTAATGCAATTAAAGTTATAATTGCCCTTCTGGTCGGGTCTGCAATGGCCTGGAAAATATCTCTTCTCATTTTTTCTGATATGATTTAAGAAACCAATCGGTTGCAAATATATATGCAACTGTTCGGTTTCGCAAATTTTTTTAATTTTTTTTGTGACTGTATTAGCAGCATTCGGTTCGAGCCCTGTAGTAAATTTCGTTCCGACTTAAATTTACTGATCAATCCTACTCTGGTGTTATTTTAAAACGAATTAAGGCCGGATTTAAGCTGATAGGTTTTGCCTTTCCACAGAAACATCCCGGATGTTTTTTCGGGCAGTGTAATGCTGATCTTCCAGCTATCACCTGTTTTAGCATATGCAACGGCGACCTTACCATTCGGATGCGGCATTTCACCGGAGACATTGGTCAAAGCGCCCAAATGCGGCTCGATTTTCACTTTGCTAAATCCCGGCGCATAACTGTCAATGCCCAGTACCGTCCGGTAAAACTCGATGTTCGGGCTGGCGCCCCAGGCGTGGCAATCGGAACGGGCGTAGGGCAGGTCGGATATTTCGGCCCAGGTAGTTAGGCCCATCGCGATGTTTTTGCGCCAGATGTCGAGCCAATCCAGGTAGCCATCACCCAGCCCTGCTTTTACAAGGGCCTGGTGCAGGTAGTATTTAAAATAGATGGTGCATTGGGTAAGCGAGGTATCCGAAAGCATTTTTTTGGCGACTGCCGTAGCTTCCGGCCCTTTCACCAGGCCATTCAGGATTGCCAGGGAATTGGCATGCTGCGAAAAAAGGTCTTTATCCTCATTATCGGCATATAAACCCTTTGCGGCATCCCAATATTTATTGCGGATGGTTTTGTCGAGTTGGGCGGCTTTTTCTTTATAAAGGGTGGCCATGGCCGGCATGCCCATTTTTCGTTCCATTTCAGCCGCCATGGTATAGGCCATCAGCAATTGCATATCCATAATGGACGAGCCGCCGTTTTTGCCGGTGGGTGGGTGGCTATAGTCGTGCACTTTGTTGCTAGCCCAGTCGATAAAATTCCAATAAGGCACATTCTTCACCGAACCGTCTGCGTCCTGGTACCTGCTAAAAAAGTTTAGCACATCCCTGGCGCCGGGGAGTTTGTCTTTCACAAAATTACTGTCGGGCCGGTACATCCAATAATCATGCAATACACTCACATACCACAACGAAAACGTGGGGATGATCTGCGGGCTGTAGCTGGGATGGCGGCTAAGTGTTAGGCCCTCGGCAATGCGCGAGTGGTCCATCAGGCTGATAGCATTTCGCGCCAGCCGGTCATCGCCGCTGTTATAGTACGATACCATGGCCTGGATCCGCGTGTCGCCGATGTACTGCAGCTGCTCGTAGAAAGGGCAGTCCATGTACGTTTCCATCGCGTCCAGCCGGGCGGTACGCCAGCCGATATCCAGTATCTTTTGGATCTCTGGGTTATCGGTCTTCATGCTGGCATTGCGCTGAAAAGGATAGCCGGTAAAGGTGCCGTACAGGTCATCGATGGTAAGCGGGTCGTCCTGGGTTTGTACCCGCAAACGGACATAACGATAAGTGCGCCAGTACAGCGTATTGAACGACTGCCCGGCGGTTCCGTCAGAAATGATGCTATCCCTTCTGCCGGCAAAATCTTTTCCCTCCACATCGTTGCGATTGCCTTTTCTCGACCCAAACTTTTTTAAATTATCAAAAAGCGCTTCGTTATACATCAGGCTCATGGCTGCGCCTTTGCCGCCGCTGAAATTGAGGGTTATATAAGCGCTGGTAAGGTAAGTTTGATCGAGTAGCAACGTCGCCGTTGTATTGGCCGGGATGGTTACAGCAGTTTTGGCTGATGGGAAGTTTGCCGGTACTGTAATCCCATCTGCTTCACGTAACACCGGTATGCGCTGCAGCGTACGCTCCATCTGTGGTATGGCCGAGGGCACCAGCATCCACCCGAAAGCATCTGACATGCCTTTAGGTTTGCCACGATCCAACGACTCTGCATTGGGCCAGTTGTGATCGTCAAAATCAGCGCCCATCCAGTTTTTTACAGACTGGTTCATATCCACCAGTTCACCGGGGCCGGCAACATAATAGGTGGGATAACCTATACCGGTAATAGCGGCGTAACCTTTGTTTTGAAAGCATTTCCAGGCGTTATTGGTATTTAGTAACTCCTCATTTGAGGTGTTGCCCTGCAGGATAAACGCAGTACGTAGGGATATTTGCGCCTCGGGCCTCGATTCAGCCTCATTCCATACAATTGCTGCAATACTATTTTTGCCGGCGGTTAAATAAGGCGCCAGGTCAATCGTTTCGTAATTCCAGTAATAGGTATCGCCCCGGGCCGGGCCCACAGAAACCAGTGTGCCATTCACATACAACTTATAGCGGTTATCAGCCGATACTTTTACAATGAACGCAAAAGGCTTTACGTTAAAGTCCAGCGTTTTGCGATAATAATAAACGCCATATTCCCTGCCGGGGTCCTTAGGCGGCGCGATCCAGTAAGCATTCCAGGGAGCGCTTAACACGGTATGGTCATTGGCGATCTGGGCGCGGGACGCGATCGACGGCAGCAGGGCAAAGCACGCTAGCAATGCGCGGAAAAATATTTTCATGTGCGGGTTTATAATTGTTTCTAAATATAAGCAGGCATTTAATAGCTTCATAGTTGCCGGGAAGGAATTTGCTTTTTAAAATTTGGCAGACGATGGTTCCACAGCGGATATCGATTGCTTAAGATGGGATTATGTATTTATGCCTTTATTTTTATATTTGGTAAAAAACTATTTTATGCTTGCCAAACTTATTACACTTGCTTTTTTAACAGGCTGTTTATCATTTACTTACGGTCAACAAAAAGGTTATTACAGAACGCCTTGCGTGTATAAAAATACGGTAGTGTTTACCGCCGAGGGCGATCTTTGGAAATTCGATCTGCAAACCAACCTGGCCACAAGGTTAACCACTAATACCGGGGTTGAAGAAAATCCGGCTATTTCGCCCGATGGAAAACAACTTGCATTTACCGGGCAGTATGAGGGTGTTACCGAGGTGTACCTGATGGATATAAACGGCGGCGTACCGCGCAGGCTCACCTATGATCTGGACGCTTATGATTTACATATATCCGGCTGGACCAAAGACGGAAAGATATTGTACCGCACAGGAGCATATAACCCGCTCCCGACGCCGCAACTGGAAAAGCTGGACCCGGTTACCTTAAAACACGAGCCCATACCACTTTGGCAAGCCTCGATAGGCTGCTACGATGAAGCCGGAGTACTGTATTTTACCCGTTTCCCTAACCAGGGGAGCAAAACCAAACGTTACAAAGGCGGACTTATAGAACAGGTTTGGAAGTTTGACGGCAAACACGAGGCCACAAACCTTACCGGGGATTTTGATGGGACCAGCACCGACCCGATGTATTATAGCGGACGCGTTTACTTTTTGTCGGACAGGGATGGCACCATGAATTTATGGTCGATGGATACGGAGGGAAAGGCGCTAAAGCAGCATACTTTTTCAAAAGGGTTCGATCTTCAATCGGCCAGTATTTATGATTCGAAAATAGTTTTCCAGAAAGGAGCCGACATCGTTTTGTACGATATCAGTGCCAATAGTGAAAAAGTGCTGGACATTAACCTGGTTTCGGACTTTGACCAGCGGAAGCCGAAGTGGATGAATAGCCCGGTTAACACCATCAGTTATTCAGATATTTCGCCCAATGGCAATTATGTAGCTATTGTTAGCCGGGGACGGGTGTTTGTATCGCCGGCCAAAAGCGACCGCTGGGTTGAGGTTGGCGGCAAAAGCGGCATACGGGTTAAGGATGTTCATTTTATAAATGATAAAAGCATCGCCGTATTATCCGACCAAAATGGCGAGTACGAGGTATTTAAAATAAATGCCGACGGCAGCGATACGGCCAAACAGATCACCAAAAATAGTAAGACCATTATCTCGGGTTTTAGCGTATCTCCGGACGGGAAATATATTGCCTACAATGACAAGAACGAGGTGCTGCGCATTGCCGAGACCGCAACGGGCGATGTTAAATATAATTACGACGGCGCTTATGGCGGTATTGTGGACCTGTCATGGTCGCCTAATAGCCTGTTTTTAAATGTTACCGAATCTATCGCCAATAATAATATACAAATAAGCGTAGTGGATGCCCGCACCATGAAACGGACATTGATCACGACCGACCGGCTGAACAGTTACAGCCCTTCATGGTCATCAGATGGCAAATGGCTGTACTTTGCCAGCGAGCGGCACCTGTATTCAAAAACCCGGTCCCCCTGGGGCCCAAGGCAGCCGGAGCCGTATTATACGCAAACTACCGGCATTTATGCGATGCCCCTGGATACGGCTGACAAATTCCAGTTTTTGCAAACAGACTCCTGGTTAACCGACTCTGTTTTCACCACGATGGAAAAACCGGCAGGTAAAAAAGGCAAAACCAAATCAGCGGAGTCCCCAGTTTACAATTGGGAGTGGGCAAAAAATTCGCTTTACCAGGTGCCCGTAAAAAACGGGAATATCACAGGGGTTGCCGAGGCAAACGGGTATTTATATTGGCTTGACAACGGCGGCGACGATAACGATGGCAAGCTGTTCGCCCTAAAAATAGCCGAAAGTAAAAAATATGAGCCTACGGAGGTTGCATCCTCAGTTGCTGGTTTTAACGTTGCCGCAAACGGGAAAAAGATACTCGTCTCCTTCAATAGCAGGGGCATTGCGGTTATTGATGCGGACGGCGGAAAACTGGACATGGATAAAGCAAAAGTGGAATTGAATAACTGGGCTTTTGCGATTGATCCGCAGAAAGACTGGCAGGAAATGTTTAACGATGCCTGGCGCATGATGCGCGATTATTTTTACGACCGCGATATGCATAAAGTAGACTGGGTTGCTGTAAAAAGACGGTATGAGCCGTTGCTGTCGCGCATAACCGACCGTTATGAACTGGATGACCTGCTGGCCCAGATGGTGGGCGAATTATCGGCCCTGCATACATTTGTTTACGGGGGCGATAAACGAACATCAGCGGATAAGATACAGACGGGTTTGCTGGGCGCGAAGCTGACAAAAACCAAAGCGGGTTTCAGGATAGATCATATTTATAAGGAGGACCCCGATGCTGAACTGTCCTCGCCGCTGGATAAGCCCGAACTGCGTATCAAGGATGGGGATGTGATTACAGCAGTAAATAATAACTCGTTAAAAGACGCGAATGATATTGGCCAATTGCTGGCCAATAAAGTTGGAATTCCTGTAAAACTTGATCTGCTCGACAAAAGCGGCAGGCCTTATGCCCAAATAGTAAGGCCGTTTTCAGCCCGGGAGGCGGAGAATTTGCGCTACGACGAATGGGAATACAGCCGCCGGCAAAAAGTAGACAGTGCAAGTGATAACCAGATCGGCTATGTACACTTAAAGGCAATGGGCGGCGATGATATGGATGCGTTTGTACGGCAGTTTTACCCCATTTTTAACCGCAAAGGTTTGATACTTGATGTACGCCAAAACTTTGGCGGCAACATTGATAGCTGGGTGCTGGAGAAATTGTTGCGCAAAGCCTGGATGTACTGGCAGGGCAGGGCTGGGGGCCAGGTTTGGAATATGCCTTTTGCTTTTACCGGGCATATGGTGCTGCTGTGCGACCAGCAAACCGCATCGGACGGTGAGGCGATCAGCGAAGGCTTCAGGCGGTTGGGTTTGGGTAAAGTGATCGGCATGCGCTCATGGGGCGGCGAAATATGGCTGTCGGCAGATAACAGGATGGTAGATAACGGCATTGCCAGCGCAGCTGAGACGGGGGTTTATGGCCCGGTAGGTAAATGGCTGATCGAAGGACGCGGGGTTGAGCCCGATATGGTGGTTGATAATCTTCCGTTTGAATCATTTAAAGGAAAAGATGCGCAGCTGGATGCAGCTATAGCCTACCTGAAACAGCAAATTGTGGAGCACCCGGTCGAAGTGCCGAAAGTGCCACCACACCCGGATAAATCATTTAATTACGATATTAAGTAAAATAACAGGCAACAAAGTGGTGATAGATTTTAGCCGGGTGTGGTGGCGGGATCGTGCACATTTTATGATGTTTTTGACGGTGAACCTTTTAGTGCCTGCAATAATCTTAAATGTGTTTTTGCCCCAAAATGCATCGCATCATTTTCCAGGACGGTGTTGAAGGATGCTTCCGCCTCATTAAATAGCTTTAGCCCGAGCAAGCCCAGGGCGGAAATATATCTGCAGTGGTTATAATTCCGCTTAGTAAGGTCGTCTTCAAAAATCAGCAGGTCGGGAAGGGAGACGGCAAAGTAATCCAACCTTACTTCATCGTTTTCATGGACCTTGGCATAGTTGACAAGGTTTGTAAATATTTTTTCTGCCCTGCCGGGATCTTCTGATTTTTCCCATGCCAGGCCCTGGTAAAATATCTTGTCAGGTTGCTGGTCATTGTAAAACATGGCGGCGCTGGGTTCAGCGAGTCCTTGAGTGGCTTTACTCCAGTAAAGCGCAGTATTTTTATCATCCGCTAAACCTTTATGTGCACAACCAAGCCAATAAAAAATATCGTTCTCTTTCGCACCGTAAAGTTTGCCCTCGCCTAAATTATGCGGGTAGGTTTGCGCCCGGTTCAATTTGTCAATAGCTTCTTTAAACTGGTTATTCTTAATATCCAACTTTGCTGTTTCGATCAAATTATAAACATATTGCCCCGATACCCGGCCTTCACCGCCTTCCCAGGGATGGAACTTGCGGGCCATCAACATGGAGTATGCTTTTTCGTAGTTACCTAAAAAATTATGCAGGGCAATTATTTCCAGGTAAAGGTCGTCGCGGCCTTCAGCAATTTGTTTGTGCTTTTCAAGCCTTGCTAACCGGGATTCGGGTGAACAATTAAGTCGCTTATATAACTGGTCCAGTTCCATTAGTACCCTTCCATCGGTTTGATCTAATTTCCATGCCTTTTCAAAAAGACTTAAAGCCAGAACCGGGTCGTTTTGTTTATTATAAGCGGCAATGGCCAGGTTACGGAAAGTGGTAGGAAATGCATTGTCGAGGTGGCTTGCCTGCGTCCATGATGCTATGGCGTCAGCGTATTGCCTTTTATCATACCACAAATTCCCGAGGTAATATGCCGCGCGGGCACCTTGCGGGTAAGCGTTTTGCGCATATTGTAGTACCGCGATATCTTCCAGGCGATTTGGGAAACAGCAATACGGATCGGCTTTATCAGCTTTCTCAAGATATGCCAGGCTCTCCTCCCGGTTCCCGGCCTTATGCCAGTAATACGCGGTATAATAATTGACTAACGGATCGGATTTGTTACCTGCATAGGTCAGAAGCTTAATCGCCTCAACATACAATCCCAGGGCAGCATATTCTATGGCGTAGGTTAGCAGATTCTGAACGGCGGCTCGTGTCAGTTTTAATAAGGCCTCAACTGTTTCCTTTGCCTTTGCTGCGCGTTTCAGATCCAGGTAACAAAAGTGAAGTTCAAATAATACACTGCCGTTGAACTGGTCCCTGGCTAATGCAGCTGTCGCGACTGCAACAGCTTCCTCAACCCGTTGCAGTTTTCGCAGCGTATGAACTTTTACAAAATAAGCCTTCCCATTGCCCGCATTCCTGTCCAAAGACTTGTTGATGTGTTCTAACGCCAGCTCATAATCTTTTCGTATTACATCAATTTGTGCAATGGAAAAATAAGCGGCATCCTGCCAGGCAGCGCTCCACGCGGCTTTATAAAAGGCATCGTAGGCCTCATCAAACCTTTCCTGGTAATATAATGACAGGCCAAGGTTATAATAAGGCTCGCCATTGTAAGGATTCGGATTGCGCTGGATGGACGTTGCTATTGCCGTCCTGAAGTAAGCATCGCTTTTTTCAAATTGTCCCCTTCGCAGGTACCAGGCCCCCATAGCATTGTTATTCCGGGTATCGCCGGGGCTTCTTTTAAGCGCCTCTTCGTAATAAGGGACCGGGCTGTAAATAGCGTGCCGGTATTGTTCCAGGTGCTGCCCGGTTAAAAAAAGCTCCTCAACATGTTCTATCTCATTTGGCAAAAGCGCCGGCTTTGCTGCCGAAGGAATTTCCTTTGGTTTGTTCGAAGCGCTTTCATAGCGGATCAACTCCCGGCCTCTCCCATCGGTAACCGATAAGATTAGGGCATCAATATCAACTCCGGATGCTGGAATTTCCTTTTCATAAACCTTTTCGGGCGACAAATCGGTCACTTCGGTCGATAAAACCTTGCCGTTACATTTTAATATCACATTTAAGCCGGGCTGGGTTGATGTTGCCAAAGCCTTTATGATTAGTTTATCTTCAATTTTCTCCAGGCCGATAGCCAAATCTTTTGTTGCGTTTTTCACTAATCCAACTTGCCGGTACGGCAAAAAATATTGAGAAAACGACTTTTCTTCGTAAGGCATGATCCAAGAAAAATCAGGTTGATTATCGGTGTAAACGCCTGTCATCAGCTCAATATAAGGACCGTCTTCGTCAGTTAAGTTTCTATCCCAGGCCTGGCCGAAATCACTATTGCCCCAGGTCCATTGCTTTTTTCCGGGGGAGATATGATGATCGGCCACGATCAATATACCGGCTTTGGTATCATGCTCGTATCCGCCTAAAAAATTATACTCGGAATCAACCGCCATATAGGAGGTGGGGACAGGAATATTTTTATACCGCGAAATATCCGTCCCGGGCGAATAATCAACCTTATAATAAGTACCAGTTGCGATCGGAAACGTGGAAACATCCCGCCGGCCATGGTCAAAAACCGCATTCACATCCGGCGGGAAAACCGATTGGTAATTGTCGTTCACTTTTACCGCCGGGTTTGCCCACCATAAAAACGTTTGGGGTAAAGCTGTACGGTTATATAACTGCGCTTTAACTTCAAGATAGGCCTTACCGGGATGCAAAGTGAAACCGGCCATCCCCTTCGTATGGAACATATTTTCAACTTCGTTCACCCACACGGTTTTACTGCCATCGGCGTTTTCGGCCAGCGCAAAATCAATAGGGTCGAAGGTTCGGGGGCGGTGGTGCTGGGGCCAGTTAAATTCAATCCCGCCGGATATCCATGGGCCGCATAAGCCTACAAGTGCTGGCTTAATAACCTGGTTATAATAAATAAAATGCCGTTGGGCTATCTTATCATAGGCCATGTGTACCCTGCCACCAATTTCCGGCAGGATCATGATCTTCAGGTATTCGTTTTCTAAAAAAAGGGCGATGTATTCCTCGTCCTTTTTTTCATCCTCAATCTTTTCAATCACCGGGTTTGGGTACACCACGCCGCTGCTGCCCTGGTAAACCCTGTTCTCAAAAAACATGGGATTTTTATCGGGAGCGCCGATGCCATAGGTCGGTAGGGTAATCTTCTCCTGCCAGATGCTAACTTCCATTTTTTAAAATTTAATGCGCGGAAAAACTTTGCTCCAGTTGTTCTAACGTTTGCCCTTTGGTTTCTTTTACTTTCGCCCGCACAAATAAAAATCCAAGGAAACAAATAGCCGAGTAAAGATAAAAAGGACCAAAAGCACCTAGGTGCTCCGCTAAAACCGGGAAAGTAAACACCAATATAAAATAAGCCATCCACAAGCTAACGATCGCGACTGAAGACGCCACACCCCGGATATCATTTGGAAAAATTTCAGAGATAATAACCCAGGTTACCGGCGCCAGCGATGTAGCGTACATGCCGATGGCTAAAAGTACGAATATTGATACCCAGCCAGCTCCTGCATTGTCTTTTAGCAGGAATGCTAGCACCAGGTATATCACCGATAAGCCAAGCGACCCGATCAGCATCAACGGACGCCTGCCTAATTTGTCAACCTGCCACATGGCCAGCAGTGTAAATAGGGTGTTTACGACACCGATGGCAACCGTCTCAAATAGCTGTTTATCCAAATTTGCGCCAACTGATTTAAATATGATTGATGTATAATTAAACACTACGTTTATCCCGCAAAACTGCTGGAACACCGCCAGTGTTATGCCCACCAATACGGCTGGTCTTACTGCTTTCGCAAACACGGCACCGTAGGAAACTTTACCCGCCTGGTGAACGGATCTTTCAATATCGCCCATTGTCGATTCCACAAAACCCGCAGACCCGATCTTTGCCAAAATGCCGGCCGCTTTTTCGCCTTTGCCGGCCTTTACCAGCCAGCGGGGGCTTTCGGGCAAAAACAAAACGCCGAATAAAAATAAAGCCGATGGTATTACCCCCAACCCAAACATCCATCGCCAAATATCAGGTCCGTGACCGGCCAGCAGGTAGTTTACCAGGTTGGTGATCAAAATGCCCAGCACAATGGTTAACTGGTTGATGGCGACATTGCGGCCGCGCACGCCGGCGGGCGAAACTTCGGCAATATAAAGCGGGCTGAGCATGGAAGCCATGCCTACACCGATACCCGCCGTAAAACGCATGGCGATAAACTCGGCAAGGTGCGGAGAAAATGCCATGCCCAATGAGGAAACAGCAAAAATTGCTGCTGCTACAATTAGTCCCGGTTTGCGACCGTAGCGGTCGGCGAGTCTGCCTGCAATGAGACAACCAACAATACAGCCCAAAGCCAGCGAGCCGGTTAAAAAGCCTTCCCACCAGGACGATAGATGAAACGCGGTTTTTAAAAATGGCAGCGCACCCGAAATTACCGCAAAATCGAAGCCGAACAGGTAGCCGCCCAGCGCCGATATAAAGGAGATCCGCAGGATATAAAGGTTGTTGTACTTAAAGGCCGGCTTGATGGTGTTTGGCTGCATATCCGGTATGGCGTTTTAAAAGCGCATTAAATTAGGCATTCAGCACTAAAGTAGCGGTATTAAATTGGAAAATGGGAAATTGAAGTTTTATAAACGGCGTGTCCGAGCTAGGGTGAAGGAATGAACCCGGTTCGAAGCACAAATAGTAGGGGATATTGGAGGTCAAGGAAATACACTCAATTTTGCGAGAGTTACCATTTGCTGGCTTCGATCTTCAAATCTTGTACAGTTTTAAATTCGCCTTGTTCAATTTCGGCGTCGCCGGCCAAAAGGTCTTCGTTATACAGCTCCAATGTCTGCAGTTTTTCAAGCACCTGGTAATCGATCCCCATCAATTTTAATGTATGTAGCAACCACTCCTTTTTGGCGGGGTCTTTAATGTTATCGAAATCTATGATCAGTGCCATTAGCAAACATTTTAGTGCTCAACCCTTGGTTTTGCCATCGGCAAAGGCAAAAACCTTTTGCAGCAATGGCGTGGTGCGCGCGCTGATATTTTTGCGGATATTCAGCTCCTCTATGGCGATCTGGTAAAAGATGCCGTCGATAGCCTTTTGGGTAGCATAATCGCTGATATCCGGGTTTAGCTTTTGCACGAAGGGAATTTTGTTGTATTGGTTTGCCGCATCGCCATAATATTTGGTAGCGCCTACCTTATTTAAGCTCGCCTGGATAGCCGGTTTAAATGCGGCTGCCAGTTTTGTACTCGTGGTTTTCCTGAAATATTGCGTCGCAGCGTCTTTGCCTCCCAGCAGGATATTCGTAACATCCTGCAAGGTCATGTGGGTAATGGCATCGCTGAAAATCGGCTCCGCTTTTTTTGCAGCATCTTCGGCTGCACGGTTGAGTGATAAGATCACATTATCGCACAATTGGTTTAGGCCCAGTCCGCGCAGCGCTTTTTCGGCCTTAGCTGCCTCGGGCGGGAACACCAGTTTTATGGCGGCATTGCCTAGAAAGCCGTTTACGGCCGATAGCTGGTTGGTGCTTTTAACGGTGCCCTGTTGAAGGGCCTGTTTTAAGGCAGCGCCGATCTGTGCGTTTGAAGGGATAAGCTGTATCGCTCCCGATTTAAGCGGTGCATAAGCCGGGGTAAAGCTCGATGACAAAAAAAGGGCGATAAAACAGCCTGCTGAAATGATTATCTTTTTCATAATAATTAGCTTTTGCTGGTATCGTGTCTGCAAGGATAAAAATAAAAAGGGTAAAAACGAAACTCGCTTTTATCATTTCAGGGAAATTGCTCTTTATGCGTAAGCGGCATTTTTTATAGTCGACAAGCCTGTACCCGGGGATGTTCAAAACGTTCCGGATCGAAAATTGCCTGTTTTATTGACGGTCGAAATTTTATGCCCCGTCAGGGGCTGCCGATTTGTAGAATTTTTATAGAAAACATGATTTGCCCCGTCAGGGGCTACCTAT
>OLLK01000140.1_pt1 | contig 130273 bp, 82 predicted proteins | sample 1604531 | NCBI WGS metagenome assembly OLLK01 (sample SAMEA104055722, study PRJEB20765) | soil metagenome | isolation source: soil | reverse complement strand
ACAATTAATCCGCAAAACAAGTATCTTTACAATAAAAAAGAATTACAGGATGGGATTGCGGAATATGATTATGGCGCACGGTTCTATGATCCTGTGATAGGAAGATGGACGACCATCGATCCCCATTCAGAAACGTATTTTGTATGGTCTCCTTATAACTATGTGTTTGATGACCCGGTTCGTATCTTAGACAAAAATGGAATGGATGGGGAAGTAACAGGTAGTGGCGCCAAGAATGATCCGTACGTGATAAAAGCGAATTACTATTATGCGAAAGGTGGTAATGGCGGCCTTTCCGCTAAACAAGTAAAAGCTTTGAATGACGGGATAAGTAATTATAATAAGTTGGGCGGCAAAGATGGAATTCAAATTAAAAACGCCGATGGAACTGTATCATATGTTAAATTTGACTTGAGTGCCAAATCGGTTGCAACGACGACTGATGCCGAAGCTGCAGCGAAGGGAGATAGTTTTAAAGATATTCATGGAGAGACCCGATCCATGGGCAACGTTATCAATAGCGGATCGGCCGGTAACGATGATGCTTTTGGAGCCGGTGACAACAGGTATTTGACTTTTGATAATAATGCTATAAAAGATGGAGTAGAAAAAGGAGGATTGAACGAAGAAGACTTGCTTGCTGGTATTGTAATTCATGAAATAGGTCACAATCTTGGAGGGGAACATAGTGATGGTACTTCGGTAATGGATATGGTAGAGAATTACCTTACACACAACGACATTGGATCTAACGGTGACAACACACAGAGATCTATTAAATATCCAAAAGTGTCAGATGATTTCGCTCCAATTATTTTAAACAAAAGAGACACCAGAAGCCAAAACCCAACTTCGGTTTTTGAACCCGGGCTATTTACAAAGCAACCATAATGTTATGAAACGATACAAGCTAATACCATTGGCATTCATGCTGTTTACTTTTCCTGATGCGTGTTTCAGTCAGACTAAGGCCTCGATAGATACTGTTATATTACGTGGCTATGTGTTAGTCCAATTAAAGAAGCAAGAGATAATCGATAAAAAAGACAATCAAAAAAATCACCATTACCCAATTGATTATTTTTTTAAAACTTTTTTTCTGCCTTTCAACGACTTAGGTTTAGAAAATAATATTGATTCAATGACCAGGTTTAGGCCATATTACGCAGTTTTTTTGCCTCCTGCTGAAAGAAAGGAAATGATCGATAGATTCTGTAAAAATGAGTTTGATTTGTTTAAGAATAACTTTTCATTAAAGAATGCGATGTTACCGCCTCTTTTTGAAATTAAAACAGAGCGTTACAAAGGCGATTTGTTCAAATGTTATTTCTTTGAATGTAAGGCTATAAAAATACTTATGCCGAACAATTATGATAACACGTTTTACCTAAACGTTCCTTACAATAAACTATATAAAACCCTTAACTGCTATTTTGTTTATGACACAATAATACTACAACCTATAGAATCGGTAAACAGCAATATAATTAGACAATTTAACTCAATCAATTAGTTTGAACACCGCTAAACTCTAATCCCTTCAGCTGTAGATTTCTGACCGGCATCGTTTTTATTATCGTAATTCTCCAAAAAGATGAAATACAGCATCAGGATCAGGATCAGCATTCCTGCACCGATCAGTTTTGTGGGACTAGCGTCTCCGGAGAATAAGACCTGTATGACCTTGATTACCACATACGATATCATTGATGAAATGAAGAGCACTTTTGTTACTTTCATCGTCCTGGTAGATTCTTTTGGATTGACCGTACGTTCATTTCCCATTAAGAGCGCTACGCTGGTACTCGCCTTATAGTAATTGTAAAACCCAAAAACAATGAAAATGGGTAAGATATAAATGTAAATTTCCTCGACAGACTCCAGCGTGTTTTTTTCCTGGTTTTTACGCTGTGCATTGGCAATCGCGTCGTTTGAGGCGATTACTGCCCTAACCTTATATTTATCATTGGCAACCGGCCCTGATTCAGCAGGGAAGTGCTCTTTAATAATGCTTTTAACGTTGTTGACAGAGCTGCTTCCAAATTCCGCTGTAATATTGACTAGTGCGTTCAGGGAGGTCAATGCCAGCAAGAAATAAAAAATGGCAACGATCCACCGGTTAACAAAATTCCGCCGCTTTTCATCCCTTTTGTCGTAATCCGTGAGTTTATCGGTTTCCTTTTTTTCTACCGCATCATCCGGCGTTCCGATTCCTGTTTTATAAAGCGTATCGATCGCGATCCCTTTGTAAGCAGCGATCTTGTTGAGCATTAGCGTGGGGATGAGCATGGTGTGACCGATCTTTGATACAAATTCTTCCGTGTCTTTATCCCAGTCCTTTATGGGCACCCACTCCTGGTAAGTACTGCTAACGAGATATAAGAAATATCGAAATCCACGGTATTTTTGTGATCGTATTTCGTCCCTGAACTTGCAGCCAAGGCTATCGGAGTTAATCAGTGAATTATCGATAATAAAAATATCGATATCAATTTCTTTGCAGAACTTGAGGATTTTTCCGAACTGCTCCTTTTTTGCCGAATCGATAAAGAAATTGTAATTCGTTAATTGGGTTTCATCCAGGGTCTCTTTTGGATATACCTCAACGTATTCACCTAAAAAAGTTTCCAGCTTGGTTTTCATTCTCCTGAACTGTCCCAAGTCATCTTCGACGATCAATATTTTAGATTTCTCTGTGCCCATTAAATTGAGTTTAGGTTCCTGATCTTAAATTTAGGGTTATTTTGTAATAACCATTTTTGTACTCTTGGTCGTCCCTTTCGAGTGGATACATGTTCAAGCTTTTTAAGACTTCGTTACACATAAACAGGCCGCCGGGTGTGTTTTGCTGTTCGTCTTTTGGTTCGATCCCGATTTTGTTCCTGAAAATGATCTTATTATCGATATAGTTTATGGAAAGCTCCTTTTCGCCTATCTGCGGGCAATACTTTTTCATATTGATGATCAATTCCGGAACAACGACATGGAAAATCCCCCAATATAAAGTGCCGGGATAGGCGTCAGGAAGTTCGTCCGCAGAAAAATCAATTGATTTTTTGCCCAGGCTGGGGTCGCTGAAAAGGAGCCTGATCTTTTTCTTAAATAACTTGCCATCGACCTCAACCTGTTCAAAGTTTTGGTTTATGCCGGCTTCGACCTGGCCAACGATCGCGTTTACGGCGATATTGCTCAGCAAGGAATTTTCGATAATATTAACTCCGCTGTTGATATTTTCCTGGTAGTCATGAAGTGCCACCACATAGCTGTTGATACCATGGTTAAAGGTTTTGCGATAATGGAATACCCTCCGGTCTTCGAGGATCGCCATGAACGCGTCGCTGCCGAATTGCTTTTGAAGATATCCCAGAATTTGTTCTTTGATCAGGAGCAGCAGCCGCATTTTTTCCATATCGGCAAACTCGATGAAATTTTCGACCGTTGCCTTTTTACGGCAGCAGACAGCCAGCACTGCTTGTGCATGGTTATCAGCTGAAGGGCTTTTACCAGGGTCCTTTATGGTTGCGAGTCTAAACAGCAGTACCATAGTCGCGTCGCGTATCAACCGGCAATCACTGTTTTCGGGTAGCATGTCGAATGGAAAGCATTTTTTAACGACGACAAGCCGCTCCTCTTCATCTTTCTTTTTCTCTTCAGCATTTAGCTTTGCTGCCGCGTGCCGTTGTTTTGCCGATGGTACGTTTAATATTCGTCCTTAAGGGATAATATCTCTCCTTCTTCTGTTTTTGCAATAGCAAGGAACGTTTGTAAATTACCGTCGGGATGATCTTCCAGGCCGTAAAGCATATTATAGATCATGCCATTGCGGTCAAGAATGGTATTTTTATCGTCTTCCTCGTCAGTTGAAACTATGGTGAAGATATTAGAAGTGTCCGGGTCTTTTTCGTGTTGACGTTCCCGGTACTCGATGAAAAATCCACAATCGAGATCATCGCCGATTATAGTAGCTGCTGATTTCAGAATGCGTTTTATTTCGTTTATAAAATGGTTTTTTTGAGATCCCGATGGCTGGTTTCGCATGTACCTTGATGCTTTCAGCAGCGATACGGTGTAAAGCGTAGACAGGACGGACGAGACGATCCGCTCGCTCAGAAGTTTCTCCCTGTCCGGGTCAGTATTGAGGAGAAACCCCCGCGCTTGTGCTGCGACGCCGGCGTTTGAAAGCGTAGAATTAAAGTATTTGTAATAGTAGTACCTTTTTATGATCAGCTCACGGAAGTCCTGTAAATTAGCCTGCCTGCCATTCTCTTTTCTTTGTCGTTGTTTGATCTCTTTCAGCAGTGAAGGGTCTTGTGAGGCCTGCCTTATAAAGTCGTGCAGTTCTTTTGCTATCGTAATGTCGCCCGTATTCGAGGATGCAATCAAGTCAGTCAATACCACCGCAAGGCGGTCGATATCCCATTCTTCTTCAAAACCAAAATCCAGCTGCCCTCTGATCAGACTTTCGACAAACTGATTGTTCTCCATTTGACTTTTCATCAGTTCCTGCAGAAAGTAGGTATTTTCGGACTGTAATATCCTACGGAGCTGATAGTAAGAATTTGTGATGATCTCTTTTAACGTCAGCAATGCAATACTCTCGGGTGTCGACAAGACAAAAGGCTGAAGAGAAGTTTTGTTCAGTAATTTTTCGAGCACCATTGACCTGGCAGGGCTCCTGTAGATCAGTTCTTTATAACAATGAAGTAAAAAGTACTTAAACCTAACGATCTGTTTCCGCTGATATTCGAGATTTGCTTTGCGGCTTTCTGCAAAGGGTGTTTTTTCTTTATCCAGTTCTGTTTTTTGCCATTCATATAATCGCAATACATAGGACTCGTTAATAAACAACTCTTTTACCTTAAGGAGAAAATATTCAGAAATTATAAAGTTGGAATCCAGATCTATCGATCGTTTAATGTGAATTTTAAGTTGTCTAAACTTGTTAAAGTGTATCTTGCCAAAGGAAGAATTTCCTTTTCCGGGTTTTGCCAGGGTCTTTTGCAGTTTGTAAAGCTCTTCACTTAGTTCGAGCAATTTATCGTTATTGTAGTTGAAAATCACCTCGTAGATATCCCGGTAGGACCTGAACGGTGGCCAGGCCAATATTTTAATGACTAATTCTTCGATGATCTCTTTCTCGGTATCTTCATCCCGGCCATCTTCCGCCATTTTTTCTTTGGAGATATCAAATGCGGCGTTCAGTCGGTCACCTTTTTTTAAGAAATCGAATAGTTTGCGGCGGGAGGTTTCATTAAAGTTGTCCTTATCCATTAACCAGCCACTAATCTCATGAAATAGGTGCAGCTTTATCATGTTTCTGCGCTGGAAAGTATAAACTGAGTCGTAAAACAGGTAGCTGTCCTGCGATTTGATAAACGGAAAATATTTGGGGGTCTCCTGTTCTTTATAATCGGCCTTCAGTTGCTCCAGGTCTTTGGCTGAACCACCGGCAATTTCAGCGGCAGAAAACAGTTTGAGGGCATCCAGGTGTGAGGCGGCAAGAAGTTGTTTGTGAATGGTTTCTCGTTGTTTTATTGGGTTACCAACGTGCATGGTATCGATCTGGGGGACGTTCAACTTAAAAAACGCTATAAAGTTATTCCTTCGTTCAGGCTCGTCGGGCGTTGCCATTTTCCGCTTTATCTCTTCTTTGGCGTATTTGGTAGACCGGTCTATAATCGTCAGTACATAATTAAAGCCTGTTGCTGCTTCGGGACCGGGACCATAGTGATTTAGGCGGGCACTTTTGAGATAATCACTGATCAGTTTGAAATGTTTACCTCCGGCGATCACATCGTCGAAAAAAATGATTGACCGTGCACTGCTAATAACCTTGTCATAGTGATAAATAAAATTCTCCAGGAACTCCGAGAACGGAGGGTAGGGGATGATCGTGACCTTAGCGGAACCAAATGTCCCCATAGCAATCAAATCATCGAGGAACCCCGACGTCCGGAATTCACCGGGGTTGAGTATAATTATATGGTCATCCGGACCGGCATCCCTCAACTGCCACAGCTCCCCGAAAAAATAATCGAGGATGTCTTCTTTATTTTTTTTGTAAAAGATGTCCTGCTGTATGAAATCCAGGTAACTAACGTCATCCAATTTCAGGTGCCCATGAAGATGAATCGGGTCAGCGGGCAGCGGGTAAAACACATCATGGAATTGTTTGAGCGGTTTTTCATCCGGCTGCTCCTCATTGCCAAACCTGGGCATTTTAAAAATGGTGTTGAGGGTTTCATTGTTTAACAGCGTACGTACAAGGGGCCTTTCAAGTATGTGAGTGCCGGCGATGTCAGCGGTTTTTATCTGCGAGGGAAAGCATATCGGGCAATTTTCGGCGAGAAATATTTTTGAAGGGTAGTTCTCCAGGAAGTAACCCATAAAAGGCACCTTATGGTATTCACGCACTACATTGGGGCTGAAAATTACTTTTTCCAGATCCATGGACTCCCATTTGTAGGCTGTATACAGTTCTTTCATGTCCCCTTGCTGCAATTGTTCTACGGCGACGCTGCCGTGGCTTCCGCGGGCCGTCAGGGCGTCGCTCATTTCTTTATGGAGTACGAGGATGATTGAAAAAAAATCAGTCAAAATATTTTTGCCCGTGTATTTTTCTTCGAGGAATTGCCGAAGGCGGAAATAACGGTCAAAGGTACAGGTGATGGGCAGTACGATCAACAGGTTATGGTGCAATACCGGGTCAAATGTGAAAGAGAACCCGTTTTTGTCCTTATCGATGATTGCGTAATTCAGATCCCTGAAACCGGTGTGCTGGCGCTTGAGGATGCTCACCGTTTTGTTAATGAAAAGGCCGGCATAGCTCCCATAACTTATAATGGTAGTGTCGCGCAGGTCGCCGTTGATCGCTGAAATTTTTTTGCTCAGGTTTTCAGCAACTTCACCGGAATTATCGGTATCCTGGAAGTATTTCTTGGCGTAGTAATAATGTTCGATATGCAGGTTCTTGCCTATTTCGAAATGACCGATCGGCATCAGATACCCGCCATCTTTTACAGGATTAGTTACAGAGGAAACAACGAAGACCATAGAGCCTGCGTCAGTATGGCAACGGTATGAGCAGCTAAGTGCTCACACCTACACATTTAAATCGTTTAAGCCGCTACTTTTCAAATGGACCAGAGAAAGTGTGACGCTTTGTCCGACAAAACTGCTTGAACAGATCGATCCAAAAGATATACCGATCGTAAGGGGATGGCGAAAGTCGAACGACCACCGTTTATGGCAGATCGCAAAGGCATTGGATATGGCCGAAAAAGGGGCGTCACTTAAAGAGATCATTGACAAGGTTGAAACCAGCTACAGAACCCTGGGCCAATGGCTGAGCGGCTATAAAACTAAGGGTTTAAAGGCTTTTGACTTTGGACCGAATCCCCGGAACCTAAAGCAAACTAAAGCAATCAGGTACCGTAAAGAAAAGCTGCTCAGGCTGATTCACGAATCTCCTAAATTACATGGGTTAAACCGGACCAGTTGGAGTATGACGGCGCTAACACTGATTTATAATAAGCTCTATACTCCTCAATTAACCTACGCGCAGGTTTGCCGTTGTGTTGACCAGATGGGTTATAGCTATAAAAAATCCAGAGAGATGCTCACCAGCCCGGACCCGAAATTCAGGGAGAAGATCAAAAAAATACAGTATATTTTACAACGGCTTAAGCCTGACGAAAAGTTCTTTTCGATCGATGAGTACGGACCGGTGTCCATAAAGATCAAGGGTGGCAGAACGCTAAAACACAAGACGGAAAGTCCGGACTATGTTCCTGAAAAGCAGAAAGCCAGGGGGATCGTTATCTGCACAGCTGCGCTGGAGTTATCAACCAACCAGGTTACTCACTTTTTTTCGATGAAAAAAAATACGTTTGAAATGATCAAGCTGATTGACGTACTCCTTGTGCAATATCATGACCAGGAAACCCTGTACCTATGCTGGGATGCTGTCAGCTGGCACAATTCCAAGATACTAAAGACTTACATCGAGGATCAAAATAAGGCCGGAAGACCTTTCATCAAACTGACGCCCTTGCCTGCGTCTACGCAGTTTCTTAACGTGATCGAGTCGGTTTTTGGCGGTTTAGCAAAGGCGGTTATTCACAATAGCGATTATTCCAGCGTTGATGAATGCAAACAGGCTATCGACCTGCATTTTGCTACGCGCAACCAGGATTTCAAAGATCATCCAAAGCGTGCCGGAAAAAAGATTTGGGGTAAGGAAACGGTAAAGGCCAGGTTCAGTTAGAACCAGCACTGCAGGAACAGATCAGCGATGAGGGGCGCTAAAACTTAACCCGTTGTGCCGGGCCGATTCTAACAATTCAGCCACCTAAAGCCAGGCGCTAAGCAAGCGGGCCTCTCGTCGTTTATATAAGAGAGCGCGTGCTGAACGCGTGCGCGTCAGCATAACCCTGGCCGCTGTTGTGCGCTGCAACGACCAGGGTGATTTTTTCCTATCAATTGCAAACCCTAGCCTATGGTGAGCTGGGCCAGCAGATAAATGTCTGACAGGTCGGTTGACGATAACAATACACCATTTGTTCCGGGGTTGACAATTTTCCAGGCCCCCAGGGTCGTATTTCCCCATGGCTGTGCCACCGGGCTGCTGACCTGAAGCGTCCCGAAGGCTGGATTTGCGGCAAAAGTGAAACCGGTGTTGACGACATTCCCCGCGGAGGTAACCTGCAATTTGGGGACATTTACCGAAGCGTCCGCATACAGGGACAAACGGCTAATTTTGAGGTTAGCCTGCGTAACAAAATAAGGCAGCCTGCCAGAGTCAATTGTTATCGCAAGCGTTTGGTCCTGGCTTAGCGGATCGGGCTGGTTCAGAAACGCATACCATTCGGTCGGAAAGTCCCGCTTGAGACTGAACATCCGCATCAGACCGGTTTCCTTTAGTGACACCAGCATCGCGTTTATTTTAACCAGCAGGCTATCCGATGCATTCGCTTTTAAGGCATCCCCGCCTTCCCTTGCGGTATATTTGAGCTGTACGATGACGTCAGAGATTGTATCATAGTTAAATTGCTGCAGCAGGGTGTTAGGGCCTGTGCCGGCCTTATTCAGCGTATTGGCAAACGGGAACTGCAAATGCCATTTGCTGATACTGCCGGCGCCTTCAAAGGGCAGGTAACGCTCATCGCGGAAGTTGAGCTCGAACAGACCGCTGTCGGTTTGCCCGTGACTTAGAACGATCGACTGGGAGGTTCCTCCGCTGTCGCGGAATCGGGGATCATCGGCTGGAATATTGTTCAGCGACTTACGCGGGTATTTTTTAGCGTCGCTGACACTTGTCCCGTCTATCCTTATGGAGTTGTTCATGAGCGTCAATGTACAGCCGATGGTGGTATATGGGCCGGCGACACAGGGGATCGAAAGGCTCACTGATTTGAGCCTCCTGAAATAATGCCCGGGGTAATCCAGGTCAAACAGTTCTTCGGGGAGGTTCAAAAAGCAAGCGCCCGTTTCCTTTAGCTGGAGCAAAGCGACAGGGTCGAGCTGGGAAAGTGAAATAGATTTTGTCAGCTCATACTCGCGTTTGTTGCCGTCGTAGTAGGCCATTTCCAGCTGTTTCAGGTTATACATCAGGCTTTCCCCGCTTTGCAGTCCTTGCTTCATGCTGTCCCAGTAGCCAAATTTTACATAAGCGGAATCTGTTAGTCCCAATTCATAGCGGTAGCATTGTTCCGCTTTTTTGGCGGCTGCGAAAGCCAGCTGATAGGTTTGGAAATACGTACCGGATATTTTGCTGATCATCCAGGAGTACAGGTCTTCGTTGGTGAACTTGCTGTGCATGAAATCGTCGGACTCTTTGGCGTTATCGATCTGCAGCTGCTGGTTATCCTTGTCGGTGTTGGCAATATCCAGCCTGATCTGGGCGCCGAGCAATTGTACGTCGAGCTGCTCGAGTTCTTTATTGGCCATGTTCAACTGGTTTTGCCATTCGTCGCTTCGGCGTTCATATGAGGCGACTGTGTTGGACAGTGAGGCTGCTTTGTCAAAAGCCGCCGCGATGGACTGCAGGGTTTTCACCAAGTCATCCGCTGAATCACCAAAGCTCTTGCCGCCTGTTTCAGCTGTGGCTGTGGGCGAACCGCCAAAACCGGCCGCGCCGATCAAAAAATCGGGGATCAGTTTCAGGCCGCCTGCCAGGGTATAGCCGATGGCGATGCCTGCGTCAATGGCGATCGATGCGCCGTTGAGCACCAGCGCTGCTGTTTCACCACCCTTGAGCCCGGATGAGATCAGGTTTTGGTAAAAGTCCCTTTTGATGGTAGTAAGTTCTTTTTGCTTGGTGAGGTTATCGATCTGGTTCTGTGTTTCGGCGATCTGTTTTGTTTTAAGCTGCAGTACGGCGGTAAGCAGGCTGATCTCCTGGCCGGAACGTAATAGGGCGAGATGCTCGGCGTCCTTTTTCTCGAGCGCCGAAAGCAGTGCGCCGCCGAGGGACTGTACCTGGCCGCAAAGCTCTATGGCTTTCTGGATCATAATTGAAAAACGGTACAGGGGCAGAGGTGCATTCAGGTCGTTCAGGATGCTGCTCAGATCCAGTCCGGCTGCGGTTGCGCGCACCAGCAGTCCCGGGTCTATCGGCGGGGCAAAGAGCGCGAGCGGCGCATATTCGCCGTCAATGTTCAGGCAATGCCTGATATTGAACAGGCGCTGCGAAATCGTTTTCCAGTACTGCAGGAGGTTATCGTTAAATGGGATACAGAAGTACAAACCGTTAATAGCCGGCAGGTCAGGATTGCCCGGGTCGGAAAAGTCAAAGCCCTGGTACGTTTGCATCGGCATCAGGTTTTCGATCTCGACCAGTACGTTTGAAAAACTGTCCGTCTTCTGCTGCAATTGGTAATAGTTGTTCAGCAGCGGTACGTAGGCCGGCGGAATGATCGCAGGCTCCTTACCGAGTATTTGCCCTGCAAGCACGTAAATCTGTGTTGCTTCTGTCACCGATTCCATGGTATCCTGGGTAAACAAATAGTCCCCCCACCGGATCAGGTGGTCGAGGTATTTCATCACGGTCGTTTTTTGATAGGCTACGGTGCGGTACTGGGCGATGTAATGCGGCTGGAAAGGGTTTTCGCGCCAATCCTCGACATTCTTGTCGAGGTCGTTTGGATGCGCAGCTGATGGATCGGCAATGCCAAACATGATATGTTCAATGCGCTGCAGGTCATATTTGGTGTTGCCCGAGGTGTCCTTTACATTTAAAAAGAAAGGTTTGGTGATCCAGAATTTGTCGGGTGCCGGGTAAGCAGAAGCATCTGCCGGGTTAAAGATGTACCTGAACCATTTATCCGCATCTTCAAACTGCTGGTTTTCGCTCAATTGCTCGCCGATCATCAGGGGAATATGATAGAAAAGTTCCCAGTTGTACAGGGAATAGCCTGATTGAATATTAAAGTCAACGTCTTCCCTTGGATACCCCGGCGCCTGGTCTGTAAAAACCGGCGTAGTGGGATAGCTTACCGGCTGCCCGGTGTATACGTTTTTCTGCGGTGCGTAGGTGTCTTTAAAGCTAAACTTGGCCGGGTTGCTGTCATAGGCGATATCTCCTTTGAGCTGGGTCTGGCGGCTCATCAGGCCATCGACCCCTTTACTGAACAGCTGCCGCATGAAGTAACAGCACATAGGGTGATAGAAATTATAAAAATGATATAGTTTTCTTATCTGCTTATGGGCAGGAAATTGCGGGAATTCAGCGGCAATTTTGGCAACGGTGGCGGCATCTCCTTCGAGCGCTGCTTTGACCAGTTCGATAATTTCGAGAAACCAAGCCTCCAGGTCACTATAGAACAACTCAAAGTTATCGTTATCCGTCAGTTCCGGCGCTACGTAATAAGTGCGGCCAGATTTTTCCCTGCCATAGCTCATATCCTGGTGAAAGAAAGGCAAATAGGTACCCAGCGTGATCGTAGCGCGTCTCATTGCGATCTCAGCGTCTGCCCTGCCTATGGTCAGCAGCTGCCGCATCATGAAGAGCAGACGGTCGAAAAAGCCGGCCTGCATAGGCAACAGGTTCCGAAACAAACCGGGCGTTTGTGCCAGTAATGGCAGCTGCCCTGGAAATCCCAGGTAGTCGTTTGCGTTTTGGTCAGGGTCTTCGCTGTCCAGCATATTTTGCAGGCCGCTGCGGCTGAAAAGTTTTGGATCGATCTGTACGCCGGTGTCTGTCACCACTGGATATCCCCGGCAGGGATCCAGGTTAAACGTGCCCAAATATTCGTAGTAATCGCCGGCGAGGTAGCTGTTGAGGTTCAGCGTTCCGTTTTGTTTCAGGGAGGCTTCAAAGTCACCCAGCAACGTCTCCAGCCATCCCTTAACGTCTTTTTGCTTTAACATCGCGGCCAGGTTGCTGTAATCCGGCGCGGGCAAGTCTACCGGTACAAACAGGAATGCCGACTTGTCCGGCGAATAGGTCTGCGAACTGGGGTCGTACACCTGGTCCACCTCGATGATACCGGTCAGGTCGTTATTGGATATTTTCTTGGGCGACCATTTGCCATTCCTGTATTCGCTGAAGGCCATCTGTACCTGCCAGTATTTTTGGGGCTTCTGGATGGTATAAGGTGTGCCTTGTGTGGGTACCTGCATGGTATCTGCTACCTCTCTTGCTTTTTCGGTAAATACTGCCCAAAAGATATACAGGCGCTGGTTGAATACGATAGGGATGATATGATCGCTGTTGATGTCCAGGTCGATCTTTTCCCAGGCTGTCCACCTTCGGTTTTCCACATATTGCCGGTAGTAGCAGATCTTCGGGTCGCCGCCGTAGGTGCGGGCCACGACATGCAGCGTTTGACTGTCATCTTCATACCACATGCCTTTAACCTCAAGCCGGGCGACGTCATCCAGTTTGACCAGGTAGGCCATAAAGGCATCCTCAGCATTTTGCCGGGTGACCTCGTTTTGCAACAGCTGGTTTTGTAGTTCGGAAAAGAATGGCGAGGGCTGGGGAAGCAACTCAGGTTCTATCCAGTTCTCAGGATACAGGAACACCTTGCGGTTTGCTTCCCACAGCCGGTAATATTTCATCCATTCCCACTGGCTCCATTTGCTGTCGTAGCTGGTGACGTCTGTTTCATCGGATGCATTGACGGTGATGTCATTTTCCAGGCTCATGAAACAGCGCTGCACAAATTCCTGCACCGAATTGGTAGCCTGTACGATACGTGAAGTGGTCTGGCCGGCGCTCATTTCAACGTCCACCAGGAAAAAGCTGTACAGGTCATCTGCATCCAGCCAGGTATTGGGGCCAGGGTTGTCGAGCAGGTACGTCACCAGCGCATCGCGCTTTTGCTCACGCAGCTTATTTTGCAAGGGCTGTGTCACACCGAGCCAGTCTGCATCCGAGTAGGCGGATTTTAAGGTTTGTTTGATCTTCGAAGCGTCGTCTGCACTTAATGAGGCTTTGCTCCAATTAAAGCAGTCTGTCGCGTTGGTACCCAGTAGGGCCATAACCGAAAAACACTTATACAGGCGCAGCAGGACACCGATATTATCGAGGTCGGAGGAAGCCGGCGGGGACAGCAGCAGGTTCAAATAGCCCGGCGTTTCGATCAGCGCTTTTAGCTGGTCTTTGTCCCAGGCATAGAGGCCGCTTAACGTCGTTTCCAGGTTATCTGCAGTGGCGGCTCCCGCGTTGACGTCGTCAAAAAAGCCAAAGATCGTACCGGTCGTCCCCGGCGTATAACTATGGTGCAGGCTGAGCAGGTTAATCAAATTCTGAAACGCGGAAAAATCAATGCTGCTAACCGGTGCGGCGCCTGGGCTCAGCGGCAGGGAAGAGAGGTCTGTAATGGCAACCTGGGCAGGGTGCAGCAAGATCCAGGCCAGGGACGCTGCGTCCATTTTTAACCGGGTGACCAGCAATCCTGTTTTGGCGAGCCAAAGGTACCAGTTGTATTGCGCCGGGTAATTGGCGCTCGTTAGTGAGCTGGCTTTCGCTATGAATGCAGCTGCGGTCCAATCTGTATAGATAGCCGGGACGGACGACAGCAGTTGCGCTGCAACGGTTTTGTCCACTGTAAACCAGGACCCGATGCGGTTTTGAATAGCGGTCCGCTGCTGCATGGCCTGATAAACAGGGGAGATCTTTTGCAGGAAAAAGTCAAAGCGGGCGGCTATGTTAGCGTAGTTCAGCGATTTCAGATCAGTGTCGACGGCCGCGTTTGTAGTGAAGAATATGTTCGAAGGGCTGCTATCTGTCAATTGTGCCGCAAAGAGCTGATCAAGTGCATCCTGAACCGAATTTGGAGCTGTGTAGAAGCCTTTCAGCGTATCGCGCAGACCTGTATCCATGTAGCCGGCAAAACGAAGCGTTTTAGTATCCGGGTTAAAAAGTAACTGACCTGAAGATTGCGCATAGGCGGTTAGTGCGGGTAGTGCGGCGAGCGGCACGGCGCTGGCCGGGTTCAGTTGGGAGGCGGCAAACAATGCACTAACGGCATCCTGGTAATCCTGGTCGGCAAAGGCAGCCAGCAGGGCGGTTTGTTCATTTGCCGTCATCGCGCCGGTGAATTTAAGCTGTTGGGCGACCGGATCGTAAGTGATATTTGCTGAAAGCAGGGACAGGTTTTCGAGCGGCGCCATCGCAGAAAGGGTCACCTGATGGAATGGCTGATCGTACTGCACCCGCAGATTTTCCAGGAAAAGATAAGCGGACGGGACCACCTGGCCGGTGTAGGCCAGGTCATCTATCGTTTTTAATATATTGAGGAGTTTGGCGGCGACGACCGGGTCCCAGTTGAGCAGGGGATCGCCCAGCCATTTGGCCAGTAAAGCCCCGCTGGGGTCAGGCTGAACGGACGTATTTGTCCCGATCAGCAGTAAGGCGTTTTGCAGTTCGCCCAGGTTGGCCAAGACGGTTGTGTCCGCCGGGATCAGGGTTTGGTTAAGGTCATTCTGCTGCCGCAAAAGGTAGTTTATTTCCCAAACACTGAACCCTGCGTTGCTCAACACATCGAACGCTGCAAGAAATGCAATTGATCCGGCGGGGGAGGCAAAAAAGTCAAACGGGATAACCTGTTTGGCAATTCCGAGGTCGGCAGCGGAGAAAGACTGCGCCTGCAGCAGCAAACCGTTACGGTAAATGATAGAAAGGTTGCCGAGGGAAAGGGTCGAGATCGCATTGCCGGCCAGCAGCGTGTCCAGATCGGCGGGTGAAATAAATGTTGCCGCCTGGATGACCGATTTATGGATATCGGTAATAGGAATTCCGGCATTCACATTCGCCAGCGCAAAATCAGCGTTAAGCGGGTAGGTGACCTGCTTGTTTTGAAAAAGGTCGTTATAAAGGTTATCGTCGCCGGAATTCTGGATGTCCTGGTATAGCGCCAGCATGGGGAATACATCGAGCGCCAGCCTGTCCTTCACTTGCAGGAATTGGTGAAACTGCCAGGCAAAAAGCGGGTCAATGTCGATAACGGGCGCATTGACGCCATCTGTATGCAGGGCCGGGCATTGGATGCAGGCATCCAGTTCCTGCAGGGTAAGGCTTGTCTTTTTCCATAGTCTTAAAAACCGGTGCATGTGGTCGAACTTCAGGTCGGTCATCGCCGTGATGTGCTGCTTGTCCAGGTCACAGGATAAGTCGTCATGATCAATCTTGCTGTCGCCGGCCGGGTTTATAAATTGAAGGGTTAGCAAAGTGAGCAGGTCGGCATATTCCAGCCCGGTATATTGTAAAAACAGGTCGACTTCGACCGTGGCTGAACCGGCGAGGGAACCCCAATAGTTTGCCTGGTGAGGCGTATCATTTTTAAAGATGAGGTCGCGCTCTTCGAAGCTGACGCCCAAATAGGCGTATGCTTCATCCAACTCTGCCGGTGCCGGAACGGCAGCGGCAGGGTGTTGTTCAGGTGCAAAGATCCGGACCAGGTCAGCCTTAGCGATGCCCAATTTAGTAAGGTACAGGTTCCCTTCGGTGCTGAACAAGTCGAACGGCAGGGTGAAAGGTTTGACCGCGGTTTTTAGGAAATCAGTATAAACTTTGACGTTGGTGTATTCCGGGTTGGCGCTAAGTTCATCAGCAGACAGCAGGGTTTGGTGCAGCAGCTGTACGGTTATGGTCGATGCGTCTTCGGATAGTTTGAGCACTAAGTATTTATCGCGTATGATCCACTGCACCAGCGTCGAACCTGTGACCTGGAAGGCGTCCGATACCATTGCGCTGCCGGTCAGCAGCAGGTTGATGTGCGGGATCACGTTTGTGTGGGTGATCAGTTCGGCAAGCAGGGCGGGCTGTATGGGATATTGTTTATCCGGCAGCGGAGCGGTTTTAACCAAGGGGGTAAATGCAGGCAGGGAGGCGTCGAATGACCTGGCGATCATGAATGATGTCGGCTGAATAGTCTCCTCCAGTATTTCATTAACAATATCGATATAGGGTAATACGGTATTGGTATTGTCGCAATCCAGGTCGATGTCGCCGATATCCGGCCGCCTGGCCAGCAGCACGTCGCGTACGGGTCCACCGCCTGAATCGGTATGGCGCTGTCCCAGGAAATCCAGGATATCGGTCAGGTAGGCTGCTGCCCCATAAACCGAGGCGCATTCGTCGCATTCGCAAAAATCTGCATGCTGGAACAGTATATCCAGGTTTGGTATCTCCTTAGCGGCCGCCGTCGCCAGCATCGCTGTCTGAAAGTCGGGCAAAACCTTGATGGCCGACGCGGTAGCCATGCTGTGTATGGTGCCGGCGGCAGCAATAGTGGCAGCGGACATTTTTGCTGCGTTTGAAAAGATCTGCTGCGCTTCTTTTTTCCCCAATGCAGGCGAGAATGATTTTGTAAACTGTTCTTTGCCCATCGCATTGACCTGTTGAGCGGAGTGGATGCCTTTTTCCATTAAGGCATGGGTAGCCTCATAGCTTCGCGCCAGTTTGAACACCCGCTGTAAGCGGCGCAGCGAATGACCTAATACGGCTTTATCGGCCGTCTTTGCTTTAGCGGCGTGGGTAGCCAGGAAGGCCTCGACGCGGTCGTGCTGCAGATCGAAGCCGGGGTGTTGATTAAAGAAACCGCTCAGTTCAGCGCTGCCGGGTATTTTGGACGCTTTGTCCTTTTTCAGCCGGGCAGAGAAAGCGGCAGTTGGAAACTTCTTTGTAAAATTCTTTACCAGTTTTTCGGCGTTTTTTTGCGGCTGGCCAGCAGATTTAAGTACGGCTTTCCAGTCAGCGGCGGTGTTACCGGCAAGGCCGGCAATATCGGCTGCGGTTGTTATTTTTTGTTTTTTTACGAGGTGGCTTGTCAGCGCCAGGTTGCCGTCTGTCAGGCTGTGGAGCTGGAAAACCGTACCCAGCTGGTCAGCGACCCCTGAAAAAGCACTGCCGGCCTTCAGATCAGAAAGAAAGGGCGCAAGATCGCCCTGGTATTGTCCCAGCAGGCCGATCACCTTCCGCGATTCGTCGGGCGAAAGGCCTGCTATCTGCATTTGCTGGAACAACGGCGAGGATGAGCCTGTTCCGGGGTGTTGCTGCGCATAAAGCTGTATGGCTTCTTCGAGTTGTTTTTTGATCTGCTTAAGGCGGGCGCTGATCTGGAAGGGAACCAGGTTGCCGGCGATGGCCTGCTGCAGTGCATGCATCAGGGTATCTATGCCCGTATGCATGATGCCGTCGAGTAGCTGCTGTTCCTCCAGTTTTAAAGTTTGGGCGGCAATATTTTTGAGCAGTTGCTGGGTTTCACCGGCAGGCACGCCCTCGCGCAGCAGGCCATAAAATACCGGGGCTTCTATTTTGGTCAGCGCTTCGAAACTAAACGCTGTGGCAAGCGACGTTATCTGGGTTTGCTGGAGGCCGGTTTTGTTGGTCAGGAAGGTGATGTCTTTCGTTTCTGTATTTTCGGCCAGTGCGGACAAGGGGAGCTCACCGGTAAACGGCAGAACGGCCGCCAGCACGTGTTCGTATTCTGAAACACCTTTGTAAGGCTGATCGCCCACGGAGATATCTAAAACCAGGTCAACAGGGGAATTATAATAAATGCTGGTTTTTTTGATCAGTTTTCCGTCAGCGCCGGTTACGGTCAAAAAGACATCTGCGGCTTTTTTGTCTGTCCTTGCAAATTGCTCCCTGGAATACCTGACCTCGTAAAAGCCCCTTTTATTGGTCCTTACCTCGCCCAGCATCTGCTCGCTGCGGATGTCTTTATCAAAAGCGGTTACCACTACGTCAATCAGGGGCTGCTGCCATTGATCGCGGACATGACCACTGACTTTATATTTGCCGCCATCCGGGTCGTCGTCACCTGAGAAACCATGCTGCTGCATCAGCAGGTTAATGGCAGCTGCGGTATATTCATCGACGGCCCCGCTTTTTTCCCTGAGGTCAAAATGCTGCTGAAAAACCAGGATAATTTTTTCCGTCGTGCTGCCAAAGACCGATTCGCTCATTTCTGCCATGAAGAGCTGTTGGATGCCTTCATTGGCAAAAAGATCCAGGAAAGGTCCTGCTTCGATCTTTGCGGATAAGGCAACCATGGCATTGTGCAGCGCTTTTACGGCAGTGCCGCTGTCGCCGGGTAAGATGGGGAACGAGATGGTTTTCATATCAAAGGTTTTTCTATTAAATATTTTTAGTTGTGTATTGGCATTATTGTGCTTCTGAATGGAGGCCAATTCCCACCACAAAAGGCGAAAACGACCACGTGCCGTTCGTATCCTGGATGCCGGCCTGCCCGAAAAGCGAGATGTGCCGGGTAATGTGTACGTCGACATTAATGCCGATCCCAATCTGGTTGACCTCCGTAGCCTTGGGGCTTCCCGGTGTTCCACCATAAGGGTCGGAAAGAAATGTGTGGACATACTGCAGTGGTAGCTGCAGATCAACCAATCCCTGGCTGGTATCCTCCTTGCGGCGGAACTGAAGGTCCACTAAATTTACGCCTACCCCCATTGAAAAGGCACTGCGATAGTTTGGATCTGCTTTCGGACCCGGCTTGTCCGGGTTAACCAGTTGCTGGGTTTGCACGACCGGGCCAAAACCGGATAGCACATTAACGCCGGTGAGTTTACTCTTAGTTTCCCAAAAATCGTCTCCATGGATACCTCTTGTCAGTGACAGATGGGGGAAGGTAAGCGCGAAATTTTCAATTATCGCGAGCCCGTTACTTCCCGGGTCATAGCCGGTGAATAATATCGTCTGGGCGTCCTCCTGCAGTATGGGCGCTTTCGATTCTTCTTCGGGCTGTTGACAAAAACAGGGCCGCGTGGACGGAAAGGCTGGCGGCGGCGGGGGTATGACATCAGCAGCGGTTAGCGAAGGCGCAGGAATCAGAAAGGTGCGCACCGGGCGCTGAAAGATCGGATTCAAAGTTAATGGCGGAACGATCGGAATATGCGGTCGCAGTGTGAATAGGGCATCACCTTTATCTTTTGCCTCTACCGCCGCTTTATGGATCTTGTCAGAGGCCGGGTGTTTTCTGGGGGCTGGTTTATCCTCGCCGTCATTTCCGGATGGATCGACAAGCCTCACCGGGTTGTCATGAGTATACAAATACAAATTAAAACCATCCCCAAGGCCTTTTGGATCGCAGCTCGCCCACCTGCAAAGCCAGGGCATATAATACCGGGCGCTATGATAGTTCAGCCCGCTCTCCTGGTCGCGCTCCATACCGGTATACCGGTATCGCTTAGGCGCTTCGGTCTGGTTGTCCATGGCCTGGTACGCAGTGCTTCCAAAGGGGTAGTACTCCTCGTAGGAAATAATCCCGGCAACAAAAGTTTTGTCCGCAGAATCGAGCGTGCCGGCTAGTTCGAGACAACTGGTTCCCAGCTGATTGGCGTATTGGTAGCGGATGAGCAGCTTTGCAGTGTGGTCATCCACACTATTCCGTGCTTCGATCAATGCAACCCGTTGCTCCCCGTCCATTACATGGACGGTAGTACGTTCCAGGCCGGCATTTGCCCCGGTATATTCCCGGTAATATTCGAGGCCGCCCAGGTAAATGCGTTCTTTAGCTTTGATGCCGGCCGCCGTTTCGATCACTTTACGAACGCGCTGGCCGGATGTGTCGTAGATATAATAGGCTGTTCCCCCGCCGCCGAGGTCCACCTGCTGTAAATGGTCCGCATAATTCCAGGACAGGCCGGCACCGGCGTCCTGCAGGTTGCGCATATTGCCGCGTCCGTCATAATGATAATGAGTAGTTGAGCCGCCCGCGGACATGGTTTGCAACTGGTTGTTGACGGTGTTGCAGGTCAGCACCCTTGTCCACCGGTTGGTGAATGCGCCGTTACCTGCATTGTGGATCAATTGCAGCAAATTTCCCGCCTCATCGTAGCTATATTGCTGCTCGTAGCGCTGCATGGCATTCATATCGCCGGGAAGCACCAGCCTGTTTCCGCTGCCATCCTGTGTTTTATCGGGATCGAACTGGTCACCGGGCGCATTTTGGCCTGCATGTTCGCGACCCTGCGCATTGATCAGCCGGTAAATGGCATCATAGGTGAAATTATTGCCGGGGTCAACACCTGCATTGTTAAAGAAAACCTTTTGCTGTGCATTATCATTTATGGTAGTGATGTTTCCTGCCGGGTCATACGTATAATTGAGGTCCTGCATTGCATCGGCCCCGGTGTTCCTGGTGGTTAGTAACCTTTTTAACCGGTAGGCTGTCTCTTCGTATGTATAGCCGGTGGCCGTGTTATTGCCATATACGATCCGTTCCCGCTGCCCTTTTGCGTTGTAGGTGACCTGGCGGATGAAATCGACTGATGCGTCAGCTGAGGGAATAAAAACCTGCACCCTGTCGACCAGGTTGCTCTGGTTATAAAACGGGGAAATGCGGCTCCCGTCGGGCATAACGATCTCAGTGGCTTTGCCTGTGGCATCATAGCTGCTTGTGCTGAGAAATGTTTCGGCGGTGTTGAGCAGGACAGACCGGTTTGGGACATTCCAGTCCGCAGTGTTTTTATAATCTAATGTCAGCTGTCTTTGGCTGCTTTTAACATTTCCTTTAAAATCATATTCAGTTGTCTGCACACAGCCGGAGCCGTCAAAGGATATAAACACTTTGCCCCGAAGGTTGAGCTGGGTATCCGTTTTGCCACCCAAAACCTGGCCTTCGCCGTAAACTACCACATCTATTAATATTTCGTGGACGCTTATTGTAGTGTCTGTGATCAGCCACTGGTTGGTTTGCCGGCGGAGGTCATCATATTCTGACCGGAACCGGTGGTTCAGGCTGTCCCATTTATAAAGGGCCTTATCGCTCACGTCGTTTAAGACCCATTGCTCCCCGGTGTCCATGCTGTTTTGATGCGCGGGCCGGGAGATCATGTCGTAGTCGTAAGTGATCACCTTGTTGTTCCTGGCATCGGTCACCTGGCGCCGGTTGTTTTCGATATCCAGCAAGAGCGTAGTGGGGTACTGGTTTCCGGGGCCATTGTCGGCAATGGTATAAATTGTCCTGTCCAGGGAATCGAGGTGCGCCTGGGAAGGGGTGTGGTAGTGCGCAGCGGCTTTATTTGCCGCGTCGACCTCCTCCGGCGTGGCAATCAGCGGGTCGGGGTGTGATATCCTTTTGGTGTACCAACTACTATCTTTTACGGTGTCGTTCCTGTCATAATGTTTTTGTTGCCAGGCATTAAATTCCACCGTGGAAAAAGTGCCATCAGGATACACGGTCATAATCACCCTGCTGAGCGGATCGTACGACAATTGTTCAGCGAAGCCTATTTCGACCAGCGCCTTTTCATCTTCGTAAGCATAGGTTGTGCTGAAAAAAGGCTCATACTGCTTGACAGCATTGCCTTTGTTATTCAGGATCTTGCGCCCGCTGCCGATCCACCTCGGGTTTGCATTATTGACCGTTGTCAGCGCACCTGCCTCCCAAACCAGTGCTTCGCCCGGATCGGTCAGGGTTTTTGTTTGTAAAATTTGCCCGCTGCCGCTGCTGTAGCCGACCGATATAAATACATTTGATACGGCGCCTTCGCTTAATTCACTCACATGGGTTTCCCTGGTTACAGCGGCGAAGCGTACCGGTTGATTCAAATTTACCCAGGCAAACAAGTCGTAATAGAAAAAGGAAGTAGCCTGCTGTAAAAAACTTTGAGGGTGGGCAGTCACGTGGTCCAGATTTGCCGGAACGACAACGGTGTACAGGCTCAGTGTTTTGTCGCCATGTGTACCGTCGCCTTCATCGCCATAGACCGCAGTAGCGATCACCATACCGAGTTCGTCGGTCAATGTTTCGCTGGTGTTGTTATTGATGTCGTTGAGCGTTGCAGGCTGCAGCGTGCGATAATCAATTGCGCTGGCAGCTGCGGTGTTTAGTAAAGGGTCGACGGTTTTAGTTAAAATAAGGCTGTAATCATCATAAAAAAGCTGTGTTTCTTTGTCAAATGGATCGCGGACGGCTACCGGCGTAAAAAAGCGCACGGATGCGGCGGCAACCGTTTCGCCTAATGAGCGGTAAACATTCCTGCCGGAAGGCACCCACCAATTTACCCCGTCAGCCTGCAGGTAGCCAGCCTCTGTGAGCATCGCGTTGGTTACCAGCGCCCCGTAATAATGCGCCAGCAGGCCCGGAGTAAAAGCCAGCTTATAGGACTGGTAAACTAACCCCATGGCGCCCATTCGCCCCAAAGGCATGACTGTGGAAAGGTTATCATCCAGATAGCGGGTGAGCAGGTCTTCCACCAGTCTTTTCTCCAGGGCGCCGCCGGGCAGATCATTATAATTAATGACGGCGGCCGCGGCAAAATCGCTGAGCAGGCCGGATATGCTAAATTGGGTTACGTGATCGTAGGCGGTTTGGGTCAATTCGTAGGTCCTGGTTTCGGCAAGCTTTTTAGCGCGGTATAGGGCCGGCGTATCAAAATAGAAGTCGGTTGCCGGATCCAGTGGATTAATCGTAAAACTATTTTCGGTGATGACCACATGGGCGGCGCCTTGCTGATCCCGGATACCGGCGGGCAAGGACAGATCATTTTGTTTACGCCCGTAAACTACGGCTGCTGACAAGTTAATATTTCCTGCATCGTCGATATCCAGGTTGAGCTTGTGGGCGATCCGGGGATCACTAAAATCCCGTTCATAATTGATCTGCAATGTTTCGCTTTCGTGCGTCAGGAAAACCGCGTACCGGTTGGGTAGCTGCGGCTGCAATCGCCTGACGAGGAAATTCTGGCTGCTGACCGAATAGGGGATGCCCTGTGCCGGGCTTTTGTCGAGGGCGTATATTTCTTTTCGCAGCAGCATGCCTTTGCAGGCGCGGAATGCTTCGCGGTATTCATCGGGGGTAAACTGCCCGGGAAACACCGGTTGCGCGAGTGGGAACTCAAAAGGGCCGGTATTATACTCGTTGACATACTGGGCGAGCGTTTGCTGGCCATTAAAATACACCCCTGTATGAAACCAGGAAATGGTTTTGACGGGGAACTGGTCCAGGTTATGCCGAGTCACGTTACCCAGACCATCCAGTTCAAAATTGTCGAATTCTTCAGCGTCGGTTTGCTCGACGCGGCCAAAGCCCCTGAATTCTTTTTCGGCGTGGTCATAGTAGCCGTGGTGATAGGAATAGGAGTTGACCAGCGTTGTGGCCGCTACCGCGTCGGTGATCGTAACGCTGGTTACACAGTGAACGGGAAAGGGGAGTTTGGTTATCCAGGGGTTCCCGGCTTGTTTGTCCTGCAGGTAAAAATAAGTAGAACTCTTAAACAGCCAGCTCACCTGTTTGCCGAAGTTGTTGACGTACCCGGTCATCAGGTAAGGTTTGATACCTCCCATCAGGTCGATATAGCGCATCGGCGCGCCTGCATACCCGGGCAGCGGAGAAGTCCAAACAATACAGGAAGTGCCGTTCCCTAAAAAGTCGACCACGCTGATTTGTCCCGGCGAGGCCGTATCCGGGAAAGGATCGATCGAAAAGGCCTGGCTCCAACTGTTGCCGCTGCAGTTTATCCATGCCCGGAATTGGTTTTTACCCAGGTAGAGCAGGTCGGTTGCGCCGGTGCCGCTGACGTCTGCCAGGTGAAGATAAGCGGGATTAAACAGGTCGCTGTTGTCAAACCAGGGCGCAGCGGTCATATTGACCTTTGCGCCGAAAGTTCCGTAACCCTTGTTAGGCCAATAGCAGACCTCACCGTTGCGCACCCTTACGATATCGGTCATCCCGTCCCCGGACATATCGGCCAGAAAAATGCTTTCGGTTGCATCAGAGAAGACCATCGCCGGTCCTTTTTCCTCATCATAAGGCTTGGGCGAATATTCAGCGGGATCGTATCCGGCGATGCCTTCGCATGCGTACCAGGTAAAAATATTGTCGCCTGAAATGAGCACATCGGCCCTGCCATCTCCGTTGAGGTCTATCAGGCGGGAGTTCGGATCATTAAAGTTGACGTTGGGTTGTTCGGCAAAAGCAATGAACGGCTGCCATTCCGCCCATTCGGTCAATTCGAAATAGCCGGCGTTGCGGCCGTTCCTGTTGACAATGAATTTCCTGCCGTCAGCCTCCAGGTCCTGCAATTCTAAACTGCCGTTCTGCAGGCCCACCAAAGCAGGTTTAGGCGAAATTGCCGCTGCTGCTGAAAAATGGCCATCGCCCAGGTTTGATTTATAAAACCAGCCGCCGGCCTGTTCGGTTAGTATCCCGGAAATTCCTTCGCTCCAAAGATCGGTCCATTGGTAGTTTTTACCGATCCCGACAGGCGCGTTTGCCAGGTCTTCAGTCAGCACATCGTTGATAGGGTACGAGCTATTCCATTGAGGCAACTGGTAGGTGAATTCGATGGGAGGGAGGCCTTTTTTTGAATAGGATCCATCCAACAGCCTGATATAACCGCTTTGCCGGGCCGAGGTAATGAAATCCGTTTCTGAATTGCGTTTATCATTTGCAGTAGCAGCCGGATTGTTAAACAACTTATAGTCGAAATCCAGCGAACGTACCAGGCAATTTGCGGGAAAAATACCGTCGGCGGACAATTCCTTAAAGTGATGATAAAACAAAATGCGGCTGCACATGCGATACGTCCTGATCTCAAATCCGGCGCGGTAATCACTGAAGGCGTCTATCCGGGCAGGCCAGTTATGCGGATCGCCGGGCGTAGGCCGGTCCGGGTTATGATCCCCATAATCAAAGACCGTTTCGAACAGATATGAAGTAGCCGGGCTATCCGGGCTGTACGGGTTACCCGTGTTAATAGCGTAAGGCACGACATTGCCATAGGAAACACTTTTAAGGTAAGTGTTGGCAAAAGGCGCATTTGACTTGAACCTGTTTTGTTCGTGCAGCTGCAGTGCGACATTGACCAGGTCTTCTTTAATATAGGTATACAATATGCAGTTTCCGTGGTCGTCATAACCGAAGTCGGGGAGCCATTTGTATATCCTGTTAGGTTCGGAAGGGTCGGCAATACGGGCAGCCGCATTTTTTCCAAATACCGTCACCACATTATCGGGAGAGGTTACCTTCCAGAAAAACCAGTTTTCGCCTGCAGGGGTGATCCTTTCGATTCGGTTAAACGCGCCTTCGATCCTTGGCCGGTAACGTTTTACAAATTCACCGGTGGCGGTTAACGCTTCTACCAGTTCAAATACCCCTCCTACGCCCGGTTTTAAAAAGGGCACGAGATCTTCTGCGCCGCTAAACATGAATACATCGCTTTCCAATGCATCTTTGTATTCGGGGTATTTCTTATCTGTTTTGCGCTGGATTGATGGCAGGTCAAGTCCCCACCCCAATCCAAAAATGCCGCTGCCCGAGCCTGAGTTATAATTGAGTGAGATAGCAGGTGTAAACCCGTTCCGTGCTTTTGAAAAAGGCAAAGGCAGCGAAAAGGAGGAGGTGCCATTGGCAGCGTTTACCTGGAACTTTTCGTCGATATTCCGCAAGGCGCCGCCGCCCTTCGGTAGCGTAACCGATGGCGCACTGACAAGGAAATTATCTTTTTCCTTTGATTGATTTTCGTCCGCTGATGGTACTGTACTCATAAATTCGCCGATAAAAATTGCGCCGTTAAACGTTTATGCAGAAACTGGTATTGGTAGTGCCGGAATGAAAGAGCTGTAATAAGTTTAGATTACCCGATAAAGTTAGAAAATATTTATTTGTATTTTTTAATATATTCGTATAAATTTTTTGAGATAAAAAAATCATTTTCAGGTAGATACAGAATATTAATATCGTCACATTAAATAAATATTCCTGCCGGAAATATTTTTAAGAAGAGCGGAAGTAATACGGGGCGGCAGTTAAATTATGTACTGGAAAGGCGCAGAGAATTAATTAAAAGGCTAATAAATATTGTAGCAATAAATCGGATACTGAATACAATATTTACAGGTAAAACAGAATATTTCCTTAATCACAATTGCCGCGTCCTGATCACCTTGTTTCATACGAACGGTAAAAACCCTGAACGAACAAAAACAAAGTCAATAACAATTAACGGCCAGGTATCATGTTTACATTTATTAAAAAAAAATCCTGCTTTTTTTTACTGATGGTTTTTATGACCATCTCCCTGGCAGGCTGCTCCAGAGCGTTAAGCTTTTCAGCTGAAAAACCGATTATTCAACAATTATTCCCGTTTTTTTCAAGCGCAATGATCAGGGTTTTAAATCGCTGGCTTTACTTACCGGCGTATTTTTGGCCGCCGCCGCCTGGGAATATCTTGGCATACTTAAAAAGCTTAGCTGGCTGCTAAAGGCGTGGCCGAAACTCAAGAAGTATATATTTTTAAGCGGCACATCAACACATGCCACCTATTATACCAGCGACATCCCCACGTTCACGACCATGGTACGCGTCTCGGAAGAGAAAGGGTTAATTTATAATACCAAAACCGGGGAATTGATCGGTGAGGAAAGGATCACCGAAAAAAGGTTGCCCGGTGTAGGTTATATCTTAATTGCGGCTGTAAGTGTCGTCTTGATTTTATGCAGCCAGCACAGCATTTTATATTGGTTGTCCTATCCATTCAAACAGTTTTGGTACAGTATACTGGTTTGGCAAAATACAAGTTTTAACCCGTGGTGGACAATACTTTCCATTCTCGGTAAGTGCATCGGCTATCTTTTGTGGTCATTTTTGAGTTTCATACTTATCTATATACTTGGGGTATTGAGCCCGGTTCGGGTATCGGCGGCTTTTGCCAGCCTTGTGTCGGAGCGGCTAACACCCAAGTCGTACCAGTGGGCGCTGGGTTTTGGTTTTTTCCTGGTAGCTATAATTGCTTTTATCACCTATTAGTCCATGATCCGGAACGCTGAACGGGCGGCGCCGTAACGTTCGTCGTCCAGGTAAAACAAACTAAATGCATCCTAACCGGTAACCCATTAAGGAAATTTGCTATTCATTCGCGAAAGCTGGACATGGCCATCGCCATCATCCATTGATATTTGCCTCGCCAATGCGCAAAGGAGTACTTTGCATTGTGAGCATGTTCTGCGAGAAGGTTATGCATGTTTAGTTGTTGAAATGACAATTAATTATTCTAACTTTACTTCGAATATGCCGCATCACACTACAAAAGAATCTGCTATCCTGTCTAAAGTTCGCCAAATGCGTGCAGATAAAGGCTATTCGCAGACCTTCGTCGCGCTAAAATTGGGGATATCACAGAACGCATACAGCAAAATAGAATCGGGAAAAAGCACGATCACGGTTGGCAAACTTGTTTTTATTGCTGATATCCTTGAGGTCGATCTCCAGGAGCTGGTTGCATAGTAGTTGAACTTATCAACGATCCATTCTGTCGGCGGAGTATTGCCGCTTGTAGCTTTTACAGGCAAATAAAAAGGCGCCCACGTGTTCATCCGCCATTAAGCCGGCACTTTAGAGCCTGCGAGGCGCGCATCGCAGGAACATTAGCGGAGGTTCGCATAAATACCAACGCGCCTGCAAAAATCCGTCAATGGTAGCAATGAATAGAAAAATACGATGGCGCTGCGATCAGGTCCTGCTTTTTACAGATTTCCGGGTTGTTGGCACCTGGTAATTCACTTCGGGATAGATATGCCATTCTTTCAACTCCGCGTGAAGGCCCTGGATTTCAGAGTCGTCCATGCTCACCAGAGCCATGTCCGGCATCATGCTATTATCGACCATCTCGCCATGATGGGCAGAGATGGCCTGGCTAACCTTTTTGAGGTCGGGTTTGATCTCGCCGTTATGTTCCAAAATATAATTCATGGTAAGAATAACATTCCATTTCCTTCAAAGTTAGCACCAAATCCCATTATTTGAATTTGCAAATATTTTGTGCGCCAGAAAAGGATCATGTTACTGAGGTAAACCAAATCAGTATTATCCTACAAATAATGGTAGAGGGGAATAAATATTTATTTACCGGAGATGCAAGCCTGGAGTCTCTCAAAAACATTCCGGGGTATCCGGGCAGCCTTGCCAACGTTTATTGGCTAAAGGTTCCGCACCACGGCAGCCACAATAACAGTTCGCCGGAGTTATTTGAGATCATGAAGCCAAAGTATGCGGATATCTCCGGGGGGAACCGTTACCCGGATCAGGAAGTGGGGGATTGCCTGATTCAAAAAGGAACCAAGGTCAGAACGACGAAAGATGAGGGACGCGATCTTATATTTCCGTATTGAATAAGCGTAGGAATCGCTCATTTTATTCAAGCAAAGATGATTGCCGATCGTGTGATCAAACTTTATACCAGCCAATTTATGGTACTGCCAAATATAATTGTGCCCTTTTATTTTTTTGAAAAAAGTATCAGGGATATTTGAATTTTCAAAACTGATTTTTACCTTCGTATATCAAATAAGTTACCCTTTGCCATTTCACGAAGTAATAAAAGCATTTATAGTAAATCACGCATTTCGATTACCAACGGGTACCAGCTTGATCATTTTATTTTAAGTACCGGATTTCAAGGTTAAATCTGCACGCTTAAATTTCAGGTATTGGCGCGAAGCCTGGCCCTGACATCAGTTTTTTTAATTTTAGTTAAATCTAAACCATTTATCCTCTTGATATGAAAATCAGATTTTCTGCCCTTATCATTTTGTTTTTAGCCTATTCACATTCCTTCGGGCAATCCGTTGTCAGTGTCGATAAGCTCACCGGTAGTGCGCGGGCCAATATCCCGCTCTATACCCTAAAAGTAGGCAACCTCTCACTTCCTATCGCCTTGTATTATGGCACCACCGGACTCAGGCCGACAGACATAGAAGGCAGTGCCGGCATTGGCTGGAATTTGGTAGCGGGAGGATTGATCACACGACAAGTACGCGGTGTTCCGGACGACATTCTTAAAGATATGGCTTCCTCGGCGCGTACGGGCTGGTTCAGCAGCACGAACGGCAATACAATCAACACGATGACCATCAGCAATTCAACCAATCCGCCTGTATATACCAATGTCGCAACGGATGTATCTTTTATCAATAGTCATTTTGGTGACCTGTCGGATACCGAGCCGGATATTTTCTATATCAATGCACCGGGACTGTCGCTGCAATTCGTTTTTGATAAGGATCATAACATCCGGACAATACCTTACCAGGATGTCAAGATATCCTATGTTTTCAACAATACCGGATATGGTGCATTTACTTCCTTTACGGTGACCAATGACCGGGGGATCACTTATGTTTTCGCCGCAGCTGAAAATACGATCAAAAAAGCTGCCGGAAGCACCGCGCCCACCTGGTTTAATACAGAATACCAGCAATATAAAAATGGCATCAGCTATACCAGTTCGTGGCGGCTTACCCAGATGCGCGACCAGTTTGGTAACTGTATCAATATGAACTATACGACAGGCACTGTCCTGCCGAATTCAAACAGTGTGGACGTTTACCTGAATGGGTCAACAACCGCCTCTCATCAATATACGGCCTGGCAGAAAACGACCCAAAAATTACTTTCTTCGATCACCTACCAGGACGCAGTTGACGATCCTTTTATCCCTGCATTCACATTTGCTTATACAACCAACATTTCTACAAATGCATCGTTCGTAAACGCAATGACGGGCTTCGGCAGGGCGTTCCAGTTTAACTATACGCCCAGTACGCGTACCGGGGGCAGTTATATCCGCTATTTCCTGACGAACGTAACAGATCCCGATTGCAATACGCCTGTCAATTATACTTTTTCATACAATAATCTTTTGGCCGTACCTGACTCTATCACTACCCAGCAGGATTACTGGGGCTATATTAATAACAACACGTCGGCAGCGAACCTGAAGCCGCTGATCATGGTCAACCCGTCCAACACGTCTTATGATCGTTACTATAGCCCGGTAAACGATGACGGTATAAATCCTTCGATGTACCCTTACAAGGTCAATGGCTATACACGCTGGACCTCACCGGGCAATGTTATCTTGGGGGCTTTGAACCAGGTGAACTATGCCACAGGAGGATATACCACGATCGGCTATGAGTCAAATGACTATTATAACGCAACCATCAGCGGCATCAGCCAGGCGGGTGGGATACGGGTAACCCAGGTGGCGGATTATGACGGTATTAATATCAGCCCCGCAGTAACGACCTATTCTTATCTCGACCCCGGTACCGGCGCCTCGAGCGGTAAGGTCGTATCAATACCTGTTTTCGCATTCACCCAGGCTTATACGAGTGCTGAGGCGGATTCTATAAAATGGAGGAAATCTGTCGTGGTCAGCTGGTCCGACCTTTCGCAGGACGATCATTCCATTCTTTACAGCTACGTCAGGGAAAGCAAAAGCGGGGCGGGCAGCGTGCTCTATCAGTTCAGCGTTCCGGTGACCAACTTTGACGGTTCGACACCTACTGGCGCCCCGACCTGGAGCCCGACCATGACCTATAGCGGTTCGACGACAACCAGTTCGATCGGCTTCCTGAATAATATCACCCGGAGCTATCCATTTCCCCCGAGCACCAATTATGATTTTGAACGCGGTTTGCCGCTGGATGTGACTGCTTTTGATGGCAGCGGCAACAAGGTGAGCGAAACCTCTTATACTTATAATACCCCCCAGACGCCCGTTACGGTTACAGGTTTTAAATATGACGCCAATACCAGTGCGGAAGAATCCTACGCAAAGTATTATATTTATACTACTGCGGGGCCGCTGACGACACAGGTAGTCACTAAACGTTACTCCCAAAGCGCGCCGACAGCCTACCTGCAAAGCACAGAAACCTTTGCTTATAATGGTTCATTGCATAAGCAGGTTACGCAGGTTACGACCGCTAACAGTGACGGAACGGTTTATAACAAATATCTAAAATACACTAAAGACTATGTTATAACCACATCCGGAGATGCCATGACCCAGGCCCTGCTGAATTTGCAGACGGCCAATATCAATACACCTATCGAGCAATATACCCAGGTTACTCCTGCAGGGGGCAGTGCAACAACGGTAAGTGCCAGCCTGGTTACTTATGCTGCCTTTACACCATGGGGAGGTGGAAGCCTGCCGTTTCCGTCTAAGCGTTTGACGATCTCCAACCCGGCCGGCACCGCTTTTACGCCGACGTCAATCAGTACAGGCAGCCCCCAGACCTTTGTATATGACAATACCCACTATACGGTGACAGAAAATGACCTGGGCTATGATTATTCCGGGTATTTATTGAGCATGGACAATGGCTTTAAGCGAATCAGCACCGTGTTGATCGATCATAACAGTTTTCAGCCGGCAGCGGTCATTGACAATGCCCGCTATGACGAAATCGCCTTCAGCGACTTTGACAGCAATCTGCCCAATATCAATTTTACCGGCACTTCTGCGCAGACAACCACCAGCCGGAGCGGACACTATGCCGCCTCGCTGGCGGCTGCCGCAACGCAGGCCAAAACAGTCAACCGCAACCTGCTGGCCTCTAATTATATTATCTCCGCCTGGATACAGTGCCCCGGCACCACGGCGGGTACGATCTCTGCCACTATTATTGGCGGCACCCAAACCAATAACGGCTCAACTACCTATGTAGCCTCTACCACGACAAATAGCAGCTATCCTACGGGCTGGCAATATGTAGAATTTAAAGTGCCGATGACCAGTATCACCAGCAGTACGATCGCGATCACCGTAAGCTGCAGCACAGCAGTTCTCCTGGACGACCTCTGGGCCTACCCGGATGCTGCCCAGGTAAGTTCTGCGTCCTACGATCCGGTAGCTTTCTTTAAAACGGCAATGACCAATACCAACGGAGTAGCCGCTTATTATAGCTATGATAAGTTTGGCAGGCTGCTGTTTGCCTATGACCAGGATAAAAATATTGTGCAGCGCAAAATATACGCCAGTGCAGCTAACGAGGCTAACTTTATCCCGCCGACGATCAGCGGCCCGGCAACGGCCTATAATAATATCGCAGCCAGCTGGAGCATGTCGGCGCCTGGTTACAACACTTGTATTACCGGGGCAGGCGTAACCTACACGTGGAATTTTGGCGATGGTACCACTCCCGTTACAACGACGAGCACTGGCCCCCAAAGCCATACTTACACACTAAACGGAAACCATATCATTGCGCTATCCGTTTCGGCACCGGGTTATGGCAGCAAAGGCTCCACTTACAATGTTACTGTCAGCACGCTCCCGCAGACGGCTGTTTCCTATAATAACTACACCACGGGCAGCTCGATCAGTACCGTGGTGTTCAAAAAGCATTCCACTGGCGCAACGATATACACACTTACGACTGCCCAGCTGATCGCGGGCATCAATATTACGCCGGATGTGTATGACATTACGATCAATCCGACCGGTCCGCATTACAGTTCGGGCACAGGGACAGGGTACGGGTGCGTCTCATTCACCGGCAGCGGCTCGCTGGATTATTGCTTCAGCTACACCGGCTCGTCGTTCACGGCCACCAATGTCGACCTGACCCTGCAGCCGACGGTCAATTTTGGCATGTATACTTCACCAAGCTGCCCCTGATCCTTAACCCACCTGATGAATCACAAATAAAAATGAATGTTATGTTATCAAATTATAAAAAGATTGTTCTGGCAGCGGGTGCCGCCTTACTTTTGAGCGGCAAATTATACGCCCAGGCCCAGGGCTTTGAACAGACTGATATGATCAAAGTACCGGGCGTGATAAATAACGCACAGGTCAACGCGCTGCCTCTTGGCCAGATCCAAACCAGCCGGGTGTTTATCGACGGCCTGGGCCGCCCTGTGCAGGCTGTGGCATTACAGGCAAGCCCGGTCAACAACAACGACATGGTGCAGCCGGAGGCCTATAATACATTGGGCCAGCAGACGAAAACCTTCTTGCCGTATACCGATAATAGTGCGGCAAATCCCGGCGGCAGCTTTCGTCCAACGGCAATCGCCGATCAGCTCAGCTATTACCAAAACAGCGGAACGACAACTAATCCCAATAAGGTGGCTAATGAAACCACTTATCCTTTCAGCCAAAGCGTATTTGAGAACAGCCCGTTACAGCGTGTACTTTCAGCAGGGATGACCGGCACGGGCTTTCAGCCGGGTGTCGCCGGAAACAAAGTTAAAACAATGAGCTACCGGCTAAACAACAGCGCCCAGGACGGCAATATCATGATCTGGAGCCTGTCGGGGGTATTTAACAGTACTTACTTTACGGATAACAGTCTTTCGGTAACCGACGGCATTGATGAGGACGGCCTGGAAGCCCGCGTTTTTACTGACGCAACCGGCAGGACCATCCTCAAGCGGCAGATCAATTCGGGCACTAATACAGATACCTACTATGTATACAATGCAGGCGGTGTGGTCGCTTATGTCATTCCGCCCAAAGCGCTGGCACAGATGACGTCCACCGGCAATTACAGCCTGGGCGCTGCAATTGTGAATACGATGATCTTTGTATTCACTTATGATAACCTGGGCAGGCTTATCGAAAAGACAGTGCCAGCCAAAGGTAAGATCAGCATTGTGTACGACCCGCTGAACCGGCCGGTGTTGTTGCAGGATGCCAATATGCTTGCCAACAACCAGTGGAATTATATCCGTTATGATGTAAAGGGCAGGACCATCAGCCAGGGCATTTATACAGACGCTGACCCCTCCCGCTTAGGGAGAAGCGCCATGCAAACCTATGTGAGCGGACTGGCCTATGCCACGTATTATGAAAGCCGCAATACGACTCAGGCGACCGGGTATTATACAGCCAATGTATTCCCTACCACCACAACCGGCACGCTCACACCGCTGGCGTACGCCTATTTTGATGATTACAAGCTCAACCCTTCCGGTACCGCCTATAGTTATGTTTCCCAGGGGCTGGGGGCAACTGAAGAAACGGCCACTACCGCGCCTGTAAAAGGCATGGCCACCATGGTGCGCAAAGCGAGCGTGGGAGCAGGGCTGAGCAATATCTGGCTGCTGCGCGTTACCTTGTATGACAAGCGGCTTAACCCGATACAAACACAAAGCAATAACCAATTGAACTATACACTGGACGCACTGACAGATTATAAGACAACGGTGCCGGACTTTAGGGGCGTTCCACAGATCGGCTTTGTAAAAAAGGTAACGTCGGCAACGCTGACCGTGAAGGACAACCTTACTTACGATTATATGTACCGCATTAAATCCGTGAGCGAGAGTTACAATGGCGGCGCTGCGGTAACCGTAGCCAACTACGCCTATAATGAGGTAGGCCAGCTGGTAACAAAGGGGCTTGGCCTGGTGAGCGGCACCACTTATCTGCAGAATGTGGACATGCGCTATAATATACGCGGCTGGCTCACCAGCATTAACAACAGCACGCTGATCAATGACAGCGGCACAGCGAATACCAACGGCGACACTAACGATGTGTTCGGGATGCAGATATTATATGATCAAACGGACAGCAACCTGGGTAATACCGCTAAATTTGACGGCCGGATATCGGCTGTGAAATGGATGAGCGTTAACGGCTCGGGAACCAAAAGTTATGAGCGGGCCTACAAGTACACCTATGATGCGCTGAACCGATACACCGCTGCAGCGTATACGGAAAGGGCTTCAGGCGGCAGCGGGAGCTTTGCCAACAACAATGGAGGCTTTGACGAAACCGTCAGTTATGATATCGGCGGCAGCATCACCGGCCTGACCCGTAATTCCTCCACCCAGGGTACCAATAGCCATGTGCAGATCGATAACCTGGTGTATACCTATGACGGCAGCAGCCCGTACTGGCTTTCCAAGGTAACTGACGGAACGGATGCTAACCATACCGGCTTTGGCTTCGAAGACCTCACCGGCAATACCACTAATACTTACAGTCACGATGGCAATGGAAATATGACGATCGATCCGAATAAAGGATTGGTGCTTAGTTATGACGTGCTGAACAGGACCGACAAGATCGTGATGACACTTGGCACCAACCGGTGGATTGATTATAGCTATGACTCCGGAGGGAAAATGCTTCGTAAGCGGCAATATGACAACAACGTTTTGCAAAATACTACGGACTATATCGACGGTTTTGTATATTTTAACGGGGTCATTCAATATTTCCCCATTGCCGTAGGAAGAGTGATCAATACGGGTTCCGGAGGCACAGTGACGCTGAGCCCGGTATATACCATTACCGACAACCAGGGCAATGTGCGGGTAGAGTTTGACAATACCGGCACTGGGGGGACAGCCAAAGTAAGGCAGGAAAATAGTTATTACCCAACAGGCCTGGTCATGGCAAACAGCCCTGTAGGCATGCCTTCTAACGATAATAAGAACCTGTACAACGGCGGCAGTGAATGGCAAAAAGATTTCAGCAACCTGCCTGATTATTATCAAACATTTTACAGGAACTATGACGCGGCGCTGGCCCAGTGGATAGCAGTTGACCCTCAAGCGGAGTCGTCTGAAAGTATGACGCCTTACCAGTATGCAGGCAATAACCCGGTGATGTTTAACGATCCGCTGGGGAACACGGAATCCCCTCCGCCTGTAAATGGCATACCGTATATACATAATTCATCCAACAGCGAGTATTATTACCAGGCGTGGTTAAATGGGGGAGAAGTCGGCACCATTGGTGGTGGCGGAGGTGGCGGCGGAGGTGGCGGCGGCGGAGGTGGCGGCGGCGATTATACTGCTTTCTGGGAGGCTGCGCTTGGCGGTTTAATGGATATCATGAGCGCGATGGAGGACGGTCAGGAAGTCCATCTTACCGGCGCTGAGTTAGGTCAGCTGGCGATCTATGAAAATGCTGTCAGCCTTGGTTTGATAACTTCAGGCACCAGTGGTGCCGGGGCATCTGGTTCGGGTGCGGGTTCCGGTGTTGCTGCTAACAGCAGTGTAATATTCGTAGGAGGCGCCAGTCAAAACGGTCAAATAACCGGTATACTGCTGGATGAAGTAGTTATTACCGGTACCCGTACGGTCAACATGTCTAATGTTCCCGATTTTGGGGCCGATATGACCCAAAGTTATAACGGCTCATGCACGTTTATGAATTTGGAGATAGTAGGTGATATCGTAGGAACAAACGTTACCGAGGACGGATTAATATTAAGCTATGGGTTACAAAATCACAAAAGTCAGGCAGATGTCAGGGAAACCGGGATCCCGGTCGGGCTCCACAATTATGATCAATTGAACAATTTTGTGAGTCAATTTTTTAACGTGACACCGATCACTACTGACCAGATTACGGATAGCATTGACAGGGGCGACCCGGTTATGGCCTTCATATTGACTGGGTTTGATATGGCGACCAATTCATTCGGCGGTCATGAAATAACGGTTTATGGTTATACGACTAATTCAAACGGCACAACCTATAATTATATCGATACCAGCAACGGCACCAGCCAATCTGCCAGCGGCAGTGGTTTCGGGGATACCATTTCAATTAAGAAAAAATAGGTATATTTAAAGAATATGAAAAGGATAATCGTAACAGGAATTTTCCTGGTGGCTGGATCTTTAAGTGCCTATTGCCAGGATACTTCCAAAGCAGGGAACAAGAGGCTGCCGCCTGAGACAAAGAATTATGGCCCCTACATCGTAACGATGGACAACGGGAAAATAACGGCAGAAAAGAATCCTGATTACGATGCTTCTAAAGTATTGAAAAGGGATACCGCAAGTTCGCGGGACAACGGGATTGTGGAAATTTATGCCGCAGATACGACCATTCCCGTCATTAAAAAATACCTGATTTACGATATGAACTCGATTTCTTCCGATCATTTGATGCCGAAAGAAGAGCGGATGACAAAATACAATTCAAGAACCGGGGTTTTGGTTGTCCATTTAAAATCCGGGGTTGTACCAATCAATGAAAATGACCTGTTAAATAAGTTCAAAGTTTCCAAAAAAAACCACCGCCTACCACTTTATCTCGATTACAAACCTATCGCAAGACCTGATGATCTGTTGGCGATACCCGAGGCAGTTTTGAAAATAGAAAAAGTGAAGGATGCAGATGGCTTTCAGTTTTTAAATATCACGACAAAAGAATGGGATACCGAACGGAAAAAAAATACCGGAAAGGATATCATCTACATAAAATAAAGGCGGTACAGCTATTAGGATTGTTGAAGAACGAAAGTGACCCCAGCTGGCATGAGTATGACGGGCGCGATGGTGTGTATGGCCCGCCGCTGCCGAAAAGCGTCATACTTGTGGCAATAAGGAATAGCGTTTGGTTTGACGTGCCCGGACTTTGAACCGGTAGGAGAAGGGCGCTCATTTTGCCTAGGGTTTTTGAAAGGCATTTTTTAAAGATATCATGTTATGCCCCGATCTTGAATCGTTACTGCATTAGCAGATGGGTACGAGATATCAAAGATTGTCGCAATTCGAAAAACCTGCCACTCCAATTGGAAACTCCTCTGCTTGCGACGACTGTAGAAAGTTAACCAAACTTCATCACGTTTTACTTCGTTTTTTAACAGTTTTTCCTAAGTATTTTAATGGAACAATCTTCACTGGTGCGTCGAGGTAATTCCAGTAGGATAAGGAAAACTCCGGCGTATTCATATGATGGTGCCAATATCGGCAACGCAGTTTCGATAAGCAGGTATAACTCAACTCTTAAAAGCCTCGCTAAACATTGTTCTTACGCTGTTTCGTATAACTGAAATAAGTCTGGACATGGCCGTTACCACCACTTTTTTCATATTGGTTCTCTTGTCGCTTAACTGACGGATACTTTCAAAAAGAACGCCATTTTTTTGGCCGCGTCAAAATGATGATACTCAAACATTTTGATAATGGCAGGCAGCAAATCCATTTGTATTTCAAGTAACTTCTATTTGCTTTTTTGTCTGAAACAAAAAATCAAAAAAATTGCTCGTTTTTATCATTTATTATTTATCTTCACATTAAATGCTGGCGCTTTTAAAGTAAAGCGCACCTAACCTTATTATTCTTGCCTTATGACCCACTTAAATTTAACTTTAAAGGAATCAGGACCTGAAAATTTATTATTTAAAAAGGCAGAAACAGAAGCTGAGAACCAGGGAATATACCGCTCCCGACTAAAGATCTGCAGGGAAGATTTCCCCTATATACTGAATTTTAAAAGCAAATTCCCAGCCAAAGACCAGTATGATGATTATTCAACCCTCTTTTATGCTACCCTTAATAATAAAATAGTAGCCAGTTGCAGAATTACACCATTTTTTAATAATGAGTGGGAAATTTCCAAAAACCTACCGCCAAATCTTAAACTCAACTTAAATCCGCATAATACTGTTCAGCTGAACAGGGTTTACCTGGAAAAAGAGTATCGAAATCAAAGCCTGCACGAGTTTATGTTTTATCATTTTTCAGAGTGGGTATTGGAAAACACTCATTATACCGAATATTTCGCCATTTGTAACGCGGGGCTGGTACGTCTTTATAAAAAGATCGGAGCAGTCCTGGGACAAGAGGAAGGTTTCAGACTCGACGGTCGTGGCGAGCATCAGTACTATTTTGTAAAAGGAAATATTAAAGAGTTCAATTATATAATTAAATCAAATATCCTGAACGATGACACATGTAACAGCTAAAGAAAAAACGTCAAAATTTGATCAGTTAAGAAAAACGAGAGATAAAGAATGGGCGCAGATAATCGGCAACGCAAAATGGTGCACCTTTGTACATAACGGCGACTATGACAGGAGATTTTATGGCATCTACCTGGTGGAAACATATCATTATGTAATGCATAATCCGAAGCATCAGGCCCTTGTTGCTACTCGCTTTACAGAGATGCCAGCCAATTATATGAAATTCTGTTATGAACATGCCGAAGAAGAAGCCGGACATGAATCAATGGCATTTCATGATCTTCTGAATATGGGTATAACAAAAGAGTCTTTTACCATGCCCTTGCCGCTCCCATCTACCGAGACATTTATTGCCTATTTATACAGGGTATCCGCTGTAGGAAACACTTTAAGAAGACTTGGTTACAGTTTTTGGGCGGAAGATTCGTATCAATATATTCAAGATATCATGGGAAAAGTTATCAGTACACTCCATTTAAATAATAAACACACAACTTTCCTGGTTTCGCATGCGGCTATTGATGAGGATCATGCTGCCGAGATTGAAAGTATGATACAGAAGTACTGTGTTACTGAATATGACTGGGATGCTGTTACTGAAGTATTAATAACCAGTTTGAAATTACAATCTGCCATGCTGGATGATATCGTGGATGAATACCTGTTGTTAAAATCGGGGGAAAAGTCCAGATATTCATTTTTAAATTTGATTAAGTAACTTGAAAAAGTCGAATTACTTTCAACACCTTAATTATACACTTGGAGACGAAGATTCAAAGGTAGAATATGAGATTTTGCCTAAAAATACAAATCATGTTGTGGCAATTGCCGGCAGTGGAGGACGAGTTTTACCATTATTGGCGAAGTCGCCAGGGCATATAACATGCGTAGATATCCTTGACGAACAATTATACCTCACCGAGCTTAGGATACAAGGCATGAAAGCGCTGGACTTTGCTACGTTCAGAGCTTTTTTGGGCTATCCGCCCATTGTAATGTTACCCGAAGATCGAAAACGGATTTTCGATACCCTGGCGCTGTCTGCAGATGCCAGAAACTACCTGCAACAACTTTTTATCAAACATCACTGGTCGGAAATTGTATATATGGGCAAATTTGAGATGACCATGGCGACGCTATCTAAAATAAATGGTCTGGTAACCGGCAAAAGGGGGAAAGATATTTTTAATTGCGAAAACATCGAAGAGCAACGGGCATATTATTATAGCCGTTTCCCCAGCAGGCGATGGAAAGTGATTTTGTTTTTATTAGGGAACTCGTCAGTTTTAAATACGTTGTTATATAAAGGAGATTTTCCTGAAAAGAATATTGAAGGGTCTTATTACAATAACTTCAGGAATATTTATGACTCTATTTTCAGGAACATCCGGATCAACGAAAGCTTTTTTGCTCAATTATCTTTTTGGGGAAAGATCAACAATTCGGAAGGCAATCCTATTGAGGTAAATGAAGATGTGTTTACAAAAGCCAAAGAAGCTTTGGTTAACTGTAAAATAAGCTACCGAAAAAATGACATTATTAAATTTATTGCCGGATTGCCGGGGAAAAGTGTTGGTTTCGTCTCCTTATCAGATGTCCCCTCGTTTACAAAAGAATATGAGTACGAATATCTTCAGCTTATGAAACCGGCCTTATCGGACCAAGCTATAGTGATTGTGCGGGGCAACTTGCGGATCACCCACCCTGATACAGCCGGCTTTTTAAATTTAAAGGACAATTATGCCAACCTTTTATCAAAAGAAACCACTCAACTCTGGAAAACTGATATCTACCGACTCAATCTGCAATAGCACAAAAGGTACCTATCAACTAATTCCATTGATCGCTAAAATACCGTATGATAATTACCCGCAATGATTTAAAAGAGAACCTGGGTATTCCCGGGAAATTATCTGAATATATCGCAGGATTTTTGTACCGTTTTTGCCGAATCCAAAAATTTAACGATCTATACGAACAATACAAACATATTGATTGCGGTTTAGATTTTACTGAAAAGATTCTTGCTTCTCAAAATATCAGCATCAGCTATGATCGCGAAAAAATCGAAGCTATAAAGGCGCACAAAGCATTGATCATTCTGTCAAATCACCCTCATGGTATTTTAGACGGATTGCTGCTGATCAAACTTCTGGGAGAAAACGGGGCTCCCCAAACCAAAGTCGTAGCGAATCCGCTATTAGCAACTGTTAAGCCACTTTCAAAAAACTTAATTATCGTAAACTCTTTTGATGATTCAAATGACCACCAGCTAAGTTTCAGGGGATGCAGGGATATTTTAAAGGCGTTTAAAGAGGATAATTTCATTGTGTTTTTTCCAGCAGCGGATGTTTCGGTATTTAAATTAAAAAAAATAAAAATTGAGGATCCCGCATGGAACAAAACCTTTTTTAAGGTGATTGAAAAAACCGATTGTGCTATTTTGCCAATATTCATAAAAGGAAGCAACAGCTTGCTATATCAAATACTAGGGCTTATTCATTCAAAATTATGCCTGTTAGACCTGATTCCCGAATTTTTCAGGACAAAGAATTTGTGTATAGAGATTAAAATCGGGGATATTTTTTTTAAAGAAAACATCTCCAGGGGTGACTGGCCTGATTTTTTAAGAAATAAGGTTTATGAACTGAACAGGTAAAGTCTAATGAAGCCAATCGAGGAATATGCTAATTTTGATGCTATTGGGCTCGCTCAATTGGTAAAAACCAAACAGGTTTCTGCAAAAGAGCTTATTGACACCGCAATTTACTTTATTGAAAAGTTAAATCCCGTGCTAAATGCGGTGATTTTTCCCATGTATGAGGAAGCGGCAAAAGTGGCCGGCGGGTCATTGCCGGCAGGCGCATTTAAAGGCGTCCCTTTTTTGATAAAAGATTGGATAACGACCTATGCAGGCACACCTTACGCAAAGGGCTGTAATGCTCTAAAAAATAATATTTCAGCACAGGACACCGAAGTTATGCTAAAGTATAAAGCCGCTGGCCTCGTTACCCTGGGAAAAACCAATACTTCCGAGTTTGGACTATATGCCTATACCGAGCCTAAAGCTTTCGGCGCCACGCGGAATCCCTGGAATATTCATCATATTTCCGGAGGATCAAGCGGAGGATCGGCAGCGGCTGTGGCCTCAGGCATGGTGCCGGTAGCCTCGGGAGGTGATGGTGGTGGATCGATAAGAATTCCAGCCTCTTGTTGTGGCTTATTTGGATTTAAACCGAGCAGGGGACGGGTGCCCACGGCACCTTACAAAGAAATATGGCAAGGGGCCGTAACGGAACACGTTTTATCCAGATCCGTAAGAGACAGTGCCTATATGCTTGATGCCATTGGGGGGAGCGTTTTAAAAAGTGTGGATTATTCAACTGTTATAAAAAGCTTGCCAGGTAAACTAAATATAGCTTTCACCTATAAGTCTCCGTTGGGCACAAAGGTTGATCCTGAGTGCATTGCTGCAGTAAATAAAACAGTCAGACTACTGGAAAGTCTGGGACACCGGGTTACAGAGGCAAATCCCAAATACGATGGGGCGACGCTTGCAAAAGCTTTTATGATAATGTGTTTTGAAGAAACCGCCAGAGAGATCCGTGAATTAAAACAGAAATTAGGAAGAAAGCTTCACAGGGGTGATGTTGAACCGCTAACGGTGACAATGGGACTGCTCGGAGATGCATACCGCATCGATGTGCTTAATGGGTATAAAAAATCATGGAGACAAACAGCTATCATAATGGAGCGATTTCATTTGCAATATGACGTGTTCATTACCCCTACAATAGCAGTAGTGCCTCCATTGGTGGGCGAATTAAAAGCAACACGGATTCAGCAAATGCTTATCGATACCGTTAATTATTTTAATCTTGGGGGAATATTGAGAAAGTCCGGATTGGCTGATAAATTAATAATCGAAAGTTTTGCTAAAATGCCGTTTACCCAAATGCCCAATTTAACAGGGCAGCCAGCAATGTCTGTTCCACTTTATTGGACGGAAAACGGCTTGCCAATAGGTGTCCAGTTTATAGCAGCAATAAATAACGAGACTTCCCTTTTTAAATTAGCTGCCCAATTGGAATTAGCCTCGCCGTGGTTCGATAAACATCCACCGCTATTTGCGGATACGCTTTAACTATGGCCGATTTGCCAATCAGGTGTAAACCCGCAATGCCAGTAAACAATATCCTGGTTTTTATATTCGCCATGCGAAAACTCCTCCATTACGCTCCAAGCCCTAGCTCCATAAATCGGATCGATATCGAGGTCAAAAGAATCTTTAACTCTTTTACATATCGAGATTAACGCCGGATCGCTTGCTCCATAGGGTACGTCCGAATGCTTTGAATGAATAATGATTTTTGAATAGGGGACCTTTATATTCAAATTGTAAGTGAACCGCGTCCACCTTAGTACCATCCACATCCATAATCGCATATTTCCCGGGAAAACTTTCACAGTGTTTATTTTAATATCTGCAAGCTCCGCATTCTTTAAGATTTCGGCGGAAAGAATCAACCCGGCAGCACTGCTCCCGGTACAGCCGCTGATAAAAATCTGTTTTGGCAATACCTTACCATCCGTTTTATATTGCTCATATAACTCCATCAGTCCGCCAGCCGCGCCCATGACCGATGCCGGGTGCATCAGACTGGGTAAAATTAACATGTATTTTTGTTTTCGCAGTTTAAACCATTTGGCGATCATCTTTAACGATATTAATAAGGATGATGTACCAACCAATGCATTATCTCCGGTGGACTGCTCAAGTATCTTTTTTCTCAATGCCGGGTTTAACACAGGTACATTTGATATAAACAGATTTAAAGAAAGATCGTTTTTTTTGTCCTTCTTATAAAATTCAAGGTCAGACCTTAAGTTTGAAATATTTGGAACAAGCGTTATAATGCCCTTGTAGTGCCGATTTTCAATGAACGCCAGGATAGATTCTAACTTTCTCACTTTTATGCCTCCACGCCCGTAACCTGATAGATCATCTCTTTTTACTGTCAGGTTCGGGAGTTGATGATAGGAAGACAACAATGTAGGCCATCTGCCCAACGGGACTTTTGGACAGCTGATAATTTTAATTAAATCAGGATCGGTATGTGTTTTTAAGGTGTTGTGTTGGCCGGCAACACTATCAATTAGTTGCATTTTTTATAAGTCAATCTATTATCCATTACATTAACAAGATATCTATTATCACTTAAGCCTGGTAACATTAGAATCAGAAACACAACAAATAGATGATTACGCGTGGCAATTTAAAGATAGCAAAATCAATAGACAAATAGTGCTTATAGGCCGGAAAAATTCTAAATTAACACCCATAAATTTAAAAAAATCGAGATTTAAATGTTTGGTATATTTATAGTACAACATTTGCGACTAATCTGCGTCAAAAGTGGTTAGTAATTCAATGGTTGGCTAAGTGAACTCCCAATAAAATATTGTAAATGAATGGGAATCAGGAAGGTTCGATCTGTCCACAGGCACAAACAATTATTATAATCAAAAGGCAAGGATAAGGGGCGCGATCTTATATTTCCTTATTGAATAAACGTCGAATAGCTCATTTTACGCACTCAATGATCGTTGCCGATCGCGCGCCCGACGATATACCGGCCAATTTAAACTGCAATCTTACTGGAAGGATGTTATATAAGTGATCTAACGCATTATCAGTTCTCGTTTTATCTATCCCTGGGTGACAAATTCCAGACCCCGGATCCTGAGTGGTTCATTGATCACCGGTTTCCGGCCGCCCTCATACAAGGAAAATGGTTTAATGATCAGGCTCAAGCCCGCCAGGGTATCCAGGGTGTTGATCGCTTTGGTTGCATCAAACAATTGGGGGTTTTTTGCCGGCATTACCATACCTTCATGACCTTTGGGCATCTGGCTATGTTCATGGGAAAATAAGACAATGGAACCTATAAAAGCAGTTGAGTCTGGTGACAGGTCCCGCTGTGGATGCGTGGTCAGATACAGATTGTACCCTGTACCATCTATCTTGCCCAGTTGTACATCGTCTAATCGCAGCATGATCCGGCCGGCTGGCAGGGACTTAAGCGACCGGCGGCTTGCCTGGAGCAGTGCTAGTATTGCTTTGGGCACAGGGGTGACACTCGACTGTTCGCGGCTTACATTAATTGTACGCTCATTCCGGCTGATCAGCTTTTCGCTGGTCTTTTTGAGCCGGAAAGCAGTTAGTGTTAAAGCATTGGATATCTCAGGTAATTTCAATGGCATCGTGGTCAGGCCTTCATATTTATAAGAAATCCCAAGTGCCCGATGATCAAAGTAAGCTTTCCTGGGCTGGTTAATGATTGTACCGTCCGTATCCGCGAAGAACCAAGGCCTTTCATTAAACCATGCATCACCGGGGATCGTTCCCCAGGATTTCCCGGGCATTAAGGACCATTGCACCCAAATCCAGTCAATAGTAGTATGGTGCACGGAGAAGATGGGGTCAAACGCCGCTGTAGGCGGATTGGCCATCGCGCCGACGCTCTCACTATCGGGCGGGCCACCTGGTGTCTGGACGATTCCGCCCACGGACCGGTGGATCTGGTCATGGGGGTATTTCTCGACCAAACCCCTGGTTGAAGGATCGGTATCGGCTATTCCGCCGCCGATACCTTCAGTTTCCGTCGGACCGAAAAAGACGGGACAAGTCATCACTTTAGAAACATCAACTGCTCCCCTGGAAAGGATGGTTAGCGGCAGGCCTGTAGAATTTGGATGTTCATAGTTGCAGAAATAGAAGTCCCTTTCGTACAGGTACAGTGGATTGATATTGGCAGGATCGTTGTTTTGCAGATTTCCGTCAAGATGCCTGACGCCGTAAGCTTGCGGAAACGTACGCTTATCCTCACTGTTTACGTCGACATAGTTCCAATATGGCAGTGAAAAATCGCTCATCCCGGTATGCATCCGTATGATCCGCTCGAAATGGTAAGTATACGCCCGGTGCCAGGGCAGGAAGTTTGCTGAATTTTGCCCGTTGTGCGGACATTGGTTCCACATTTTACTGATCAAATCCGGCGTGATATTGCTATCGGTTTTTTGCGCGTCCTTGATAGCCGCGTCCGTAACGCCGTGAATAGCTGCCTGGTAGAACCAGCTTAGGGGGTCGGAAGGTTTTCGCTTCTTCATTTCCTGTACGCCAAGACGCAGTGCGGCGAGTAAAGCCGGGTTTTGAACAAATTCATCAAGGGGGATCCTGGGTTGTACCGCGGGCCGGGAAACTAATGCCGCCCTGGAAAAGGCTGTTTTATCCAGGGTGGAAACGGCTGCGGCCGTGCCTAATAATTTGATTAAATTTCTTCTTGTGATCGTCATTACGAAGTTTTTGAGATAAAGTTTATTAGATCAGACTAGCTGTATAATGGCCTAATATAAAGGTTTTGTTTTATTGCCGCAAGGGGTGTTTTCACGGTATTTGCAGCTTATAAATAATTTTATTATGCCTGAACGAAACGGGGTGGAATTTTTTCTATGTCATTTAACCCGCGTTACCATTGGTTGGCTTCAGCGTCTAATGATTAGACCATAAGACTTTGGGACCTGGACACGTATCGTCCCATCGTATTGAAATGCTTTCATCATCCTGTTTATGCGATAAAATTTAGCAAAGATGGCAATCATCTTTACGCTTGTGGGCTGTCGGGAGAAGTACAGGAGATTAGTTTTCAAAACATTCTGAAAATCTGGCAATTTGAGCCTCGTAAACTAAGTTTGGCGCCACTCTCTAAATAGACGGTCGCTATTAATAATCGCAAAAATATTTTTCACAGCAACCTGGGCGAAGAATTCATCAAGAGCATTTTTTATTGTAGTGAATAATCCACTACGGTTTGCAGAAGACAATTCTAATCTCGCGCGGGGCGGTTTAATATTTAAATCATAATGAAGCCCCCTGGGGAAACGATATCGAACCGTTTAGGAATGGAGGGGAAATCTGCTGCTACTTTACCCAATTAGTAAAAACTTGTCCGCTATCTTTCATAATTGGTGTTCCCGGCACCGGAACAATACATGTAAGAGTTGCTTTAGGCGATCCGTTTATAAACTACGGACGAACAATTTTTTTCTGACACTACATTTATCCCTAAAAATCCGTTGTCTAATGCGGTTCGATGGCCTTGTTCATCAAAAATATTTACGCTCATGGATTCCTTATTTTCAAACCGCAAAACAGGTCCGTTTAATTTCTGGGCTAAACCAAGAATTAAATAGCCCAAGTCTACCCGATAACCGACAATAACTAATCCTTTCGCCAGCAAATTTCCCCAACTTTTATAATTGTCGAATTTAACGCCTGCGCAAAGCCACTTCATACCACAGGTTATCGCGGCTGCTATTCGCGTTTCGATTAGGATTTTTTGCAATCCTTTGCCACGATAATTAGGAAGTACCATAGCACTTTCTATAAAACATGAATGATAAGCCCATTCTTCATCAGGAACAATTTTAAATCTCAAAGATTTATTACGTTGATTTTTCTTCGGCACATTTAACACACCGAACGCTATGATTTTGTCCTCTGTTTCCAAACCAAATACAACATTGTTGCTATTTGATAAGTAATCTATCAAAGTTTCATCGCTTCTCGGATGAATAAATCCATGGTCTGATTCTGCCAAAATGATATTTTGTATATCCTTGATTTGGGCAATATCATTGATATCAAGTTTTCGGATAAATACATTTTGGCTGATGTTTAATAACGATTGCATAATTAAATATAATTCTATAAAGATGCCAATACGGAAGGGAAATAATTGTAAAAGGCATTAAAATGGTCAACTGAGGTTGAAATCTACAACTTAAATCGGATTTACAAATTCCAGCTAACCAGTAAAAAAGTACTTATTGTATTTGTCATCTTATTATTTTGCACTACTAGCATTACTATATAAAACCAAACTGCACAATCAACTTCAATCCCTTGCAACAATGAAAATATCCTTGTACATTCGAAAACTAAAGCCTTATCAACGGCGAATATGTTATCGAAATCCACCGGTTTTGCCAACTTCAAAGTATCGCGATGCCTTGAATATTTGCGAGGAGATTTGCTTCTGATAGAAAAAATGAACGCTATTTCGATAACCCCTAAATTCGTCGTCTCACGATATGTCGATAGGAAAATAGTTTGACCGTTTTTACGCAAAAAAAACGCTTTGTTTTAAATCGGTTTGATAACAAATGGGTTAGTCAATAGCCGAATGAAAATTATTAGCCACATTGATCAATAACTGATAACTGTATATTATCGCTTTAACAATGGAATTTATAAATCGAAGTAGTGAACTGTATTTCGTCCAACATATGATCGAACAGGATTCATCAAAGACAAGTATTTGTTTCTCTACACGTAATGCTTCTGGTTTTACAAGTTTCTGCAAGAAGGTTGAGTTTTCGTACGAAACCAACGAAATACTTCCAATCTATATTGACGGAGGTGATAAAAGTGGATACACGGTTTACAGTAACACTTTCGAAAAAATTTGGAAAAAAGACAAGCGACTTTTTAACAAATACCTCGGCCAATATGCCATTGCGGAGCCAGGAAGCGCTGCTCGAAATACAGCAGCTGCACTCGCAGGGATACCATTTGTTGGAAATCTTTTAGGCGAGCCGTTTAAACAGGTTAGTGAAAGTACCAGATTTTTGAGGCAGGGTATTCATCTTCAGGAATCATTTTTAAAACTGGTCGCTAGTTTGACAAAAAAGCGGAATGTTCTTTTTCTGATAGATAATCTTCAATTATTAGATAATTGGTCCGTCAGTTTGCTAGAAAGCGTGGAAGATGCAGAACTCAATATCAATTATATTTTTGGTCAGTGTGTTACAAAAGGTGGGGAGCATGAAAGTAATCTTTTGACGAAATTAAGCTCGAAAGGTAGAGTAATCATACATAAGACATTCGACCCGCCTGATATTAAATTTATTAAGGAGATAGCAAACTACATTGGGACCCCCGTGACCAACGGCTTTGCAAATGACTTGATCTATGAGTCAGAAGGCAATCTCTATAAAATATTAGCGCGTCTTAGAAATAATAAATCTTATGATCAACAGCCTCAAAACGATGTTCAGGTAACTATATTAAAGGTACTTTCGATCTGTTCCCAGCCAATTAAAAGGACAGACATCATTGCATTGGTCAGCAACTTGCCAGACCATTATCTCCTAACGGAGACAATTATTAACGGTGAATTCGAAAGATTACGAATTTCTGGAAATCTTTTTGAAATCGAATTGCCTGATGGGGACGCGCTTGTAAAATTAAAAAGCTATTCGGTTGCTGAAGCGTTAGTAAATGGTGATATTTTAGGAAATCAGTTGTATTTGTACAATCACATTTACGAATATTACAGCAATGCATGGAAATATAGTTTAAGACATTCAAAGTCTGAAATTGCTCTGATGCTATACCGCATAGCACGAAAGGTCGCTCCAAATGATGTAAAAAGACACGCATTAAATATTATTAAAATCTCATTTGCATTAGGCACATCCGAGCGGGCAAAACATTTCATAGACGACGTAATAGATATAGATCATCCATCGGATGAAACTGAATTCTATCTGTGTGTAACGTTTCATATTGCTTACAGGAGGTATGAAGCTGCACTGAATCTAATTAGAGCCGATCGGTTTCAGAAATTCTTACAATCAAATTTTTATGAAATTGCAAAAGCCATATGTCTTGAGCGATGTCGGCAATACCTGGAATTCGATTCAGTCTTAAATAGACTGCTACCTATTTCTACAATTCACGAGGAAGGTATATTAAGGGTTCACCAAATCAATTGTCTGGTCCATAACAATAAATTGACCGAAGCGGGCGAATTGTTAACCTATTGTATTGAAAAGCTAACGAATGCCTTTGCCTTTCCATATATTTTGCGTTCAGCTACTTCCATATATAGTCCAGAAAAATCAGAACCTTTTTTAAAAAGGGCTATTAGAAGATTTAAAGCTAATGGGGACGACTTTGGTTACGCTACCAGCATGGCCAACATGGGTTTACTTCAGATAGAAAAAGGAAAATACCATAACGCAATTACCGTATTGAAAGAATGTAAGGCAATTTTGATGATCTATGGTATCCATCACCTAAATATTGTGGAAAATAGTTTAGGCTTAGCCATGCTAAATTTAGGTTTATACCAAAATGCCAATGATCGTTTCAATAAGGGTTTGGAACTTTCTTCAGGAGAAATGTCTCGATTGTACTTTAACTTAAATTTGTCAATAACAGATTGTTTGATTGGAAATAGCAACGAAGCACTGAATCGACTAATTGGATTTGAGGACTTTGTAATTAATTACCCCGTAGATCGTGTCAGACAAAAGTATTATACCAATATGGCTTGTGTAGCGATTCTATCTAAAAGAGACGAAACGGAAATTGACCGTTTGTTAGGGCAGATGGTTCGGTATCCGGACAGGAAATACCCAGAGAGAACTGTTAAATTAGCAGCAAGATATCGAGCATTGTACTCCAATTTCCAACATGAAAAAATCGACCTAAGTTACTTTTCTCCTTGTTATCTTGAGTATTGGTATAGTAATCCACTCGCTGACCTAACGATGGAATCCCTGCCGAATGAGGCTCTGATTTAATATATGACCAACGAGTTCTTCATGTGAGATGCCTATGTGATTTGCTGAAAGGCATATAGCGGACCTTGAGGAAATATTGCAACAAATATTGAACTCAAGCAATTGGGGAATTCCGGATATGTGATCAATCCGAAAGTCCACGCGGATATAATCAACAGGCTTAACCGCCTCAAATAGCGCTATTGAATAATATCTTAATACTCTATCGAGCCGTTGGTCTGTGAGTATTTTTCGCGTTAAGCCTCCTTCCAACCGCCTCGCCTGGGAAAAAGTAACAAGCCCGAACTTTTTGTCGCTTTCACTAAGCACTCCTGGTAATGCCCAAGGAGACGCTGCTGTCAAAACAGGCACTGTTATACTCTCACCTAGTAAGAGGCGTTCAAGAATAACGTCTTTATTTTGCATGTGAAAATTTTCTATCCTTGGAATCGCAGCCTCCCAACTATCTACGCAGTTATCTTCTTCAACATCCAATGAACTTGCTCCGTTACGCCATTTTAAAAAATATGGCCCTTGGAAACTCGGAGGTATGAGTTTCTTATCATCCACTCTGTAAAGCATCCAGTCAGAAGTTGGAATGCCTAAGCTTCTTGCCATTATTTTTGTTAAATGTTTGTCTTCAGCCAATGCCCTTATGTTTGGCTTTGCCCCGAGATACTTAAGGTTGTGATATTCACATATAGAGGAAATAAAAACTTCGGGATTGTGGAAGTCAAGCCTGTTAAGGAGTGTAAAAACGTAATTAAAGTCAGCAGTCAGGTTTATTAGCTCAATAGAATCCCTTGTACTCCAAACATCTAATTTTAGACGGCATAGTATCTCAAAAATTTCTTGATGATACCCGGTATTATAATATTCCGCGGGCAAGCCGTCCTTAGATGACAATGGTGCATCGTTAGCAATGTACAAAACCTTTAAATTTGGAAAATTTTCGTATTTGAACCTGGTTAAAAAATGCATGATAATATACAGTTATCGTGCATTCATCAAGAAATAACCATCGAAAAACTCTTACTTGGACGTTAAAAATTGCGTTCAGATTCCCAGTAATCTCATAATATCGATTAAGTTTTAAAATGAATCGTCGCGGCAACTCTTCGAATTCAGCCATGGCTCAAAATGATATCTTCCATTTTGTTATCCCACCTGATATCCGATAAATGAAATTAATTATTTTTCACTAATGACCGCTAAACATAAGCAGGTACTAAAGACCGAGGCACTCCTGCTGCTCCTCGGTCAGCACACCAAAAGGCCTTAACCACTGAATGTTGCTTCGCCGACTACAGGGAGGGGATATAACAAAATATTTGCATCGCCAACTTTAAAGATTTGGATTTTTAAAATGATTTTTTTATGTTTAAAACTTATTGAAAATCAAGCACTTTTATCCACCATATCACGTAATTTACTTTTTAAAGGACATAAGAAAAGTAAAATGAAAAAACCGTTTGATATCATAAATAGTTATTAGTTTATAATAGAAAATATCAATATATTCGCGTAACCTAATGCCACATGCTAAAAGACGAATTCCAATACTATATAGATAACCAGAAAAACCTGGTAGAAAAATACAATGGACGGTTTATCGTCATCATGGACCAGCAGGTCAAAGGCGCCTACAGCAGCCAAAGTGAAGCCTATGAAGAGGCCAGGAAGAAATTTGTACTCGGCACCTTCTTGATTCAGCACTGTATTTCCGGAACCGACAGTTATACAACAACCTTTCACTCAAGAGTCATTTTAAATTTCATTCCTACTTGAAACGGGCTTTAACCCTAAAATCGAAACAGGGGCTTGAGAGGGTGTTGATAACGCCCATCGAGGTGTACAAAGCAAGCGAAGATGAATTTGTGTCTACTAAGGCAATATGGGACACTGGAGCTACCGGCTCAGCCATCACACGGACAATTGTGGACAAGTTGAACCTGGTTCCAACCGGAATGGCCATTGTCGCCACTGCGAGTGGTGAAAAGCGGATGAACACCTACACAGTAGATATTCTTTTACCAAAAGTTGTGGTCATCAAAGGCATCGTTGCGACAGAAGTCGATGCGCTGGCGAGCGACTGTGATGCACTTATCGGTATGGATATTATCACGCTCGGTGATTTTTCTATCACTAACCTGAGAGGATATACTTGTATGTCGTTCCGGATTCCCTCCAGTCATGAAATTGACTACGTAAAATCGCCCGATTACGGGCTTGTAGAACTGGAGCCTTCCTCCAGCAAGAAAAAGAAGAAAAAAGCCTAAGTTTGGCTGAGCCCGTTCTCGGTGTAAGAATAATAAGAGTTTTCAGAAACAACGAGTTGATTGGCAACCGTCAGCCCGCTCTTACTCGCAAATTTTAGTATTTTTTGGGCAAGTTTCTTATCACTTTGACCCGGGTAGCTATGCTGGAAAGCATAGTTCCGAGCTAGGATTACTTTCTTTGCTGAGTTCCTTTTAGCCAAATCAAATGAATCTTCAAGGTTGGCAAAAAGAGTATCCTTTTTGACATCAAAATATATCTCACAAATCACGTTGTTATTATCATCAAGCGCCAGTGTTTTTAGCTGACGTATCGAATTAATGCTTTTTTCATCCCAGTGCTCGATCAGCCCGATATAAGTATTTACAGCAGTATCCAGTTCCGGATAGTTTGGTGATTCAACCACCATGATATCCTTGTTAGTCGTGTACGATAATTCCATATGTGCAAAGATAGAGTATATTATTTAGTGATAGTTTAACGTGTGGGTCAGTAAAAAGTTAAAATTTATTAACATTTTATGTTAAGTTGTTTAAATAATGGAAAAAGAGTAGAAATTCCCTAATTTCAGCTTCGACTTGTCGGGCTCCAACCCTGTGTAGGCCTTGCAGGGATCCTCAAAACAAGGGTTGCCATGAAAGTAGGGCGGGAGTTTGTTGTTAACAACTAGCGGCTCAAAATCAAGATCGGCCATTTTTAGTTCATTAAACTTAATATGATGGCTGATCGTTTCAACAAAACCCAGCGTCGATGCGATGATCAGAGAAATGATATTATCCTTCCCTGGTTTGGTCTCGAAAAAAGCTAGGTCCTGACTCTCTACGGAAAGCACCAGATTGGCAGCGGCTATCCTGCTGCCTTTTACCGGGGCAAGGATTGGAAGGGTGAAGAAAGATTTGTCCGCTTTTATCCTGTCCAAGTCCTTGCTCAAGCCCATCGCCCGGATCAGCGCGTCAAAATGTTGCTCCTCCTTCTGTAGGATTAGTGTGGGCCGCCCGGTCGTAAAACTTTGCCCGACATTTCCTCTGTCGATCGTAAATACCTGGCCGATACTGTTATTACCATCCGGCTTTTCAGAACCGAAATAAGAAGTAACTTGTTGGAAAAAGTATTCGCCTCGAACATAGATTTGCCGGTACAGCGCTACCCTGAAGTTTGCCTTTTCCGTATAGTAATTCTTGATTAGATTGGACAACCCGGAAACATAGCTGGTGCAAACCACGCTGGTCGCTGCATTCAGATATTCATACCTTTTGTTTAATGCGGGGTTAAAAATAGCGATTAAGTCGGCATTAGACCAGCGCCGGACCACCACGCCATGGTTATAATATTTTTCCTGGCGCTCCTTGATGACTTTAAGACTAGCATCATTTGACCCTGAAAAATAAAATGACGGTATGGAACCATCCCGGTTGGTGCCATGCCGAATAATAATAAAACTATTTTCCGGCACCGGCTTGCCATTCAATAAATAGCCCTTCCCCTTTTCAAAAACAAGCAGCCCACCATGATAGGAAAGGTTGATCCTTTTACCAAACCTGATGAAAATAAAAATAAGGAAGGCGTGCAGAAACGATATTTTTTTATGATCAAGCGTCTGTTCAAAGTCCATACTCAAGTCGTTCAACCATATCTCATTGTCCAAAAAAAGACCCTTGGAGGCGATGGTTTCGAATATATACTTGTAGTAAGATTGGTTCAGGTCTGAAAACTTGCGAAAAAAGGTGTTTACAGGCGCTTTCTCGTCTGAGAGGACCTCTTTTTTTATGCGGGTCAGTTCCCGCAACAGGTCAGGGTATTCTCGGTTGTTTTCAATAATGTCCAGCAACTGTTCATAGCTAAAGTCGAATATCTTTAGCCGGAACAGGTCAATCAACCCTCCATCACCCACGCCAGAAACAATATAGGTTTTCGTGGCAGCATGAAGTTCGATTTGCGCGTAATAATCATTACGCCAGTAAGAAGGCGTGTCCGCTGCTTCTTCGACGCCCCTTTCGACGCCATACCCCGTCGCAAAAATTAGTAGGTCGCAACCGCTTACTGCCCAGCCGTCAGGAGTCTCATATTTGATCTGGAACCGTGTCTTATTTTTGACTACATTCTGCTCTATGCTTTTAATGTCACAGGACAATATTTCTATCAGGTTGTAGGCGCCGGTAGGGCCCTTTGACCTGATTTTTTTTTTTGTGGTCTCCCAGCCCCGCAGAATTTGTTTGACCACGTTCGAGGCAGAATCATGCTTCCAATCCAGCACCGGCAGTTCGGCATAGGGGTTGGAGTACCGTCTATCGGGCCACTCGTACAGGTTTGGGTGGATTTTCCGGATATCGCAGCCGAACTGCATATGCAGGTATATCGATTTTTTCTCGAAAAGCGTAACGTTGTACCCAGCCTCCAGCGCAGCGGTGGCGAAAGTGATACCGGCCACCCCACCGCCAATGATGCCGATGGTATAGCCTGGGTCTTTTATTGCCTTAAGTTTTGTGTTATACAGGGCATGGAAGATATTGAGCGCGCGGATTTGCTGTTTATGTATCGTAATGCCATCTTGATAAATTCCAATGAGGTACTTATTTTCGTTGATTTTGAATAACTGAAGATATTGCCTGTCGGTTAATTCTCTTTTTGTCATTGCGGATAAAGTACCAGGTTTATCGGGGTGATGCTGAATTGTAATCGGTTAATTTTGAAAGATAGTAATAATTGGATATTCATTTCAAATAATTTTACTTTTTTGTTAGAACAATGTTAAATAAAAAACTCTCTGTATATCCGAGAGCCCCTAAATGATGCATCGGCCGAAAGTCTCAAAAAAATATTTGATGAGCATATTTCGCCCCAGGCATCAATAAAAACAGACGGATGGCGTGGATATTGGCTGTTGATAAAGGATTGGCATATAACAAAGAGAAAAAGCGATAAAGGAGCGGGCTTCACAAAACTGCATATTCACATTATGATCATCAAGAGCTGGCTAAGAGGCGTGCATCATCAACGTGAGACACATCGCTTACAACAATATTTGGATGAATACCATTTTCGTTTTAACAAAAGATGTTTTATGACCTCGATCTTTGATAAACTTATCACCAAAATGACCGAGGCTAAGCCAGTTAATTACAAAATGATCAAATGCGAACTAAATACATAATCCTACTAAATGTATCTTAGTACACCGTTATGCAGGTTGCTCGTTGTCATAACTAATGCAGGATATCGGTTGTTTTATAAAGTCTTTTCTTAAATCAAAAACACCTTTAATTATTCGAGGTTCATGGCGCTAGTCATACCACGTGTTCCTTTGAGCAATCAAAGGGAAATTTTAATATCGGGGCTTCCATTATAAATAGCGACCGGAGCAATGTCAGTAAGTTCACAAGCAATTTAGACATCAGCGAGATCCTTAACCTTAAAACTTTCTTTAATTTCAACTATCCCTGTAAATACACGTTTTGCGGGGCCAAGCAGATAGATATCCGTAAAAGTCCCATCAGACTTCCGCTCGAAGTAAACTGTTAGTTTTCCCCCCTTAGTTTCCATCGATACAGGGGAAGGCATGCTGTATAAACTATTTGCCGTTAATGCAGTTGCCACCGCACCCGTACCACAGGAAAAAGTTTCGTCTTCCACGCCTCGTTCGTAGGTACGCACCTCCACCGTGCGATTGTCAATTAATTTGACAAAATTTACATTCGTTCCACCCTGCCCGCCCCAATAAGATGACTTTCTGACGCTCCTGCCCTCTACCACCACGGGATAGTCTTTCAGCGGACTTTCAACCGGAATAACCACGTGAGGAGATCCGGTGTTTACAAAGAAGTTCCCATCAACCAATTCAATTTTCGGCGCGTCCTGCATTTGCAATTTAATTTCGTTGCCGATGCATTGAGCACTATGCGCCCCGTCGCTGGCCATAAACGTCGCGTTTGTCGAGATGAGTCGAAGATCGAGAGCAAATTGGATAACACAACGTCCCCCATTACCACACATGCTTCCTTCCCAGCCATTCGAATTATAATATTTCATACGAAAATCATAAGGCGGGAAGTCCTGAAAAAGGATAAGGCCATCAGCACCAACACCGTAACGACGGTGGCACAAGGCGGCAACCTGATCAGCGCTTAACTTTATCGGTTCGCCCCGGTCGTCAATAATGATAAAGTCATTGCCGGCTCCATGATATTTGTAAAATTTAACTTCCATAATCAGTTAGTTTCAATATATTGTGTTTCAAGCATAATCTGAATATTCAAAAAGTCTTCCATCGTCTGCCGTTTCCGGATCAAGATCACGTCTCTATTCAAAAGAAGAGCTTCAGTAAGCCGTGGGCCGATGCAATATTAACAATCGCTTTTAAGTCATAAAATGCCGACGTTGCTCAGGGTAGGGATATCATTTCCCGAAACCCGGTTCAAAGTCATGTCACCTCTTATCACATAACATTCGTCTGTTTTTTCTATTAATTCTATTTAAGTTCATCTGACACCTTGCTTTTATTAATTGAATTTGTAACGATATTCTCCGGCTTCTACACAGCTTCTGAGCACCTGATGACCGCTTGCAACAGGAACCACGAACATCAAGAATCGCCACTTCATACAGATGTTGTCAAGGCCGATGGTGTACACAGCGTAGACAGTTACCGTGCCGCAGGTACAGGCAAGGTCTTCAAAAATCCAGATGCAATCTGGCTCTAAATCATTATAGTGCAAATCGCAGAAGATACGCCCAAGCGATGTATCTAAATGATCCATAATCGTTCACATTAAACGGCGGTTGGAAATTTCTTTCTTATCAATAATTTCGACTAAGCTAAATGTGTTTTTTTAGCTTTCCTATACATACATTTCCGCCGCTTGCAATGAGGAAAAAGCAAACAACAAAAAAAAGCAGTGCCTTTATCAAAATGATAAAACGATCAACATGTTTAGCTTGCTTTTTATGAATAATAAAAAAAAACCTATTTATTTCTCCAAAAAACGCAAGATCTGCTACAGAGTTGTTAAAAAAAAAGATACAAAATATTAGGTTTTCCGGGTTTTCCTCTGTTTCTTTATAAATATTACGGAAAAAGCGGAAAACCTTTTCATGCCTGATTATGCCCATTGCCAATATAAATTCCATTCCCGAAAGATTGTTAAGAAGACCCTGGTACATCGTTTTGAAGCACTTTAAAATGGACCCCGCTTATTTCAGCACAAGAGTAAATCCAACACTAAACAACTATGCCAGCAATATAGAAGTCATTGAGAACCCGCAGTTCACAGATCCCGTGGAAATCGATTGGTTGAAAAACAAAATCTCTATTAATGAGAAAGAATACGATTTAAGTTATCCGGAGCCTTATTTTATCAAACCTGGATATATCGAAAAAATATGCACAATTATAGGGACAAAAACAGGAATCTATAAACGCAGAAATCTAAATGATACAGGCCGCAAGGGCGGAGACGTACAGGATGAACTCCACAGATGTCTATCTTCCGAATTGTACGCCCCCAAGGAGAATAGCCGGAGGTTTAACTTAAGCCGCACGCATATTAACTACCTGTTTCAACAGGCCCATAGTTCGGTTGACTTTATCTTTGCAAACGATCAGGTCAAAAGAGAAACAGAACACGAAATATTAAACTTTTTAAAACAGTCGCTCAATAGCTCAACGTCGATATCCCATGAACTATTCACCAGCGAGGAAAATATTTCGGCGCTTCAATTAACTGAAATATTTTGGCGTGGAGGGATACCCTCAGCCTTTTTTGAAACGGGACATTTCTGGAAATGTTATGAAAGAGTGAGCCTCGACAAAAAGGAATGGCCAGAATATGGTCCGAAACACGGCTTCATGATAAATGGGTTCTGTATTTATCCTATGGCCTCCGGAGAAGCAAATTGTCTGATGGTCAACACGTCTATTAATTCAGAAAATGAAAGAGAACAAGGACGATATTTTGGGCCGGCCGCAGTTGCCGGTACAAGAAACCCATACCTGCACCTTTATCTGCAACAAAAAAATACACCATTTCCGGAATATTTTGTACTGAAACTGGATGACCCCGCGAAGCAAAAAATTATGATAGGGCACTATATTTCGTATTCTGAAAATCTCCGAAAATATATCACGAAAATGGTCGTGCTGGAAAAATTAAGTAAAGAAGATCAAACGAAATTTAATTTTACGACTGCTGCAGACCTGGACCTAGCCCTGAAGAAACTATCAGAATACGCCCGTGAGATCACGTATAACATGTCCGTAGAAGAAATTGAGACTGTTCCAAAACCCATTCGTGCATTTTTGGCAGACCGAAGGCTGAACCGTTTATCAATGCCGTTCGAACCAATCAATTTTTTAGGACAACTGGAAAAATGGATGGATGAAAAACACAAGTTTATCAAAGACACTCAACTGGGAGTTTTATGTAAACAATTTGTAGTTGTTTATTGCTACGATGAAAACGAGCTAGGTCAAACGATTGACAATCTTGACTGGATGAAGGTGAGGTTGGATGCCATGGAAATAACCATAGACGAATCTGAGCTCAGGTATAACGTCGATTACATTCACAGAGCCGAAGGCAAGGCATCGAAATATTCTGGGAATGTTTTTATCAAAACCGGAAACATTGAATTGCTGATCTATCAGAGCAATGAAGAGGACCTGAAAGCAGTAGACAGAAACTATGGACTTCTTAATTTTTCTATTCCACAAATCGACGTTATAACTGCCGAAAGCCATTTCATCGGAATTCTCTCCGGCCTAGGCGACAAGCCCGTAACGCCTGTTTCCTACCGCGTCATCATATTTATGCGTGAAGCCTTTTTGAAATCGCCAACGAAAGAAATTTCACACGATAACATCAACGACACTTGTAAATCACAAATTGTTGATTTTTTCAATAAAAATGCCGCGAACCTCTATATAAAAACGATACAATAATGCGCCTGTACCAAGACACCCTTTATAACTAAGACAGATAAATGTGATATAAATGAATATCTTGACGCAATAAACCAGTTCTCCTGTGATATTAATTCTCCCATCGATCAAAATAATCTACCGATCGACTGTCGAACTACTATATTTTCCGCAGTACCAAAACCGTTTGGAAACTCGATCATCATTTTCATGAATGGCTATCGCTGAGCATGAAATTTATCTAAAGGATTGATGCTGATGATGTTCCATTACATAATTAGTAGTTATCTTTATTGATGCTATGAGATTGTCATCGAAAAATCCATTCTTGGGTGTTTGTTAGTCAATATTTGTTTTTGTTTTTCTCGGTTTACCTGAGTGTAAATCTGGGTCGTCATTATGGAACTATGTCCAAGCATAGACTGAATATATTTGATGTCAACGTCGTTCTCTAATAACAATGTTGCAAACGAGTGCCGGAACTTGTGTGGTGTAACTTTTTTCGCAATCTCAGCCTTGACAGCAATTGCATTTACCATGTTACGTATGGACTGATCGGATAACTTAGCACCAAGCCGATTTATAAGCAAAAAGCCTCCCGAAGCATTGATTTTTTCGCCAAATAAACATGTGTATATATCGATTAGTGCAAGTGTATCGTTATTGCAAACTTGAATCACTCGTTCCTTATTCCCTTTGCCTTTCAGCGTGAGTGCTCCGGTTTTTATATCTAAATCTTCTAATTTAAGATTAGCTATCTCAGATACTCGCGCTCCGGTGGAGAAAAGCAATTCGATGACTGTTGCGTTCCTAACTTTCTCAAGGTATGCGTATTTGTTTTTTGGTGTTTGTGAAATCTGTTTGTAAGCCTCTTCAAGAATTGAGATAACCTCTTGTTTGTTGAGCGCTTTGGGTAGCGAAACGGCTTCTTTCAAAGTTATTCGAATCCTACGTATAGGGTTGATAGAAATAATGTCTTCATATTCAAGATAATTGAACATGGCCTTTAAGCTTGCTACTTTTCTTTTTACAGTTTTAATTTTCCAACCCGAAATGTCACGCAAGTAATGTTTAAGATGAAACTTATTAATTTCAGGAATAATCTCAGGGTATTCATTTTTCTCGACGAATGAGGTAAATTGCTTTAAATCAAGTTTGTAAAAATAAATTGTCTTATCACTAAGGTTTTTCTCATAACGGCAGTGTTGTAAAAAGTTGGTAATCGATTGCTGAAGCGTGCTCATGAATTAAATAGTTAAGTTTAACCGGAAAAATCGCTTATTTCAAGTCATTAATCAAACCAATATCAATCAACTCGCTTAATAAAATGCAATTGGCTATGCCTATACCGCTGATTTGTTGAATTTGTACGAGCGTTCATATTGTCTGGCGCAAAGCCTTCGGCGGGTTTAAGGAACTATTTGCTAAGTTGGGAGGATCATTTATCATTCAATTGAAGCAAAATGCCAAATGAAATCAGAAGTGTTAGGTTTGGTCGCGAACACGGCCTCCAAACAGGAACAAAAAACCCTCCGGAAACTTATTAAAGACCTCATGGCGAAAAATCCTAAAAGCCCTCCGCCGAAACAGGCTGTTACCCCATCTGAAGTCGTTGAAAATGGTCAATCCTGAGGAAAAGCGGAAAACCATGCGGCTGGTAATTGCATAAATACAAGCTAAAAAGTCTATCATACCGCCACTGGTTAGTTGCAACTAATCGAACTATCTAAGGTTTTTCAGGTTCTACGCTATTACAACAGGATCGCAGCTTGCGCTATCGGGCCGTGGTCCATGCAACAATCCACCACCGAAAAAAGTATAAAATACAGAGGTCGGGTCATTAGGATCAGGAACGACCGACTGCCCATTATGAAGCAGAGGCAATTTTACGTTCTTATACCATGTCCTGCCGTTGTCATCCGAATGAAACGGCCCGCCATAGCCGCTCGATCCTCCTTGATGTGGGGTTTTGCCGGGAGTGACTTCCCAGAGTCCGTTCACGTAGATTCTTTTACCTTGTTTATTGGAAGTATCAATTAAGATACTGCTTGGAGTGCTATGGGGTTGGTTAAAAGCCCACGTTTGTCCATCTGTACACAACCAAATCCCGGTGTTTAAAAACTGACCGGGTTGTTTCCTGTCGATATCAATCAGCCAAAAAGTGTTTTTTGCGGGATCTGTCCAGTCAATGGCAAAACCGATTGGGTAGTACCACTTGATACCACCATCTTGCGCCGGATTTGGATTCCCGAGTTTTGTCCAGGCCGCTGTTGAGGGGTCCTTTTTTAAATCAGCAAATTGCATAATGTAAATGCCGGTATCGTTGAAATTTGTAAAAGCAGGAGAGTTGCCTGAAACCAGGCAATAGATATTCTTAGTTACAGGATCAATTTCGATTTGGGGAATGATCAATTGCGGCGATGCGGTTGCAGAACCTGGATTTTGATTTGGCAAACCATTACTAATGTACATCCACGATCCCACCGCGCCGTCATTATTGGAAAATGCCACTCCGTTTCCTTGAGATCCGGCGTATATGTAATGATTCACGGGGTCATAAGCAAGCGACACAAATTGCATATTAAAATCTGCCGGATAAATGCTCCGTCCATCTGACCTATCTTCAAAGGGTGTTAATCTCGTCCAATTTTTTCCCTGGTTATTACTTACAAATACACCGCCGGATATGCTGCCGTCTTTGTATAAAAAATCAGGACTATTTTGCCAGAAATCGTGAATGTTCCCGCTCACGGCTAAAATAAAGCTGGAATTTCCCGGAAGAAAAGCGTAGTCATACTGTGTACTTTTAACATAAGTTTTTGTGATCCGAAATGTCTTGCCTCCATCCGTTGTCACCAAACCCGCAATGTCGGAAACAGCTCCGTATGCAAGATTTGGATAATCAGGATGAAATTTGAACTTTAAAACGGAAGTGTTTTCCATTCCTGTGCTTTTCCACGGGTCGTATATAGTAGGCGGATGCGAATTCCCCGCGTACTGTGTAAATGGGGCAAGCCAATTCTGGCCTCCATCTGTTGCGGTTAACAAGAAGAAGTTATTTGTTCCCCCGATTTCATTACAGTTCCGTGGGTTGACTGCAAATGAATGGAAGCTGTCATCAAGCCACCCGATATCAATGCCCGGCGCGGACAGTGCCATCGCAGGCCAGGGTCGATAGTTATAGGCTTGATTACACTCCAAAAAGATCAGCCGCCAGGTACCGCCTGCGTCCGTAGTCTTCCAAACCTTACTTCCTTGCTGGGTATTCGGGCCTTGAATTATACTGCCTCCTGTGGTATAAATGGTCAAAGAATCATTTTCAGCCATGCAAAGCTGGCAGCCAGCCCCCATGTTTGAAAGGCGTTTAAAGGGCTGGCCATGAACGCTGACATTTAAATATCCAAAAAAAGTTTGATAGTCGATCGTTCCGTTGGGGATACCGCCATCGTCGTCATTTTGCCTGATGGTTTCTGCTAAGTCATGGACTGCCATGTTTGTTTTAGGATCGTTCGGATCGGTATAAGCATCTGTCTCGGCAAAAGCAAGCGTCAGCCCGTTTTTGTCTCTTCCCCCGGTAAAGGCCCTTATTGTCTTTGCAGTCAAACCAAGGCTTTGCCAAGAACCGCCCTCCCGGCATTTATAAATTTGATCTGATGTGGCATGATACACGGTCCTTGAAGCGTCGTTGACGTCAGCATAATCTATCAAAGTTCCGGTGGCGTACGAAGACCCCACATAGGTAACTCCTGCCGAACTCCAGGTCTTGCCCTGATCCTCAGAAAGGTAAAGGTCTTTATTCGTACCCATAAAAATGAGGGAGGCGCAGAAACTATCTATGCTGAAATATTGGATCAGCTCCCCGGACTGAAAATTAAAGCTAATGCTTTGAAATGTTATTCCCTGATCGCAGCTTCGCAGCAGGTTCGACCCACCTTCCGAATATAAAATCACGATGCCATCAGGTGAGAACGAAATGGGAGATTTTAATTCTAATTTTGAATTAAACTGAGCTTGATAATGGCTTATTGGATACCAACTTTTCGTATCATCAGGGGAGCGAAACAACGTACCCATATCCGTTCCCACCAATCTTAAATTATTGTACGGACTTATGGCGTATCCTGCATAGGCCCCGCCGCCGCCGATGCCTACAGGTGTGTAGGTAATCTGTGTAGGCGTTATATTTGCCATGACAGGAGGAAGATTTGGGTATGAACTGACTGGCCATGGCGATGCGGGTTTAATTTGAATAGCTTTTTTCGGATTTATTTTCAACCCGGTAAAAATCAAAGACTTTGACAAAAGCTGTAAAAATTCAATTCGTCTCATAGCTGTTTTTGTGTGAAATGGTTATTTGATGAATGATATTCGTAAATTTAACAAAATCAAAATACAACATGTCAGACGTATTGGATCTTATAGTTTCAGGGCTGTCTGCCGGAGCGGCGTCGGCGTCTAAGGAAACCGCAAGCGCCCTGGTAAAGGACTCTTATGCAGGAATCAAAAAATTAATTTCTGAAAAATTTGGGGAAAAAGTATCAGTTGAGGATTTGGAGCGGAATCCCAGTTCAGAGAACAAACGATTATCTCTTAAGGAGGATTTAGCGCATGTTGAGGCGGACAAGGATACTGCGCTTTTTGAAGCCGTTAACAAGTTGATTTCGGATATAAAATCCGTAGAAGGTAATGCTGTGGTTGCAGGCGTGAACCTTTCAGAAATTGAAGCCAAATTTCTAAAAATTCAAAATGTAAAATCAGGAAACGGATCTGCAGTGAATGTCAATAAAGCAAAGATCAGTGGCGGTATAGATATCAGGGATATAGAAAGCGGCCGATCCGAAAACCCCTAATTGCAACATCAGAATCAAATTCGCCCGCTGGTGTTGCAAATACAATGGCGAACATCCTGCTTCAGGGAAATGACATTCGAGGACTCGTATCGATCGGGGTGCAGGAAAGATTCATCAATGAAAAATTTAATGATCTCATCTTTTGGATTAAAAAGAATGCGGCGGCGACTACCCTGCAAAAACAAAAATCTTCGGCAGAAATAAGCAGTCCTGAGTTCAAAGATTATCAGGATTTGCTGGCAAAGATTAAGAAAACCGGGAACGAACTCTCATCTGCAAAGGCTTCACAGAAAAAATTCATTGAACGAAAACAGCAAGAGTTAGCAACTGCCCAGGCCGAACTTACCGACTATGTCAAACGGCTTTTTGTCACGTACGATCAGCTCACCGGGTACTCTATCAAGGGTGATCGCTCTGCAAACGCAAGGAAATTCTTCGATCAGGACCGGTTTGAAGACGCAGTTAAGGAATTTTCACAAGTCGATCTGAATACTGAATTTGCACAGATTACGACGTATGCTTCTCATCTTCAAACAGTTATGGGTAAAGAATTGGTGAAAGCCAAAATTCTTTCCGATGATTTTATGAATCTTGCAGTTTATGAATCAAAACTAGATCTGTCACCGGAGCTGATTGAAAACATTTTGGATCATTTCGATAAGTCCGTGCAGCTGTTTGAAAATTATGATAACCGATTTCAGCAAGGCAAATTTTTTCAGCTGATAGAGAGGAACTATGAAGCGATTGCGTCTTACGAAAAAGCTTTTAAACTATACATTCCCGAGAGGGAACGCACCGACCAGGACAGAGCTACCCTTTTAAACAACTTAGGATTGGCATTACAGGAAGTTGGACAAATTGATCTGGCCATATCTTACCTGGAGGGCGCTTACAATGCAGGAATAGAAAAATATGGTAAAGAAAGCGACGAAGCGGCTTCCTACTTAAACAATCTATCGCTTGCGTATTTCACAAAGGGTGATTTCGATTCGTCAATCAAATATCTAACTGATGCCATTGAAGTTGGTAAAAAGGTTTCGGGTGAAAATGCAATAGGATTGGCTCTTTATTACAGGAACCTCGGAATGGCGTATAAAGCCAGGGGACAGTTAGATAGGGCGTTGACTCATATGCAGAAGGCGCTTTCCATGGAAAAAGCGGAATATGGGGAGGACAGTCCTAAACTATCGGGGAGCCTTAACACCATGGGGCTTGTATTACTAGATAAGAGGGATTTTGCCCAGGCTATAACGCTATTAGAAAAGGCTTTGGCAATCGATATCAAGAGCTATGGTGAAACCAATCCTCTTGTTGCCACACGATACAATAACTTAGGAAGCGCTTTCCAGGAAAAAGGCGACCTTGATATGGCGTTTTCTTGTATTGAAAAAGCGCTCATGATTGATTTGAATATCAACGAAAAAAGCCCGGATGTTGCGATCAGGTACAACGATCTCGGCTGTATTCACCAGGACAAACGCCAATATGAAGATGCGTTGTATTGCTTCAACAAATCGTTAGAAATTGATGCTGAAATTTTTGGAAAAGACAGTTCGATTGCTGCGCGACGTTTAAATAACATTGGTTTATTGTATCAGGACATCAATGATCTTCAAAAAGCAACACAATATTTAAGAGAGGCCCTGGCAGCTCACGTAAACGCCGTTGGAGATAATAATACATTTGCCGCCACCATATATGGCAACCTCGGCGTGATTTTAATGGAGCGGGGTATGTTGGACGAAGCGTTTAACAACGTTCAAAAATCCATCGATATTTATCAGGAATTAAATGAGGGGGCAAGTCTTGCAGGCCGGTATAATTCAATGGCACTTATTTGGGATAAACGGCGTGACAAAAAGAAAGCGCTGCATTTTCTTAATTTGGCGCTCGCAATACTTCAAAAAGACTTTCAGCAAGACACAAAGCTCTTAGGAATTGTCGAGGCGAACTTACGGAAGATCAGTGATCGTAAATATTAACTGATCTTGTGCCGAACACGAGCCTTTAATGCCTCTTACAAGCATAAAGGTGCCCCGTAAAAACCGGATCAAGAGATTACGAATTTTATTTCAGACTGGAAAGCCTGTACCCATAGCGGCCGGGAATGATAAACGCGGAAGCAGTCAATCAGGTACTTTAGCTTGTCCGCCAGGTAAATGTTAGTTAAATACCCCGATGTGTATAAAATAATTTCATGTGCTAACAATTTTAGTTTAAACTTGTCAATATTTGACAACTAATGGCTAATCAGTTCGGGATAAAGATCAGGCAGCTTAGGGAAGAAGGGAAACTCCTGCAAAAGCAAGTAGCCGACCCGTTGCATATGGATCCACCGATGTTGAGTAAAATCGAGAAGGGCGACCGCCGGGCAAAAAAAGCACAGGTGGAGTTGTTCGCCAAAGTACTGGGTGCAGACCCGAAGGAATTACTTACATTGTGGTTAGCAGATCATTTATTGAATGTAGTTGACGGCGAGGAACTAGGGTTAAGGGCAATTATTTTAGCCAGTGAATATGTCTCCGATCATTTAAAAGAACAAATCAATTTCGCAAATGGCTTATAACGTTACCCTGACAAAAGAAGACAGCCGTTTGCAGCTAAAAATGTTGATAGACGCGTTTGCTGGGCAGCATACGACTTATAGCCAAGCCGCTTATAATGAAGCGCAATTGCGTGTAGATTTTATTAGCCCGCTGTTAAAGACGTTTGGATGGGATGTTGACAACGAATCTTCGAAAAGTCAGTTCCTGCGGGACGTTATCCAGGAAGAGGCCATCGAGGTCACTGAGGCGGACGCACTGACAAAAAAGAACCCCGATTATACTTTGCGTGTTCAGGGTGTGCGGAAAGTATTTGTGGAGGCCAAAAAAGTTGCGGTGGACATTGAACGTTCGGTAAGATCAGCCTTTCAGGCGAGACGTTACGGATGGAGCGCAAATCTGGGAATTACAATTCTTACTAATTTCGATAAGCTTATTGTCTATGATTGCCGTTATAAACCTAATAGTAATGATGAGCCTACGGTAGCCCGTTATCGTGTATTTTATTTTGTAGATCTGCTCATCAACTTTGACGAGATTTACGAATTGCTTTCTTTTGCGTCAATTGCCAGTGGCCACCTCGATGAATATTTCTCATTAACGCACCCCGATTTAACGACATTCGACAAGGTTTTTCTGAAGCAGATCGAAAGATGGCGATTGCAGCTCGCAGGCAACATCATTGGCAGCAATCCTGACATCGACGAGGAAAATATCAATATGCTTGTGCAAAGGTTGCTAAACAGGATCGTTTTTCTAAGAATATGCGAAGACCGGGATATTGAAAAATACGAAACATTAAAGCAAGTCAGGGACTATGCGGCGCTCAAGGCGATCTTCGTCGCTTCAGATAGGAAATACAATGCCGGGCTGTTCGATTTTATAGAGGATAGTTTTTCTATGCAGATCAACCTGGATACAGATCTACTAGTTAGCATATTTAACGAATTGTATTATCCTGAAAGTTCTTATGATTTTTCGGTGGTCGATCCTGCGATTCTGGGCCAGATATATGAACGTTACCTGGGGAGCAAGATCGTGATCACCGGCCCTGGGTTGGTCTCGCTGGTAGAAGAACCGGAAGTAGCGGCTTCCAGTGGCGTGGTGCCTACTCCTAAACAGGTTGTCCGCCATATTATCCGTGAAACCCTTGAACCCTTATTCGAAAACAAAACCTTGGAACAAATACGGGCACTCAAATTCGCTGATATCTGTTGCGGGTCAGGCACATTTTTGATCGCGTTGTATGACTACTTATTGGAGAAAATTACATTAGCGTTCCTCGCGTCAGGTACCCTGGATACAGCATTTCTTGCGCAGGATCATACCGGCACATACAGCCTTACTTTAAGGGTCCGGCACGAGATACTGCTTAACCAGGTTTATGGTGTCGATATAAACCCTTATGCAGTAGAAGTTACGAAATTTAGCCTGTTTCTTAAATTACTGGAAAATGAGAACATTGGTTCGGTTACACATTTTTTGCAACATCATGGCAGGCGGATATTGCCTTCACTTGATCAGAATATCAAAACCGGGAATTCCCTGATCGATGACGCCTATTTTACTTTTGCCCCTGAAGCCATCGATAATGATGATCTTTTGTATAAGACAAAGCCTTTTAACTGGCAAGCTGAATTTCCCTTCTTAACAGCGTCTGGCGGTTTCAGTGCGATTGTTGGTAACCCGCCCTACGTCCGGATACAGAATATGGTAAAGTATTTGTCTGCTGAGATCAAATTTTATCAGCACAGATCAGCTGGCTATACAGTGGCGCAATCTGACACATTTGATAAATATTATTTGTTTATTCAACGGGCCGTGCAGTTATTACAGGTGGAAGGGCGACTCGGTTATATCGTGCCCAACAAATTTTTCATTGTAAAAGGCGGCCGGGCCTTACGGCGTTTTATAACAACCGATAGCGCCATATCAAAAATAATTCATTTCGGCGTTACACAAGTGTTCCCGCATCGAAGCACCTATACGGCCGTTTTAATCTTAGGCCGCGGGGATACAAATAGTTTTGAGTTCAAAAGAATCAAACGGCTGGCAAAGGATTTGCCTGCGGATGGTGGATACGAGCATTACGGAAAAGAAAAATTTGGCGAAGAGCCCTGGATATTTTTAGCAGATGAGACACAGGAAGTTTTTGACAAACTTTTCGCTGCAGGTACGGTAGCTATAAAGTCTGTCGCTGAGATCACCGTGGGACTGCAAACGAGCGCGGACAAGATATACATCTTTCAACCGGTTTCGGAAACAACAAACACCTACCGGTTCCGGAAAAATGGTGTGACATACGAAGTAGAAAAAGACATTTGTAAGCCATGTTTGTACGACCTCAGTTTTGAACTGTTCGATACTGTCAATGCAAATGCCCTGATGATCTTTCCTTATACGATCACAGATAAAGCAGAGCCGTTTTCTGAAAATGAGTTCCAAACGAATTATCCGTTAGCCTGGCAATATCTTAATCAATACCGTGAGCAATTATCCGGACGAAGCATCAATGGTTCCAAAGAACCCAAATGGTATCAATATGGCCGGTCGCAAAGCCTGACCAAATTTCATGCTAACGACAAATTGATCTGGCCAGTATTATCCAAAGAGGCCAGCTATGTATTTGATCAGGCACAGCTTCAGTTTACAGGGGGTGGAAACGGCCCCTACTATTCCCTGCTTTCAGCCGGACAATACTCCCCACTGTTTATCATGGGTATTTTAGCGCATCCCTTGTTCGAAGCAATGGTGAAATCCGGCGCAAGCGAGTTCCGGGGCGCCTACTATTCCCACGGCAAGCAGTTCATTGAAAAGCTCCCTATCAAGGCAATTAACTTTGACGTGGCGGCCGACCTAAAACTGCATAATGACATTGCAGACGCTGTCAGAAAGATCATCACCGCCAAAAAGAATTACCAGGAGATGCAAAACCCGGCGAAAAAGACAATATTAAAGAGAAAACTGATTTTCCTGGAAGCCGCATTGGTTAATCGTATCAACCAACTGTACAACATTACTGCTGACGATATCCGAACAGCCTTAAGTGACCAGATTTTTATAACTGATTTTGAAGAATAGAGAGATGGAAAGCATCATAGAAGAAGCACTTGATTCCAGGAAGTTACGCGGCGGTTACTATACCCCGCAGCCGATAGCTGACTTTATTTGCAATTGGGCCATAACAGATCCAGATGTACGCGTACTGGAACCAAGCTGCGGTGACGGAAATTTTGTGGAAGCGGTCATTCGGCGTTTACTGGAGATCGGCATTAGGAAAACTGATCTATTTGGCCGTATAAGGGGCGTTGAATTACTCCCGGCTGAAGCGCAGAAATCAAAATTACGCGCTGCCAACTATGGCTTGAATTCAACAACGATCACGAATGAAGATTTCTTTAGCTTTTTGGCATCCAACCGTGCTGATCGATTTGATGTGGTGGTTGGCAACCCGCCCTTTATCCGTTACCAAAATTTTCCAGAAGAACATCGTCAATTGGCATTCAGCATGATGCAGGAGATGGGCTTAAGCCCAAACAAACTAACAAATATCTGGGTGCCCTTTTTGGTGCTGTCAGCCGGGAGACTTAAGCCAGGTGGAAAATTGGGCATGGTGATACCTGCGGAATTGTTCCAGGTCAAATATGCAGCAGAAACGCGTGTCTTCCTTTCCAGGTTCTTTGCGCGTGTGACTATTGTAACATTCAAAAAACTTGTATTCAAAGAGATCCAGCAGGAGGTAGTTTTATTGCTTTGCGAAAAAAATGTAGAAGGTAGTAAGGGAATAAGAGTAGTGGAAGTAGGCTCATTGGATGAGTTGGCAAACCTTGATATTTCCAGGGTGCAGGATGAAGACATAAAAATATTAGAACACAACACAGAAAAATGGACAAAATATTTCCTCGATGATTCTGAAATCCGTTTGCTGCGGCAAGCCAAAGCTAACCCGCATATTCCACTAGCAGGGCAATCGATGACCACAAATGTCGGCCTGGTAACCGGGATCAACGAATTTTTTATGATCCCGAAGCAGACCGCAGAAAAGTGGGGCATTCTTCCTTATACAAAAAAAGTAGTGAGCCGTTCTGCGCACTTTCGCGGCATCAGATTTACGGCAAAGGACCTGTTAAATAATGCGGTATCGGAACTTGATAGTTTTTTGTTTTTGCCGCGCGATGTTGACTTTGATTTGTTGCCGGCGCCCTGCCAGGCCTATATTCGCTACGGCGAATCACAAGACTTCCATAAAGGCTACAAATGCAGGATAAGGAAAAGATGGTATATTACCCCTTCAGTTTACGAACCGGGTGGCTTTGCATTAAGACAGGTGGGCGATTATCCAAAGTTAATTGTCAACGAAACAGAGGCATCTTCTACCGACACCATACACCGTGTCCGCTTTCATTCGGGTATCGATCCAAAAACTATTGCCTTGTCCTTTTTGAATTCTTTAACTTTCGCGTTCGCTGAAGTGACCGGAAGAAGTTACGGTGGCGGCGTACTCACCTTTGAACCAACTGAGATTGGGGAAATACCTCTTCCGCTATTGAAGGAACATAATATTAACTTCGAGCTTATCGATCAGTTGATCCGTCAAAGGCGTATTGAAGAAGTATTGGATATAATTGACCAGGAATTATTGGTGAACCAGCTGAAATTTACGTTAACCGAAGCGGGTCAATTTAGGGCAATCTGGAAAAAACTTTCAAACAGACGCATAAACAGGAAATAGCTGTCTAAAACGCCCAATGTGAAGTGCTATTCATACAAGATTGGCTGTGTCAACTAAACTACCTTTATGGGATCAAGGCAACCGGGACTTGTGAGTCAGCACAATTAAAATACACCACATCAGCAATACGATGTTTCGGTATGTAATCTACAATAGATGCTGAAATACCACTGTGAGGGTCGATTATTCCAACACCGTTTCCATTCAGAATACGGTTTTACCGCTTTCCACGGTTTCACGCGTTTGGAATGCCGTGTTCGTTTTAAAAGACCTTTATAAGCGCGGCGCTTGAGTAAATATTCCTTTCATGGTAATTCCATCAATTACTTTACTGTCATATTCGTTTTCTTTTTTACCGTACAGTGGCATGGTGAAAACAATTGCGAATGATTCGCTGTTTAAATTTCCCTTTTTGACTACCTCTGTGATCTTAGAAATATTCTGGCTCACGTATCGTCCAATTATTCCTGTTCCATAGCCAGTTAATCCTCCACAAATTATGACGGTAGATTTTCCGACTTTTATTTTGGCCAATAAGGCGAGTTCCGTCTGTTCGTTACGACGAAATAGGTTCCCCTGATTCTCATTTGTTGACATGCCGTTCTCCATATCCTGGATTCCAATCCTTTCATGAATATATTCTATGGGGCCGCCCTTTCGCCTCTTTTCTTTACACCTGTTGAATGTAAAACAACTGTTGTTTTTCCCAGGTACAAATCTCAACTGTTCAGCCAGGTGATTGCCAAACAGCCCGATAACTACAAACGTCTTGTTCTGATTTTTTATCTTGTTTACACTAAGTTGATCGTTAAATTGGAGCTTATTGATAATCTGATAGTCCGAAAATAATGCTTTTAAATCCGTATAAGCCGCATAATCAGACAAGTACGCCAGGTCTGTTTTCTCATTTCGGATGTTTTTCTTGTCATGAACTTTGGTGAGGACAAAAATGGGTTCAGTGTCAACACAACTGAACAATTCCATTAGCATTTGTTTTTTCCCCTCCTTATCTCCGTAGTCGCCTGTCAGCGTTGAGTGAATATCTTTCAACGTATCGATCAATACTTCATTTTCGCTTACGAAGCTTACGGTATGCGTTGGATGCAAAAGGTTTGTAAACAACACAAGACATCTTTCATTGAAGCTTTTGTTCCTGTTTCTTGGAGTAGTTATATAAAATTCAAAAGGTACATAGTCCAGATACGCAATTTTATTAACGACTTCAGCGTCATACAAAGCTTCAATTTTTTCTTTATTGGAGTTGCAAAGTTCTAGAATTAATTTGTCTTTGATTTTCGATTGGCGTTCATCCTCGTCAGAGAAGCCGTCAAATTTTTGATGCTCACGTTGTGATAACGGAACAGCGTAAATATAACCTGTTCCATCACTGTTTTTTAAAATGTCACAGTCACACAGGTCGCTTTTAAAATATGAATATACTTTTTGTTCTTTATTCTCAATTAATACCGTACGTAATAATTTCTCAAATTTATCTTCCTGATTTTTAAAATTGCTGATTTTCGTTCTCAGCAAAGCTATGTTGATTGATGCTTTTTTAAGTTGCAAAAGTTTCTGGAAAGATGCGGTCTGCCTCTTGTTGAAGTGAGTAAATATTTCGTGGTACTGTATCCAGCTACAAGGTCTATCGTGGTTATAACTCTCATCGCCCAATGTTACGCTTGCATTGTATGATTGCAAATTACCATAGCTTGCATTGTAGTGCAGAATATATAATTCATTTTGTGAGTCAGGATCACTGTTCTGCTGACTACGGCTGGTTATGTCAATAATTTTATCGATTTCGTCTAATCTCTCAGACAAGGATTTTTTCGGAGTAAGGTAGGCAAGAATTTCCCACACTTGTTTGGTAACGTCCCCGATCTTATCCGTAGACTCCTTAATTGACCGGCTTCCGTCCTGGAGTGATTCCGTCTGTTTATCGTGATTTTCTTCAACATAGATGGTAATAAGGAAAGCAATGATAATACTGAGTATGGCACACAACTGACCGGCCATATCAATGTGTTCAATTTCTGCTACTGGATTGAACAGACAGTTATATTTTAAAATCGTATAGGTAATTTTGAAGAGAATGACAATAATTAACAGATAGAGTAAGCCGAGTCCAATCGTTGTAATTTTTGGATGACGTCGGGTCATTCTCGTGTATAAGTCAATTGGGCCGCCAGTAAACCATTTATTGAGTATCCAGCGGGTAAGTCTCAAAATCCAATTCATGTGAGTTTTTATTTTTGCGTTGCCTTTACTTTTGATTGTTATTTTCTATTTGTGCCAAGAAAGCAGTAAACTAGTTTATTAACGTAGTGGTATCCTAATCCAGCGAATTTCCAAGCGTTGATTGTTAATGGAAAAGCGGCGGGTCGCCATTTGCGAAAGGAGGCAATGAGACCCTTTGTTTACCGGATTAGGTTTATATAATTTATCGGGATGAAGTTTATAACTATTTGTCGAAAATACAACCCGTGTTTTCGCGGTGTTTTCAAGGTGATTTCACGGCGGTGATATATCTACAAGATTAATTTGAGCCCTGAATGTATACCAACTATAATTTTACATTGTACATATATATGGCTGCAATCCGAAGATTACAGGATATATAAGTTATTATTCCAACACACAAATCGCTACTGCAGCCAGCACAGCACCGACTTTTTTGCGCACGACTTTCTTTTTCATTTACAAGTGGGCCGATCAAAATCTTCAATTAATCGAACGGGACATTACAAAAATCTAGGTGCTTGAAGGGTTTGCGGCCGTTGCTGCCAATTACCATGTGCAGAATTGGTTGCTGAGGCTTACAAAAAGATCATTAGTCAAATGGACGGCAGCCATGGTTCTTAATTCTGTTTCTTTAGTTGACCGGGCTTTTTGCATTTGACCGAAGCCTTCAACCGTTTTAATGATCATATTTTGTTTATCGGCCGTGGGTGCCCCATCATGCCAGCCACAATAACAGTTCACAGGATTGGTTTGACATCATGAAGACTAAGTATGGGGACATCTCAAGGCGCGAACTGTTAACTGAATCAGGAAGTGGGAGATTGCCTGATCAAAAAAGGAATCCGGATTAGAACGACGAAAGAGGAGGGAGGCGATCTTATATTTCCGTATTGAATAAGCGCAGGAATCGCTCATTTTACTCAATCAAAGATCAGCCGATCGCGTGATGGACTGTATACCAATTGGTTCATGGTGCAATGGACCAAGGCCTTCGAGGACTAAAAATATTCCGGGGTTTCTCCCTTGTATTTATGCAAAAAAACACCGTAACTTCGATGAAAATAAACCCATTAACCTGAACTCGAATCGCTATGAAACGCATCATCATCGTCATCAACAAAAATTGGGAAGCAGATGCCGCCTTCGCCGCCTTGTTTAACCCCGATTTTAAAAGCGATCTGCCCGCAGCCGTGCAGAATTTCTGGAAGACCCTCACACCCGCAGGACTGGATTATCCGCATACGCGCGATCAGGGAATTCCTAAGCCAGCCGTCACCTTTACAGCCGGGGAACTCAGCCTGGAGATCTGGTGCCTGAATAATATCATGACGCCCCGGCCCGCCGGTGCAGACAGCTATTATTATTCTTATTCGGGCCAGAAAGCAAAAGATATGGGGAAGATCGTTGCTTATTCCGCCGATCCGATCCTGTTGGTAACCGCCTTTGGAACGGCCGGCGTATCCTCCGAACTGAGCAAAAATGGCAGCGTCATGGTAGGCGCCAGGGTATTTCCCTATAACGCCGGTAAAGCACCGGCGCCCTGGAACTACGACAGCAAAGACTTTGGCACGCTGGTGGATTCGGCGGTCAGCCCGTATCTCTTTGATCAGATCAATATCGGCCTGGGTACCATAGGGATGAAGTATTATTTTGATACCAGCGTACTGACGCCGCCGCAAAGCCCTTCGACAACCTTCCAGGTTATCGCCGACAAAGAGCTGATCGCTGTGGGTGATATGAATACCAGCAGCTATGTGGACTTTGGTACGAACGATCCGGCAGCCGTTGCGCAATGCACCGCCTACCTCAAGAATAACGGACAAGCCGACCTGCATTATTATTCCGTGGAAACCACGCATGGGATCATACGTACGGAAATCCTTTGCGACAATTTCCTGTTTATCTCCTGTATTACCGACCGTTATAAGTATTTTGATAACGAAGTCACTCCAAAAGTGCATGCGCAAAACTTCACCGCCGCATTTAACGGGGGCTTGTTTCTGAACTGGTTCATCCCTTTCTGCCTAAACAATTGCTCCGCTGACCTTAACTGAATAGCGGAGATGGCTTCAAGGAAAGCGGAATTGACAGCGGACATAGAAACCCGTTGGTAAAAACTGTTGATTGTCAAGTAGTTGATCGGATTTGCGGCATACCTGCGGGAGCCGACCAGCAGACTTGAGCAAAGTTATTCATCTGTCACCGGGAACTGATCTTTAGGGGCCTGGCGCTGTGGCGCTTAGCCGTCATCGAGCTGTTTAAGCTTTTCGGGGATTCCGATCAGCAACAGTTTAACCTGCTCAACTGCTGCGGAAGTTTGAACCGGTTGCACCTTATCGCCGATTGGGATTACACCCAGAAACACATCAGGATTTAAGGAGACCATCGGACGCATGAAGCCGGGCGATCGATGAACTGATAAAGCTGAGGGATAACTTCTGGCCGATCAAAATCTTCAATTAATCGAGCGGCACATTACAAAAATCAAGGTGCTTGAAGGGTTCGCAGCCATTGCTGCCAATTTGCCAAATGCAGAATTGGTTGCTGAAGCTTACAAAAAGATCATTAGTCTAATAGACGGCAGTCCCGGTTCTTAATTCTGTTTTCTTTGATTGACCAGGATTTTTGCATTTTACTGGAAGACCCGAACCTTTCTAATAATTGTATTTTGTTTATAAATGTTAAAATATGGAAAACTAAGCCAATTGAAAAGTCTAAATACTATTCAAATTAACTGGATATTTGCATTTGTATTTTATTAGGATAAATCCGTGCTAAAACATATATGTCTGCAGACTTTAAGTTCATCCAATCAGAGATAGAAGATCAATATTTGAGCGACGATAATCCCCGCCCCTGGATTATTGGCTTTTCCGGCGGCAAAGATTCAACGATGCTTCTGCAATTAGTGTGGCTAACTATCAGAAAAATTCCGGCCGAACTACGAACCCGAAAGATCTACGTTGTCTGCAACGATACGTTAGTGGAAAATCCCAAAATTGTAAGATTTATTAATCATACCCTTGCTAATATTAAGCAAGCGGCTGCGGAGCAGGCGCTGCCTATTACTGTTCATCAAACGACTCCACACCTTGAAGACACGTTTTGGGTTAGTCTTTTAGGAAAAGGGTACCCTGCTCCGAATAACACGTTTAGATGGTGCACGGATCGATTGAAAATAGAACCGACCACGGAATTTATCAGGAATAAAATCAGCGAAGTGGGTGAGGCTATTATCCTTTTAGGAACAAGGAGTGATGAAAGCAATAGCCGCGCTAAAAGCATTGAAAATAGTAAAATTCACATTGACAGTGAGCGTTTGAGGAAACATGTATTGCCAAATGCTTTTGTTTTTGCTCCGATAAAGGATGTCATTACAGATGATGTTTGGAGTTACCTGCTGCAGGTCAACCCGCCATGGGGAGGAACGCATCGGGATTTAGTGACGCTTTATCGCAACGCAAGCGGTGGGGACTGCCCTTTGGTGATTGATACAACAACACCTTCATGCGGGCAAAGCAGGTTTGGCTGCTGGGTTTGCACGGTAGTAAAACGCGACCGCTCGATGGAGGCACTTGTTGACAATGGTGAAGACTGGATGGAACCTTTGATTGAATTCCGGGATATGCTGTTTGATAAGCGTAATGACAGAACCTGGCGTCAAACCTGGCGCAGAAATCAAAATGAGGATGACGCGAGCGAAGAAAATTGGGGACCATACTTACCCGAAAAACGTGCCTTCATGTTGCGTGAATTACTAAGAACGCAGCGATTAGTACAGCAGGAGGACGCTAATCTAATTTTAATCAATTCTCAGGAGCTAGTAGCGATCCAGGTCAATTGGCACCGCGACTCCATTTTTGAGCATAGTGTTGCAGATATCTACAATTCTGTTTATCGCACTGATCTTGAAGATAAAGACTTTTCCGACGAACAGGTATTGGAGAAAGAATTACTGGGAAATGTATTTGACGGGGAAGCAGATTTTAAATTAATAGAGGAATTGCTCGAGATACAAAAATCTAAAATAATCCTGGTAAACAATTACGGCATTCAGAGCGACTTCGAAAACCATTTGGAAAGAGACCACAGAAAAAGGACAGTATGCTAATCGAAACTGTTAAACTGCATAATTTTCGTGTGTACCAGGGGAAGCATTCTGTTTCTTTGTCCATAAATCCCGAGAGCAATGTAACTGTGATCTCTGGCCAAAATGGATTTGGAAAAACAACATTGCTTACTTCCCTGGTTTGGGTACTCTACGGCAAACTGATGGCTGACGTTGACGAGCGCTACAGAAAAGAAATTTATGAAAGCGGGGGTTATAAAAAATACGCTGCTAAATTAATGAGCCGCCCGGCGTTGCAAAATGCTGATGCGGAAATTGAATTATTAAAACGGAAATTAATCACCAGCAACGACGTTGTTGAGCGTGAACAAGTTCTGCAGCAAATTGAAAATATCTATTCGTTTAGCGTGGAGATTGAGTTTAGAGATGTACTTATTCCCCATATTATTTGTAACAGTCTTATCGTGCGGCGGACTTATAATGTAAAAGATGAAGATGAAAAGATAGTTATTTTAATAGACGGTAAATCAAATGAATTAACCACAGCCATAGGGCAGGATATTTTTATCAACGATTTTTTGCTACCGAAGGAAATCGCCAAATTTTTCTTCTTTGATGCGGAAAAGATCACAGCCCTCGCCGATATCCGCAGTACGGAGGAAAAGCAGTATTTCAGCAAAGCATACAATGAGGTGTTAGGTATAAAAAAGTATGTTGACCTCAAGCAAAACCTGGAAAACCTTCAACTCCGGATCAAAAAACGCTCCGCACAAAAGGGCGACTTACAGAAGATCGAATTGTTGCAAAAAAAATCCAAGGAAAATAGCGAACTTCTGGATATCCACCAGCAAGATCTTTATCGCAAAATAGAAGAACAAGCCATCAAAAAAATTGATTTTACTCAAGTACAGGAACAGTTAGTCAGGGTCGGCAGTTCACTAAGCAACGCTGAATTGCAGGATTTCAAACTGGCCCGCAACCAGCTAAAAGACGAAATTTCTAAAAATAAAGCCCGGTTTTTGGAATTGCTTGAACTGGCGCCATTCGCAATGGTTGCTGATAAACTTTCGCAAATAAATCGCCAATTAATCACTGAAGAGAAGCAGCAAAATATTAGTTTGATAAATAGCCTTCTCGAGGAAAAATATCAAGCCCTGAAAAGAGATTTCAATGAGGATCCAAGCTTAAACTCCGTAAAAATTGAACTTATTTTGCAAAAGAATCTTTTAGCTGCAAATGATCCTGATCAAAAAATATTACTGAATTTCACTGAAGAACAGCGAAATGAATTTACGGCGGTATTGGATAACCTCAGGAATGCTTACAGCAAAAATTTCAAGCTGCTGGTGGCTAACTCTAAGCGGTTTCAAAGCACTTATAACATTTTGCAGAAAAAGGTACAGGATGCGGAAAAGAAATCCGGCGACCCGGTAATAAAAGTATTAAAGGAAAAATACGAAATATTGCGAGGAAGTATAGCCGGATTGGATGATAACATTGTTGACCTCAAGGTAAAAATAGGCATACTGGAAAAAGAACTTGCCACCAATAACAAACAACTTTCGGAACAGACAAAGCATATTAAAGTAGAGGCATCAGATGCACAAAAGGCGGAGACGACTGCCCGGCTGTTGCAAAAGCTGGATGATTTTATTTACCAGCTTAAGCAGCAGAAAAAGGCAGCATTAGAACGACGAATAAAAAGGGCTTTAAACAGTTTGATGCATAAAAGGGACTTTGTTAAATATGTTAAGGTCGCGATTGATGGAGATTTGATTGATATCGATTTATTTGACCTGCAGGACCAGAAAATCAACAAGGACAGCCTTTCCAAGGGGGAACAGCAATTGTATGCTACTGCTTTATTAAAGGCCCTGGTAAGTGAATCGAATATCCAGTTTCCGGTGTTCATTGACAGCCCCCTGCAAAAATTCGACCGGCTGCATGCATCTAAAATTATCACCGATTTTTACCCCGCAATTTCCGGACAAGTTGTTTTGTTCCCCCTGCTCGAAAAAGAGTTGAATGCAGATGAATATCATTTGTTATTGCCCAAAGTTGGCAAAGCATTTTTAATCCAACAGCAGGCGTCGTATAAGTCCATTTTTCAGGAGGTTGAACCGAAAATATTGTTCGAGTATTATCACCAGATGCATTCTCAAAATGTTTAGTAGCATAAAAACCTCGCGTGCGAATAAGGAAACTGTAACACAATTAACCAATAAGCTTAATTTAGGGGCGGAGAACATCATCGCCAGGCTTGCCTTTAGCTTTTCTCTTAATACGGGTAAAAGGATGAACCTGGCAGAAATTGCCGATGCGGGAGGTAAAGAATACAGCAGCAAAGTTTTGTTTGGAGACCACGCAGATCTGTATTTAGCGTTGATCTGCGTTCACTACGATCTCTATAAAACAGACAAGGACATCCCTAAATACATCAAAATGCATGTCGACGATGGAATAAAATTGATCAAAGAAGAAATTGTGGACAAAGATTCTATAACGGGTACCGATTTTATTATCAATGAAATTGAAAAGGGGTTGTTGAGTTTTGAAAATATAAAAAGTTAATGTGAATAGCATACCTGATTTAAGAGACTATCAAAAAAAAGCAATAGGAAACTGGCGGGAGGCGGGCTATCAAGGTTTATTCGAAATGGCAACCGGTACAGGTAAAACATTAACTGCCCTTAGCGGTGCAAAATTGCTTTTAGCTGCTACCGGAAAATTAATTGTTATAATTTTGGTTCCGACGCTTGATCTTGCGGATCAATGGAAGTCAGAAACGAGGAAATTTCTTACTCCAGATATTATACTTGCCAATAGCAAAAATGAGGGGTGGTATAAAGAGATACTTATTTCATTAAACCAATTTAATCATAATTTTTGCATTATTTCAACCTATGCGACGTTCCTGACACCCAAATTTCAGCATATCTTGAAATTAGTTCCAGAAGAAACTTTGCTGATCGCCGACGAGGTTCATAATTTCGGCACCCTCAAGCACATAGCTTTTTATCCCTCTCAATTAAAATATAGATTAGGACTTTCTGCAACTCCTGATCGATATTTTGACGAGGAGGGTAGCAAGGCAATCTATGAATATTTTAATGTTCAATTTTATCCGACCTTTACCTTTACAATGGAAGAGGCCATTGATCAGGGCTTTCTTTGTGAATATTATTATTACCCAAAACTTGTGTCATTAACCGATAACGAGCTAATTGAATATAAAGAAATTTCAAGAAAGCTAATGCGTTTCTTCGATGCCGGCTCAGGAAAATTAAAAGATAACGGGGCAGTGTCGGCTCTGATGTTAAAAAGAAAACGGATCATACATAATGCCAGCAATAAAATTGCAATTTTTGAAGAAATTATGGATGATCTAATAACGAAATTTACTCCATTAAAATATCTTTTGGTTTACGTTCCAGAGGGAAAGGATAATACAGTGGATGACGAGGATAAGAAATTAATTGACGAGTATTCAAGGATAATTACAAGAAAATATAGATTAAGTCAGCATCAATTCATCGGAGGTACAACTAACCGCGGAAACGTTCTTGAGCAATTTGCTGCTGGAAAAATTGCTGTACTTACAGCCATGAAGTGTCTTGATGAAGGAGTAGACGTAAGAAGGGCTGAAATCGCAATTTTTTGTTCCAGCACCGGCAATCCGCGTCAATTCATTCAACGAAGAGGACGGATATTAAGAACACACCCGCAAAAAAGATATGCGACAATTTATGATTTAGTTGTAGTGCCGGAAATTTCAAACCAATACTTTGAAGACACTTTATTAATGGAAAAAAGTATATTGCAAAGTGAATTTAGAAGAGTTCGAGAATTCGCCGGATTGGCGTTAAATCATTACCAGGCCTTAGAAGCTTTAGACCAAAAGGCAAGCGAATTTAACATCGACATATTTTCTAACAATTAAACAGTAGGTAAATGCAAAGCACAGATAACGATCAGGTTAATAAGGAGGTTGAAAGGCTCTTAGCACCTTTAAAGGAAAAAGAACCCGCCCAATATAATATAATTAAGACACTAATTGCTGAAATGCCGAATGATCCAAAATTGGATGCACCAATTGCTTATACCAAGGCTATTGAGGACAAGATTTACAGGCTTATCGATGAACAGGTAAAATTTATTTAAAAGGATATCTAGTGATTATTAAATCTATTGAAATTAATAATTTTTTATCTTATTACGGCAAACAGGAGTTCACCTTTGCCCAAGGTGCAACCTTGATTATAGGCCAAAATAATACGGGAAAATCAAAACTATTTGATGCATATAATTGGGTGTTGTACGACGAGGCGTTTAAGACTGAAGGGGAAAAATGGGAAGATACTAGCTTTTGGAAAGGTGAACTAGTCAATAGGCTTGCGTTAAAACAATGCCGAAGCGGGGCGAACATAGAAGTTATGGTTGCACTCGAATTCGAAGATGAAGACAATAATCATTTCTTAATTACGAGGAACTATAAGGTTAGGAAAATTTCTGAAACTGAATTAGAAACGCCAGATCACACTATGCTTCAGGTTACGAAAGAGCTGGCGGGTAACCATAATACATTTAATCTGATTGGTGAGGATGCTACTAATGAACTAAAAAAATACTTCCCCAAAAATCTGTCAAGGTATTTTTTATTTCAGGGTGAAAATATCAGTCAACTGATGCGATTGAATAAACGTTCAGATTTTACTAATGCCATAGGTGAACTTTCGGGAATTAAGATATTTGCAAAGGCAAAACAGTATGCTCTCAAGGTGTATGAAAGAACCAGATATGAATTTGAGATTAAACAGGAGGACGACTCAGCTTTTCAACTTGAAAAGGAAAAATTGACAAAAAAGATTGATGATCAAAAAGATGAAATAAGAGAAGTTACAGACAAGCTGGATAATGAGATTAAAGAAAGAGACAAGAAAGAGGAATTATATGATGAAAAAGTTGAGCAACTGGCAAAATTTGAGGCTTGTGCGACAATCATTAATGAAATTAGGGATTTTGAAAAATCAAGAGATAATGCTTACAAGTTACGTAAGGTTCATTTTGAGAGTAATAGGCATGATGTGCTTACACAGTGGATTTATGGAAAACTAAAGTCTCAATTCCAGTCCTTTCTTTCACTTTATCGAGTAGCCAAGGATGAGAAAAAAATTCCCGAGCCGATACGCCAGGATTTTATTCAAGAAATGCTTGATCAGAAACAATGTATGGTTTGCGAAACCCAGGCTCCGCTAGGGTCTGCACAGTATGCAAATATTGCAAAACACCTTAACCCTCATGCTTTGGATCAGGAAGTAGCAACCATAAATACACTAAGCGACGCGGCGGATTCGATGTACACTTCGTTATCAAATATCGCTAACCCAGTAAATGATTTTAAAGACGAACTATCGCGATTGCAAAAAGAAATAAATCGCTCGCGTGAGACTATTAACCAAAAAGAGGATGAATTAAGAATAGTAATTGAACGAATAGCTGAAGAACTAAATCAGCAAATTACAAGAGAGGATCTGGAAAAAATTAATATTTTACAAATCAAAAAAGATCGAGATCAATTTAAAAATGATCTAGACAAATCTAAAACAAGAATTGCACAATTAACAGGAAACAAAGAAACGTTGCAAGATATTCTTGATAATTTAGATGCGGAATATGCAAGTTTAGTAGATAGATCCAATAATGAATTGGAAAAAAACAGGATGAAACTTGCTCTGCAAATAAAAGATCAAATAGACTTATTACACGATAATTTTCTATTCAAATTGATTGGTGATATTGAAACAGAAACAAATACCTATTTTGTAAGTATGACGAAGACTAGCGAAGCGCTTTCTGGGAGAGTTCGGGTCAATTATGAGGCGAAAGAGGTCTATACTGTTGATGAGCAAGGAATTCGCATGTCAAATATTAATCAAGCCAATAAGGTCTCCCTTCAAATAGCATTCGTTGCGGCGGTACTTTCTGTTTCTAATAAAATTTGGAATCGGTATTTTCCATTCGTTTCTGATGCGCCTATATCGGCTTTAGGTGGCAATAATAAAATTAGTGCAATTAAGACTATGATAGATATTTTCCGACAATCAATTATTATGTTAAAAGATGATGCAAACACAGATAGTGAAGAAAGTATTAACAGTGATCAAGTGCGTCAATTAATTAAATATAACGAAAAAATAAAGAATGCATACGAGTTAAAAATGCAAAAAACTGACAGTATTCAACAGCAATATACTGAAGTATTTAAATTGAAATAGAGAAATGGAAAGTCAGGCGATAGATGATAACGTATTGATGAATATTGAATTGGATTATTATAATCGTCTTTTCAATAATCGATTGTGTCCTAATCAAAAAGATGGTGACAAAAGAGATAAAAAGGAATATCCTTTTGGCCATATGTGGGAACTTTTCGTTTATGCGGCTGTGCTTGGTTTTAACACTGAAACCAGGAAAGAAATAAGTAAGTTATATAAGCCATTTAGATGGTACAATATAGGTAATGTTCATCAAAAAAATCTGTTAATTTTGAGTGTTACCAAATCAGGCACATTTGAAATTTTACAGGATAAAGAAGAATTAAAAAAATGTATCGAGGAGTATGCTAATGGCGGGTTATCAATAATTGACCAAGAGCTAAAAATTAACCCCTCAGCGTATTCTGATTTGGAGACTTTTACTTTGAAGGTTTTATCAGATTTACAAGTTTAAATACTAAATATTTTTAGCGCCATTGCAATTAATTCAGAAGTCCGGCTTTCAACAACGGCCCGCGACCATTCTGCTTGATTAGCAATCATTTGAACGTTCATCCTGAGCGAGGAATTTGAAAATATATTGTTTCCTTGCTTAATTAAAAAGGGATCGTTTGCCCCAGCCTTATTATCATCTTGTCCAAGAATAGTCAAGTTGCCAATGCTATTTTTTAAAGGTTCGATCTCTTCTTGAATATCTTCAGGTTTGGCACTATATGGGTAAATATGTTCAATTGTAGAATCTATAAAATCATAGACACGTTCTTTGTCCCTACATATGGGAGTATTGTTTGCGCCTTCTTCATACCATCGATAATAATATTCAAGCGTAATTAAAAAATATTTGATTGGTCCATTTCCTCCGTCTCTACTATACCTTAAATCATCAAGTCTTCGGGCAAACATTTCATCATCAGCTTGATCTTGCAATGCCCTTAATCTATTAAGCAAATTTTGAGTGTTATAGGTCGTTTTTTGTAAACGAATTAATTCCGCTTCCTCATAATAGATTTTTAATAGGTTTCCCAAATATTGTTTACAGATAATAACATATCTGAAGACGAACCTCTCTAAAATTTGTATGAGATCGCTAAATCCCAAATGGTTAAAAACTGAATAGACTGACAATAATAAGGGTAAACATTCATCGTGATTTAAAGAAACTATTAATTGCACCAGTCGATTTCGATCCCAGCGCTGAATAGGTTGCCGTTCGTGAAATGGCCATTCACCTCTATCCAGTTTTCTTAAAGTGGTCATTTCATTTTTAACAATTTCAATGTTTCTTCGTACAGCCTCAGCATTGGGAGTATCTATGACTTCCAATGAATTCTCCGGTATAAATTTGTTGAGAAAATCTATGAATAATGTATTTGTGCCGGGTTCTTTACCGCAATAAGAACAATAAATATACTTTAGAAATCTTTCAGTTATTAAAGGCTCGTCAGATAGAATGTTTTCCCAAAAGGATTCTACGATACTTTGATTATCAGGATAGTCGTCAAGGATTTTCAAAGTTTCGGCTCTTAATAAATCCCCTTCAGTGAGGTTTTTCCCTCTGTTATTGAGTACCTGGAACAGTGTAAATGCCTCTTTTTTATTTGCGATTTCACTGACAACCATATTCATAATATAAAAGTCGCTATCGAGTATATCTTCAATAAATTTTAGGTTACCGAGTCTGTCAATTAATGCAGGATTGCCTATTTTCGTAATTGAATCAACTTTCGCTTTTATGATGTCATAAGCGTTTTTTATTCTGATATGAGATTCCGAAGTTGCTGCGCAATTAACGTCACCTACAAAATTGTTAAAATACAGCAAATCTCTCTTGGAAAGCTCCAACACGTGAACGGGTAAAAGTGCTTGTCCAATCTCTTGTTCAAATGTTATATAGCGTTGTGTCAACTCACCGATCCTTCGCCTTAATATTCCAATTTCGTTCGCTTTTGAAATATCTCCGTCTAATTCTTCTAATATTTCCTTGTAAATTTTTATAAGACTAACAACGAGTATAGTGAAAGTAGCTATCCGTTGTTGCCCATCTACCAGTTCAAATTTTGCCTGACCCACTGTGCCACCAAGGTTTTCCTGAATGGTAACAATTTGACCAAAAAAATGAGAGATCGCTCCTGTAAACTTTCTTTTAGTATAACAATTTGCCAAGTCCCTCACAAAGTCTTCTACTTCAAGCGTTTCCCAGGAATAACTACGTTGATAAGTTGGAACTCTATAGAAAGGTTTAAATTCAAAAAATTTCCCAACTGGTGCGTATTGAGGATCTACTTTCATTTGCGAAAATATATTAGGTTATTGTCAGATTTATATTAAAATACCCATCATTGGCACTTCCAAGGCTTCGCAAATTTCTTGCAATGTTGAAAACATATAATCTCTGCGCGCATTTTCTATTCTGCTTATTTGCTCTGCATTTACGCTACACCTATTTGCTAATTCCATTTGGGTCCAACCCTTCTGTAATCTAAACTTCTTAACATTTTTTCCAATGACTGTATATTGACTTAAGAATTTTTCCTTCATCAAGGAAATTTCGACCCTTTTCACATTTATTCTCTTGTTAATATTGACAAGTTCGAATTTATTATTTATCTTTATCGCAGAAAACAGAAATAGCGTTATAGATTAGGTTCTAACACTTAAAGAGTCTCGTCGCTCTTCGTTGACACCCCGGAAGCGAGACGGTAAGTTAAAAACCCATGTCCTAGCGAATACTTTTACGTATTTTGCGAAAGGGATGGGTCTTGCCGTAAATCCACCTCCTGGGGTGTCAACGAAGGGCAGTGGTTGGCAAGGTCCATCCTTTTTTACGAGGCTTATTATTGAGAAAATAATGAGTTTTAAAAAAAAATACGATTGCGTACTTAATTCGGCCTTAACTCACGAACTACAATCGTCATGTTCTGTCCCTCCAGTCGTTTTACTTTTTTCCCTCAAGTCCCGCCTCAAAAACATCATCAAATCCCCCGAGTGACAACCGGCCTCACGGCAACCCACCGATCAGCTTAATAGTTAACAGCAGTATCCAGGGGTTGCCGTTTCTTTTGCTATAACCTATTCAAGGATATTATCCAAAAGCGAAGCACCTGCACCCCATGGAAGCCATCGTCATCAACATACAGGAACACCCGGCCAGGACGCCCCATCAGGTTATCCGGTCGTTCCTAATGGCCCACCAGCCCGACGCCGTCGAGCTGCTCTTATGGGAAGTATTCGGCGCCTACGCCGTAAGCCCCAGGAAGAACCTGCTGGGAACGGATATTCGCGATACTGATGTCGCCGGGCTATTTGACGGTCTCACTAGCCTGGTTGCTGCGGTGCATGCGCTGAAAGATTATTTTGAAACCGGCTGAATAAAGGTTATAGCCTGACGCTCCAATCAACTTTCACGAATAAATATTAATCCATGAAGCTAAAATTAAGCCTCCGGGCACTGCTATGCCCTTTCGGCAGGAATATGCGCAAGCGAAAAGAAGCTGAGCACGGTCCCAGCGATCAGAAGCAGGATAACTACATTATCGGCATCATCTTAACTTGGTTCCTGGTATGCCTGTTTACGCAAATAAAGTGTAAAGGCCAGGACATGCAGCCGCTAAAGCTGGGCGACCGAGTGCCGGATATAAGCATCAGCGATATCATCAATTATCCTCATACGAGCGCCCGCATTGGCGACTTTAAGGGGAAGCTGCTGATCCTGGATTTTTGGGCGACATATTGTTCGTCCTGCCTGCAGCATTTTGCGGCTGCAGATAGCCTGAACAGGGAATTTCCCAAAGACCTGCAAATCATGTTGGTGAACACCAAAAGTACCGGCGATACGAGGGAAAAGGTTATACGGACACTCAAGCGCTTTGGGGGCTTAAGCCTGCCTTCCGTTGTGGGGGATACTGTACTTGACAGGTTGTTCCGGCACTACTCCTTACCTCATTATGTATGGATCAACAAAGCTGGGATGCTCTGCGCCATCACTTCCGCTGAAGAGCTGACACGCGCCAATGTCAGGCATTTCCTGGATGGCGGGGCGATCCCCGTCTACCAGAAAAATGATTTTGATCCTCAAAGGCCGCTGTATATGGTGAAAGACCTGCCGATTGACCGGCTGCAGCAATACAGCATACTGCTGAAAGGAAAGATCGACGGTATTGGCGGCGGCGGCCTGCGCAGGATTGATCACACTGTGCGCGGCGTGATCCTGCATAACCGCAGCCTGCTGAGCATGTACCAGCGCGTGTTATTTAACAAGATCGCAGGTTTCACCGATAACCGTGTCATTCTGGAAGTCAAGGACCCTTCCGGGCTGTTTTATGCCGATACACGGATGTCGCAAGCTGATTGGGAGCGAGAGCACTTTTACAGCTACGAGCTAATCCTGCCGGCCGTCCAATTCAGCCATATTTACGATTGCGTATTGGAAGACCTGAACCGCAATACCGCTTATACCGGGAAGTTTGAAAAACGCAGGGTAAAATGCTGGATTTTGAAAATAGCGCGGCGGGGAAATATCCCTGTTAGCAGGGGAGGGGAATATCACGATTACCTGGAAGATCCCCAGGATGCCCGGCTGCTGAATGCCGGGCTGCTTGACCTTTGCCTATTCATCAATAAACTGAGCGGAAACGGGGTGGTTTTAGACGAAACCGGCTTTACTGGCAATGTGGACCTAGAATTCCATGGCCCGGTCAGGGACATTGATGCTTTACAAAAAAGCCTGGACCACTACGGACTTAAACTCATTTATACTTACCGGAGTGTGGAAATGCTCGTTGTGCGTGACAAGCCATCAATTTAAAAAATTACTGAACCTTTTTTTAAACCTTTTATGAAACTAAAACTATTGCTATTTTTAATATTATGCAGCCTAGCCATACAACTACATGGCCAGCAACGGATTGCCGGACGGGTGACGAACTCTTCCACCGGGGAGGCGATCCCTGGTGCGAATGTCAGGCTCCTAAATGCCGGGATCCAAACTATAACGCAGGATAACGGAGCATTCTCCGCGACGACACCTACTTTGCCTGATACGCTAGTGGTAAGTGCCCTGGGATTTGAAAGCACCCGTTTGTATTTGACGGGCGCCGCCGACCTGGGCCACCTGGAGCTTAAGCTGCAGTCGGGGATCACATCCATGCAAGAGGTGTTGGTATCAACCGGCTACCAAACCTTGCCGAAGGAGCGCGCGACCGGGTCTTTTACCCAGGTTACCGGTGCGCTGCTCGGCCAGCAGATAAGTACGGATATTATTTCGCGGCTGGAACCCGTCACCAGCGGGCTGTTTTTTAACCGCTCTACAGGCGCGGTGCCGCAAATTGAAATCCGCGGCCTCAGTACGATCAACGGTCCTGCTGCTCCGCTGATCGTTGTGGATAATTTCCCGTACGAAGGCGATATCACGAACATCAATCCTAATGACGTGGAAAGCATAACGGTGCTGAAGGATGCCGCAGCCGCTTCCATCTGGGGAACGCGCGCGGGCAATGGCGTTATCGTGATCACCACCAGGAAAGCGAAGTATAAAGAGCCGCTCACGATTGAACTGAATGCCAACGTTTCCATTGGGGAGAAGCCTGACCTGGGTTACATCCGGCAGATGCCTTCAAGTGATTTTATCAACGTGGAGGAAATGCTGTTCAATAAGGGGTTTTATGACAGCGCCATATCGGACCCTGCTCACCCACCGCTGGCGCCCGTGGTGGAATTGCTCAATGAGCAGCGCAACGGAACCATAACAGCACAGAGCGCAGATGCGCAGATCGGCGCGCTTCGCGGCATCGACGTACGAAGCGATTTTAACAAGTATTTCTACCAGCAAAGCAACAACCAGCAATATGCGATCAGCCTGAAGGGTGGTTCGGACATCCAGTCATGGCTGGCTTCCGGCGGTTACGACAAGGACATCAGCAATCTTGATGGTGGTTATGACCGGGTAAACCTGCATTTCCAGGATAATTTTAAGCCTGTGAAAAACCTGCAGGTGAGCACCTCGCTCTATTACACCCAAAGCACGTCTACCGCCGGTAAACCAGGCTATGGAGATGTTACGATGAATAACGGCGTGTTATACCCCTATGCCCAATTTGCGGATGCGCAGGGGGATCCGCTGCCGGTCGCTAAGGACTATTCCCTGACCTACCTGGCGACGCTGCCGGCGGGCCTGCAGGACTGGAAATATTATCCATTAACTGACCTTCAAAACATCAGCAACAGGACCAGGCTGGCAGACCTAACCGCTAATTTAGGCGTAACCTATAAGTTCTTCAGCTTCCTGAGTTTTACGGGGCAGTACCAGTACCAGAGCCAAAGCACCGGCAATACCCTCGGATACGGTGCCGGAAGCTATTATGCCAGGAACCTGGTCAATGAGTTCACCCAGATCGACGGGTCGGGCGATGTAACGAATATCGTCCCGGCCGGAGGAGTGCAGACGTTAAGTGACCAGCTGATAGAAACACAAAATGCAAGAGGCCAGTTTAACATTGACAAAAGCTGGGGTAAAAACGAGCTCAACGCCATTGCCGGGGCGGAAGTAAGACAGGTCAGGACCAGCGCAAACACGAACAGTTTTTACGGTTATGATCCGAATACGCTGACCTTCGGTAATGCCGATCTGACCAATGCATATCCGGATTATGTCACCGGTAACTACAACTTCGTGCCGGATACCAAAAGCCTTACTAATCTGACTTACCATTACCTGTCTTTTTTTGCAAACGCGGCCTATGCAGTCGACGGTAAATACACCTTTTCGCTGAGCGGGCGCCGTGATGCCTCCAATCTTTTTGGCGTCAACACGAACAACAAATGGAACCCCTTGGGTTCTGCTGGATTTGCATGGGATATCTCGAAAGAGGGTTTCTATAGAGTGAGCGTGCTGCCTTATTTAAGGCTGCGGGCGACCTATGGCCTTAGCGGAAATGTTGATCTTTCGCAGACGGCGGTTTCCACCATCAGCTATCTAAACAATTCGCCTTACACACAAACTCCGCAGGCAATTTTCAATACCTACGCTAATCCGGACCTGCAATGGGAAACGGTGGCCATGGTTAACCTTGCGGTAGATTTCAGTGCTTTTGACCGCAGGCTGTCCGGCTCGGCAGAGTACTACCACAAAAAAGCCGATGGACTTTTCGGGCAAACGCCCATAGACTATACGACCGGTATCCCATTTTATATCGTCAAAAACGTGGCTGCAATGGCCGGTGCCGGCGTGGATCTCACCCTGAATAGTGTAAACACGAAAGGAAAATTCAAATGGATGACGACCATTAACTTCAGCACCTACAATGATAAGGTGACGGCCTACTACCTTGGGGATTTGCCTGCCTACAATTATATCAGCCAGAATGCTTTTGTTTCGGGGGTTGCCGGCAAACCGGTTTATTCGATTTTTTCGTTCCGGTCGGCCGGGCTCGACCCAGTCAACGGCAACCCCAGGGGTTACCTCAACGGACAGGTCAGTGAAGACTATGACGCCCTGTATAACAACAGCCTGCTATCAGATCTAAAGTATAGAGGTTCGGCCATCCCGACAAAATTCGGCTCGTTGTTAAACAGTTTTGCCTTCAGCAATTTTTCCCTCGACGTGGATATCATCTACAAACTGGGATATTTTTTCCGGAAAGCGTCCATTGACTACAGCGAACTGTTTAACAACGGGCAGGGTAATTCGGATTTCGGGCAGCGCTGGCAAAAACCAGGAGACGAACTGCATACCTATATCCCGTCTATGGTTTATCCGGATGATATCAACCGGGATGCTTTTTACCTGGGCTCCGATCCGCTGGTTGAGAAGGGCGACCACGTGCGCCTGCAGTACATCACGCTGAGTTACGACGTTTTGAGGGAAACCTACCGGTGGCTGCCGTTTAAGTCCGTTCGCCTGTATACCAATATCAGCAACCTTGGCCTGATCTGGGCGGCGAACAAGGATCATATTGACCCGGATTACTACTACAGCGGCAACACCCTTAAACCGCCGTTAACCATCGCCTTTGGCATAAAGACGTCATTTTAAATTAAAAACGAAAATTATTGAGACATGAAAAACCACAAGATATACCTGTTCGCTACGTTTATGCTTATCGTAATCGGGTGCAAAAAATTCCTGGATGTTAAGCCCGACGCCAGATTGGATGTGCCGGCAACTTTGACCGACTTCCAGGCCCTGCTTGACCGTTACCGGGTAATGAACAACAGTGATCCGGCATCTGGCGAGATATCAGCTGATAACTATTACCTTTTTACGGCAGACTACCTTTCGCTGTCGGGCGATAATTTCAGGAATATATATACCTGGCAAAAGGATAACCTGTTTGTCCCGCAGACCAACGACTGGTTTAACTGTTACAGCCCGGTATTTATATGCAATACGATCCTTGCCGGTTTGGCCAACGTCCAGGTGACCGGTTTCAACAGAAACGATTACAATGATGTGAAAGGCCAGGCGCTGTACGCCAGGGGCCGGGCGTTTTTTATGGCGGCAGGGCTGTGGGCTATGGCTTATGACAGCAAAACGGCGGCTGCGCAGCCTGGAATACCGATCAGGCTCGGGATTGACTTTAACGAAAAATCTGTGAGAAGCAGCGTGCAAGACAGCTATAGCCAGATCATCAATGATCTCAGCGCTGCCGCCGCACTTTTACCGGTAATGCCGGTAAGCGTTGAGCGGCCATCAAAGCCGGCCGCTTTTGCAATGCTTGCGCGAACTTACCTGGACATGGGTGACTATGATCAGGCGGGCCTTTACGCCGATTCCTGCCTGCAGCTTTGCCGCACGCTGGTCGATTACAACACGCTTGACCCTACGGCAAGGTATCCGCTGCAGAAGTTCAATCCTGAAGTGATTCACGAAAGCCTGATCGCAACGCCGCAAATCATTACGAATGCCGATGCAAGGATCGACACTAACCTGTATGCATCCTACGCCGCGAACGACTTGAGAAAGACGATCTTTTTTACCCAGGGGTCCGGTGGTTCCCAAGTATTCAGGGGCAGCTATGAAGGAGGTGGAAACTTATTCAGCGGTATTGCAACAGATGAGGTATACCTCATCCGCGCGGAATGCCTGGCCAGGACAGGGAACGTCGCCGGGGCGATGGAAGCGCTGAATACGTTACTGGTAAACCGGTTTGCTTCGGGAACATTTGTTCCGCGTACCGCTACATCAGGAGCTGACGCCTTGATGCAGGTGCTGGCGGAGCGAAGAAAAGAGCTGATCATGCGCGGTTTGCGGTGGATGGACCTGAAGCGGCTGAATTTATCGGGCGCCGGTATTGCCCTGAGCAGAATGGTAAACGGACAGACCTATACGCTGCCGGCGAATGATGTGCGTTACGCTTTGCCGATACCCGACGATATAATTCAATTGTCGGGTATGCAGCAGAACCCGAGATAAGGGTAACGGCAATGGAGACCCCCATTGCCGTTATATCCCGGGATTTAGTTCCTGGTTTGGTCAGCGGCACTCAGTATTTGGGCAACGGAGTGGTTGTTTAGCCAGGTTTGCAGATCGCCGGTAACGTTGATGGTGCAAACCAAAGCGCTCCCTGAACATACCGGGCCGGAACCGCTCACCACGGCATAACTCGCGGCAGATTTTTCCTGCGATGAGTTGGTGCCGTTAAACTGGTATTCTGTACCAATTTGTTTGGCGCCAGAATGCTTTGCCGGTGTGGATGCGCTGTTGAAAGCAAGGCCTGCGCCCAGGATAAGGGCGAATAAAGAGATACTGATTTTAGACTTTTTCATTTTGAACGAATGCTTTATTACATCAAAAAACATTCAGAAAAACTTAATATGGTTAATAAAAATTTGAATTCGCCGGCGTTTTGGACGCGCCGCCGGCTGGCGCAAACGGGTAGGCATATGCCCGCGATCGATGATTTTTTACGTCGTTGCCGTGAGCCTCCTTTCTACTAAGTGAATGTTTATTGCGACCAGGTTAGCGGCGATGAAGGCGAGATTGAACCACAAATGGGCGTTCCAGGACAAATGGTTGAGGATACTGCCGCAGGGGCAGGGCACGCGATCCCACCAGTGACTGAGCACCAGGCATATATAGACGGTGAAAACGATCAGCAGCGCCAGAGATGATAACAATCCCTGTAACGCCGTCCTGTTAAACAGCAGCAGTGCAACCGTGACCAGCTCGGCAGCCGGGATCGCATATAGCAGGACACTTGCCCAGGCATGCGGGAAAGTTTGCCGGTGAAGCTGCACCCTGAACAGGTCCAGGTTGGCCAGCTTGCTGCCGGCGGCATAGACGAATAGCAGGATGACCAGGGCGGATGGCAATGTTTTTAAGAGTGGCTTCATCATTTCGTTTTTGATGAAGCAAAGGAATGGGCAGCAAAAACGCGAAAACAGTATGAAATGGGTAATATACCCTCACACCATGAATAAATTTCCAACCTATACGTTTTTATCGGAGCTATTTTTAAGAGCCCCCTATTACAGTTTTGGCGGTTATGACCCTGACCGGCTGGAGGAAGTACTGAAGGACCATGGATTCAGAAATGGACTGTTCCTGGCCAGCCCGGCATTTTACAGGGTGCTGAAGGAAAAAGGCTTCGAACTATGCAGGCTTTCCGAAAAAGAAAAGCACAGTGCCGGCAAATATTATAACCGCATGTGTTTCCGTCCGACGCCTTTTGGAAGTTTTGCTTCCTTCACCCTGCTGAGCTGGGCAGGGGGAGAAACTGTTAAACTGGCAGGGGAGGAGGGAACTGTGCTTCATTTGTTTCCGGATGCGAAACTGGCCGCCAGTCAGCCCCGTGTACCGATTGCGAAAGGTGATATTGAACTGATAAAAAACCCCACCTTGTATGCATTGGGCAGCGAAATGAGGTTTGTAAAGTCGGTAATTGACCCAAGGGGTCATTATCGTTTTACACTTGAATCGATAGATGCGGACGATTTTTACCACTCGCTGTTCAGGCTTTTTGCTAAAGCGCAAAATAGAAGCGACCTGGTGTCGTGGATCGGCCAATATGCGGAGTGTGATTTAGCCGAAGCAAATGACTTCTGCGAGTTCTTATTAAACGAGCAGATCCTATACTCACCGCTGACCGGCCATATCATTGGTGATCCGCTTGAAGGCGAAAAATGTGATCCCTGCAGAAAGACATGGTCAAAATACCAGGGGGTAAGCGTGAAGATCACGGCCTCGCTGGAAGCAATTGCCGGCCAGGCGGCCCTCACGTTAAAAAATACGGGCATCGGCGAGCATACCAATTATTTCTATGCGGGCCTGGAGCGGTCCGTATACGGCGGCGGGCCCGGAGAGCAGGACCAGGCCGAGATCGCGCTTGCCGTTGCGTTATTGCGGCGACTGGCATCGCCCTCTTCTTCGGCGGCGTTGACTAAGTTTATCGCTGATTTTCAGGGCCGGTTCGACCGTGAAAAAGTGCCACTTCTTGCGGCCCTTGATCCGGATGCCGGCATTTCATATGGCAATTTCGGTATTTCCGGCCCTGCCAGGGGTTTTGAAGACATCAATATCCGGGAAGCCCAGGAAAAAGCGGAACCAGTCGCCTGGACGAAATTACATAGCTGGCTCTTCGGTTTGCTGAGCGCCGCACGTGAGCATGGCCGGTTTTCGCCGCTCGTGTTGACCGAAGCCCATTTTTCGGAGATCGAGCAGCTTATGGAATCCGGCCTGGCCCCATCAACGATTGCGGTTATGTTTCGCAAAACAGCGGACCACCTGCTCATCGAATACGCCGGCGGAGCTGCGGCGGCAGGCCTGGTGGGAAGATTTTCGGTGTTCAGCAGTGAGGCTGCAGCGCTTTGCGAAAAGCTGGCGGGACTTGAAGCCCAATCAGACCCGGAGATACTGTTTGCGGACATCGGGCAGCTTTCTGATGAGCATACCGATAATATCAACCGGCGGCTGAAGATATATCCATATGAAATACCGCTGAATGTTTATTCGATCCTGGGCGATGCAGCGCAGCTAAAGCCCGAGGACCTGACGTTATGCGTCCGTGAGGGGCAACTGATCCTGGAATCTAGCAGCTTGCGCAAACGGGTGATCCCCAGGCTGGCTTCGGCTTATAATTTCAAGCACAATGAGCTGGCTATTTTCCGGCTGCTGGGAGATCTGCAATACCAGGGACTGCAGGCGAATTTGAATTTTAACCCGGAGTTTTTTTTTCCCGGCATGCGTTTTTATCCAAGGGTTCAGATCAGCCGTACGATTATCAGTCCGGCCAGGTGGCATTTTGACAGTGCGGAATTGGGTCAGCTGGAAAATGGGCCGGTAGCCGATTCACTTTCACATTTGCGTGATTTCCGGCAACGGTTTTCTTTACCGCAAAAGGTGAGTATCGGTCAGTTTGACCAGCAGCTGGTTTTCGACCTGTCCAATGTGCAGGAGGCCTTGTTTTTTCTTAAATGTATAAAGGGGGTGACAGAATTGACCATTACGGAGTATTTATTACCGGACCGTTCTGTTAAATGCGGGTACGAACCATTTGCCGGTCAGTTCATTGCTTTTCTACATCACAGTGAAAAAATTTACGATGAGCGGTTTGTCAGCGATGTGACAGCAAGCGACGAGACAGTCAGAAGCTTTTTACCCGGAAGCAGCTGGCTGTATATAAAAATATTCTGCACGCCGGCGAGCGCGGACCGCATCATTGCAAAAGTCGTGCGCCCGGTAATCAGCAGAAATTTGGGGGAAATCCGGAAATGGTTTTTTATCCGCTATGTCGAAAACGGATACCACCTGCGCTTACGTTTGCAGGTCCCCGAGGAACAGGTTGGCAGAATGCTCGTCGAATTGAAAGATCAGTTGGTCATGACCGGCCACGAAAGCCTTGTCAAGAACTACCAGGCGGATATCTACAAACGCGAAATGGAAAGATACGCCGGGGTCATAGAGGAGGTTGAAGCATTTTTTCACGCAGGCAGCGAACTGGTTGCGCATTATCTAGAGCTGACTGAGGAGCATGAGGTGCTTTCGGCGTTTTTCCTGGGACTTTATACCGCTTATCAGATGGTGCTGTGTTTCCAGGATGAGCTTGCCGCCCTTAAGGAATTTACGGGGCAGATGGCAGCTGATTTTATTTCGAAATTTGGCGGCAACAAAGAACTTAAAAGGGACATGGACTTAAAATACAGATCGATGCGGGGCGAGGTGGAAGCGCTATTGGAGGGGCCCGTACCGGTGCAGGCGCTGGCCGTGGAGTTTTCGGCCCTGATCGGCAGGGTAACCGGGATCGTGAATAAAATAGCGGAACAAAAATCAGATCGATGGGCGGTTTTGCTTGCCGACCTGGTTCACATGCAAATGAACCGGACATTTTCCGTAAAGCAGCGGACACATGAGTTTATGGTTTATTATTTTTTGAATAAATATGCCGTTTCGCGGCTGGCTAAAGCGCTGAAGGCTGATCAAGTACTTTGATCCCATTTGCTGACCAGCATCGAATGCTTTAATTTATCCATAAAAGCATCGCGGTAAGCCCGGCCGATTGGAAGGGTTATACCGCCCTGCAGCACCACCTGGCCCGGTTCAACGGTTTGCAGGTAATGATGGTGGATAATATACGATTTATGAATCCTTGAAAAATCATCCGGGGACAATTTTTGAATAACCTCGGTGAGCGTGATATAGGTGATGACCTTTTCTTTTTGCAACTGGACCTCGATATAATGGTCGCATCCGGTGACATAAATGATATCTGCAATATTGATATTGACCAGCTTGCCCTTGATGCCGGTTTTAACAAAAAACCTGGATGGCTTTCCGGCTGGCTGGGAGGGAGGGAGTGGTGTCTTTCGAATTTTTTGGATGCAAGCCAGGAAGCGTTCATAGCTGATCGGCTTTAACAAATAGTCGGCTGCGGCTTTTTCAAAAGCATCCAGCGCATATTCGCGGAAGGCCGTTGTAAATACGATCGTTGTTTGTGCGGCGACCAGCCCGGCAAACTCAAGCCCGTTAAGTTGGGGCATGTCGATGTCGAGGAAGGTCAGGGCGGGATGGCCTGCGGTAATTTCTTCGAGGGCTTTTAAGGCATCGGTTGAAAAACCGGCCAGGGCCAGTCTAGGGGTTTTTTCGATAAATGCCTTTAATATATTGATCGAATGGGCTTCGTCGTCGACGATATAACAGGATATGATCATAAGTTTATAATTAAAAATGTTTGGTAAAAGTCGTCATCTTCTGAGATGAACAAGTTATAGTTTCCGGGGTAGGCAAAGTCAAGCCTGAGCCTCACGTTGCGGATGCCTACCTGCTGGCCGGGCAGGTGATCGCTCTTTGACTTTTTGAGGTTTTTGCAATGAAAAGCCAGTTTTCCATTGTTGTATACCGTTAAGTTTAACAGGGCCGGGTTTTTGGCGTCGAGCAGGTTGCCATGTTTAAACAAGTTTTCCGCCAAGGTAAATAAGATCAGTGGAATGATCCGGTAGTTTTCGGAGCAGCCGTTAAATTCAGTGTTGACCTGCAAAGGCTGATCAAACCTGAAGCGATTAATTTCGATCAGGCGTTTCAGCTGGTCGACTTCGCTGGAAAGTGCAACTTTGCCGTCGGTGCCGGATTCTTCCAGGCTGAAGCGCATGATATCGGACAATAAAATCACGCAATTGGCCGCATCGGGAGCGTTTTGGTAAACGCTGTTATAAATAAAATTTAAGGAATTAAACAAAAGGTGCGGGTTAAGCTGGTGCTTAAGGTAGGCATTGCGGGCTTCGGCCAGCCTGGATTCCAGTTCCGCTTTGTCCTTTAAGGCGATAAGTTCCTGTTTCTCGGCCTCGGCAGCTTGTTTTCGAAAATTCGAAATGTGCCCTGTCGCCCAATAAAAGATAGAAAGGACCGTAAAATAGGCAACGCGGAACAGGGAGGTGGATATGGCTTTTGCGGCTGATTGAAAGTAGGGTTTGACGGGTAGCTGTTGCAGTTGCAGAAAATACCCGATGACTAACTTTAGAAAGGAGTAGGCTAACAACAAACCAAGAAACAAAAAAATGCCTTTTAGATAATTAGTTTTTTTGTCATTAAAAACGCGATCCAACAATGCGGCATTGCAATAAAAAAATGAAATGTTCAGGCTGTAGTAACAGATATAAACCTGTGGTGATTCCAACTCTCCATAGGCATAATACAGGGATGCCAGCTCATAAAAAACAAAAATAATCCAGCAGATCAGATGGACTGCAATCACCTTAAAAGTAACCGTTTTGCTAAAAAACAGATCAAATTTCATACTTGTAACCTTTTGGCGTAAGGGGTTGGTCGATAACGTAAAAAACACGTTTGAAATTCAAACGGCAGCTTAATTTAATAAAAAAAATAAATATTATGACTAGTTTAAAACAACTCCCCCGGAAAAAAACAATTACACGGTACAATTACCAGGAAACACTCTCATTGTGCCTGGCGACTTCGGATCCCGACACGACCAGTCCGACTACGCTTAGCACTACGCATCTGTTGAAAAGATAGCAGAGGTACCTGGCAGCGAAGGATTAATGATCAATGCCAATGTTAAAAAACGAACTTTCAAGCATTAAAGGGCTTATCGACGATTTCGCATTGTCGGGGTTCGACGATGTGTCCGCCTGCGAATTGTCGCCGGCGGCGGTACAGAAAAAAATCGACGACACCTTTACAGGCGTACGCGATGCCTGGAGCGATGCGGCATTTTCGACTGCGGACGATCATTGTCTTAGGCGGTATTTTAGTTTTCATTTGGAGGGTATCCGGGAGAGCCTGGATACCCTCCATTGCTGCGATCCGCCCCATCCTTTTTCGACGCTTCTAAAAAGCGAACTCTTAGCGCTTATTCAATATCATGGTCGATACTTTGGCGATTATTTTAATTTTAACGCAGTTGCCCCTTTTGCATTTTGTACTGCAGTTTCCGAAGTAAGCGGGCCCGCATTAAAACATATTCAAACTAAACTGCAGGGCCCGGCAATCTGCCTGCCATTAAGGGAATGCCTGGAATCCTATTTTAAACAGATGAACCTGGCTGACGATAGCGTACAGCATACTTATAGTGCTGTACGCTATTTCGAAAGGATGGTTAAGGAACTACATAATGTGCTGACTAACGGCAGTGATGATAATTTGCATGAAGTTATCATCAGCAAACTTACCGATTTAAACTTTAACGCCTTAAGTTTCTTCAGCTTCAGACAGCGGTCGATCAGGACATTGTTGGATTCAGCGCCTTTGGAGCAGCAGTTAAAAATGCTGGGTGAGGAAATGAATGCCCTCACATTACTTCCCGAACCTGATATCGTTTATGACGCGCGCTGGCCTTCGTTACCAAAAATGCTCAAAGGGTGGGTTGGTGAAGAATTAGCTATGGTTAAAGAGATCATGTGCGTTTCGCAACACAGGTTAGGCGATTCGGCTGCTGAAAAACTTTCGCTAAACCTGTCGGTTGCGCAGCTGGCCTGCTTCACCAGGTTGTTTTTTGAAGAAAAAATATTTAATACTCTTGCACTCACATCCATTTTTAAGTACTTGGCAATGCACTGCCAAACCAAGCGCCAAAGCCGGATCTCCGCCGGCAGCCTCAGCAAAGAATACTACAGCATCAGCCAGGTTACAGCGGCAGTAGTGCGTGATAAGCTATTGAAAATGGTATCCCGCATCAACCATGATTACTTCCCGTTATTGGCTGTAGCAAGTGCAGCAGGCCTTCTTTGTTCAGCACTTCGCTGAGCTCGGCAAGCCAATGGTAATTGAACCCATCCATTTTTATTAAAACCTCAGGTGATGTCCTGGTGATTTCTCCTATTGTTTTAAAACCCATGCCGGTACACTGGTCACGGAACTGACCGCTTAGCCCGAGCGCGTTTACCGGCGAATTAAGAAAAATTTCTGCTTCCATGGATGATTGATTTTAAGTATAAATATACTCAAAATAGGTTAAAAAAACATCTTATAAGGTGGTTTTTATAAGTGGTAATATAAATCTTTCCTTTTGGTTTATTTTACGGCATGGCTGCGAAGAACAGTAACGAGGATACAGACCGTTTGAACAAAGAAATGATCGAGAAGCTCGCGGCCCGAATCAGGACCCTTCGTAAGGAAAAAGGCTTTGCCAACTATGAAAAGTTTGCAAACCAATTCAATCTATCCCGATCAGTGGTTGGCAGATTTGAAAAAGGCCAGAACATGACATTTACTTCGATCCTGTCAATTTTACGCGCATTAGAAGTGCCGCTCAGCGAGTTTTTCAGCGAAGGGTTTGATGAATGATGCCAGTCGAAATGGACCAGGGTTTCCGGATTGAAGATGAAATTAATGTGACGCTATTGTAAATAAAATTGAAGAAATCGCCCCGTTATTCCCCGGAGGGGTAAAATAACCCTTTTACTTTCGCCACCTAAAGCTAGCTTATCACGATGAAACACCGAATAATGAACCGGAAAGGGTTCAAGAGAAATATCTTTCGCTCAATTGAAGGCCTGCTGCCAGGATGCGCGAGGGCGGAAAAATGCGTGCCAGGGGCAGTGAGGCCTATGAACAGGTGCGCCGAAACAAGCTTGTGCGGGATGGATGGAGCTGGGGAGAAGCTTGACCGGTAATGGCGACACCAAAGAAACTAAATAAGATCAGGGACTATGACCGAACCCGGAAAAGACTGCTTGAAGTAGTGGGCGAGATACTTAAAGAAACCGGGTTTACGGGTTTAAAAACAAACAACGTCGCCAAGCGTCTTGGCAAAGACAAAAAGCTTATACGGTATTACTTTCAAAGCCTCTACAACCTTGAAAAAGAGTTTATCCTTGAAAAGGACCATTGGTTAGCCTTTTTTAAGCAAATGGAATTGCCTGCGGACGAGGACGGGGTAAAGGAATTATTTATCACACTCGTCAATGAGCATTTTAATTCTTTCATGCAAAGTACGGAAATGCAAAAGATCATGCTTTGGCAACTCACCGAAAATAATCCACTTATAAAAAGTATTGCTGACTACCGGGAAAAGGAAGCGGAACGCTTGCTGGCAGCTGCGGAGCAATTTATTGAGCCCGGAACAGCGTTCAGGGTGGTTTTGGCATTGGTCTTTGGCGGTCTTTATTTTCTTTCGCTGCAGGCCTCAGCCGGGAAGGCTACGATATGGGGGGTAGATATAAATTTAGAGAAGGACCGGGAAGAACTGATCAGGGCAGCGGAAAAGATCATCCGGCAGGCCTGGATAATTTCGGAAAGCCGCGACACACAAAAGAATGAGGGAAAATGAACGTTTTTGTATTGCAAAAGGAATATTTATAGGGCTTAGGCGAAATCAAATTGGTTTAATAAGCAATAAATTAAATAAAAATTAAATATCTTCCCTGTTATTCCCCGGCGCGTGTTTTTTCTAATTACTATTTTGGCGGCGAATAAATAAACCCCAAACGAATAATATGAAAACCGAATTCCCTGATGCCTTATTTAAAAAGTTAACAGCTGAACTGAAAATTTACAATGGGCAGGACAGTCCGCCGATTGCCAGAGCCGCGGGTGCACTGTCCAGCATCCGGCAGGCAATTGCCGGACTGCGGAACTACCTTGTGGAAAATCCTTTTAAGGATATTGAGGCCGAGATCCACTTCTTTAAATATGAAAAACCGAAGTTCCTGGCGGAGCAGATCTATGCAATGGAGATGACCTCAATAGCAATGGGCCGGCCGGCCTATGACGATGTTGCTGTGAAAACATTTTTGGCGGAAGAGCTCCGGTTGATCCGCCGTTTTTTTGAGAAGTACCGTTTTCTGTACGATTATTATATGTTAAACGCCTCTGACCTGGATCATTTACTATTTGTACGCGGCGCGGTGCTGACCGGTATTTTGCTGCCTGCGACTCCGGGCCCTGACCCGGTATTTTCGACCAACGGCGATTTTCCGTTTGCCAAGTTCAGGGCCTATGAGTTGTTGCAGGAGTACCTGATCGGGGAGATCAGGGACCTGGAAAAGCCGGCTTCTGAGGTTATTCAACAGCACCCGGCGGTGCAGGCCGGAATGCTGAAGTGGACAGGGGAGACCATTAACCTGGTGGAGCTGGCTTATGGTATCTGGCTGACCGGCCAGGTGAATAACGGGAACGTCTCGATCACCGAGATCATAGAATGGCTGGAGGCAAATCTCCGGGTGAAGATCGGGAAGGCGCACCGCAGATGGCAGTCGATTGCGCAAAGAAAAAGGGTGGCGTCATTTAAATATGTTGATGACCTGAAACAGGCCCTGGTTAAGCGGCTTGATGATGAGTGGAGTAGTTAAAGGAGCGACCATGAAAGCCGGATTTCCTTAGAAATAAGGTTCCGGCTTTCGGAGCAGGTCATGTTTACCCTTTCCGTAACCGCCGGCATTCGCCATCAGCATATCGTTAAGGCCAACAGTAGACCAGGTGAGCCCAACGTCGCACCGGGTTTCAGCTAAAAGTCATCTTGCCAGCCTGGGACGTTTCTTTTTAACAGGAGTGTTATTATTACCAGGGCGGAGAACAGGTTTTGGCTCGGGTTTGTCTCCGGCCAACCTGACTTCGAGCTTGCCTGCAGCGGCTTCGAAACCGTTAAGAGCTGCAATAGCTTGTTTTGCACCCTCTTCTGTTTTCATATGTACAAAACCAAAGCCTTTGCTTTCTCCGGAAAATTTGTCGCGTACAATCGTGAGCAACTCTATGTCTCCAAAGGGCCCGATCAGTTGGGCAAGCTGCATTTCATCCATTTTGGCGGGGAGGCCCCTGAGGAAGAGTTTGGTCATAGGTATTTTAATATCGACGTAAACATAGGGATTTGACCGAAAGATAGCAAAAGGAAGCCGCAGTCGGGTAACGCTATAGAAACAGGGAAATATTTGTCTGACCCCGGTTATAATCCTGGTCAACCCATGTAGCAGTGGTTTTTCCGTATTGCAATACGGGTTCATTCATCGTCATTGATTTACCCATTTGATCCAGGATATAAGACTGTTGTTTAGGCGAGGGCGTCCACGCCAGGGAAAAAATGTTCATGCCAGCCTCGGGGAAATGCTCAAGAATCGATTTTATGATAGCGCAAGCAGTTGCCCCAGTGGTAGTAACATCATCAATGATCAGGACCTTTCGGTGATTTAAGTCAAAAAGCTCCGGGTCTATCCGGTAAACATCCTTCAATGCCGCTTCCCTTTCCGGCAAGGTCAGGGATTTTATTGAAGGCGTAAGCTTTGTCTTATGGAGCATTGCGGGATAATAGGTGCAATCAAAAACGGTGGCCAGGCTATTTCCCAGGCGGTCCAGCGGCGTTAACGTACCTGTTACAAAGGTCTCGTGGCTATTCAGCGCGCGGAGGATCACGGTGTCGGCATCCATTTCCTCGTGTTGGAGGTACTGTAATGCCCGGATGATCAAATGCCTGAGAGCTGACTCTTTGCCTTTTTTGAAATCGAGGATGAGCTGTCGGTCGCCATCGTTTGCCGCAATCCTTGAAAAATAGTAACAGAGGTGGAATAATCTGAAATTTTTTCATGGTTATATCGAAGCTTCCTTTGCATTAGCATTTCCCGGATATTTTCAAGCTACACGTCACCATCTGCTGATGGAGAATCCCCGGACAAAGGGAATGAACTATTGAATTTCTTCATCAGAAAAGCCACTATGATAAAACTTAGCACCGGATCAAAGAATTCGACGATAGCAGCGGCTGAATCACTTGAATGGCTGAATATTTTAGTTAGCTGAAGTATGGTGATCGCATTTCCTGCAGTAGTCAATGGTACCAGGTTGATGATCAGTAACATCAAAATAAAAAAAAGGACCAAATAAGCGTTTTTACCCAGGTTGGAACTTTTAATGGCCCAGAAAAACAGGGGGTAGACAATTGCAGCAATTGGTATTTCAACGACATAAACCAAAATTATCATAAAGGAATCGCCGGGATATAGATCCGGAAATATCCAATTGACTATTATTAATAAGACAGCTTGTAAAGTAAAACAAATACTCCCAAACTTAGCCGCTGTTCCCATTACTGTAAAGCTACAAAAGTTCGCATTTCGCTTTTTGTTTTAACTAATTTACCGTTTGCATCGACATTATAAACGTCGACATGTGTGTAAACCGTTTTTGCGTGAACACTTCTGCCAAAATGGCCATTGCTTGCCTTAACATAAGCATTTATTGCGCCCACCTGGTTCCCTTCCACGCTGAACGACTTGGCGCCTTGCCGTATCCTAACTTCGGTTTCAAATATTGCTGAATTCTGATCTTTGTCACCTTTTGAGCCCGCAACGTAGTCAAAAGTAAACATGTCTATGGTGCCTTTATAGCTAAATCTTTCGGTTAACGCTTGTTCCAGCCTGGCGGTATACATACGGTAAAGCCAAGGCCTATTCTTAATGGCATCCGGATCCCCGTCCCCGGTGTGAAAGGCATGACCAAAAGACCAAAAATCGCCTCCATACATCCGTCCTTCATTTCCAAATATACTATGCGCATAGCTATCACCTAAGCGGTGTAATGCTATGCCCAACTCGTAGCTATCAGTTGCCGTTTCAATATCCCCATAAGAGCGGTTTCTTTCCATTGCGGAAAATCCGCCTGTAAGGGCATGGATCCTTTGCTGGCTCAGCGGTTGAATCCAGCTATTGTTGCCTCCGGCGGGGTCTCCACTGGGATACATCTGTAAATCCGGCCATTCAGTCCAGGATGCGATATTGAAGGCGTTTTTATTGCCCATCATTGTCAACATTAAATACACCGTCCAGAAATGTCCGTCCTCTTCATAAGCCCCATTGGGATCGATGACCCTGACCGGATTATTAAAAGCATATCTATATGGTGTAAGACCGGGAGATTTTTCTGCCATAGGGTCAATCATCGTCCAGCGGCCAATTACCGGGTCGTAGAACCTGGCGCCATAGTCGTAAAGCTGCAGGTTTTGCTGCATTTCTTTTTTGTTGAACAGGTAATTGTTCTGCGGGCTGCCGATCGATCCGACGGATATATCCATTCCAAACGGTAAATAATTGTCTTGCTGCTGCAGGCGCGCAGCACCAGTCGGCGAATCGAAGGAAAGCCTGGAATCACCTAAGTGATCTGTTAAATTGTATTCGTAGTTGTAGGCAGTTGTTCCGTTGGGCAGTGCCCTGCCTTCTTCGGTTTGTATGAAGGTGATGACGCCGCCGTCATATTGGATCCCATTAATATAGTCTGTGGTCGTTGCGCTGATCACCCGTCGCAGTTTTTGCCCGGTTGCATCATACGTATAGGTAGTACTTTTTGCGGCTATGCTTTGCGGCAGGTTAAGCAGGTTGTACACGATGCCGGTTGTTCCGGTAAATCCTTTGCTATTGTCGGTAATCATATTGCCGTTTCCGTCATAAGCGTAGGTCCAGTTTCCGGTCTTATAACCGTTGAGTCCGGCATTGGCAGATTTATCGTTCACACTTTGAAGGAGGTTGGTTGGATTACTTCCTGATAAGTAATTGTAGGATAGGCTATCGACCAGTACACTGTTATATACGCGTGACAAAGTGCCAATATTACCCGCCTGGTCATAAGTAATGCCCCGTTCTATATACTTATTGTCAGCAGATTTTCCGCTCGTTAAACGGTTCAGGCGGTCATAAGTATAGTTAAAACTACCGGCTGAAGCAGCCGAAGTCCATGACTGCATCATGATATTCCCGTTCCATGCCTTGGTTGTTCCGGTATTATATTGCAATTGCTCCGTAAAGAGGGGGGCAGTCGCCGAAAGCATCCATCCCCGTTCATTATAAACATAAGCTAGGTTCTGCAAAAAGTTTAAGCTGTCTTTACTGCCCAGGCGTTTTAGAGATACCTGCCCCAATTCGTTGTACGTGAGCTGGGATATCAGTCGCATAGTATCCGGAGCGCTGTTGTTATTAGTCAGCTGCTGCCATGTCTTCAACGTGCGGCCCATATGATCGTAGCCATATTTTTTTAATATCGTCAATCTTGGGTAAGTTGTACTGACAGTATTCCAGTGCTGACGTGTTATCGTCGTCGGCTGGTTAATAAAATCGTAAGTCGTTGTTACGGCATCATAATTACCTGTGTTTAATATACCACCCAGGTAATGCTGCTTATATGTCTTTATGTTTCTGCCTAAATCGTCGTAATAATGGACTGTCCAGAGCATGTTAGCCGGCGTATTCAGGACTGCAATTTTGGTTGCCGTCATCAAGCCCCGGGTTTGTGTTGCCGCGCCTGACGGCGCAGTAAAATTGGACGGCAGCCCCGGTATGCCGGTATACCTGTCGAAATAACTCAGGGCGAGCGTGACCGTTACGTTATTTGTGGGCCAGGCCACATTGGAGTATCCATTACCTGTAGCAACGGGGCTCTCCCAATAGTTTGCGGTTATTTTGGTCAATGTATCCTGCAAGGCAGCCCTGGTAATATTGACTGTGCCGCTATTCCTGACACCTGTCATGATCACCCTGGCCTGCCCGTCATATTTGGTAAAAATCCAATTATGCTGTGCGCGCTGCGAACTGTCTTGTGTTGCGACGGGCTGGTCAATGAAATTGTACACGGTATATTCCCAGCCTTTTCCGGGGATCTTTTTTTGCGTCAGGCGATTTCTTTCATCATACCTGTATTGATAACAAAGATTGTCTAATATGGCCTGGCTTATAGCAGTATTAGCGTCAGGGCTTATGGCCGGGGGTAGAACAAAAGACAGGTTTCCCCGATCATCATAGACATAATAAGTGGATAGCATCTCCAGCGCACTGCCTTTTTGGTTGTAGGTGCGTTTTAAAACGACATGACCTTCCTTATCCTTATATTGCTCGGTTGTGCTAAGGCAGCCGTCAGTGGCGCTGTTCCAATTCTCATCTTTGCTTATGGTTAAGCTGAGTTGCTGGGGGCCATAAGTAGTGTTGTTATTGACCCGAGCCAGTGTACGGCTTTGATCACTATTTATCGACGCGGTATACCAGGCTACTATACGGCATCCCGGGTTATTGGTCAGGGTTGCCGGCACAAATGCCGTAGTTTGGTCGTTGCTGGCATATACCATTTTTATGGTATGGCCTGCGGTGCTCACGCCGCTCGTACTGAGCTGCCAGTCGGCACCGGGGGCTCCCTGCTCGATTGGCCGGTTCATTGGCGAAGGTTCAAAATTAGTGCCTGTCAACGGATACGGCGTGTTCATATACCCCAGGCCACTTTGCTGATAGAAGGTGAACTGCCCGCTAGCGGCATAAGTGCCATTGGTGCCAATAATAGCATATGGTTGGTAAGCCCCGGGAGTGGATTGTGTAATTGTATATGGCAGATATTTTACCGAATCACGACTAAAACGGTCATAGCCAAAAGACTGAATGATATCTTTACCGGTGGGTGAGGCCAGCATTTGTATAGTTTGCATGGGCCGGCCCAGGCCGTCAACATACTGTATTATCGTTTCTACGGAATCTTTGACCGGCATCAGCTGGTCCAGCCTGGAAACGGATGTTACTTTTGTTCGCGGCGTACGAATCCTTATATAATTATAACTTGCGGTTTGTGCGCGGCCCTGGGTTACAAAAAACAGCCCTGCCATGAATGTCAGGACTATTATTAAATATTTTCTTTCCATTGCGTGAGAGTTGGCTTAAAGTGGATCCTGTTTACTCATTATTTAGCTGTATAACCTGAGCCAGTGGTCAGCGTTACCGTTGACGAGCAAGTCGAGCCGCCGGTGCCCACTTGTGTCACCGATGCTTTTTTTACAACTGGTATATTTGAAGAACCGCCCGCACCGCCGCAGGTGATGCATCCAGTCACGTCTATCGAGCCGGTCAGCACGTGATTTGTTCCTGCCGTGATCACGACGCTTTGCGGGCATGTAGTCACGACGCCGGTGCTGTGATTGGTAATCGTTACGATGAAGTTTACTGTAAGCGCGGATGTTACGGTGTATGGCTGCGTGCAGGCAGCGTCCGAGTAAGCATCCATTTCGTACGTGTTAAATGTGTCTACCGAGATGTAGGAGCTTGACAGCTTCATTTTTACATATATGGGCGGCGGCGGCAGCGGGCAGGCCGTTAAATTCTGGCCGGCAACTACCCAGCGGGTTAGCCCGTAAGTTGGACTATAAGGGTTAACGTCTTTTTGCTGTTTATCCTGAATCCCGGTATTTCCGTATATGTTTGTTTCGCACTGTGTGGTGCCGTTATCCTGCCAGGTCGGGCCCTGGGAAGCATAATTATACTGGTAGTCCTTGATGATGTTTTTATTGGGATCAAGCACCTGGTTCAACCGGCCGACATTGTCATAGGTATAATAGGTGATATAGCTTTTGTTATCGCATTTACTGGATATTCCTACCAAGGTGGTATACGCGAAAGAATTCATCTGCGCATTGACCGGGTATAACCTTACCTCGTCGACCAGCCCGGTTCCAGCCAGTGTTACAGTCGCCGTCCCGGTGACCTGGTATTCATGATAGTACCAACCTGATTTGGCATTTCCCGTTGCTACATTGGTTACTGTTCCGCCGGTTACCGTGATTGCTGCGCCTGACTTTGACCAGAAAGAAACTACATAAGTTGTGGCTGCGCTGAGGCCGGTTTTTGTTAAAGTATTTGTACTGGTAACCGAATAACACGAGGGTCCCATAGGAGCCGTTGCATCTGAAGTGATCCCGGCAAAAGGAAACGCCCAGTTACCCCAGGTCGAACCAGAATTTCTTAATTGCTCGAAATTTGTGTAGGCGACATTCGCGGAGTCCGCGTTTACGACCTCAGCGACAGGGTAAGTATAGTTGTAAGGGTAGGTGGTACTGTTATAGCCCCAGATATAGGTATGCGTCGCATCGCCGGAATTGCTTTCCTGTAAAATATTTCCGTAAGTATCGTATTTATTAAAAACAACGACCGGCTGATAGTGGCTGTCCCTGGCGATGTTGTTCGTTCCGGGTGAACTATTGACAAACCCGGTGACATCGGTCACCGAACGCATTTCGAAAATAGAATCCCGGTAGGCACGATTCGGTTTATAGGTAGTAAGAACAGCTTTTATCGTACGGGAATTGCTGCCGTCCAGGTTTGATTTTTGAGTGACTTCCTCGATAGGGAAGGTGGTGATTCCCATGTTGTATAGATTTTGCACACCGACCAGGGAACCATTCGACGGGTTAGCGAAGGTCTGGTAATCGCCCGGATAGGTAACTGTTTTTGTTATCAACTCATTGTTGCTATTGGTCGATTGTACCTGCTTTATCTGATAAGTAGTAGGATCGATCTGGTAGGTGCTAACCGTTTGCAAGAATTTGGTTGGATCATTTTGATCATATGTTCTTGACGTATCGGAAGACCGGTAAGTATAATCGGAGCCGATCAGGTAGGTAGATTCTACGATCCTGCCTAGTTCTGATATCAGCGGGTTGCTGTAGTAAGAGGTATATTGGCTGTAGCCGTAGGGTTTGGGATTAAAACCAGCCTTAATACCATAGTTATTGAAATTGTTTTTAACAGTGGAATAAGCGCTTGCTTGTTCGCTCAGTTTTGCAAAAGTGCCGTTGCCGGTATTTTTCCAAGTGGTTTGTTTCAACATCAGACCGCGATGCCAATCCTGGTTAGCAGAGGGGGCAAATGGGAAATTGATGCCCGTACCTTGTAATAAATCCGGGTTGGTTTGTGCGTTGGTAAAGAAATATTCGTTTTTGCCATTTTCGCCATTCGCGCCAAATAACTCTTCGACATGGGAGTATCCAACTACTGCACCCTGCGTGCTGCCGAGCGGATAATTGGAAACGCTGCTGCGTGTCAGGTACTCGTCTACCCAGCTAGCCACAGGCGAATTCATGTTAAACGCGGTGGTTTCAATATTTAGCTGGAAGGTGTAAACCGGCTGAAAATCCAACCAGCCGCTGGAAGAAGTAGAGCCCGGCAAAAGGTATTTATAGGTTCTCAGATTAATGGGTTTGGTGCTCAGGCCATCATAGTCCGCGATTTGCTGGATACGCAGGCCGCCCGCCGGGTAGTTGTTCGTCTCGGCCTGTATTTGTGCGGGCGAAAGGCTGCACCATCGGGCAACCAACGCAATTTTATAGCCATTTGGATTTGAGGGGGTATAGTGTTGGTTTTTGTTGTCGGCATACGAAAGCTTGTACGTTCCGGGCGGTAAATATATCGTTGAGTCCCTGGCTGTTCCGCAATTTGTGCCGGTATTATTTATGACGGCATAAAGCGTGGAGTCACCGGTTGATGCGTTGTATGAATAAACTGCCGCCCTGATATTATCGAACTGTGAAGGCGCATTCGGACCGCTAAATCCATATGCCGAAACGGTTATGGGCAAGGGCGTTTGCCCGATGCCATACACAGTCATAATGTTGTGGAGGTTGTTGTTCCGGGCATCGTAGTTAAAATAGACACATGCAGAGTCATTGGAAAATGCAACCTGGTTCGAAATGCCGCAGCTTGCCCCTGCATCGCCTACATAAGTGTTACTTTCCGTATTGGCTTCGTAGGTGAACCTGGTGTAGCCGCTGGTGGGGTACGTGATCTGCGTCAACATCCCGGCCAGCATTGCACCACCGTTAGGCGCCCGGTTTGCGCCCGGTAAGGCTGTTGGAACACCACCAAGGTTAACGGTCAAGTTAGGCACCAATATACCCTCGCCGGCATATTGGTTGCCCTGTGCATTATAATAACCCCAATAATCCTGGGAAAATAAGAACATGTAATTTCCGTTCCAGGCATCCGGATTATAGGTAAAGCTATATTTCTCTTTTTTGAAATTGCCGGTGCCGGCAATTGGCTCCAACTGGCCTATGAGCGAATCAAGCCGCAGCCTGCTTGTTGTGGTATTCAGGTAATAGAATTTGTACAGTTTAGAAAATCCCGGTGAGGTTATGGCAATCGTGTCAATACACTTGGCGCCAATTGCTTTATTGGCGCTATTAATATCGTTCCGCGAATTTGCTGCATAGATTTGTATTCTTCCGTTCTCAAAGGTTATAGAGCTCAGTTTAACATTGTTGAAATTATTGGAGACGGTCTGATTTTGGACGTTTTGCGGGGCATTTTTTATTCCGCCGCTGCAATTTGCCCCCCAGCACCCGGTGGAACCGATCCATTGGTAAAACGTTTGCTGTGCGCTGGTTACAAACCCGTACGACTCGGGGGTGTAAGTAAAATCTATTTCGTGAAACGAAGGACTGGTGATCTTGTACAAATACCATGAAATAGCATGCTGGACATTGCTCCCGGCTGCGTTGGTAAATTCTATAGGTCCGGTTGCCCCGGTAGCGCCAAAATAATAAGTCGCGCCGTCGGGAGTTTTGGCGGTGAAAGAGTTTATATAAGTTGTTTGCCCGGAATAAATATTAAAAGTAAAAATAATATTCTGCAGGGGCATCACCGAAATATGGCCCTGGCCGTCCATCATAAACTGACCTGAATAACCCCCAAAGTTGTAATTGTAGATATCCGGTTCGGAGTCCAGCGTGCCATCGGCTGTTGCGTTCAGGTAATAATCCAGCTGGCTTTGTTGTGTGGCTGTAAGGTTAGGTGTGGAGAGCAGGGTTTTAATTTGTGCAGCACTTACCTGTGTCAGGAACCCGTTATATTCTTCATCCGGTTTGCCCCGAATGGTCCTCGTAATCACGCCGCCGGCATTCAGCACCCAACCGAGTCCCACAGAGGAGGCCATTTCTTCGACCCTGTTGCCACTTGAATGATAGCTTAAAGAAATGGGCAAGCTCAGGTCGCCGCTCTTGACAGTATACAGCGGGATCGTAATATTGGGTGTGCCGGTATACGGACTTACCGGAATGCTGCCATATTTTCCTAAAGCCGCGGCGTCAGGCGATGCAGGTATAGGATTTGAGAGCGACACGCCGGCATCAGGAATATCTGAACCGGAGGTTGTTGTTGTTTGAGCAACTGCCATCCTGGTGGTTGTTGCAGTTTGAGCGTAAACGCTTGTTATTGCAAATATTGCAACAAGCAAAACATGAATTTTTTTCATGAAGGGCTTAGTAAATTGTATTAGCGATTATGGTTTTGTTTTGAATTGGATGTTGACTGCGTATTTTTTTGCAGCATCGATTGGTATTGCATTGGCATTAAGGTTAAGTTTCATTTCAGTAATCAGGCCGGTAATTATAAATATTTTTTTTAAAAATATCAATATCGTTTTTTTTGGCTGCAGTTATTTTAATATCGCCGAAAGGCTGCACCGGGTTACCCGTTGTCAAAAGATGCCACTTAAACTCCGTCTTTAAATGTTTTTGATCAACGCACGGATCAGGAGGGCGCAACGGGATGAGATTGGCGACGGCCAGGAAATCGTCCGGCAAATTTATTTTCCGCGGAAAATTCGGGACGGCGAAAGTAAGTTTTAAGATAATCATAAAGTACCCAAGGCAAAATCCTGCTTTTTTTTAAATACCTGCAACTCAACCAGGTGGCCTGTTCTTATAGCTATAAATGAGAACTCAGGCAGTTTTTTTAAGCTTGATCGCGATACCGGCGGCGCTGGTTTTGAGAATGGTGGGTGTTTTGTTTATTACCAATTAAATTATATTCTCGCTTGTTACATTGGTATTAAGTATTTAGATTAGTTCGATTATTTAAAGATGAAACTCAACCCGACCTTATTTAAGAGACGATTACGGGCCTACACGCTGACAGAAATTCTTGTGGTGCTGGTGATTATTGGTATCCTGGTTTTGTTAGCGCTGCCAAACCTGCTGCCGTTGATTACCCGTGCAAAAAGCCTGGAGGCCAAGACCCAGCTGGCACACGTGCAGACGCTGGAACAGAATTATTTTTACGAACATTCGAAATATTCCAAGGACCTGGGGGAACTTGGCTTTTTGCAGGACAAACTGGTGACGGACGGGAACGACGGCCGCGCTAATTACCGGATTGAGATTGTGAGTGCAACCAACACGACATTCAGTGCCCGGGCTACGGCGGTTGTTGATTTCAACGGTAACGGGGTTTTTAACGTCTGGGAGATATCCCAGGATGGCATTCCGAAAGAAGTAACGCCAGATTAAGTGGGATTGACGGAGGGCGGAATGGTTGTTATACTTGGCGTGATCTTTGTCCAGGACACGCGGAGCAGGTCCGTTCATTGGCTTTTGTTTCCGGCGCTTGCGGTATTGTTCGTTGCGGCCGGCCTGCTGCAGCACCATTCCTTTTTACAGTTGTTGCAAACTGCTCTGATCAATATTTTATTCCTGGTTGTACAGTTCCTGCTGGTATCGGTATATTTTTTTTCAAAACAAAAGCGATGGGTAAATATTACAGCCGAGCTGATCGGCTGGGGGGATATCTTGCTGCTGCTGTGCGTTTGTTTTTACCTGCCGGTGCTCAATTATTTATTTTTTTACATTGCCAGTTTAATCATGGTTCTGGTTGTTTGGATAGCGTTGCAAGCTGTCTCCCGCCAAAGGAATGAACATATCCCGCTTGCCGGGCTGCAGGCTTTGTTTTTGCTGCTATTTTTAATTGTTAACCGTTTTTGGCTGCATTATCATCTGACGGATGATGCATGGCTGTCAAATCTTATACAGAGATGAGTGTAACGAACGAGATGATTTTATTAACGGAGAATATCCATTGGCTTACCAAGGACCAGGCCTGGCATTACCGTGTGTTGCCTGAAAGCCGGGCAGAAAGTCATTATTCCCTCTTTTGCGAAGATAGTGCCGATCAGGCACTACTATCGTCTGAACTGGAAATACTTTTGGGGCAGCCTGTCAAATTGAACCCTATACCCGTTACGCAGGTTGCGCGGCTGCTTTCAAAATACTATATAAAGGACAATGCGGCGCCGGGTTCTGTGCAGCTGCAGATCAACCATCACGAAGATGACTTCCTGGTCAGCCTGATCGGGGAAGCCAAGAATTTAAAAAGCAGTGATATCCATATAGAGAGCTACGAAAACAAGTGCCGAGTAAGGATCCGCATTGATGGCAGGATGGTAGAAAGGTATTTATTAAAACGGGAGGAGTATCCGGCGCTCATCAATAAGGTGAAGATTCTTTCCAACCTCGATATAGCCGAGAAGCGCCTGCCGCAGGACGGCCGTATTAATTTTAAACATGGTGACCAGCAGTTTGATATCCGGGTGTCGGTGCTTCCGACGCTCCATGGCGAAAAAGTCGTGCTTCGGTTACTCAACAATGATGCGACGGAGATAGACCTGAACACTTTGGGCTTTTCACCTTTTGACCTTGATAATTATTTGCAGGGCGCCAAACGGCCGAATGGTATCCTGCTGATCAGCGGACCAACGGGATCAGGTAAGACGACAACTTTATACGCGACGTTAAAACTATTAAACAAAGAGACGAGAAATATTCTGACGATCGAAGATCCGGTGGAATATACGCTCGAGGGCATTAACCAGGTGCAGCTTAAGGAGTCGATCGGGCTGACGTTTGGTGCGGCGCTACGAACCTTTTTGCGCCAGGACCCGGATGTGATCATGGTAGGGGAGATCAGGGATACCGAAACGGCGAATATGGCTATCCGCGCGGCGCTGACGGGCCACCTGGTACTATCTACGATCCATACAAATTCGGCATGGGGGACGGTTTCCAGGCTGATCGACATGGGTATACCTCCCTTCCTGGTGGCCAGCACGCTCAATACGACAGCGGCGCAGCGGCTGGTGCGTCTTTTGTGCCCGCATTGTAAAGAGGAGAGATCATTTGACGAAGCCTTGTACCCAAAACAATTTAAACCCTATGCGAAGGTTAACAGCCACTTCGCGGCCCGGGGCTGTGAGCAGTGTTATTACACCGGTTACAGGGGCCGGAAGGCAGTTTATGAAGTGATACCAATAGACCAGGAACTTGCCTTTGAAATAAAAAACGGAAACATGTATATTCAAAGCCTTTTAAATGACCGGGGAATACATACATTAGCGGAAAATGCCTTCAACTTATTTAATGATGGAAAAACTACGATAGAAGAGATATATCCTCTTTTATTCAATTATTAAACCTTATGATCAAAAAGTTTACGACGATCGTTTTTCTGTTCACGCTGACCATCTGCCCCCGGCTATTGTTAGCTCAGCAAAGCAGGCTGCAGGTATTGCAGGGCAAGCTTGATAGTCTTTCAGCTACGGCGCCCGGCCTGAAGCAAAATGTACAGTTGCAGGTGAATGGCTCGATCCAGCAGTACCTGGCCGGAATAGCGACCATCAATAATCTGAATATCAGCGTTGACCCTAAACTGAGTTTTGCGGTAAATGATAACATGACTGGTGTATCGGCTGCTAATATTTTAATTTTCCTGGCCAAAAAATATAATCTCGACATTAGCGTGACCGGTTCAATTATTTACGTTAGCAGTTACGAAGAGCCGGTGAAGATAGTGAGGCCGCCTGTGAAAGAGATCAACGCGAAATACAATGCTGCGACCAATTCACTTTCGCTGTCGCTGGACAACGATACGCTGACGGCAGTTGCGAGAAAGGTATCACAAATCTCGGGTAAGAACGTTATTGTTCCTACGGTTTTAAATGGCAGGCTCGTCAGTGGATTTATCGCGGCGGCGCCCTTTGAGACCGCTTTGGACAAGCTGGCGTTCACCAATAACATTAAAATGGTAAAGACGAATGATGACTTTTACCTTTTTCAGCCTTTGGATGATAATGAAGAACTATATGTAAACGGCGATAAGGGTACCGGTGTCAGGCGGTCGTTCAAACCGGTCAGTCAACCGGGAAGCCCTGTCCAGTCGGGGGTCTACAGTAAGACGCTTAACGGGCAGAAGGTGGTTACTGCGGACGCGGTGAACGCGCCGATTTTGGGCCTGGTTAAGCAGGCCTCGCAAGAATGTGGTAAAAACTACAGCCTGTATTCAGATATAAAAGGTACGATCGACATTCACGTTACGGACGTGCCTTATGAGACTTTTCTGGATATCCTGTTCAAAGGCACGACCTATACTTTCCAGAGCGAAGGCGGGGTTTACCTTATCGGGGACAGCAAGTTAAGCGGTTTGAAGGATTTCAGAGCTATTCACCTGCAAAACCGTTCGATCGACACGGTGGTGGCAATGATCCCGGCTGAGTTTAAGAAAAACATAGAGATCAAGGAATTTAAAGAGCAGAATACGATTTTGCTGTCCGGCTCAGCTGCGGATACCAGGGATGTCGCCAACATCATTACCCAATTGGACGAACTGGTGCCGGTGGTACTGATCGAGGTGACGATGATCGATTTTCATAAGACCAATACGATCGCAACCGGGATCACCGCTGGCGTGTCCGACAGCGTAAAGACGGGTGGCACTGTGTTGCCGGGTATCAATTTCACGGTGAGCGCGAGCGGGGTTAATAGTTTTTTGAATAGTATCAGCAAGCTGACGTCGATCAATCTTGGACACGTTGTCCCTAATTTTTATGCGACCATACAGGCGATGGAATCAAATAATAATGCCGAAGTGCGTGCGGTTCCTAAACTTACTGCGCTGAACGGCCATTCGGCAAAGCTGAGCATCGGTAATAAGTTATATTATAAAAATACGACGCAAAACCTTTACCCGAGCGCAACCACTGCGGCGTCGGTATTTACTGCGGTATATACGCCGGTAGAAGCGGACCTCTCCGTTGAGATGAAACCGGTTGTGTCCGGCAATGACCAGGTAACGCTGGGTATCAATGTGACCATCTCGGATTTTACTTCGATACCCACCGACGGCTCGCCGCCGCCACAGTCGATCAGCCAGTTTACGAGCAGCCTGCGCGTACATAGTGATGATACGATCCTGCTTGGCGGAATAGAACGGACCGAAAATGACCTGACCAGTTCGGGCATCCCGATCTTATCGAAGATTCCCATTTTGAAATGGATATTTTCCAGCAGGACAAAAACCAATTCAAAGGTGATCACCGTATTGTTTATTAAACCGACGATCTTGCGCTGATTTAGGATATGTCTATGCTGGAAAAATATTACAGGATCAACGAAGCTGCGGGCATCAGCATCCATATTGATGCTGACGGTGTTTATTCGATCAGCGCCTGTAGCGTGGCATTGGAAGGCAACCGGCTAGAGATCAGTAAAAAAATTCCTGAAGCGCCAGAATTAGAACGATTGAAAACTGTCCTGGCGGCGAGAATACCTGTTGCCGTTAACTTGTCCGGAAAAGGCATATTGACCAGGAAGATTGACAAAACCAATGAAATCGACGCAAGCAATTTCAATTTGATTCTGCCTAACGCCAAGCCTGACGACTTTTATATTCAGAACTTTATCAGTGGTGACAGCTCCTTTGTTTCGGTGATCCGAAAGGCTGATGCTGACAGATGGATTGACGCCCTCAATACGTTCGGTTTTGTTCCTTTAATGCTTAGCCTGGGGCCATTTCCTGTTCAAAATATCGTGTCACAGCTGAATGTTTACGGTACTGATGTCGTTTTCAATGGCCATATTATTTTACGGGATGAGAACGGCAACTGGACCAATTACCGGTATGATGCTGCCGCTAAAAGCCCTTTTGCATTAAAGGTGGACATTGAAGGCATCAATGAGCAACTGGTGATTCCATACGCAGCGGCGTTTCAGCTTGTTTTAGCCTCAAAGCTGGATGTGATCAGGGCGGACGTGCCGGGACTTCAGGCCGTTTTGATCCAAAAAATAACTGACGGCAAACTAAAGGCTCGAGGTTTCCTTGTGCTGACAGTCCTTTTCTTACTACTGCTGATCAATTTTGTGATTTTTTCATGGTTAGGTTCATCGAATACGGCATTGGCAAGGCAGGCCGGCATGACCGCTCAAAGCACTACTGACATCGCGGCACTGTCCAAACAGATCAAACAAAAAGACAGCCTTGTCAGGGTGCTGGGCTGGGAGGGAGGCATCCACCAAAGCGCGCTTGTCGACCAGGTTGCTTCGTTGCTTCCCCCGGAACTGACCTGGAGGGAAGTCAGTATAAATGCGGTCGATCTGGCTACAACCCGCATTCAAAAATCCCTGGTTTTTTTTAGCAGGCAGATACGGATCACCGGTAACTCCGAAAAGATCATCCCGGTAAATGAATGGATAGCACGGCTGAAAACCAGGGCGTGGGTAAAAAATATCCAGTTGGACAGCTATTCTTATAACAGCGAGTTAAATACGGGGCAGTTCACCATAACCATCAGTTACTGACATGTTCAAGCAATTGCCGTTCAAAAAGGAATACTTGCTGGTTGCCGGATCGGTTATCCTGGTGGTGATCAGTTACCAACTCGCATTTAAACGGACAATTGAGGCCTGGCAACTGCATGGCCGGTTAAAAAAGGAATTGGAACTGGCGGCGGGAGTTGTAAACCAACCGGCCTACCTGGAACGCAAAAATTACAATCTCGGCCAGATCATCAACTTATATAAGACAGACACTACCACCTTCCGCAGTAACACGATCAGCGCGATAGCATCCATTGCCGAGAAGGAAAATGTAAAGCTGAGCGAAGTGCCGACCCAGGACCCCATTTATCATAGTGATTCATTTTTGGTGGAGAAGCTTGATTTTGAGGGGGATTTTTTCGCATTGTGCAAAGTATTTGACCGATTGGAGTCGGAAAAAAACATAGGTGTTCCGCGATCGGCATTGTTTAAGGTGGTCAGGTTCAAGCCCGGCGAAGAGAGCAGTAGAAAACTGGTGATGGAAATTTATTTTGAAGCAGCAAAATAATATTCTTTTTTGGAATATTCGAAAAAACTATATTGCTTTATTCAAAATAAATATTTATAATTGTTCTACCTATGCGTTCTTGCACGAAATTTATTGTAAACCTGTCATTGATGAACTGAAAACAACTTGCCAGCAAAATTTGACGTAACTAGCCCATTCGTCGATCCGGCATTTTTATTCTTCCTGTTCCGAATTTAACCCGGTAATCCGTTTTACCGGGATCATCTTAACATGTATTCAATACGTGTCAGGCATATTATTATCCGAATATTTCTATATAAAATATCAACTACTAAATCAGTAATTAACCGGACGATCATGAAAAAAATCCTTCTTTCTCTTATCATCGCTTTTGCAGCTTATTCCCAATCATTTGCACAATGGACAACTGGCAGCGGGAATATTTATTATCCAACCGGAAATGTGGGTATAGATAACCCGACCCCCACAGCGTTTCTTGATGTTCTTGGTACAACAGAGCAATTGCGGCTCGGCTATGATGCTACGGATTATGCGAGGTTTACCGTCTCTTCAACTGGCGCTTTGACCATTACGCCCACAGGGTCGTCAATAGCGACTACGATAACCGGCGGATTGGTCGTGGGTAGTTCCGGCGCAAACTTATTTTTGGGCTCAACGGGCGGAGCGGCCAACACAACAGCAACGGGTTACCAGTTCGCCGGATCGACAAACACCTATTTCCGGGCCGGAATCGGAGGCACCAGCACTACTACGCTGACCACTGCACGAAATTACAGCAACCTTAATGTATCGGCAACGCCTTTTACACTTGGTACTTCAATAAATATTCCTTTTGCCGCAAGTGCGGTGATTAATCCCATAGGCGCTATCACAATCGGGTCGGGGTCTTCTGTTACCAATACTGCGACCTTATATATAGATGGTACAAACACCCAGGGCGCCACGAACTATGCTTTATACTCTACCTCAGGGTTAAATTACTTTGGCGGCACCGTTGGAATAAATACCAGCTATGTGCCCAGCAATTTTTTGTTTGCCATTAACGGCAATATGATCGCCACCGGAGTAACCGTGCAGACAAAAGCTACATGGCCGGATTATGTTTTTAAAAGGAACTACCGGTTACCATCTTTGAGCGCACTGAAAACATATATCAGCAACAACAAACATCTGCCGGGCCTGCCTTCGGCTGCGGACGTTAAAGCAAACGGAATTGACCTTGGCCAGGTAAACACCATGCTCACCAAAAAAGTGGAAGAGCTCACGCTCTATATGATCGACAAGGACTCACAGATCAAAACCGATGAGTCGCGGATAAAGTCCGATGAAGATAAATTGAAAGCCCAGGAGGAGCGGATCAGTAAACTGGAAAGTGAAGTTCAGGCTTTGCTGAAAAAAGGGAATTGATTTGTCTAAACGTTAATATGGGTATTTAATCAGCTTATTTTCAACCTTATGCTATCGCAAAAATCAAACTATATTAAATCGCGTTATCTTTTATTTTTGATAATCGCGATCGGTGGTACGCAGCGTCTGTTGGCGCAAGGTGTGCAGCCGCCGCTTACGCAGGTAATACCACCTTCGCCAAACATGCAGGCTATGCAGAAATATGGCGATATCCCGATCAGCGCTTATACAGGTATTCCGAATATATCCATTCCACTGTACACGATCAAATACCATGATGTTACGGTCCCTATCTCACTGAGCTATCACGCTTCGGGTATAAAAGTTTCCGAAGAGGCCAGTAATGTAGGTTTGGGCTGGGTTTTAAACGCGGGCGGAAGTGTTTCCAGGAATATTATCGGGAATGACGACTTTCTGAATGTAGCTTATCCTTATGCTACTTATTTTGGGACTACCTTTCAAAACGGCCTGGATTTTGCCGACGGACTTTACCCATACCAGGGGAACACGTATTTAAATGGGACAGTTAGTTTCATTAATTCGGCGACTACTGCAGTTACGCCCTACGATATATCACAAAACCTGGCCGGCGCCGGTTCCAGCGGGCCTGCAATCGAGTTTCAACCCGACCAGTTTTATTATAACTTGCAGGGCCAGAGTGGTAAATTTCTTTTGAGACGGAACGGCCAGGCCATTTTACAAACGCCATCCAATATCAAGATTCAAAATAGCAGTAATGGTACGGTGTGGGATATTACCACTCCTGATGGTTTTATCTATCATTTTGACCAGAAAGAAACATCAAGGAGCACCAATGAGCCCCTATCGAGCCAACATGTTTCAGCTGTTTATTTAACCAAAATAACCTCGCCCGAAGGCAATGTTGTTACTTTTTCATATAATGTGGACCTTGCCAATTATATACAATCGATAGGCTCATGGACTCAATCCCAGAATGACATTTCATACTTCGCCAATAATCCTCCCCCGGGTATTTGGCCAGCGAGCGTTCCGTCCACCGCATCAGGGGGTAGCGGCGGGCAAATATATACGTCGGTCTGCCTTTCCTACATCGATTATCCAACCGGACGTGTTCTGTTTAACTTCTCAAACGATCGGACAGACACGCAGAGCGATAAAAAACTGAATTCGGTTACCGTTTATACCAAAGATTCCCAGGGGAATTTGAGTACTCAACCCTTAAAAACGATCAACTTAAGTTATAGCTATTTTTCCGGTATGGATTATTCCAATCCCGGGGCGGCCTACGCCAATTCAGTTTTTGCCCAGCAGCGTTTGCGCCTTGATTCTGTTACCGTTTTCGGCCTTAACAACCAGCAAATTCACTATGAAAAGCCTTATCGCTTTTCCTATTATTCGCCCAATGAAGGCCCGAACAAAACATCACTAAGCAAGGATAGCTGGGGTTATTTTAACGGCAGCGGCAAAAATACATTGCTGCCGACATTTATTCATACCAGCAGCTCAGACTATGTGGGATACCCGGATGCTACGCGTTACCCCAATGCGACCTTTATGACGGATTTTACGCTATCGGATATTCAATATCCTACCGGTGGCACTACGCATTTTGACTACGAGGCGAATGATTGCGACGAGCAAAAATCCGAAACGCATGACAATGCGGGTTATTTAAATAAATACAGCGTTATACCAAGCCCCAACAGCCCTTACACGGATACCTGGTATTACGGGCAAACTACCAATATGCATGATGCAGATCTGACCGACTTGTATTCAGCCTTCTCCAGCCTAAATACTGCTACAGCCACTTTTATATTTAATACTGATCCAGGAACAATATACACGAATAAGCTTTATATTTCACTCTTAGACCGGAACAATAATCAAATAGCGACTTTCGATGCCGGATATATCAGCGCCACCAAAACGGTTCAGCAAAGTGTAACGATCATTTCACTCACTCAGCCTTTGCCGGGCCCGGGAATTTATCACATGGTGACCCATTGCGACCCGTCTTTTGCGGGCAATTTCCAGCATGTTTCCTTCACTGGCAGCTGGTATACGCAAGTCAATTCAAATGCCGACAGTACGGTAACGCATCCCACTATGTACTCCATGGCCGGTGGCCTGCGCATAAAAAGGATTACCGATCAGGATGGCATCAACCCGCCGGTGGTAAAAAGGTATATTTATCACGGTAATGTTGGCCAGAGAACAGAATTCTCATACGGTATCCGAATGTCACGGCCGGAGTATAGCTACTATGAACAGGGCGAAGATACCTATACCGTCAATTTAGATGGTGTGAACGCAAACGTAAGCGGTGTTTCCACTGAACATGTGATGCGGATGTCGGACAGCAACATCCCGCTCAACGGCTCGGCGCAAGGCAATGTGGTTGGCTACTCCCAGGTTACGGAAAATTATGGGGAAAATGCCGAGAACGGCAAAACGGTTTACCAGTATTATAATCAACCCGACAACGTGCCTCCCTTTCTTTTTAATAACTTGCCGCGTAAACGGCCCTACAATTCTGACATTGCCGACCCTCTTAACGGTTCGTTGTTGGAACAAACCGATTATAAAAATGCGAGCGGGCAGTTTATAGCAGTAAAGGACGTTACGAATACTTACTACGTTGATCTAACCCAGCAAAACAGCGTTTTTGCCGTGGAGGACCATCCGCAGCTGCACGACACATTTCTTAACGGAAGTGTTACCGGGCAGGATTACACTCCTAAGTCACCGCAGGACAGGCTTTTGCTCACCTACACGCCTATGCAAGCTGCCTTCAATTATCAAACCATTAAAGTAGAGACAGATAATAACAGTGATAATGCGGCAAATAGTGTTGTAACCCAAACGAATTATTACTACGATAATGTGCACGATTACTTGCCTACGCGGACGGTAGCCACCAACAGTAAAGCCGAAATAGTTACCTCGTTTACCAAATATCCTAAGGATTTTGCCAACTTAACCAATAACGATCCTATCGCGCCAGGAGTTAACAACCTCATCAGCGCAAATATGTTTAACGTTCCCGTTGAGAAATATACCCAAAAGACAGCATCTGACGGAAGCAACCTGCGGGTGATCGCCGGTTCTATAACCGCATATTATGGTACCGGCCTTCCGTTGCCGCAGAGCGTGTATGAGCTGGAGACCGCTATTCCACTCACGAGCTTCAGTTCGTATGCCGCCTCCGGCGCATTAAACACCAACTATAAGCCGGAGCTTACTTTTGATAAATACGATCAAACCAACGGTAATTTGTTGCAGCAGCATAAACAATACGATGCAAATAACGCTTATTTATGGGGATATCATAATGAGTACCCGATTGCCCAGGTTGTGAACGCCTCGCTGAATGATATTTTCTTTGAAAACTTCGAACAAGGCAGCGGTAACAGTACAGCCGGGGATGCAAAAACCGGCCACTACAGCTATTCCGGCGCTTATTCAAAAGCACTCTCTGGCCTGGACGCCGGTACGTATACTTTGTCCTATTGGTCTAAAACCGGAAGCGTATGGGCGTTGACAGTAAATACAAATGTCACCGTAAGCGGCAGCACCTATACGATCAGCCTGAGCGGGCAGATAGACGATGTGCGTTTTTACCCTAGTGCCGCAATGATGAGCACATACACCTATGACCCCGAAATTGGGGTGACGAGTGTTTCGGACCCCAAATGTGAAATTACTTTTTATGAATACGACGGTTTGGGCCGCCTGCAAAACATCAAGGATAAAGACGGTAACATTGTAAAAAGCTTCTGCTACAATTATGCCGGGCAGGCTTATGGCTGTACTATTGTTCAAACTGTTTACACCAACAACCAACAATCAGGCACGTATACCAAATTGGCTGGCTGCGGTACAGGCTATACAGGTTCGCAGGTAACTTATACAGTCCTCGCGGGTAAGTATACTTCGAACATATCGCAGGCGGACGCCGACCAGCAGGCTGCGAACGATGTGACTGCAAACGGGCAGAATTATGCGAATGCCAATGGCACCTGTATACAAAATATTACCTTTACTATAACCAACCACGATGTTCCGTATACACTGGTGTTTTCGGTCAATGGCAATAACCTTCCGGCCTACAATATTGGCACCGGCACCAATTTGCAGATTTCCGTGCCGGCGTATACTGGCTATTCGCTTAATGTCTATCCAACCAGCGGAGGGTCAACACCTTATTACATTACATTAGGCAACCGTGGTACGGTTCATACAGTGAGTACCATTTTCACAGGCGTAGATATTTCGAGCGGAAGCAGCGATTTAACCTTAATCATTAATTAGATGATAAGATATACGATTATTTGCCTGGTTGCCGTTATTCCACTTGTGTTCGCAGACTGTGCCAGGGCTCAGACCTACATTATGGGGCCGTTAACAACCGGGACGTTAACGCCGGCGAACTATTACAATAGCAATGTGATCGTTTTTGGTACCGGATTCAGCGTGAACGGGACGACGGGCAACTTTGAGTTTTCCATCAACCCCGAGTGCTCGGCCTTTACCAATGCATTCAGCCAGAACAGAAATTATGTTTTAACCATAGCGCCGCGTACTTCGGGGCTGACGAACATCGGCGCGCTCAACAGCCTGGAGCCATGTCAGGCAGAGGAAACGATACAATACTACGATGGCTTAGGACGACCACTGCAAACCGTCCAGGTAAGAGCCTCGCCGCTGGCCAACGATATTGTAAAACCTTTCGCCTATGATGCCTTTGAACGCGAACCGGTAAAATACATGCCCTATACTATTACGAGCGGCACCAGTGACGGCAGCTACCGCAGTGGTGCCCTTACGGTAAACGCAGGCCAGGACGCGTTTTATAATGCCCCGCCGATGGGGGTTACGGCAATAAACACGGCCAGCGCGCCAACGGCATTTGAGTCGTCGCCGTTGAACCGGATGGTTGAGCAGGGAGCTCCCGGTGACCCCTGGCAGCTGGGCGGCACTACGGGTTTGGCTGCAACGCCCGGCCATACCACCAAGCTCATTTATTGCAGCAATGATGCGGCTAATCTTACTGCCGGTTCCGGTCGCTGGGTGCGCATGTACACTGTAAACATAGACCCGTCAACAGGTGTGCGTACGTTGGTTGACAACGGCGGTACTGGTTATGGCGTTAACCAGTTGAGCGCAATCATAACCCAGGATGAAAACTGGACCAGCACACAAACCGATGCCAGGTTGAACACTACTGAAACCTATAAGGATAAGGAAGGGCATCTGCTATTAAAAAGGACTTATAATTATACTACTTCCTTACAAGTATTAAGCACTTATTTCGTCTACGATGATTTCGGCAACCTGTGCTATGTGCTGCCGCCGCAAGCCAATCCCGATGGTGGGATGAGCGGTACGGGTAACCAGGCAACCCTGAACGCCCTGTGCTACCAATATACTTACGACTCAAAACAGAGGCCTGTTACGAAACAAATTCCGGGAAAAGGAGTAGTGTCGACCGTATATAACCTGATCGACAAGCCCGTATGTGCCCAGGATGCCAACCAGCAAAACAGACAGGAATGGGCGTATGTTAAATATGATGTTTTGGGCAGGGTCGTTATAACCGGTATATCGCTCTCTAATACCAGTAGCCGGACCAGTATGCAAGCTGCTATAACCGCGGGCCTTCTGAACAGCACCTATACCGAATGGGAGAAATCGGGAACAGCTGCACAGGGATATTCCAATACTGCCTATCCCAACAGCGGCACCATGGTAGCCTTAACGGCAAACTATTACGACGGTTATTCCTTTACCGGCAAGCCTTCGACCTTTGCTGCACCGTCCGGCGCAAGCGCCATGACCAAAGGTCTGTTAACAGCCTCAAAGACAACAATCTTAAATACGATGTATAACGCTACCCCCGATATGCTATGGATGGTAAGTTATTATGATGATTTGGGCCGGATAACCCAAAGCTACAGCGAGCATTACCTGGGCGGAACGCTGAGCATATACAATTATGACCAATTCAACAACAGCTATGATTTTACTAACGTAACAACGGCAACAACACGGCAACATTATGTGCTGAACGGCACTGGTACAGGCTCTGTAATAAACCTTACTGTTGCTAATGGCTATACTTATGACCATATGGGGCGAAAGATCCAAACAACGGAGACGGTCAATAGTGGGACACGGATTATCCTATCACAAGGGAGTTATAACGAACTAGGCCAGTTAATGATGAAAAGTCTCCACAGTACGGATGATGTCTCGTTTTATCAAAATATCTTTTACAGCTACAATGAAAGGGGTTGGCTGACTGCAAGTTCAGCAAATTTATTTGCGGAACAGTTACAGTATAATGCAAATAAGCTTAACCTTGCAGGTTTTACGGCGCAGTATAACGGCAATATCGCCAGCCAAACCAGGACGGCCGGTCAAGCGACGCCAACCACTACTGCCTATACGTATACCTACGATTATCTGGACCGGCTGACGAAAGCGATATCGACTGACAACTATAACGAAAGCGGTATTACCTATGACTTAAACGGTAATATTACCGCGTTGCAAAGAACGGCCGGCACAACCACCAATATTGACAATCTAAGTTATACCTATACGAACGCATCAGGCATCTATACCAATCAAGTGCAAAACATTACTGATAATGCAACAGATGCCAGCGGCAGCGGTTACCCGCACGGGACTTTTGTTTATGGTTATGATAGCAACGGCAACATCAACAGCGATGCCAGCAAACTTTTAAATATTACGACCTACAACCAATTAAACCTGTCGCAAAGCCTGACCGCAAACGGCGTAACCGTAACGTATGTCTATGATGCTGCTGGCAGAAAGCTAAGAAAGCTAAGCACAGCAGGAGCAGGAAGCACAACGGATTACATTGACGGGTTAGAATACGATAACGGAACCCTGTCTTTCGCACAAACCGAAGAAGGCAGGGTACTGTTGACCGGGGGCATAGCCAATTACGAATACAATCTGACCGACCATCTTGGAAACAACAGGCTAAGTTTCGATACGCATGCGGCAGTACCAACACCAACACAGCAGGATGATTATTATGCTTTCGGATATGAAATACCCCGTGGGGCTGCGACCAATCCAAAAAATGAATATCTTTATAATAAGAAGGAATTACAGGAGGATCTGCAGGTATACGATTACGGAGCAAGGTCTTACGACCCCGTTATAGCGAGATGGTCAGGCGTAGACAATCTGTCAGAAAACTATTATAGTTTTTCACCTTACATATACGGTGCTGAAAATCCAGTAAGAAATGTTGACATTGACGGGAATAAATTTACCGACGGCGCTATGTCTTGGGTAAACAGCATGTGCAGGGAAATGGATGATGACGAAAAAAGCAACAATAAAACTATTGAAAGCGATAAAGAAAAACTTGCCAAAGGTGGGTTATCAGAGAAGCAGGAACGAAAACTAAACAATGAAATCTCCAGGCTGGAAAACAATAATTGCGAATTTAAGCAACAACGGGCGGAACTTGCGGTACTTGCCGTATCAGATCAAGTTTATGGGATAAACGTAAGTTCAGAGCTCAATGGTGGCGGAAAAGAAGTCGCAGAAACGAGTTTTAACTTTGACAGTAAAGAGGTGGAAATAACAATCGGAGCAAATACCGGAGTGGATTTGTTTGCGCACGAAATGAAACATTGTTTCCAATTTGAAACAGGACAAATCAGTCTGGCGGCTTTCGGTGACGACAAAACATACGCTTTCCTTCATGATCAACTTGACGAGATCGAAGCATATGACAGGCAAAATGCTTTCCAGGACTCCAAATTTGGAAACGGCAACAAGCCGCTTCTGCCTAATCGGTATTTAGGGCTTCCAACTGGGCCGGTTAATTATGCAAATTATAATTTGCTTCCTGGCTTTCAAGACGCAATAAAAAATAAGGATAATGTTGCGCTTAATCAAACGGCGCAATTTATGAGACAAGCATTTCGAGTGAACAACGTTACTTACTATGGTTATCCCAAATAAGCTATTTTTTGAGTTTTTACTATCATTTATGCATTTGAATGCTTCGGCTGATAGTATAAAGTTTCGATTGTATATGCGTGATCAGTGTGACGGCTCGATTACGTTAACAAGTTTCTATTATTTTACAAAATCAGGAGACTCCTCGGTTTTTAAGCCGGAATCAGGAACATATGTCTGTAAGTTGCCGTCTTTGGGGATTTATAAGCTTCATTTCCTTTTGAATGAATATCCTTTGACTTATAATTTCAAGGGCCAGCAATCGGATACATTAAATGGGCCTAAAGTCATTTTTGGTTATCCAAACGTTGACAATCCTGAATTTTCTCCCGGCTATGTTGTTTGTAATTCAAAAAATGCCGAAGGAAGGATTGTAGACTATTTTAAGAACAAAAAGAAAAGATTAACGGGAACCTTTCACAATGGAAAATTGTCCGGAAAATTGATTTACTATGACTTGAATGGTGAGATTGTGAAAATTCAGCGTGATAACAAAAAAAACAAGAGGCGAAATAGAAATTGATTTATGGGTTGCCTATCGAAGAGGGCGTTTATGAATCCCAACCCTTTAGGATTCCTTAGCTGAGCCGAAGCTTGTGTACCGGGCGTTTCGAGTTGACAGGCAAAAAAACTAATTACCGTGTATATCACATTAACAATATAATAGTGAAAAGATACATGCACATCCATGCCATAGTAAAGCAGGTTGTATCGGCAACATTTCTGATGCTGTTACTCGGCCATGTCAGTGCTCAGACGTACATCACGGGTCCATTAACGACGGGTACGTTAACGCCGGCGAATTATTACAACAGCAATGTGATCGCATTC
>OLLK01000014.1_pt1 | contig 130650 bp, 118 predicted proteins | sample 1604531 | NCBI WGS metagenome assembly OLLK01 (sample SAMEA104055722, study PRJEB20765) | soil metagenome | isolation source: soil | reverse complement strand
ATGGAACATATTCCAGCGTAAAAAACGTTCCATAGGAACGTCTGGTTGGTAGAAAAGCAAGTTGGGGCGCTTGCGTTCCATAGGAACCCCGCACGTGCGGGGGTGACATGCCACAATTTGAATCGCGGCCCAACCAAATCATAAAATTTTCGTTGCGCAGGCAATCTCTTTATTTATTCGGCGTAATTGTTTTAAGTTTATGGCTTAAAAATAAACCAGGTTCAAGGTGATCAAAAATATATTAATTGCGGCCTCTATTTTATTTATCCTGTTTGGCGGATGTAAAAAGGACAGCACCATTGCTCCGCAAATGGGTAAGGATGATGGTTCTTTCACCACGTACGAAAACAGTTTCCTGCAGGGCCTGTGGAAATTGGATCCCGACCGTGCAACCCAGGCAGGTTACCACAAGTACGACAGCCTGCTGCTGGTGCCCGATGATAAAAGCCGCGACAAACTGTTAACCTTTGCGAAGGTACAGCTCGATTCGCTGAGCAGGTTCGAAATAACTACGCTGAACGAATCCAATAAGATAGATTTCCAGATGATGCAAAATGAGCTGCAATCGATCGAGTGGAACATCCAGCAGCTAAAGGCTTACCAATGGGACCCCTCGACCTATAACGTCACCGGGACTTTTGCCTATATCCTGAACGAGCATTATGCGCCGCTGGCTAAGCGCTTAAGGAACTTTTATCAAAAAATGGCCAACATACCGGCCTATTACAAGGAAGCAGAAAAACAGATAAAAAATCCGGTTAACGAATTAACGGAACTTGCCGAAGGACAGCTAACAGATGGGTTGGACGTATTTGGAAAAGATTACGAAGACTCGCTGAAAAAGGCGAATATTCCGCAGCCCGAAGAAAAACAAATGATCGACCGGGCCCATGCTTCGGCAGATGCGATAAAGGGCTTTGCAGAATGGTTAAAAGCCCTGAAAAATGATCACCCGCGCAGTTTTAGATTAGGCAAGGACCTTTACGCGGATAAATTCAAATACGAAATTCAATCCGAATCGAGCCCTCAGCAGCTTTACAATGCCGCTGTTGAGCGCAAAAAAGCGATCCATCACGAAATGGTGCAGATCAGCAAAAAACTATGGCCAAAGTATTTTGGCTCAAGGCCCATGCCTTCGGATTCGCTTGAACTTGTTGCGCAGGTGATCGACACTATTTCAGCCAAACATGTGCAGCCATCTGAATTTCAATCAGCCATTGAAAATACGTTGCCAAAACTCACGGCATTTGTCCGGGCAAAAAACCTGTTAACCCTGGACGCGGGAAAGCCGCTGATCGTACGTAAAGAACCTGGCTACATGGCAGGTGTCGCAGGCGCATCAATGAGCGCGCCGGGACCGTACGACAAAAATGGGAATTCGTATTTTAATGTGGGCAGCCTGAATGGATGGGCACCCGAAAAAGCAGAAAGCTATCTGCGCGAATACAATAATTATATGCTTCAGATCCTGTGCATACACGAGGCTATCCCCGGGCATTACGTGCAGCAAATTTATGCCAACAATGCGCCGAGCATGATCAAGTCGGTTTTTGCAAATACGGCAATGGTTGAGGGCTGGGCAGTATACAGCGAAGAAATGATGCTGGATAACGGCTATGGCAACAGTGAACCCGAAATGAGGCTGATCTGGTACAAATGGCATTTACGCTCGGTATGCAACGCCATCCTGGATTACCGGGTACACAATGAAAACATGTCAAGGCAGGATGCGCTAAAGTTGCTTACCAATGAGGCATTTCAGCAACAGGCGGAAGCCGACGGCAAATGGCACCGCGTAAACGTGACCAGCGTGCAACTGGATGCTTATTTTGCAGGCTATAAAGAAATAATTGACTTGAGGGAAGCTTACAAAAAGAAAATGGGCGACAAATATAGCCTGAAGGATTTTAACGAAAAGTTTTTAAGCTATGGCAGTGCACCGGTGGTGTATATTAAAGCAGCCATGCTGGCAAAGGAGCAGGAGCCAAAAAATTAGCAGGGCCGTTGCCGGTTGTCACCCATTGCCACGTTATGTCCCGAACAATCGATTGGCCAATCCCTTATCTCCGGAGCGCATTTAATTAACCCTGGATGGTTGTTATTTATTGCAATTTCTTTGCACTTATGCACAAGGCGCGGCGTCTTTTATCCATGCAATTGCTGGCAGAAGCCGGTATTGGCTGATTTGTCTACCAATGGTTAAAATTTATGAAGTTGGTATAATTAATAATTAATGAATATAAAATATAACGTGAGGTTAAACCTTGAACCAAACTTTGCGTCAAATGCTGTAAATGGGCAGGCGTTAAGCCGGGAGAATTGTTTTAAGACTCATTATGAGAACTTTAAGCGCTTTTTTTGAATTTGACGATAAAATCTGCCCGTTTTGTAGACTTTAAATTATAACAATAAAGTTACATAAAATAATATTTTGATTTAAGGTATAATTTTTGTTAACTTTGAATATAGATAAATCTTAATCGGTAAGATCATGAACACGCTCACTTGGATCGGTATCGCTATACAGGCAATCCCGGTATTTTTTATCATCAAAACCAGCATTTCAATGATAAAACGTAAAAGCATGTTTTAATGCTTTTAGCGTAATTAAAATTGAAATTAAGCGATAAAATTTATTGCTCAGGCGTTGGTCGCCTGAGCTTTTTTTTTGTAACCCTGCCAATAATTATTACGTACAAGACCGCGAGTGAATATTTAATGATAATGCTAGTTTGAGTTATAGCCAGGGTTGAGAGCCTGGCTATTTCTGTTTATACCCCCGGCAACCGCCTAATTCGTCGGCATTATCGCACATCCCATCGTTTATTGTCCATTATAAAGGGCGTTACCTGTAGTGTTAAATATACAACATGGTCAATTTTTTTATTGAGCGGGTAGCTGTAGCCGGTCTTTTCCTGGTGTGCAGCAAAGGTTAAAACCGGCGTTAAGTATAGTTTTATGACCGGAGCAATAGGGTTGCGCCAAAGGAAATGGCAAAACAGGCTGGCGAAGATCATTAACCTTTTGCTGATAGGAAGCAGTTTTGTGTGGTGTCGACCAGAATAGGGGACCTAGCGGGCAATTCGATTCCGGTTCATAAAAAAATGCTGCAACAATACAATTGTTTTCATATCACGGAAAGCACCGCTTGCTAATTTTTGTTGAGCGTCGCCGAAGGACAATTCGATCAATTCAATACTCTCGCCTTCTTCTTTCAGGCCGCCGAATTTAGGATGGTCGCTTTTGCTGGTATATTCCGCCATAAACAAATGCTGAAATTCGGTTACACCGCCGGGTGATGTGTATGCACTCACAACCTTTTCCAGGTTTTCAATTACATAACCTGTTTCCTCTTCTGCTTCGCGGTAAGCCGTTTGTTCAGGGGTTTCGTCTTCATCTATTATTCCTGCACAGGCTTCAACCAGGTAGCCGCTATCGTTTCCATTTAAAAATGTAGCCAGCCTGAGCTGTTTGGTGAGCAGCAGCTTTTGATTTTTCTCATCGATGGGCAGCACGGCTACAGTATCCGGCCGGTAATATACTTCCTTTTGCTGGTTATGAAAACCGCCTTCGTTATCCGGTTTTTCAAAGCTGATGAGTTGCAGTTTATATTTCTTTTCGGAAAGCGTTTGTTTATCGAGGATTTGGATGGTAGACATATGAGCGCTTTAAGATAGATACCGTTTTTTAGGAATTATGTTTTAGCTCTGGCTATTGTTCAGGTTCGGAAAGACGCCCGTTTCGGTTTTTATAGATTTTTCCTGTCATAAAACTTGTAAACGCTAATGTCAGCACCAAAAACGCTTTAAGCCAAACCAAAAACTCATTTTCACGAAATGCTGTAACACCTCCGCCAAAATAAAGCCCTTTGGTGTTGGGAGAGTATTGCCAATAAGCCCGCGAAAAAATACTGTAAAGACTGTAGCCACTATATTCTATGGCGCCCAATATCAAACAGGTAAAAATGGCAAGGATGATACAAACCCTGAATATTTCGAAACGCAAGAAAATTGCCCGGATGAGGTAGACCACAAAGCCCATTACTATAAAAAACGCAAATATAAATGGCCTCCAAGGCGAAAATTTACTACCATCCAAATTGTAGGTATCGTGTGCGGAAATATCCAATGCATTGTTTGAAATGATCCACTCACTAATCAACACCGCCAGGATCAGCAACCCTACCAGGCAAACAACCTCTGTTATTATAGCTCTTTTCATCGCTTTAAAAATAATCCGCCAACAGTCCCCCCTTTAGGGGGCTAGGGGGTTTTTAATTCATCCAGCACCCTAAACATCTTCTCCTTCACAGCCCTGCTCGATCCGTTAAAGTTATTTACCATAATGCTGAAGCACAGCTCGCGGCCATTATGCGTTTGATAGCCGGCATAGGTAAGCACATTTAATATACTGCCGCTTTTCATTTTCATGTTATTGTAAGTAGGCAGGCTGGCATAAAAATCGGGGTACCAATCTGTCCCTTTTGCCGATCGCAGGATGGTGGCCATCGTTAACGTGGTAACCCTATCGCCGGGGGAAAGGCCGCTGCCGTCAACAACATTTAACGAATGCGGGTCGATGCCGCGCGCTTTCCAAAAATTTTGTTCCACCTCAACGCCGTTGTCGGTGGATGGTAGTTTACCCGCTTTCCAGGCAATGGTTTTTAAAAGCTGCTCGGCATAAAGGTTAATGCTTTTTTGGTTGAGCCAGTAAATGATCTGGCTTAGTTTGGGCGATAGGATGGTGGTTAAATTACTGCGGATAATAGGGGTTGATTGGCCTTTGGCGGCTAATGTACCTGTCGACTCCGGGTCACTGCTAACTAATATTCCAAGTCGTTTAAGCGTATCGATTAAACGGAATGCGGCATCGAAGGCTGGGTCAGGCAGTGCCACGGAGATTGCTCTTTTCGATTCGTCTTCGGCATACGTTCCCCGCAAATACATCAACTTACTGTTTACCGGTAAAAAAGCATAAGCTTCGTCGCCAGTACCCGACGGTGAATTGATCAGTTCACTTTTAAAATCCAAATAGGGCATCGCCGGAACGGTACGCGCAACGCTAATTGGACTATCCACGCGGCCCGTGTGCAGCTTAATATCAAACTGGTTTTCGCGCCAGCAAAGTCCTGAGGTGCCTGCGCCGTAATAATTGCCTACATCCATCCATATCCAACCCGGCGGGATAGATTGCGTACCGAAAACGCTGTCGTCGCCAATAATCCGGCCATTGATTTTTTTAATACCGGCCTTTCGCAGCGCATCAACCATCAAGCTTAAAATATGATCCTCATGCGAGCTGTCGTACCGCCAGCTGCCCAGGGTCGGGTCGCCGGCGCCTTTAATGATCACATCGCCGTTAAGCGTGCCGTCCGCGCCAATAGCGCCGGAATAGCCAAATTGTGTTTGATACTGAAAATCCTTACCCAGCAAGTTGAACGCAGTAATGGTGGTAACCGTTTTTAAGGTAGATGCGGTTGCCAGCCCCATATTGGGGTTGGCGGCAAACACCGTTTCACCAGTTTTTGCATCCAGAACAGTTAACGATACCGATGCATACCTGCACTGGCTGTCGGCCTGCAGGCGGTTAAAAGCAGCCTGTAAATGTTCCTGTAAAGGTTGCGCAAAGGTGTTTCCGGTAATAAAAAGCAGACTAACTAACCACGCCTGTTTGATCTTCATTTGTTGAATTACGTTGGGATATAAAATAGATCGGGATGCCGATCAAAACAATTATCAAACCTGGCCAGGTGAACTGCGGTTTATAAATAATGAGTAAAATGCAAAAGGCAATGCCCATTATGATATAAATAGCCGGCAAAAACGGGTATCCAAAGGCTTTATATGGTCTTTCCGCGTCGGGGCTCCGTTTACGAAGAATGAAGATCCCAATAATAGTAAGTACATAAAATAACACGGCGACAAATGAGATCATGTCAAGCAGGTCGCCATATTTTCCGCTTAAACAAAGTATGGCCGCTACAAGCGCCTGTATCCAAAGCGCAAAGCCCGGCACCGCAAACTTATTCAGCGTACCAACGCGCTTAAAAAACAGGCCATCTTTTGCCATCGTGTAATAAACCCTCGCCCCCGCCATTACAAGGCCGTTATTACATCCAAAGGTCGAGATCATGATCATCACGGCAATAACGTAGGTGCCGGCGTTTCCGAATATCACCTGCGCAGCAGACACCGCAACCCTGTCTTTCGGTGCTGTTGCAATATCATGCATGGATAGGGTGCCGGTATATACCAGGTTGGCCGATACGTAAATAATAGTTACGATGAGCGTACCAAAAAAGAGACTTAGGCCGATGTTGCGTTTTGGGTTGTTCATTTCGCCGGCAATGAAGGTCACGTTGTTCCATGCGTCGCTGCTGAAGATAGAGCCTACCATTGCCGCTGCAATTGCTCCAAGAGCGGCAGCCACCACATAGTTACCGCCGAAGCTGCCGTCTTTATTTAATTTATGAATGCTCCAGGCATCGCTCCAGTTGGCATGCCAGATGTCGCCTTTAATAGCAAGCAGGCCAAAGATGATCAACCCAAAAAGACTTAACAACTTGGTTATCGTAAAGGTATTTTGTACCAATTTGCCGGTTTTAACCCCGCGGGTATTTACGAATGTCAGAAAGACGATCACAACGATCGACACCAATTGCGCGGCGCTGATGGTAAAATGCCAACTGCCGATATTAGTTGATAATAAAATATTGTCCTCACTTGCCCAGTGAAAAATTTTGATATAGGCCAAAAACTTTGAAAAGGCCACGCCAACGGCCGCTATCGTTCCCGTTTGTATCACCGCGAAAAAGCTCCAGCCATATAAAAAGCCCGTGAGTTTATTATAAGCCTCTTTTAGGTACACGTACTGTCCGCCGGCTTTTGGATACATGCCGCTCAGTTCGCCGTAGCTTACGGCAGCGGTAATGGTCATAAACCCGGTGATCACCCAAACAAATATCAGCCAGCCGGCCGAGCCGACATTGCGCGTAATATCCGCGCTTACAATAAAAATCCCCGAGCCGATCATCGAGCCTGCCACCAGCATAGTGCCGTCAAGCAGGCCAAGTTCGTGTTTCAGTTTTGCGGGAGCCTTAGTTTCGTTCATATTTTGGTGCAATAGTTTTGGGTAAGATAGGAATAAACCGTTTGATAATAAAATGTATGGATTTGCACATTTTCCGCCTCAAAGTAAATGAAAAATGGGTTTATAGTGCAACCCCAAAAATTCTAATGTTGCCCGGTTTGAAAAATATTAGGGAACTACTCAAGGATATTGACATATTATTGTCAAGAAATAAATTTAATTATTTGATGTTACGGATTATATTTGCAAACTTTTTAAAAAGCTACCAAAGTATTTAACAGTAAATATTATATATGGATTTTTTGAACACCTACTTAATTTACTTGATCCCGTGTATGGGATTGATAGGTATACTTTTTATGGCCATTAAAGCGGCCTGGGTTACTAAACAGGACGCCGGCGACGGCGATATGGTAAAACTGTCAGGCTATATTGCCGACGGCGCCATGGCCTTTTTACGTGCCGAATGGAAGATACTGGGCTTTTTTGTGGTTATAGCCGGTATATTGCTGGCATGGTCGGGCACTACGGTGCATACTTCCAGCCCCATCATTGCCGTATCATTCGTTTGCGGTGCATTCCTTTCCGCTTTTGCGGGCTACCTGGGCATGCGCATTGCAACCAAAGCCAACGTTCGTACCACGCAGGCGGCGCGCACCAGTTTGGCACAGGCGCTTAAAGTTTCCTTCACAGGTGGTACTGTAATGGGTTTGGGTGTTGCCGGTTTGGCTATCATCGGCCTGGGATCGTTGTTTATTGTTTTTTATACGGTATATGTGCGTAGCCAGGGCTTAAACGTAAATGGCGAAGGCATGGCCAAAGCACTGGATGTTTTAGCAGGTTTCTCGTTAGGAGCTGAATCCATAGCACTGTTTGCACGTGTTGGCGGCGGTATTTATACCAAAGCCGCCGACGTAGGCGCTGACCTTGTTGGTAAAGTTGAAGCCGGCATCCCCGAGGACGACGTGCGTAACCCCGCTACCATTGCCGATAACGTTGGCGACAACGTAGGCGACGTTGCCGGTATGGGCGCCGACCTTTTTGGCTCGTATGTAGCCACCATGCTGGCCACGATGGTATTGGGCCGCGAAATTGTGTCGAATGATAATTTTGGAGGCATCGCCCCAATCCTGCTGCCAATGGTAATAGCCGGTTTAGGCCTCATCTTTTCGATCGTTGGTGCTGCATTCGTGCGCATCAAAAACGAAACCGACAGCGTTCAAAACGCCTTGAATATAGGCAACTGGGCATCTATTATCTTAACGGCTATCGCCACTTACTTCCTGGTGCAATGGATGCTGCCAGGTGATAAGTTTCACATGATGCGTGATCAACTTGCAGACGGTAGTTTAAAAGACGGAAGCATAGTATTTACAAAAATGGGCGTTTTCGGCGCCATTGCCGTTGGCCTTGTGGTAGGTACTTTAATGTCCATGATTACCGAATATTATACAGCTATGGGCAAACGCCCGGTGCTGAGCATTATTCGCCAGTCATCAACGGGGCATGCCACAAATATTATCGGTGGTTTAGCAGTTGGGATGGAATCGACCGTATTGCCGATCCTCGTTTTAGCTGCCGGTATTTATGGTTCGTACCATTTTGCAGGCTTATATGGTGTAGCAATCGCAGCGGCAGGCATGATGGCAACTACAGCCATGCAATTATCTATCGACGCGTTTGGCCCTATCGCCGATAACGCCGGTGGTATTGCCGAAATGAGCCGTCTACCTGAAGAAGTACGCCACCGTACCGATAACCTGGACGCGGTAGGTAATACTACCGCCGCGACCGGTAAAGGTTTTGCCATTGCTTCGGCAGCATTAACTTCACTGGCATTATTCGCCGCCTTTGTTGGCGTTGCGGGTATCGAGCACATTGATATTTATAAAGCTGATGTACTTGCTGGCTTATTTGTAGGCGGCATGATACCATTTATCTTCTCATCGCTGGCTATCTCGGCTGTAGGCCGCGCGGCGATGGCGATGGTTGAAGAAGTTCGCCGTCAATTCCGCGAGATTCCCGGTATCATGGAATATACCGGCAAACCTGAATATGAAAAATGCGTGGCCATATCCACCAAAGCTTCCATCCGCGAGATGGTTGCCCCCGGTTTGATCGCATTGATCACCCCGGTTATTGTAGGCTTTACATTCGGTCCTGAAGTGTTAGGCGGCTTATTGGCCGGCGTTACCGTTTCGGGCGTATTGATGGGTATCTTCCAGAGCAACGCCGGCGGTGCATGGGACAATGCTAAAAAATCATTCGAAAAAGGCGTAGTAATAAATGGAGAAACATTCTACAAAAAATCAGAACCGCATAAGGCATCTGTAACCGGTGACACCGTTGGCGACCCGTTTAAAGATACTTCCGGCCCGTCGATGAATATCCTCATCAAATTGATGTCGATAGTTTCGCTGGTTATCGCACCGCACCTTCATAAAGAGGCGGACACTTCACCGCGTATCCAAAAACAATTACAGGAACGATCGATGATCACCCATACGAGCAGGATCGATAAAAGAGCATAATTGAAAAAGGCGCCGGAAGGCGCCTTTTTTTGTTTTGGTTCTTTTTTAATTGTAGATATCTTTTCTGTCACCGATTGCTATTACAGAGATTAACAGGTCATTATCGAATATCTCGTAAATTACTCTATAGTCGCCGACCCGAATTCTATAACCATTGCGGCCTTTCAATTTCTTGCAGCCCGCAGGTCTTGGATCTTCCGACAGTGTATAAATGGCATCAATTAAACGGTCGGCAATACTATCGGGCAGCTTATCCAATTGTTTTTGAGCTAATTTGGTAATGACGATTTTGTAAATCTTCATCTATTTTCCCGCCGCTGTTTTACATAATCATCAAACAATAGTGTCGGTTCAGCACTTGACTTAGCTTCATCAAAAAGCCTGATATCGTCCAACTCGTCAAGCTCTTCAATTATTTGCTCGTATTCGGCCAGCGGAATGATCACCGATACCTTTTTGCCGTCTTTATCGGTTACATATTGAGGATGTATAGCGTTCATTTTACTTTGTTATCAATGTAAATTTAAGATTTTTTTATTAAAGGGAAAATCGAACTGAAGCATTATTAGTTTGTCGAACCTGATTTTCGCGGGAGTTTTTGTAAGAAGATATGTTTGACAGAAAAAGATTGAGCGTGAGTTTTACCAATTTAATCCCATATTAATTCGCGCCCAACCCATCGTCACATTTTGTTGAATAGACGACAATTACAATTAAATTTGTAGTATGACAGTTACCGTTAATTTGCATTCGGAGGAACAGGAAAAGGCATTGTTCGATTTTCTGGAGAGAATGGATTTCGATTATCAGAGCGACGAGACAGATGTTTTCTTAACAGAAGATCAGAAAAAAGAAATCATCAGGCGCGACAATGATTTTATCAATGGTAAGACAACTGCGAGGGATTGGGAGGGTATAAAGCGCGATTTAAAATTCAGTATTCGTAGCGTGTGAATCTTTAAGCCAAGAGTGCAACTCGGGTCAAATTCCTACTTTATTTAACAGTTCCCCAAGGGTCATTTCAGATAATAGGTGTTCGTTTTTATTTTCCATCCTTATTTTTTCCATAGCGGAAATTATACTTGTGGGGCTTTTTAGGTCCATTGCCCCCCAGCGGAAGTTGAATATCACTTTATTTTGGTCAGGTATATTTAATTCTCCAATCACCGTAAAGATTTGTGGAATACTAACATAAAAATCATCTTTTTCAAATTTGTCATAGTTTATATTGGTTTTGTTACCACAATATTCCGCGAAGCGCCATTCATTGCCTAATTTTTTCAAACCAAGTAATTTCCCATTTTCAAACATTTTAATTTCCGGAAGTTGTTTTGATTCGAAATCTAAAAAGCAAAATGCAATTTCTCCCCTATTCCTAAAGTGTTCTGATTTTGTCACATAAACACCAATATAATTCTCATCTTCATTTTTGTAGGCCAGGCACATTCCCGCTTTGTATGCAGATTCGATTGGCTTAGCCGGTTTTTTAATGACTAGAGGTTTTTCTTTTTCGACGGAAATTTTCTTTAGGAAGGCATTTAAATTTTTTGTTCTTTCTTTTATAAAAGATTCGTCTGCATCAAGCTCCTTACAAAAATCTATGTCCTCGTTGCTGTCTATTATAGCTTTAACTTGTAGAAAAATGTCTTGTGTCAATACTTTGCATTCCCAGCAAGCCAATGCAATGCCAATCCAGACATTTGTTTTATCTAACCCAAGATTTTCCGCTTGTTCTTTCAAAACCTGACCAGCAATAGAATGAGGGGCTACACCCAAATTGTATAGTTCAATAAATCTTTCATGAACTTCGCAAGAAGTATCATTTCCTAAAATTGCAGCGCTCCAAGCCCCCATTTCATAAAGGTTGATTTGTATTGACAAGTAAATTTATGAACTTTTTCGCCGGATTATTTGTCAATTTTCCAATGCGTCCGGCCAACCGGACCCAGGCAACATAATTCCGCGTTCCCCTCTGATCCCATTGTTTCATTCGGCACTTTATCATTTAAATAAATTTAAGTACGTTTGGGGGAACTGATTTAACTCAAAAAAATAACTGATCTTATAATGAGCTTATTTGTAAAAAAATCTTTAGCACAGTTACAGGCCTCAGCGGACGAGGGCACCAGCCTTAAACGTACGCTTGGCGCAGGCAACCTCATCGCCCTTGGTATAGGTGCGATCATTGGTGCCGGCCTCTTTGTTCGGACGGCACAAGCTGCCGGCGAGCATGCTGGTCCGGCTGTAACCCTTTCATTTATTGTAGCGGCAGTTGGCTGTGCATTTGCAGGCCTTTGCTATGCTGAGTTTGCCTCAATCATCCCGATAGCGGGCAGTGCTTATACCTACGCTTATGCCACCATGGGCGAAATTATTGCCTGGATCATCGGCTGGGCGCTTATACTCGAATACGCCTTAGGTGCGGCAACGGTTTCAATTAGTTGGAGCGAGTATTTGAACAAACTATTCGGCGGACGAATACCCTATGAATGGTGTCACTCACCCATGGAAAGCGCTGGCGGCCATCATGGTATTATAAATGTTCCCGCGCTTATCATTTTGCTCTTATTATCGTTGCTGCTGATAAAAGGCACGCAAGAATCAGCAACGGTAAACACTATCATTGTTATTCTAAAGGTAGCTATTGTCCTGGTGTTTATTGTAGTAGGCTGGGGTTTTATCAAAGCGGCAAACCATACGCCTTATATTATTCCTGCCAATGCGGCTCCGGCTAAACTGGCCGACGGAACACTTTATTCCTATTCGAATTTCTTTAAACACGGTTGGGGTGGTATCCTGGCGGGAGCAGGAGTCGTATTTTTCGCTTTTATCGGTTTCGATGCTGTATCAACTGCGGCGCAGGAGGCTAAAAACCCAAAGAAAGATATGCCGATCGGTATTTTGGGTTCGCTGGCAGTCTGCACTGTTTTGTATATCCTCTTCTCATACGTACTGACTGGCGTTGCACCTTATACCGATTTTATGAAAGCGGGTAAGGAAGCGTCTGTGGCTTATGCCATCAGCACTTATATGCATATTGGTTGGCTCGCCACCCTTGTAACGGTGGCTATCCTGCTTGGCTTTTCATCAGTAATATTGGTGATGCTGCTTGGGCAATCCAGGGTGTTTTATACCATGGCAACTGACGGTTTGCTGCCAAAAGTATTTTCTGCGCTTCACCCCAAATTTAGGACGCCTTACAAGAGCAATATGATCTTGTTTGTTTTTGTGGGCCTGTTCGCGGCATTTTTACCGGGGAGCGTTGCCGGCGACCTGACCTCCATTGGCACCTTGTTCGCCTTCGTGGTAGTATGCATTGGCGTGATGGTGCTTCGGAAAAAAGATCCCGACCTGCCGCGTCCTTTCAAAACACCGCTTGTGCCCCTTGTGCCCATACTTGGAATTATTATTTGTGGTGCAATGATCGTTAGTTTGGACACCACCACACAGATTGCAGCTTTTGCCTGGATGGTCATTGGCCTGGTGATCTATTTCACCTACAGCAAAAGAAACAGCAAACTGGGCAGCATGGGCGATATATTGCCGGATGCTTCGGAGTTTGAAAAGAAGTAATTTTATTGTTAAACAATGAATATTCGTAACAAAAAAGGTTCTGCATCGTCAGAACCTTTTTTGTTTGCCAATTTTACCGGTTTCAACCTAATCTATGCAAAAAGATAGAAACCTTTGGGTATTAGTACTGGTTTGCATCATCAATTCGCTGGGTTTCGGCATCATTGTGCCGGTGATGTACACCTATGGCAAAATATTCGGACTTAACGGCGCTACGCTGGGCATATTAACCGCATCATTTTCGGTTGCTCAATTTTTTGCTACGCCGGTTTTAGGGGCATTGTCAGATAAGTGGGGGAGAAGGCCTTTATTGGTCATCAGCCTGGCGGGAACCTGTATCTCCTTTTTACTATTTGCGGAAGCCCGCAGCCTGCTCTTCCTGTTTGCTGCGCGAATTTTGGATGGATTAACCGGCGGCAATATTTCCGTTGCCCAGGCCATGGTGGCTGATACGGCTACCGCCAAAAACCGGGCGCAGCGTTTTGGGATATTAAGCTCAGCATTTGCCTTTGGCTTCGTTATCGGCCCGTTTATAGGCGGGGTGTTTAATAATATTAGTCCGCAGGCGCCCTTCTTTTTTGCGGCGGGTATATCATTGATCGGTACACTATGCGCTGCTTTTTTATTGGATGAAACCAACCCGACCAATAAAGCTACAAGGCTTAATTTCACCAATAACTTTAAATTCGCTTCGCTGATCACCACCTTGCAACGGCCTATCATCGGCACAGCCATTTTTACCGGCTTTTTGCTCACCATGGCGCAGTTTACCATGATCATTGGCTTTCAAACGTTCAGTGTGGACATATTAAAAATAACACCCGCCCAAATGGGTATCTTTTTGGCTTGTTTTGGGTTATGCGGCATCATCGCGCAGTTGTGCGTGCCCTTTTTTACCGAGGTGTTTTCATCAAAAACCATCATTTTATTATTGTCGACCCTGTTTTGTTTTGTGGCGATGGCTGTTTCGGGCACTACCTCGGTTTTCCTGCCTTTTGCCGTTTGCCTGGGCGTGTATGCACTGTTTAATGGCTTACGCAACCCTATGCTCAACGCCATCATCGCTGATAATATCGATCAGACCGAACAAGGCAAAGTGCTCGGCATTAACCAATCTTATGCCTCCATAGGGCAGACCCTGGGGCCGCTTGCTGCCGGGCTGGCAACATTGTTATCCATTCATAGCGTATTCTTTTTATCGGCTTTTTATATTTTAATTGCAACTTTGCTTTGTTTCCGGTTAAAGTCAAAAACAAAAGCCTAAAAGCCATGCAGCCATTAATTTTCAGGGAAGTACTCTCCGTAACGATGATTTTGTTTGCCATCATCGATATACTCGGCGCTATACCTATTATCATCGAAATGCGGCAGCGTGTCGGGCACATTCAATCTGAAAAGGCTAGCATCGCGGTGCTGGTGCTGATGGTGGGTTTCCTGTTCGGCGGCGAGGAACTGCTTAAAATTATTGGCCTTGATGTTTCCTCATTTGCCATCGCCGGTTCGCTGGTGATCTTTATCATCGCCATGGAAATGATTTTAGGCGTTAAATTCTTTAAGGAAGAGGTATCCTCCACGGCATCAATCGTTCCCCTGGCCTTCCCGCTCATAGCCGGGGCTGGCACTATGACCACCCTGCTATCGCTAAAGACACAATACCAAACATCAGATATATTGGTCGGGATAGTTGCCAATACCCTGTTTGTTTACCTGGTGCTAAAAAATGTAAAATGGCTTGAAAAGCTGCTTGGAAACACAGGGTTGAATATCTTAAGAAAAGCGTTCGGAATAATTTTATTGGCTATCGCGATAAAGTTGTTCAGGAGCAATACGCATCTGTAGGCATCGATTTTGACACATTTTATATTTTCATTCCATTATAATAAGGTGACGAAACAGATATGGATAATAACCTTTTTAAGTCATTGACCTTTACAAATGAGTTTAGCGTAGAAGATTGGAATAGTTTATTGAACACTACTTTAAGGGTATATTTTCGAACCCAAGAAGTCTTTGATGGCAACAAAGAGGTTCTAAGAACAGAGTTGTTCAATTACTTTAAATTCCATAAAAACGAAGTACTCTTTTCTCTGTTTGTCGAAACATTCCGTGAGCTACAGTTAGCAATTGAGGATAACAAGGTATTAGCTATAAAAGAATTGGCTAAAGACTTCTATGAGGTGTCTGATACAGACTTGAAATGGATGACAAATTTTCTCACTCACCCTGAACATTCCAAATTTTCAGAGCATGATAAAATTTACTTTTATTTTAAAGTTATCGATGACATAGTTGAAGGATGTTTTAAACCTAGGTTTACTCTGTTTTATAGATTTGTTTTATATAACATAAATAAGACATACTCAGACACTTCGAAATCAGACTTTGGAAAATTAATAAACGAATTCCCTGTATCGAAAGTAGCTCGTTACAATTTATATCTCAAAGACCCAATTTTCGGTATCCATATTAATCAATGGAGAAATATTGCCGCTCATAAATCGTTTTCTATTCAAAAAGATAACATCACTGTTTCTTACGGTAAGAAATCGATAAAAACAGAAAATATAAGTTATGATGGATTTTATAAAACGTTAGATTGGATTATAAACGTTTATACGGTTCTACGATTTTCTGAAGTTCTAATTGACTTAAATTTTATAGAAGATATTGTGAAAGAGTTAGGAGGTACTAATAAAATAAAGATTCGATTCGAATCTTCATTGGTACATTTGGTTAGTAATTTGCAAATAGTTGGATTTGAGTTTGTAAAATCGGAAGAAGAAAATGACGTATTTTCTATCACTTTAAAAAAGAAAGCTAATGACGAACTAAAATCGTCTTTAATTCATGCTTCTCAATGTTTAGATAAATTGGCTTGCTCTGTATATGACGACGAATTCACAAAAGATAAATTTAAATGTGTAAGAGTCTACGTGGTGGATCTTGAACTCAGTCAAACTATGAGCGCTACTGTATCGATTGAAATAGCCCTAAAAAAAGTTTATCGAAAACTAACACAGAAAGAATACATTAGTAATATAACTTTCAGTATATAACATACCGTTTACCAATTCGCAAATCAAAAGTCCCCGCATTGGGAGGTCAGAGGGTCATCCTCGCCACAAACATCGTATCCGCCTTACCCTCATACCCCTTTAAAACCGCTTTTTCCTCTAACTTCAACCCCAATTCCTTCACCATAAAATCAACCACATCTTCATTCTCCCCCTTAAAAACCGAACATGTAATATAAACCAGTGGTTTCCCCGGCTTCAGGTACTTCACTACGTTGCGGGCGATACTTTGCTGCAAGCGCTGAAAAAACTCAATTTTATGCGCATCAAACTGGCTGATCATCTCCGGTGTGCGGCCCCAGGTGCCGGAACCGGTGCAGGGGGCGTCAAGGATGATGCCATCGAATGCATAATCATGCAGCAGCAAGTCATTGTTTTGGGTAAGATCGAGGAGCTTTTTTTGGTATTTGGTTAACCCGGCCTGCTGGAAACGCTCGTCCAGGTTGCTCAGGATGGACTCGCGGATATCCGACACCACCAGCTTCGCCGTAGGCTCAAGATCGTGCAGGAGCAGGGATTTGCCCCCTGAGGCGGCGCAGGCATCCCACCAATAATCCCATTTATTGGGTTTAAAATAGTTTGCAGTTTGCTGCGAGGAAAAATCCTGCACTTCATACCAATGCGGATTGGTGATCACCGTTTCCAGCCGGGTACCGTTGGGCAGGCAAAAGCAGCCGTTGCCCTCGTCTTTAAAAACGATTTGCGCGGCGGCCAGCGCGGTTTTTACCTGATTTTCAAATCCTCTATACACCCGGATAAAAAGATCAGGCTGCACAAAAAAAGAACGTGAAAACTCTTCTTTGTCGATGCCTGCCGAAAGTTGTTTTATCCAGGGGAAAACGTTTTCCAAAGCAAAATCGTGATGCAAGGCTTTCACCATCGCCAGCTTTTCCGTCAAACTAAAATCAATGCATGCGGCCCATTCGGGTTTAAAATGCAGCAGGAAGGAATTTAGCTGGGTATTGCACAAAAACTCTGCAATAAAAAGGCGTTCATCGGCAGGCAGATCCGGCAACGCCCGGCCCAGCCGAAAATAGTTATAAACCAGGCGGCTGGCTACCCGGCGGTCAGTAGCGCCCATTTGTTTGTTGAGGCGGTAAAAGCCGGGTAAAAATTTGCCTAAGGGCGTTTCGGCCGGGTATTCATTCAAAATGCGTTGAAACGTTTTAAGCTGGTTAATGGCCTTCATTCTACCTTTTTAAGCTCAAAGTTAGCGTATTTATAAACGTCGACATGCGTATTTATCCAGCCCATGCCCGTCTTTTTTTGAAAGATGAAGTCGTTATGCAGCCCGTTAAAATGGGCTTGTGCAAGGTTTTTGACGTTGCCGGCCGCCAGCTGCTCACCCAGGTACAGGCCCTCATCATAGCCCTTAATGGCAAATGCTGTTGCATCGGTACGATAAGTTTCGCGGTATCGGCGTATAAACGCCATGATATTCGGTGCTTTATAGTCAATATGGTCCGACGAGGTGATATGCGTATCCAGTCTTTGCAGCAAGTCTGCCTTTAAAAAGGTAAAGTTAACCCAGTTAGGATGCCCAAATACCGTTACCGGGTAATTGGCCCGCAGCGAATCAAGCGCCCGCAACGTAACGGTTAAAAAATGCTGATCAGTGGCCGGGACAATAAATACGTTTTTATCAGTTGGCGACAGCTGCGCCATAATAGGAGCCAAAGACCCATGCATCACCGTAATGCTAACCACCTGAATATGCTTTTTACCCAAGCTGTCTATCGCCTTTTTAAAAGGCAATACATACTCGTTCTCTTCGCTGAAGCCCGAGCGCAGGATAAATACTTTCTCCGGGTCGATCTTGTCTTTAATATACTTTGCAGCTGCCCAGGCATGGTACTCCAGCGGCGGCATCATGGTGATCATTTCTGTGCTGTGCAGGGTGGACGGAGCCGCCGGCGAAAGCGGCGAAACGATGGGCTGCTTCGGGCTGCTGTTTGCGCCCAGGAAGGCCCGCATATCTTCGGGGAAAACCGGGCCTACGATCAGGTCGCTTGCCCTTACAGCCTGGTTGTAACCCAAAGCGCGGGCCTGTGATTTATCGCTGTGGGTATCGTAAACCTGTAATTTGTAATTGTAACCCTGCGCGGTAAGCGAATCAAGTGCCAGCCTAAAGCCCTGGTAATAGGCAATAGCTATGTCGGCTTCCCTGAGGCTGACGGAGCTGTACGACTGCCCAATAGCCAGATGATCTGTACCGAAAGGCAGCAGCAGCGAAATGGTGGATACTACGGGCGCCGCCGGCTTTAACGGCTCAGCTTTTTTTACCGGTTGTTTGACAACAGGATTAGCTGGCTCCGTTTGCCTCGGCTGCACCACAACCGGCCGCAGTTTAGGCGAACATGCGGCAAAAAGCACCGAAACGGCTAAACATAATAACCACCTATTCCCATTCAATGGTTGCAGGCGGTTTGGAGCTGATGTCATATACTACCCGGTTAATTCCTTTTACATTATTGATGATCTCGTTACTGATCTTGGCCAGCAACTCGTATGGCAAATGGCACCAGTCGGCGGTCATACCGTCCAATGATTGTACGGCGCGCAGGCAAATTACGTTCTCGTAAGTACGCTCATCACCCATTACCCCAACCGATTGTACCGGCAAATAAATGGCGCCTGCCTGCCAAACCTTATCATAAACACCGGCAGCCCGCAAATTGTTGATATAAATCGCATCGGCTTCCTGTAATATCGCAACTTTTTGCGGTGTTATATCACCTAATATCCTGATGGCCAGTCCCGGACCGGGAAACGGATGGCGGCCCAAAATGTTTGGATCGATGCCTAAAGCTTTACCAACACGCCTTACTTCATCTTTAAAAAGGGTATTTAGCGGCTCAACCACCTTCAGTTTCATAAAATCAGGCAGCCCGCCAACGTTATGGTGCGATTTAATGGTTGCCGATGGCCCTTTCACCGAAACCGATTCGATCACGTCCGGGTAAATAGTGCCCTGGCCCAGCCATTTCACATCTTCCACCAGGTGGGCTTCATCGTCAAAAACTTCGATAAACACCCTGCCGATAGCTTTGCGTTTCTTTTCCGGGTCGGTAAGGCCGGCCAATGCGTCATAAAAACGCTGCTTGGCGTCCACACCCTTTATATTGAGGCCCATGTGCTGGTACGAATCCAGTACCGACTGGAATTCATCTTTACGCAGCAGGCCGTTATCAACAAAAATACAATGCAGGTTTTTGCCGATAGCATGATGCAGCAAAACCGCCGCCACCGACGAATCCACGCCGCCGGATAATCCTAATACTACCTTGTCGTCACCCACTTTTTCGCGGAGCGCGGCAATGGTGGTTTCGATAAACGAATCTGGTGTCCAGTCCTGCTTGCAGCCGCAAATATCAACCAAAAAGTTAAACAGCAATTGCTTGCCGTCAACGGTGTGCGTCACTTCCGGGTGGAACTGTATGCCGTAACTGTTAGTGCCGGCAACCTGGTAGGCGGCAACTTTAACGGTATCCGTACTGGCGATGATCTGGAAATCTTCGCGTATACTGGCAATGGTATCCGCGTGCGACATCCACACCTGCGAACCCGGCAGGATCAGCTTAAACAGCGGGTTTTGGTCGTCGATAAACTGCAAATTGGCCCGGCCATATTCGCGGGTACTGCTGGGCAATACCTCGCCGCCGTTAAAATGGGCAATGGCCTGTGCGCCATAACAAACGCCGAGGATAGGCAGCTTGCCATGATACTTTTCAAAGTCGAAACCGGGAGCATCGTCCTGCCTTACGGAGTAGGGGCTGCCCGAAAGGATAATGCCCTTTACAGTGTCGTCAATTTCGGGAAAGTGGTTGAAAGGATGGATCTCGCAGTAGATATTGAGCTCCCTGACACGGCGCGCAATGAGTTGGGTGAACTGGCTGCCGAAGTCAAGAATTAGGATTTTTTCTTGCATGGGCAAAGATATGGTTTTGATTTCGGATTTTTCGCTGATGTTTGTTTTTTCAAGGCGCTCAAGAAGGCTTCGCCGTTTGGGATTTTCGATTTCGGATTTTTTATTTGGACGATGTTTTTAAGCCAAAGTTTATCTTATTTATCAAGTGACGTATTTGCTTTGATTTTATTGAAAAAGAAGGGTTAACTTTATGTGGTTAAGCGAGATGAAAAATTTAATTATCACGGTCGCCTGTCTTGTCATAACGGCAACAACAGCTATGTCTCAGGATTTAAAACCTGCCAATAAAACCCAAAGAAAAGTCGTTCGATTAATTGAACATCTACCTGAAATGGTTGAGGACAATAGGTACATGACTAAAAAAGGAAGGCCTTATATAACTTATATTGAAAATCTCCCTGGCGACCTGGATAATTATTACCACGTAGCAGTTTGTGAATACAACGGTGTGAACCTGGTGCCTCATCATCGATTTCTGGTAAAGGCCAGGACCTATGCAATATTTTATTTAGATTTCTGGAATGACGATTGGAAGCCTATTCCCCTTGAGGTTTGGCGGAAAAGAAAGACTTTGAAGTAGCGCTAGTTTTTATGGAAGGAAGACGAGTGCAAAAAGCGTTTAAAGAAAATTGTAAATTGCCGGATGGTTGACATCATAAAGGAAAAGTTAAGGGAAATCGAAAGGCAAAACGATGTCCGAATATTATATGCTTGTGAATCCGGCAGCAGGGCCTGGGGATTTCCATCTCCTGACAGCGATTTTGATGTTCGGTTTATTTATGCAGGAAAACGCGATGATTATCTCAGTATTATTGACAAAACCGATGTGATCGATCTGCCGGTTAATGATTTGCTTGATATTGGGGGATGGGATATCCGTAAAGCATTAAAACTGTTTCTTAAGTCAAATGGCCCATTGTACGAGTGGTTACAATCACCGATTGTTTACTGTGATGTTGCGGGTTTTGCAGATAATTTGAGGCAATTAATGCCGAAGTATTTTTCGCTTCGGGCCGGCGGTCATCACTATTTATCAATGGCATTAAATACCGTGAACAATGATTTGCAGGGTGAAGAGGCCAAACTGAAACGTTATTTTTATGCGATCAGGTCGGCGCTTTCGTGTAAATGGATAACTGAAAACCAAAGCGTTCCGCCGATGGAACTCGCTCCGTTGCGCAAATCGGTAGTTGATGAAAATTTTCAGCTGGCTGTTGACGGGTTCCTGGCGGTCAAAAAAGAAAGTGATGAAAAAACACTGGTGAAACGTAATGCTGTGTTAGACAGTTGGCTTGCGGCGACTTTATCGGCCTGCAAGGGATCTGTTAGCGATATGTCCGTTACCCGGAATCAGCCTGATGAATTAAATGACTTGTTTAGAAAATATTTATCGTGACTTACGCGGAACTATTAACGAACAAGCATTTTATGCTGCTGGATTGCATCAGCGGCAGCCAGGCATATAATTTAAACCTGCCTGGCTCGGACACCGACCGGAAAGGCATTTTTATTTCGCCCCAACGGGAGTTTTACGGATTCAATTATACTGAACAGGTTGCAAGTGAAAAAAACGATGAGGTATATTTGGAGATCAAACGTTTTTTGGATTTGTTGACTAAAAACAACCCCAACATACTGGAATTGTTAAGCACGCCTGCAAACTGTGTACTATACAGGCATCCGTTGATGAACCTTATAAATCCGGTTGATTTCCTGTCTAAATTATGTTTCGAAACTTTCGCCGGCTATGCGCAAACGCAAATTAAAAAGGCAAAAGGCCTCAATAAAAAGATCAATAAGCCGATGGATAAGGACAGAAAAACGGTTCTTGATTTTTGCTATGTAATTCATAAAAATGGAAGTATTTCGTTGACCTCCTGGCTAAACGAAAATAAGATGTCGCAAAATGAATGTGGTTTAGTGCATGTAGATCACTTCAGAAATGGTTATCTACTTTATCACAATAGTCAACTAAACGAAGGCCGGTTCAGGGGCGTAGTTTCCGGGCCGGACGCTGATGATATTCAGTTGAGTTCTGTCCCCAAAGGGATAGACCACCTTGCGGTAATGACTTTTAATAAAGACGGCTATTCAGCCTATTGCCGTGAATACAAGGAGTACATAGAATGGGAGGGAAAGCGCAACCCGGTAAGATACGGGAGCACCCTTTCGCATGGCAAGAATTATGATGCTAAAAACATGATGCATACTTTTCGTTTGTTAAACATGGCGGAAGAAATTGCTGTAAAACGGGCGGTGATCGTTTATCGTGATGATCGGGAGTTCCTGTTGAAAATAAGGGCCGGTGCTTTTGAGTTTGACGAGCTAATGGAAATGGTGGAAGATAAAATGGACCGGATTAAAATCTTATATCAAACTTCTGATTTGCCAGATGCGCCCGAGGCAGGTAAGGCTGAAAAAATATTAATAGAAATAAGAGAGCGATTTTACAAGTAACACATGACCACCTTCTACCAACAACAAGTCTATGAATTGCGAAACAAGGTCTACCCTAAGGATTACCTGACCGAGAAGATCATTCGTTCAAAAAAGTACATGGATAAATACTTCAGCGAAAACATTGGTCTTGATGAGGTCTGCAAGGAAGTGTCATTGTCTAAGTTCCATTTTATCCGGCTTTTTAAAAGATATTATGGCCTTACGCCGCGTCAATACCTGAAAGGGGTGCGGGTTGCCGAGGCGAAGAAACTATTGCAATCGGGAGCGCCGGTGAGTCAAACTTGTTATGCGGTGGGTTTCAGCAGCCTGAGCACTTTCAGCGGCTTTTTTAAAAAAGCAGGAGGCCAGGCCCCTTTTAATTTTCGCCGGAAAAAAGCAACTTTGAAGAAATGATACCGGGTTGCACTGCGCATTTTTGCGGAAACAACGAAAAAAATGAAAATTAAGCTGAGCAGTATAACGGTTACCAGCCAGGACAAGGCCCTGCGTTTTTACACCGATATTTTGGGATTTATAAAGAAGCGCGATATCCCGATGGGTGAGCATAAATGGCTCACCGTGGTCTCCAAAGATGAGCCGGACGGCGTCGAGCTGGTGTTGGAACCCTTGGGCTTCGCGCCTGCAGCAGAATACCAGGCCGCACTTTTTAAGGCCGGTATACCGGCAACCGCCTTCAATGTAGACGATTTAGAAGCAGAATACCAGAGGCTGCTGGGTTTAGGCGTTGAGTTTAGTATGAAGCCCGCAAAAATGGGCCCGGTAACATTGGCGGTGCTCAATGATACCTGCGGCAACAATATCCAGATATACCAGGTTTAATATGGAATTAAAGGTCCGGACGGCAAAATTTGAAGATATTCCGCAGTTGAACGAAATGATTGCTGCATCTGTGCGCGGCCTTAGCACAAATTATTACACGCCCGCGCAAATTGAAAGCGCCATAAAATACATTTTCGGGGTTGACACACAACTCGTAACTGACGGTACCTATTATGTCGTTGAAATTGACGGCCAGCTAGCCGGCTGCGGCGGCTGGAGCAAACGAAACACGCTTTATGGAGGCGATCAGCATAAAGAAATTGAAGACCCCTTGCTCGATCCGGAAAAAGACGCGGCGCGGATACGGGCATTTTTTGTTCATCCTGATTTTGCCCGGCGAGGCGTGGGTCGATACCTGATTGATGTTTGCGAAAAGGCAGCCGCAGCCGAAGGGTTTACCCGCATTGAAATGGGCGCCACACTGCCCGGTGTGCCGTTGTATGCCGCCGTTGGCTATGAAGCGATAGAACGAATAGATACTACACTGCCTGATGGCGAGGTTTTGGGAATAGTGCGAATGGGGAAAAGGCTTGGATAAAAGAACCCAGGGTAAGTCTTTGACACTTTGATTTTGAGAAATAACTTATTTCACATGAACCAATCCCTTGAAGGTTACGGCCCAAACCGAACCATCATTGTCGAGGGCTATGCCCGAAATTCCATTAGAAAATCTCCCCGGCCAGAATTTCAATGCTTTTATATTTTCGTTTTCTATTTCTGCTAATCCGTCATTCGTCGCCATCCAGATCACCCCTTTATCAGTCACCTTAATATCCCGTACCATTTGGTCGGGCAGTGCTGAATTGTTTTTGCTGAAATGTTTCCAGGTTCCATTTTTCAAAACAGAAAAACCCCCTTTGCCGAAACCACCGCCATAACCGATATACAAGGAGCCATCGGTCATAAACTTAACGCTCCGAACGGTGCCCACTTGCAGCTCCGAATTATTTTCGTCAAGCCTTGTCCATTTTTTACCATCGTAAAGCAACAGGCAGGTATCGCATCCCGCGGCGATTTGCCCATTTTTACCGACGTCTAAATTCAAAACATTGTAAGCATGGTCGCCGGGCAAATCGAGTTTTTTCCAGGCAGAACCATCAAAAGTGATAATACCGTTTTTCGAGCTAAAGTATAGCCTGCCATCGGGGCCCTCTTTTATTTTGTAAAGTTCTATAGTCAAAAGCGGTGAAACACTGCCGTCGTACATCGTCCATGAAGTCCCGTTGAACTTTGCGACGCCGTTTTTCTGCGGAACCCAAACGTTATTTTTTTTGTCGATGTAAATGGTGCTTATTACATTGTTTGTAACAGGCGAATTACTTTTATCAAAAACGACGAAATTTTGCCCATCGTATTTTACCAGGCCGGCGTGTGCTGTCCCCAGCCATTTGTTGCCGGCCTGATCGATGGCAATGCTCCATAAGTTGTCTTCCGGAAGCTTTGAGTTTGATGTGTTGATCAATTCAGTTTCCTGGGCGTGAGCGCCGGGAAAGAAGATCAAAAGAAAAAAAATCAAAATAGTTACTCTTCGGATGGTCATGTTAAAGCTCAGCAGGTTAAGTTTATCGATTAAAAATATGTATTTATTGACGAACTTTAGCGCCGGTGACCGCAATTATGGTAAAAAACTTAAGCGGGCATTTTGATTGATATGCGTTATGCCGGTTTAATCATAATTTGCCTTTCCTGGCTAACAGCGGCCGCTCAACCGCGGCAGGAGCATCGACAAATATTGGTGGATGGCTTGAGCCGTAGTTTTGTCGTTTATATCCCGGCGATGGATAATGCCACGCAAAAGCCGGCCATCTTAATTTCGCTGCATGGAAGATTCGGTACCGGTGCACAAATGATGGGCTTTGCTGATTTCAGGCCAATTGCGGACAAGGAAAAATTTATTATCGTTTGCCCGGACGGTATCGACAAAAGCTGGAATGCCGGCCTCAAAACACCCGCAAACCGAAAAGGTATTAACGATGTGAAGTTTATCGATCAGTTGATCACCTATATGCTCAGCACTTATCATGGCGATTCCCAAAGGGTTTATGTAACGGGCATGAGCAACGGCGGTTTCCTGGCATCGCGCCTGGCTTGTGAGCTGCCCAACCGGATAGCAGCAATCGCTTCCGTGGGCGCCTCGATGGATAAATACCAGGATTACCATCCAACCAAACCCGTATCGGTAATGTATATCCAGGGGACAAAAGATCCTTTAGTGCCATTTGATGGTGTCGGAAAGCGAGCCCGTGGGCAAAACGTTATTTATAGCCATGCCGATATCCTTAAACTGTGGATAGATGCAGACGCCTGCGACCAAAAACCTGTTATCAGCAATTTGCCCGATAACACAGGCGATGGTACCAGTATCATTAAAGAGGAATACACCAATGCCAAAACCGGCGTAAAAGTTGTGGGCTACACCATAACCAATGCAGGCCATACCTGGCCCGGCGGAACGCAATATTTGCCTAAATTGATGATTGGTTCGGTAACGCACAATATGAATGCCTGCGCGGTGATTTGGGATTTTTTTAAGGAGTATAAATTGGCAGAGTAATTAATTTTACGGCAGGCATAGTGCGGCAATCTTAAAATCCTTTTTATCCTGCAAATCTTAGTTAAACAAAGCAAGAACCGGGTTTTACCACGATCTTTGCCGGGGTACATTTGTGCTATAAATAATTAACATCATGAGCACACAGGAAATTATTAATTACCATCGCATCGAGGATGCGATCAATTATATCAAGCTGAATTTTAAGGAACAACCCGACCTGGATGTAGTGGCCGAAAAAGTACACCTGAGCCCTTTTCACTTTCAACGAATGTTTACCGACTGGGCCGGCATCAGTCCAAAAAAATTTATTCAATATTTAAGCCTTGACTATGCTAAGGGCGTATTAAAAAATAACCAGGCTACATTGTTTGATGCGGCCTTTGAGACAGGCCTTTCGGGCACCGGCCGCCTGCACGACCTTTTTATCAATATCGAAGGGATGACGCCTGCCGAATATAAAAACGGAGGTAAAGCCCTTAACATCAATTACAGCTTTGCCGAAAGTCCATTCGGAAACATCATCGTCGCATCAACCGCCAAAGGAATTTGTTATATGGCTTTTGCAGACGACCGGGAGGATGCATTTAAAAAGTTAGTCGCGCAATTCCCGAACGCGGATTATACCCAGGTGGTTGACGGAATGCAGCAGGAGGCCTTGTTTATTTTTAAGAAAGATTGGTCGCACCTTTCGAATATCAAACTGCACTTGAAAGGCACCAGTTTCCAGCTTAAGGTTTGGGAGGCCCTGCTCAATGTACCGATGGGCGGCTTGGCTACCTATTCCTCTATTGCCAAAACCATCCATCAGCCCACGGCCAGCCGGGCGGTGGGCTGCGCGGTAGGGGATAACCCGGTTGCGTTTTTGATACCCTGCCACCGGGTGATCAAATCCACCGGCGAATTTGGCCAATACCATTGGGGACCGAACCGTAAAACGGCAATAATCGGCTGGGAAGCAGCGCAATTAGGGTTGGCGGGGTAAAACAATGATTTATAAAGGAATTGTAGAGACGCGATGCATCGCGTCTCTACATGGGACAAATAAAAACAACGGCAAATTGAAATAAGAATGCACGAAAAGATCAAACAGTTGGATTGGCCGACACTCACCGAAAGTTTAAACAGTAGGGGATATGCTGCCGCGAGTAGTATTTTAAATGATGAGGAGTGCGCCCAACTGATCGGCCAATATCATAACGACGGCCTTTACCGAAAGACCGTCGTTATGGAGCGCCACAATTTCGGCCTGGGTGAATATAAATACTTCCATTATCCGTTGCCCGGTATTGTGCAGGACCTGAGAGAAAGTATCTACCCAAACCTGGCGCCGGTAGCCAACAACTGGATGCGTGTTTTAAATATCGATCAAAATTACCCGGCCGCACTTCCCGAATTAATGGCTCATTGTCATGCACAAGGCCAAATAAAGCCGACGCCTTTAATATTGAAATATGAAAAAGGCGGTTTTAATGCTCTGCACCAGGACCTGTATGGTGATATCTATTTCCCGATGCAGGCGGTTGTATTTTTAAGCGAGCCGGGTAAAGATCATGAAGGCGGTGAATTTGTATTAATAGAACAGCGCCCAAGAGCGCAATCAAAGGCGATCGTACTGCAGCCACGTAAAGGAGATATGCTGATCTTCACCACCAATTTCAGGCCGGTTAAAGGAACAAAAGGCTATTACCGGGTAAATATGCGGCATGGCGTTAGCGAGGTAACATCGGGTAACAGGTATACGCTCGGTATTATTTTTCATGATGCCGGGTGATACAGCATACTGAACTGGGCATTCGCTCGTTTGAACGAAGCAGGCGGTTGAAAATGCTGCTCGACACAAAACAGATAACATCTGCCGGTAACCGGAAATTGAAGATCTACGGAAAATTAAACTGCTGGTCGGGCAAAAGGATGAATATTGAAAACCGGGTGTTCTTCGCGTCGGAAGCCGAGGCAGTTGTACATGGTTTCAGGCCCTGCGGTAACTGCATGCGGGAAAAATACACGGAATGGAAGTCTGCTGCGGCAAGTTAATTATGTTAAAACGATTCTATATTTGTCGCACTATGTTAAAAAAAGCAGTTGTTTTCCTGGTGTTTACGATCGGTTTTCTTACTGCAAAAGCCCAGTCGGCAGATTCTATTTACAACCGATACCTGGATTTTAACCTCGCGCGGTTCCAGGGACAGCAGGACAAAGCGTTTGAACTCGGGCAAGACCTTGTTCCATTGGCAGATAAGCTGCCAGAAAAAGCCCGTATAAGCTTTTATTTTTCGATCGGTAAAATGTACGAGGATGACAACCAGCCCGATAAGGCACAACCCTTTTACGAAAAAGTGGCGGCCGCCGTCCCTGATTACTATGTAGTGCACCGCGCCCTTGGATATTTATACCTTGATAAAGCAAAAGCAATAGAAGAAAAAGTGAGTTTGGGCGCCACGGATAGTCTAAAAACAGCCTATGTTAAAATGGTGCAAAAAGCATTGCCGCACCTGGAGAAAGCCCAGGCCTGCGACCCCAGCGACGAGACGCTGGCTATTATAAAATCGTTATATCAAAAGATAAACGACAGCCAGGACCTTGCCACCTTAGATGACCGGCTCAAAGCATTGCATTCAAAATGCCTGGATATTTTGAGCGACAATTAGCGGTATTTTCCTTTATTTTGCCGGTATGAAAATGAGCAAATCGGTAACAAAAATTGTTATCCGCGTATTTTTTATCCTGTTATTCTTCGCGTTGGTGCCATTGTTTTTTGGCGATCAGCATAAATTTCAAAACATCTATTTTGCTTTCCCGCACAAATGGGAAATGATATTTCCGCTCATCATTATCAGCGTATTCCTTTTCCTGCTGATCGCCTGCGCCATCAAAAAATTCAACGAACCCGAGCTGAATTGGCTGCTGGTGGTAAACACCATTGTACTAACCGCTTACGGCGTAGCTATTTTTATAAAGGTGAGCCATATGGTTTAAGGAGATTTCAGTTGGCAGTTTTGAGTTTGCAGTTGGCAGTTTTTAGCCCTCGATTGCTAACTGCAAACTGGCAACTGCCCACTGGCCTAGGTCTTATCCGCCGTGGCCGGCTTCATTTTTTTGAGCGTTGATTTTTTTTCTTCGTTACCGCTGCCCATCACATATCCCCATGGTTTCAGGCTGTCGACACGGTCGAAAATGATCTTGAAAATGGCCAGTACTGGTATGGAAAGGAACATGCCCGAGAGTCCCCAGATCATTTCGCCCAAAACTATACCAAGGAAAGAAACCAGGGCGTTCAGTTTTACCTTGGAGCCAACAATTGTGGGCAAAAAGAAATTTGAATCGACAAGATGAATGCTGACAACGCTTACCGCAACCCAAACAACATGCTCTATGCCGCCAGTGGCAAACGTTATCAGGCAGCTTAACAGCAATGCCGAAAAAATGCCCACATACGGAATGATGTTGAACAGGGCCACAAGTATCCCTAATAGTACCGCGTATTTAATGCCAATGATCCAAAATGCTATGCAGGCGATGCACGCAACAACAAACATTTCGAGCAAAAGCCCGAGGATATATTGGCGCATGATGCTTTGTATGTTGCTGACAATATCATGCACGATGTGTGCATATTCATCGCTAAAAACCCATTCAATAAAACGGATCAGTATGGTACGGTAAAAGAGGATAAGGAAAGTGAAAATCAAAATAAACACATAAAAAAGCATGAGCGAAGAGATAGCGCCAACCGTTTGGCCTGCCACTTCGCCGCCAGAGGCCATGAGTTTTTGCGTAGTACTGTGCACGTAGCTCATTTGTTTACTGGCGTTGATATGGAAGGCGTGTTGTATCCAATCTGAAAGATCATCCACCGATTGGCTTACCTGGCTTTTCAACATTGGCCAATCACTGGCGAGCCCCGAGATTTGCGAACCAACAAGGTAGCCGATGGCGCCGATAAAAGCGATTAGCATGATGATGGAAAGCAAAACTGCTATGCCGCGCGGCAGCCTTAACCGCTTTTCAAAAAATGACGCGATTGGAAAAAGCAAAATTGCAAACAGGAGCCCAAATAGCAGGGGATCGAGGACCTCTTTGGCCAGGATGATCATATAGCCCAGCGCAATCAGCGCAATAAGCACCAGGGCAAGCTTTTCGTAAAAGGGCGTAAACAATTTTTTTGCGGGCATAGCTGGGGGTTTTTCAATAGTTGTGATATAACGCGTATTGCATTTATAAGTTTGAAGATAGCGATAATCAATTGATAATGGTTTTTTGTTGAAAAAATCAGTATAAACCACGCCATATGCTTTTGAATTAAACTTTTGGCAACCATTTTGCTTTATGAAAAATTATTTACCTACAGAAAAATGTTATGGCAAAGTATTCAGAAAAAGCACAGGAAAAAGTGCACGAAACCATGCACGAAATGAAAGAAGGCAAGCTAAAAAGCGGCAGCGGTAAAAAAGTTACCAGTAAAAAGCAGGCCGTCGCCATTGGTTTATCCGAAGCCCGCAAAGAGGGCGCAAAGGTGCCGAAGAAAAAATAATGCCCGGATTAAACGCCGTAAAGACGCGATGCATCGGTTCTTTACCCGCTATTTCACGTAATCAGTAGCGGTCCATTCTTCCAGTTTGCCGTCCTGGTCAATTTTTATCAGCTTTTCAACTGCCGACTGCTTTTTGTGGTTTTTTTCCATTTGGTATTTGGCAATCAAAGCCCTAAAACCAGCAACGTTGGCGGCATTGGCATTCTGAGCATCTTTATGTTGTAATGCATATTTAGTAAAGCCTCCCATAAAAATGATCAACAAGTCCGGATTTTTATCGCACATTTTAGCCAGGGGCGCCTGTATGGTGATGGTAACCGTGGAACTTCCGGTTAGCCAGGCTATCAAAAATGCACTGGCCTCTTTTCTTTTGTCCTGCTGCTCATCCCACGAAGTTTGTTGAAGCCAATCGACCGTATTTATTACGTCCTGTTCGTATTTGGTATAATCTTCTTTAGTCTTTAGCGTGTAGTCTTTCGGAACCTCATACGATTGTGCCCGCGCGCTTTTTCCAACGACTAAAAAGCCCAACAAAGCAATAAATAATAACTTTCTCATGATTTTTGGTTTTGATAAGGTAAGTATAAGAATTTAAAACCATTACGCTTTATTTTCCCTTAAAATTCCGGCTTCAAAATCCAATAAATCTTTTATGGTTAAAAGTAGCCGTTCGTTAACAATATTAGCATAGGCTGTCATGGCTTTGTTAAGAACTTTTATGGCATTTTCGTCGTAATTCGGATTCATATAATATTGCCAATTTGTTCTTAAATAGATGTTTAAGGCGTCGAGGTTTTTGGGGCTGATGTATTTTTTCCATTCTTCGTCCGCAACTATAGCATTAAGCCTGGGTTTTATTTTTTTCTCTTTTAGGTATACATCAGTTACAGTTGCCCGTATTTGCGGCGGTTTCATTTTGGTATAAACCGGCTTCATCACCCTCAAAAGCTCATTGCGCATTGCCCGGTCATCCAGGGCTTCAGCTTGCCGGCTAAATAATTCCCGGTATTTAGCGATCAGCACTGCCTTTTCATCATCACTTTTACAATGGTTATAAAAGAAAATAAATATTTGCTGGTCCAATTCCTTTATTCGCTGATCGGCTTGCACCGTTTCTTTTTCAATAAGCGCCTTCAGATTTTCGGCTTGCTCTCGGCTAAGTTTTTCGGCTTTGTAATAAAAATGGCGAACATCTTTCCTAATCCCGATTATTTGTTCCAACACCAGCATATTTTCCTGGTTTTTTAAAACAACCGCAGGCAGGCGGCAATTTTCATCCGAAAATAGTTCGTCGTAGGTCAAACTTTGCGTCCCGGCTGTACCGGCCACCACAGCATCTACGTCAAATGAATTGATGTCGCGGTTATCAAAATAATCCCTAAATACTTCATCATAGAGGTGGGCGTTTAACGCTGCCGCCAGGTCTTGGTTCACCTCCCCGGTGGTGATCAAAGCGGAATCGTTGGATGAAGGTGAATTGGCATATACCACGTCGGTCAGCTGTTTTTGCAGAACTTCTATATTTTCAAAAACCGACCATGCCGAAAATGCAATTGGTTCGGTAAGCAAATTTAAACTTTGAAGGTGTTTCACCCTATCTTCGGTAACCGGGTGGGACGACCAGGGGTCGTCAGGCTCAACCTTGTCGCTAGTCACATTTGCATGCTGCTGATCAACCAACGGAAGGCCTGATTCATCCAGGGCTAATCTCTGTTTTTGCGCATACTGCCTGATCATTTCGACATGAATCTCAAATAAGTTTTCAGCGCGTTTTTTTTCGCCAAGCTTTGCACCTAAATAATTCAAGGTGTTTTGGTAGCACAGGTCGCCGATTTCAATTCTCGACAATGCCGAAATTGCCTGGTTTGAGCCGGCGGCATAAGCCGAAATTGCATCGGCGTGGTATTCCATCTGTCGCGACAATCCCATGTAGGTTTTGTTAACGACCTTGTACATCATCTTTAAAATCAGCTGGATACCTTGTATCAGGTAAAAGTTTATTGCAGCCATCAGCCTGAAAATGGAATGCATTCTGCCCCAGGTATTTAGTATGTTGTTATATCCTTCATTTTGAAAAAGCAAATTGTAGATCACCTTATTGACATTGTAAACATAACTGCCAAACTTCATGCTGCGTTGTGAAAAATGGCCAAACTCGTGCGCCATAATTGCTTTAAATTCAGACAGGTTAACTGAATTTACGAGGCCCAATCCTATATGAAGATTTTTTCTGACGGGAAAAAACATGCTCCAGAAAGTAGAATTGTTAAAAACGAAAGCATTTACACTTGAACCGAAAAATATTTTTTTTGGCCTAGGTGATCCGATCTCAGTAGTTATTTTTTCAATAAAATCGTTCAAAGCAGGCTGGTCTTCTTTTTTAACTTCTATCATGCCCGAGTAATCGACTCTTGTCCGTTTAAAAAGGAACTTAACAAGAAAAAATACCAGCAAAATACCAGCAATGATAAGCGCGATACCGAACAGGATTCCCATCCAACTAAGCCCCGCCTTTAGTACCGCGATACCAAGGTAAGCCGAACCTGCGGCCAGCGCCAAAGCGCAGGCCACCAATAGCAGGTAAACCAGTATGAAAAGAATTATTGCGCCGATGGCCTTATAAACCTGTTTTTTAAACGCCGGCGACGGTTTGATGATCGCCTGGTTTGACCCTGCAGGCATCGGGGGGAAAGGGGGTAACAACTCTGCCATTTAACATTAAAGAGTAAAAGCATCCATAATATCCATCAGCACAATCGCCTCATCAATCGAACAAGGGTTGGGCCCCTGGCCATTAAAATAAGCCACTATTTTTTCGATCATTGGCTGCTGTATGTGTTCAGGATGGGTAAAGTGTAAAGTTTGCTCTTCCTCGTCAGTTTTATAATTGATAAAATTGCCGAAGAAAGGAAATACAATCTTCCCTTTAGTACCCACGATCTCGCAGGTATCTGTAGTTTGGTTTTCGGCCACGTTAAAACACCAGGAGCCATTGACCACAACCTTGTTTTTAAAACTGATCTCGCCGCAAACATGATCGTCCGCAGGAGTGGCTCCGGATTGGTTGAGCGAAAAGCCGTGATAGCGTTCGGGCTCGCCAAAATAAAAAAGCATCAAGTCTAGTTGGTGCGGAGCGAGGTCGTGAAAATAGCCACCGCCGGATACTTCCGGCTGCACCCGCCAGTTGACGGCAGAATTGGCAATGAGTGCAGGCCTGCGGCTTTGCCACATCCTGATCTGTACGGTACGCACGTCGCCAACGATTTTATTGTCAAGTAACTCTTTGACTTTTAAAAACATGGGTAGCGCCCTCCGGTAATGAGCCACCGTCAGTTTTTGATTGGGGTGCTGTTTAACTGCTTCGGCTATTCGGCGCGCTTCTGATGCGTTGCGGGTGACCGGTTTCTCTACATAGACATTGAAACCTTTTTCAAGGGCTTTAACAGCATAATCAGCGTGCGAATCCGGAGGCGTGGCTATATAAACAGCATTAAGGCCTTCGTGTTTCATCAAAGCCGCTGCATCGCCATAGGAATTAGCGACGCCATGCCTGCGGGCATAATCAGCGGCTTTTTCCGCATCGCGGCGCATAACAGCCAATAACCTGCTGCCCGGCACTTTATTAAAGGCCGGGCCGCTTTTCTTTTCAGTCACGTCGCCGCAGCCGATTATACCCCAGTTGATCATGTTTTTTATGTAGCGACGCGATACTTCGCGTCTTCCGCTGAAAGGTAATAAACTTTAAATTTGCATGGTGGGAGACGCGAAGTATCGCGTCTCTACAATTTATTTCAAAATCTCTTCAATCTTACCCAATTCCTCTGCCGAAAACTCAATATTATCCAAACATTTCAGCGAATCTGCCAATTGTTCGGGACGGCTGGCGCCGATGAGTACCGAGGTTACCCTCGGATCTTTCAACAACCAGGCCAGCGCCATTTGGGCCAGCGTTTGGCCGCGTTTTTCGGCTATGTTATTCAGTTTTTTAGCCTGAGCGATCCGTTGATCGGTCACCTGGTCCAGCTGTAAAAAGCCGGTAGATTTTGCTGCCCGCGAATCTTCGGGGACACCGTGCAAATATTTGTTGGTAAGTAACCCTTGTGCTAAAGGCGAAAATGGGATACAGCCAACACCATCTTTCTCCAAAACGTCCATCAAGCCGTCTTCTACCCAACGTTCAAACATCGAATATTTGGGCTGGTGGATGAGGCAGGGCGTGCCCAGTCTTTTTAATATCGCAATAGCTTCGTCGGCCTGATCAGCGGGATAGTTAGAGATACCAGCATACAACGCCTTACCCTGACGAACGATCAGGTCCAGCGCGCTCATGGTTTCTTCCAGCGGGGTGTCGGGATCGGGGCGGTGGTGATAGAAGATGTCTACATATTCCAGCCGCATGCGTTTCAGACTTTGATCAAGGCTGGAAACCAGGTATTTTTTTGAACCCCACTCGCCATAAGGGCCGTCCCACATATGATAACCAGCTTTGGTGCTGATGATCAGTTCGTCGCGGTAGCCCTGAAAATCCTGCTCCAGCAGCCGACCAAAATTCTCTTCGGCTGAGCCCGGAGGCGGACCGTAATTGTTGGCCAGGTCAAAATGGGTGATGCCGCTGTCAAATGCCAGGTGCAGTATTTTGCGGAAATTTTCGGCCACATCCACGTGCCCGAAATTATGCCATAAACCCAGCGAAACCGCCGGAAGCTTGATGCCGCTTTTACCGCAGCGGCGGTATTGCATGTTTTTGTATCGATCTGCTGAAGGTTGGTAACTCATGGAGTTGGTTGGTTTGTTCGCCGATAAAATTAGGGTTTTATATGATTTGTAATCTAAGATTTGACAATTTTTCAAAAGTTGTCAAATCTGCGCACGCTAAACCACCTCGGCCACCACAAAAGTACTTCCACCAATAAAAACCAAATCGCCTGGCCCTGCGTTTTGCTGTGCTGCTGTAAAGGCTGTTTTTACAGACGGATATGCCTCGCCAACCAAGCCAAAACTTTCCGCTTCGTGCTTCAGGCTTTCAGCTTCCAGGCCCCGGGGGATATCAGGTTTGCAGAAATAGTAAATGGCATCTTTTGGCAGCATCACCAACATTTTGCTGATGTCCTTATCATTTACCACGCCCAATACAAAATGCAATTTGTTATAAGGCACGGCCGCAATGTTTTGAATAACTTCCGTTATCCCCTCCGGGTTATGGCCAGTATCGCAAATGGTTAAAGGGTGTTTGCTTAAAGTTTCCCAGCGCCCGTGAAGGCCTGTTAGCAGCCTCACCTTTGATAGTGCCGATTTGAGATGATTATCCCCAATCTCAAAACCCTGCAAATGTAATTGCCTGACCGCACATACCACAGCTTTCAGGTTTTTTACCTGGTAGGTGCCTGTCAGGTCGAGGTGGAAATCAAAAGTCGGCAGCCGAAAAACCGATGTATCCAATGATTTGAGCCTTACATCCAGGAAGTCATCAGGCTCCTCTACGGATTTGTGGCTTTCCTCATCGGCCAATAATTCAGATGCAAAAGAAATTGGGCTATGCTCCTTTTTTGCCTTTTCGATAAAAATATCGGCGACCTCGGGCTGGTATTCACCAATGATAACAAGTACGCCCGGCTTAATAATGCCTGCTTTTTCCGCCGCGATCAATTGCAGCGTATCGCCCAAAATATTCATGTGGTCCCAGCCAATGTTGGTAATAACTGACAGTAGCGGGGTGATAATATTAGTTGAATCCAACCTTCCTCCCAGGCCGACTTCAATAATGGCAATATCCACTTTTTCCCTGGCGAAAATATCAAAAGCCAGCCCGACAGTCATTTCAAAAAAAGAGGGCTTTATATCTTCAAAATCGGTTTTATGTTCGGCTACAAAATCAATTACTTCCCGTTCGCTGATCATTTGGCCATTGATGCGGATGCGCTCCCTGAAATCTTTTAAATGCGGCGAAGTGTACAACCCGGTTTTGTACCCGGCCGTTTGTAGGATAGCCGCCAGCATGTGCGATGTTGAGCCTTTGCCGTTCGTACCAGCTACATGAACGCTTTTGAATTTGTGCTGAGGATCGCCTAGTCTCTTGCACAACTCGATAGTATTATCAAGGTTGGCTTTATAAGCAGAAGCGCCCACACGGGTAAATAGGGGTAGTTGGCTGTATAGGTAGTCTATGGTTTGCTGATAGTTCATGGTTCATAGTTCATGGTTCATAGCCGTTTCAGGCGGTTATCCATGGAACCCGGGCAAAGTTAAATCAATGTTTATTTAATAAAAGCATTAAAATGAAGATCGATATATTACAACTGTCAGTTCCTCTATGAACGATGAACCATGATCAATATGCCTGCACTTACTCCACATCAAAGGTGATCTTCACCTGGCCTTGCTGGTTTCCTGCAGCAGTAGACGGCGAGGTTAGCCTGGAGCTTTTTACCGCAGCAATACAGCGGTTGACCAGGTCGAGGTCGCTCATACGGGTTTTCCGGTCTGAGTGCGCTTCGATGATATTGCCGTTGGCATCAATGGTAACATCTACATAAACAGTGCCGGGTGTACGGCTTGGGTTGCGTACTTCGGGCAAACTTACAAAGCTCCATTGGGTGCCTTTTACGCCGTTGCCGTTACCGCCATCGCCATAATTTGGCGCCAGCGGAGAGCCATTCTTGCTTCCCTTGTTACCCGGTGTGTTATCGGTGCCATCGCCGCCGCCGTTGCCCGCTTTTGACGGTCCTTTATATAAAGCCGCCTGGTTTACCACTTCTTTTTTGACCGGTTTGGATAATTCGGCCGTGGCTGGGCTTTTTGATTTCTTTGAGTTTGGTGCAACCGCCGGCGCATCTTCATTATCCTGTGTCACTACCTTTTCCTGGCTGGTTTCCACCTGCGATTTTTGTTCGGTCGGGGGAGCCGGTGTTACCTTGGTAGTTTGCATGTGATTTGCATTCGGCGCCACCGAGGGCTCTTCGGTGCTGTTGATATCCTTACCCATCCCGACGGGGGATGTGCCATAATTTACGACCACGCCGCCGGTACCGTCAACCTGGACCGGTGGGTTCTCCATGATAATAATATAACACAAAAACGCCAGTGCGGTCATAATAATGCCCGTCACGATGAATGCTTTTGGATAATTATTTTCTTCCTGGTAGTCCATTTTAGTATGCAGTTTTCAGTATGCAGTTTTCAGTATGCAGTTGGCAGAACCAATAATTCCGACTGAAAACTGCCAACTTTCTATTTCGCCACTGTTGCCAGCACTAATTTAATATTCTGTTTTGATGCAATGTCCATTATTTCCACAACATCCTGTATCGCCACTGTTTTGTCAACATGTAAAATAACCGTCAACTCCGGGTATTTTTGTTTGTAGCCTGTTAGCGCAGTTGGTATGTCAGCCAAAGCCATCGGCTTATTGTTCACCGTGTAGGTCAGGTCCTTGCTTACGGTAACGTTTACTGTTTTTTTAGATATTGCCTTTCCTGCTGCTGACTTCGGCAGTTGTAATTTGATCACATTGGGGTTGGTAAGCGTTGAGGCGATCAAAAAAAACAGCAGCAGGAAGAACATAATATCGTTCATGGCCGAGGTATGCACTTCGGCCGACACGCCCCTGGATCTTTTTCTTAAATTCATTTGCTCGGTTCCTCCAAAAGGTCAATAAATTCAATGGCGTCGGTCTCCAGTTTCAGGATCACTCTATCAACCATCATATTTAATATATGATAACCCACATAGGCTATTACACCTACGGTTAGACCGGCTGCCGAGGTGATCATCTTTACATACAAGCCGCCTGAGATGGTGCCGATACTGAAGTTGTCTGTCGTTGATATATCGAAAAATATCTTAATTACCCCGATGATCGTCCCCAAAAAGCCGAACATCGGCGCAATGCCCGCAACGATGCCCAAAATTCCTATATTTTTTTCGAGTTTAGATACTTCCAGTTTGCCTACGTTTTCAATGGCGCCTTCAATATCCTTTATGGGGCGGCCAATCCGTAACAGCCCTTTTTGCAGCATTCGCCCAAGCGGGGTGTTACTGTTGCGGCAAATAGCCTTTGCCGACTCCAGGTTGCCTGAAAGGATGCTGGCGCGCACCTGCACCATTAAGTTCGAATCATCTTTAGATGCTTTGCGAATAGTAAAGTACCGTTCGAAAAAGATCACCAATGCCAGTACCAGCAAAATACCGATCGGGAGCATTACCCATCCACCTTTGATGATCAACTCGCCAAAGTGGATCTCCTGTGTCGGCGCCACTGCCTGGCCCGCAGCTTTTGCGGTATCAACCAATTTGTGCGCTGTATCTACTGCCTGGAAAAATAATAATGTCATCGTTGGGTGTTGTTGCTATAACGGTTTTACTTGAAGGGGAATATGATACTTAAAAATTATTTTTTGCTTTAATAAACTTTTTAATACCGAATCGGCCGCGCCATAGGTTGCGTACGAACCGACAGATATTTTTTTGAGCGGGCCAGGTGTATTGGGAAGGATATACGCTTCGAAACCCAATGACTTCAGATGTGCAACGCGTTGTTCTGCTACTCTTAGCGCCCTAACTTCTTCGGCTACTGCCTCAAAGCGGGGCTGTTTTACGCTGTCTGGCTTCGCTGCTGCAGTAACGGATTTTGTTGTGGTATCCGTTGCCGGCATCGTTTTTTTTGCAGTATCTTTCTTAAGGGGTATAGCTTCGTGCCGTATTACTGCCGGGCTATCCGTTGTTTTTCCTGTAAGTTTATAATATTCACTTTTTACCTTTTCAAATGCCGGAGGGTAAAATTTAAATAATGCAAATACGCCCAGAGCAAGCACCGCCAGGGCAATCAATATGATCAGCCATACATTAACACCTCTTTTTGGCTCCACTTCTTCCTCATAATATTCCGGCGCATGGATCGCGCGCGGTGGCGGAGGTGACAGTGTTGCGGCAACAGCCGGTGCGGAAGCGGGTTGATCCGGCGCCAATACCGTTTTCTTTTCGACTGATACAGGCTGGTTGGCCCTGAAAATATCTATCGGCGGAAAACCGTAAAATGCCGGGTCGGCCGGTATGCGTTCATTGGGTTTAAAAACCAGCTGATCCAGGTCGGTTTGGAACGATCCGAGATCGGCAAATAAGTATTTACCGCCTGATGCATCCTCTTTCAGTTTCGTAATAAACTTCTCCACGAAATATTTGGATGATGCGAGGGAGATATTCTTTTTATCGGCTACATACTGTGCAAAGCTCTCGTCGTCCTTTGGCTGGGGCACAAACTTTACCTGGTGGTAGGGCGGATAAAACCGCGCTTCGGATTCATTATAATAAGCGCTTACCCGGTTGCGGATGAAATAGCCAAGGCCGGGCACATTCACCTCATCATGCAGGCCCAGTAATTCACTTAAATAATCGGCTAAATTCATTTTTAAAAATACGGTTTATTATAATTTATCAAAATCTACCATAAAAACCTTCGTGTTCTCTGTGGCGCCTCTGCGCTCTTTGTGTTATGAAATTAAAACCACAAAGGGCACAACGAACACAAAGATCACACAAAGAAAAATTACTTATTACTATGTGTTACTTTAAAACTTAAAGCCAACGCCGCCAAATATATTAAATCCGTAGTCAGGATCGTATAGCCATGTTGTATTTGTTCCGTTAAGTAAATTATTAACGTGTACAAATACCGATATCTGTTTAGTAGCCTTGTATTCCACCTCGGCGCTCATGTCAACAAATGAGGGGATCGTGGTATAGGTCTTCGCATCAGCAGGCAGCGGAAGCCCGGCATTAATAAAATAAGGATCCGTCGTTGAACCGCGCACAAATAAGGTACCGCTAACATTTACCAGGTTGCTTACATGAATAGTAGTGCCGCCGGTAAGTTTAAATTTAGGCATATTCCATGGCTGCACTACTGTTGCCATTTCGTATTGCTTAAATTCAGCGCGCCCAAAAATGTCAACGTCATCCGATGCCTTATAGTCCAGCTCGGCATTCAGCCCGCTAACACGCGATTTCCCTTCGTCGTAAATTACGTTAAAACGATTGTCGCCCTTGGTATTAGTGTAGCTGCTTATAAAGAGCGGCATATTCGAAATCTCATCACGGTAGATGGTCGCTTTAAAGCCTAAACCAGGAGCTATGGTACCCTTTAAGCCAGCCGCAATATCCAGGCGGTCGACTGAGTTCTTAATCGGGATATTTTGACCGAGGAATGGATTGATGTAAGAAAAATTAAGCAGCGAAGAGCGGTTAACGTCACCTTTTGCCTCCACAAATATCCGCAGGTATTTTGGGATGAGCTGCAACTCGGCTTTTGCGGCCGGGAAGATATAAAAGGCCGAACTAAAGCCAAACTGATCGACAATATTAACGCCAGCCTCAACTTTGTAGCTGTCGCCCTGGAATTTGATATAAGGATTTGCCCTGATGAAACTGTTGTCAATGTTATATAAGCTATCCTGTTGGGTAGCCACGTCAACCGATGCACTTACGCCTGCATAAAACTGGTGGATGGTCTCATTCAGAAACCCCGAAAGCACCACATTACTTTCTTTCGCCTGGAATGCATTGCTAAAGCTATAGCCGCTCAACTTAAGGGCGTAAGTAAAATCGTTGTCAACGTCCTGGTAGTTTTTGGTTAGCTCGCCCTGTGCACTTATTGTGCTAAAATGCTGTTTGTCGGGTCCCAGGGCAGCGGGCGGGGGATTTAAGGGGTCCTGGCCAAAAAAATTATTTGCACGGTAATTATAAGTGATATTTCCGGTAAGCGAATTGGTCGTTCCTATACTTTTTGCAAATACCGAAGCTTCTTCGCGGCTGGAGTTTTGGTCTTTGATCGTGCCGCTTTGCATAAAATGTTTCAGGTAGCCGCCTAGTTGCAGGCCCTGGTCGCGGCCGTTGTTAATGTAAACTTCACCAAAACTTGTTTTTAAACTACCCAGCCCAACTTTTGCATAGTTGTTATACAGATCCGAATCGCGCTCTTTCGGCTGCTTCATCGCGTCGAAGGGCTTTATATCGGTATTCAACTCCAGGCGTTTGTCTATCGGGAAATAGGTCAAAGGCGCTTTAAACGGCGTTTTGTCCTCCAGGTCCGGGTTGATGCGGATCTTTACGGCATCTGCCAGCACGGGTTTATAAGCTGTGGTTACGATGATCTCTTCGGACAAACTATTACCCGGCAAATTGCCCTTTTTTGTGGTGTCGACCTTTGCTTTGGATATCTCCTCGCCCAGGCTTTTAGCCGCTGATTTTTGCACTGCAACCGGCTTTGCTATAGGTTTGCCGGCAGTTTTTTTCGGGGCTTTTGCAATAATTTTGCCCTTTGCTGCAGGTTTATGGACGCTCTTTTTTGCGTGCTTTTTTGCTTTGTGTACTGTTTGCGCGCCCGCCGGAACAAAGCATAATGCTGAAAGCGCGATCAGGAGCGTAGATATGATGTGTTTAAAATTCATTGCCCTTCTCATTATTCTTTGTCCTTCTTTACATTAGTAGTATCCGATTTTGCGGCCGGGGTGGTTCCTCCCGGCGTCAACTGTGCCAGTTTCTGTTTAGCTTCCGGCAGTATGTCGTCATCAACCTTATAATTATCAATTATACTTTGCAATGTTGCTTTGGCCTGGAAAGTATCTTTCAGCCCAACGTAGTCATCCGCCAGCAGCAGGAAGGTTTTGGTTACCCAATAGTCGTAATTGGGCAGGTCTTTGACCAATTCGAAAGCTGTTTTTTGCGATTCCTTATAATGCCGTTTTAAATATTGGATCCGGGCGATATTGTACTTCGCTTCGGCTGCTGCAATGGTTTTGGTATTGGTTACCGTGTATTCAAATTCCTTAACGGCGCCGGTGGTGTCACCTTTTTCCAGGTAAGCGTAGCCGGCATATAATCCTGTTTTAAACTTGTCTTCCTGTGATGATTTTTCGTTTTGACGTATGGCCATCACATAGTTCAGGGCATCATCAGCCATCGACATCTGCGCGTAGCAAAGCAGCAGGTTATTGATAGCGAAGGTATAGTCAGACTTATACTCCGAGTTGGTTTCCAGCTTTTTCAGGAACGGTATCGCTTCGTTATATTTCTTTTGGGCGATATACAGTTTGGACATGCTGATGAGCGATTGCTCGGTGTAATCGCTGGTCCAGTCGTTCAATATCAGGTTGTAGTCATTAACAGCTTCATCAGGCCGTTTAAGGTTGACCAAACTTTGCGCACGGATAAACCTGGCGCCTTTATCGTAAATGGGCTTGGTTGGAAATTTATCAAAATAGGCATTCACGGCACCCACGGTTCCCTGCCAGTCGCCGCGTTGATACAGGTTGTTTGCAGCTGTGTACATAATGCTCTCCTGGTCGGCCTGCGAGTAATTGGCTATCGGCACCGTCGCCGCGTAGTTAATGAATGACTGCCCGTCGCCCTTGTCAGTATATATCTTCTCGATCTGCTTTAGTGCTTGTTTGGCTTCATCCGTGGTTGAGTAGTCGGCAACCACCCGTTTAAACGACTGGATGGCCAGGTCATCATCGCCTGCGTTATAATCGATAAGGCCAATAGTAACCAGCGCTCTCGGCACATAACTGCTGGTGGGATACATTTGTATCATATTCAGCATGGATTGTTTGGCCTTTACCGTGTCGTTCTGCAAATAATAAGTGTAAGCGATCTCGAACGAGGCATCATCAGCATAATCTGACTTCGGGAATTTGGTCAGCACGCTCTGCAGTGTGCCAATTTTACCCGTCGGCGAACCCTGCAAGCCCTCGATCATCCCGCGCTGAAACAAGGCATAATCCTGGCCCTGGCTGTGCCGGTCGATGATGCGGTTGTAATACTCCAGCGCACGGGTATAGTTTTTCAGCACAAAATAGCTGTCGCCAAGCCGGGTAATCGCATCATTTACTGTAGCTGCGTCTTTTTCCTCACCATCTAAAAACTTTTGAAAATAGGTGGCAGCGGTTTTATATTTCTGGCCGTAGAAGGCTGCATAGGCCAGCGCATAGTTGGCATAATTATACACGCTGGTTTCCGGCGCATCGGGCATATCCAAAAACTTTTGGAACGTTGCCACCGATTCATCGTATTTGCGTACTTCGTACATCGCCTCGGCCATCCAATAGGTGCTCAGCGTTTCGATATGACTATCAACCGGGTGTTTTAGTGAGCGGAGAAAAATACCAATGGCGTTTTCAAACGCGCGCTCGTTATAAAACTCCAGCCCGCGGTAATAGGTTACCTTTTGATAGGCCGCCATTGCGCTGGCGCTTTTATTCGGGATAGGCTCCAGTATGTCAACCGCCTCAGCGTAATTATGCGAATTGAGCAATTCCTCGCCCAGCAACGTTTTTACTTCGTCGTTACGTTTGGCGTTCGGGTAGTTTTTTAAATAGAGGCGGGTGGCGTCAAGCGCCTGGTTATTGTAATCCAGCTCGTACGACAGCTTTGCATATTCATACAGTGCATCTTCCTGAAGCTGTTTGTCAAAATTGAGCTTTGAAGCCAGGAAATAAGCGCTGCGTGCGCTTTGCTTGTCGTTCATTTTCAGGAAGACTTCGCCAAGCGTATAGTCGCCATGCTGGCTGAAAACGTCGTTTTGCTGTTGCAGTTTTTCCAGCTCGGTGGCTGCTTTAGGGTAATTGGCTACCTTGTAAAAGGTATAGCCCATCTCGTAGCTATCCTGGGTGTTTTGGGTGCGGCCAAGGTCCTCATTTTCAAAACGGGTATAATAGGTCGCCGCTTCCGGGTATTTTGATTTTGCGAAATAGGAGGCGGCGATAAGTCGCAGCATTTCTTTTTCGTTTTGCTGATGGGTGCTGTTGATGATGGGGACGGCATAGCTGATCACGTCGTCGTACCGGTTATCCAAAAAATAAACGGCGGTGATGTAGTAAGGGTAGCTGGCTTCGTATTTTTTTGAGTTTTTAAGCCGCTGAAAATTTACCAATGCCAGGTGATAATCCTTATTCATATAGGCGATGTACGCAAAATAATAAGTGGCATCATCGGTAAATTGCGACCGCCGGCCTTTTACCTCGCTGAACAACTCCTGTGCGTTTTTATAATCGTTTGTTTCAAAATAGGCATATCCTTTGCGAAACTTGTATTCGGCGTTTTCCTCGCCGTTCAGGTCATCTGCACTGATCTTATTAAACCATTCGATCGCCTCGGCAAACGCTTCCTTTTTTGAATAGGTGCGGCCAATCTGGTAATAGGCCAGCTTTACAAATGGGTTTTCAGGATGTTCTTTGATGAAACGGAGAAACATGCTCTGTGCATCATCGTTCTCCAGTTCCAGCGCGCATAAGGCCTCGTAATATTGCGCGTTTTCTTTTACCAGCGATAACTCCGATTCAAAGCGCGATTGCGTACTGGTTTTTACGGTCGACTGCTCCACCAGGCGGAACTGCTGGGCGGCTGCTACGTATTCGCCTTTATCAAGCAAGTCGGTAGCGGTGTTGAAAGTATTATAAACCTGGAAAGAAGGGTTTTGCTGTGCGTATATTTGTGAGGCAAATAATAATGGAACAAAGAACGAGATATACTTGAGTTTCATCATGAGGCATGGACTAACGATGGACAAAATTAGCTAATCGCTAAAGTGTAATCCACAATAGTAATGCACACCCTGTGGAGAACGTTGCATTGTTAACGGGCAAAATAAAGTGGATGGTATAGCTGTTGAAAACTTTTGGACATGTGGGAAACGGCACGATGGTGTGAAATAATAAGCCGGATAAGCAAACGGCATGCATAAACATAATGATAAAATATAGGGAGGGGATATGCCGTTAAAGACAGCAATGAACAAACTTGCAGTGAGGCAGCGATACGTGTTTTCCTTTTTTGTGTGCATACCTTTATATGTCTTATTTTTTCCCGGCCTCGTCCGCCCGTCTCAGCAAACCCCGGAGATCGTGTTGCATGATGAACATTTAAACATCAGCCCTAAAGAATTTTACATCGCCGGCGTTATCGATGATCGGGACGACCGGCGCGCCATAGCGTGGTTAGTGCCATATAATGATGCGGAAGTAACAGCAAGAACGTCTCCTGTGGATTTCCAGGGCGGTTTCGGTGCTATTAAACGATTTATTGATAACAGTATCCCGCAAAACGCTGCTTTGCGCGCTGTAGTGATCCATTTAAAAAAATTCACCGTAACGGAGTCTGCAAATTCCATGGGTCAGGTAGAGGGCAGGGCGGCGCTAACTATCTCGTTCGATCTTCAGCAGGATGATGAAACCCAGCACCTGGTGGATTATACGGGCAATGCCAATTATACCCGTTCGCCCGGGCCGGCGCAGGATATTGAACCTGCGCTCAGAAAGATGCTGGGCAGCAGCCTGGATTATTTTAATACCTGGATAAATAAGCAAGCGGGCGATGATGTACGGCTGGCCAGATCCGTTAGTGTATCATTTACCGATTACAGCGAAAATCCGGAAGGCGATACCGTTTATTACGCCGTAAACCGCCCTTTAACCTGGGCCGATTTTAAAGGCAATATCCCGAACAGCAGGTATGCCGCCGAGGTTACACCAACGATAGGTTATAGTGAGCGGGCCGAAGTAAAAAACGGCGTTATCCGGCTAAATGTCGGAATAAAAGTATGCCTGCCCAAAAGCGCCTGCTGGGCAAAAGACGGCGCCCGCGGCGATGCTTATACCCTCAACCACGAGCAGCGTCACTTTGACCTGGCTAAAATTGCCGCCATGCATTTGGTCCAAAAAATAAAAGCGGAAAACCTGCCGGTAAGCAATTACTACGGACTGATCAATTTTGATTACGTTGACGCCTACCGCCAGATGGATACGCTTGAAACGAGATACGATTATGAAACCACGCATGGCCTCAACAGGTTTGCACAGGGGAAGTGGAATGAAAAGATAGATAGGGAATTGAAGGAATTGGGGGTTAAATAGGGTTTAGTTCATGGTTCATAGTTCATGGTTCATGGTTCATGGTAGGATCGGTTCATAGTCTATCAAAATGGGGACATAAATTAGTAATTTGCGATGAATTAACCATTATTTTAATCAACCACCTACCCCATGCCCTCCATCTACGAGCGAATAACTCAATTTAATAAAGGCCGCCTGCCGGATATACTGAAGATCAAATACCATGCAATGTCGCGGAGTGCTTTCAGTTTTTATCGCGGTAGCTGCCATTTGTTTTATGAGGATTTGTCGTCAGCAGCACCATTACCAGCCTCGCCAACAGTTTGGCTCTGTGGCGACCTGCACCCTGAAAATTTTGGCAGTTTTAAGGGCGACGATCAGCAGGAGTATTTTGACCTGAATGATTTTGACGAAGGAATACTTGGCCCGGCTTTATGGGAAGTGACACGGATGGTTACCGGTATTTTTGTTGGGTTTGACAGCCTGGCGCTTAGAAAGACCGACGCAGAAAAAACTGCGCAGCTTTTTTTGGATACTTACAGCAATGTTCTGAGCAAAGGAAAAGCGCTGATCATTGACCCGCGAACTGCTTGCGGCGTGGTACAGGAATTTTTGATCGCCGTTAAAAAAAGAAAACAAAAAGAGTTGCTGAGGCGGCTGGCCGTAGCAAAAAAAGGAAAGTTTGTGAAGCTGGCAATTGATGCACGCCATTTGATGCTTGATGAAAAGCGGAAGGGGGAACTTGTAACCTTTGTTAGCTCCCAAATTGCAGACGGTGAATTATTAAGCCAAAATTATAAGGTACTTGACTGCGTTTTCAGGCTCGCGGGAACAGGCAGCATGGGCGTAAAAAGGTATTTGTTTTTATTAAAAAGGACGGATGTAAAAGGCAAATACCTGTTTCTCGACATGAAACAAGCAATGCCTTCATCGCTCCAGCCTTATGTTACTGCCAAACAGCCTGAATTCAAATCGCTGGCGGCCAGGGTTATTGCTATACAACAGCGTATGCAGCATGTGTCGCCGGCTTTGCTGGGCAGCGTGATCTATAAAAAAGAGCCTTACATTTTGAAGCAGATGCAGCCGATTGCCGACAAGATAAATTTCGCGGAGATGGAGGATAAGGGAGAGGACATCGGCAAAGTGATCCGGGATATGGCCGCATTGACGGCTTCGGCCCAATTAAGAAGCGGGGGTCGGGAAGGGTCGGCAATAGCGGACGAATTGATAGTTTTTGGGGCTAATGAACAATGGCAAAAAGCGGTGCTAAGCTATGCACAGCGATACGCAACGCAGGTGAAAAATGATTGCCAGGAGTTTATTGCGGCGCTTGCCAAAAATGCCGGCCAATAATACATCAATGTCGTTTCCTTAAACAAAGCTTCACGTTCAGTTCGAGCTTTTCGCCCCTCCTAATCCTCCCCGGTAGGGAGGACTTAAAAAAAGCGCCGGAACCGAAGCTAAAGTCTCCCCTACCGGGGGAGATTTAGAGGGGGCTGAATCTCAGGGTTTCCTTAAGTAAAAGACATTGAATAATGCATAGCTAATTAATATCCGGTTGTTAGGCCCCGGTCGAAAATTTTGAATCCGGGGAAGCAAGATGCAAAATTGACTTAAGAATTAAACCAGGTACCCTTGAATTGACACAAACTGCTGTCACGCAGTTTTTAGCGCCAGATATAGAACTTGTTATTGCACTGATAGCAGGTATACTTCCGGATGGGGAGCCAGAAAAGAAACTTTTTCATGAAAAAACCCCGGTGCACCCTTTCATTTGAGGTGCTTTTGCATTTCGGGCAGGAATGCACTTTTTTATGTGCCCTTGCTATACTGGCATCATCGTTTAATGAAACTACCATATACTGTGATTGAAGTGGAAATTAACGCTTCGAACCTCTAAACAAATATAACAAAATTATTTGCGGCTTATTACGCAACTTATTATATAAATGTTAACAACTATGGTAGATTATTGCGTCAGAAGAAAGTGGCTGAAAAGTGTTATTCCGTCAAAATGCCTCGCCGAGCGCCAGGTTTATATTTGAATATTGTTTGCTCACGCCGTAGTCGATACAAATATTTGTGCCCGACTTTTTATTGAATTTAACACGCAGTCCCACTCCGCCGGCGGGGTTCAGGTAAGCAAGCTGGCGGCTATTGGGCAAACTTGCCGAATTAACATTGGCAAACACCACGAAACCAAATAACCCGTTTACAGTAATGTCACGACGGTATTCCGTTTCAAAATAGATAAGGGACTCACCCCGTTCGCGGCCTTGCTCGATGCCGCGCCCCGACCGCTGGTATGGGTCCCAACCGATTGCGGGTAAATTGAGGTAAGGCGTGCCCGACCCTAATGTAGTCCAGTAATAGCCCCAGAATGCCAGTTGATTTTTAAGGCTCAATTCAGAAAGGGAGATGTATTTACGCAGATCGATGTAAACCGACTGGCTGTTGTTGTCGCTGCCAAGTACATGAGTATTATCGCGGTAAATAATATTTGTATATGCGCCGGGTATAGGGTTAAAGGCGTTCTGGCGCGTATCATACAATAAGTTAAAGGTGAGGCCCGAGCTAAATGAGTTGGAGTTTTGGGCGGTACCGTAGGCGTATTTTGTAAAATCAGCCAGCGAAACTGCATTGTTTGTGTTTATGTTTATATAATAATCCATATCGTAGCCAATACCGGCATATAAATAGGGCGTAATGCGTTTGAGGAAACTCTGGTAAAACCGGATATAATCGAAATTAACCAGGATACTTTGATTTTCGGCCTGGCCGCCCCCCAAACCCCAGGTATTTTGCGGGTAAACTAAAAAACGAGTGTCGCCCTGTATGTTATAGGCATTATTTTGCAGCCAAACGCTGGAGTGTATCGGCAGCCCATACCTGCCTTTTAAATTAAAATAGGGAGCAAAAGTAACTGATGAAATATAGGTGGTTTTGCGGGGGCCCAGGTAAAATCCTGCCGTTGTTGACGTAACAAGCGCCTTACTGCCGCCGGGAACATTGGTTGACAACGGTAAAATAGAAAAGTATATTTGCTTTTGGTCATTTTTGGGGTAACGACGGGGGCCTATCTTGAATAGCTTCCGGCCAATGTCCAGCAAGTCCTTTTGTTGGGTTGTATCAATATAAACATTGGTGGTATCAACCGGCGTTTGTGCCCTGAGTAAAAACGGAAAAGCGCAAAGAATAAGAACAGTAAAAATTTTAATCATCAACCATAAAAGCAAAATACCGGCTTTTTGTTTGAAATGCTGTTACAAGCTTACAAAGGCCGGTTTAAAAGGCCTCGCCCAGGCCCACCACAAAAGTGGAAAAGTTTTTGCTCACGCCGTAATCAATACAAATATTGGTGTCTGATTTTTTGTTGAATTTAATGCGCAGGCCGCCGCCAGCTGCCGGGTTCCAGTATTCAAACCGATCACTTTGCTGCTGGGCAACCGAGTTTACATTGGCAAAGAGTACCAAGCCCAGCAAACCGTTCCGGGTAATGTCACGCCGGTATTCCGTTTCAAAATAGATGAGCCTTTTGCCCCGGTACCGGTTTTGCTGTATGCCGCGCCCCGAACGGTTATAGGGGTCCATCCCGATAGCCGGCAGCTCAAGGTAGGGGGCGGGAGTTCCAAGTACCGACCAATAGTAGGTCCAGAATGCAAACATATTTTTTGAGCCGCCGTTGCTGAGTGCTACGTATTTACGGAAGTCGGCATATATCGATTGCCAGTTTTCATTACTGCCAAGGGCCTCGGCATTGTAACGGTAAATAAAGTTTGCATATACACCGGGAATAGGGTTTAAATCATTTTTACGCGTATCATAAAGCAGCACCAGGCTTGGACCGGATGAAAATGAGTTTCGGTCAATTGAGGTGCCGAATTTGTAATGCGTAAAGTTCGCAATGCTATTGGGTAAGCCGTTGCTGTCGGTGTTTTCAATATCGATATAATAGTCGAGGTTGTAGCCGATCCCTGCAAAAAAGGAAGGAGTTATCTTTTTAAGGATAGCCTGGTAAAACCGCACATAATTATATTCAACCAGCAATCTATCACCCTGGGGTTGCCCGCCGCCAAGGCCCCAGGTGTATTGCGGGTAGACCAACAGGCGTGTGTCACCCTGGATCAGCCAGTCATTATTATTCAGCCAGATATTTGATCGTATGGGCAGCCCAAACCTGCCTTTTAAATTGAAATACGGTGTAAAGCTTACGCTGGATAAATAAGTGGTTGACCGGTCGCCCAAATAAAACCCGGCAGTTGTGGAGGTAAAAACTGCGGCACCTCCGCCCGGAATAGTGGTTGAGCCCGGCAGTATGGAAAAGTATATCTTCTTTTTTTGTGTGGAAACCGGCCTTGGTTGGTCATGAAGGAACGACCTGGCGATGTCGATAATATCCTTTTTCCCTGCAGTGTCAATGGTGAGGTGGGTTTTATCCACCGGGCTTTGTGCAAATACAAGTAAAGGGAAACAAAATACGATCGCAAAAATACCGGTCTTCCCCATCATGATTTCAAAGCGCTAAAGCTATCGCAACACTTTGAAGATAAAATGAAAAAAGCCATTATATGTTTCAGCTTTAAAGCGCAGCCGCAGATTTTATTCCCTTTGCCGACTTTTTTTATCGATACCTTGAACCTGATTGAGTAACAAATCAATCTTTTAAAAATTTGGCAACGGCATCGCCGAATTCCGGCGTCCGCTGCGCGGCATTATGATCACCCGGCACATATACCACGGCTGACCCCGGGACTAGTTTATTCAGCACGGTCTCTGATCCGCCCGTTTTGTCGTCCGTTCCACGGATAATTAAAAGCGGGATTTTTACCAATGCCAGTTCGGCGGGGCTGGTTGAAGGCTGATATTTTTGTTGCAGTGCCAGCGTCAACTCGTCAAAATGCTGGCTGTGGATGTATTTCATCATATCGTCCACATCATGCAGGGTGGTGTCGCCCATAAGTGCGCGATAGGCATGTACGCGGCGCGGCCAGTCGGGGTTGGTATAGGCATCGCCCATACCGCCCATCACGGCTTTGTGCAGGTGTCTATCCAGTATTAAAAGCCGTGAAGTAATGATGGAACCGCGCGAATAGCCCACTGCATCGTACTGTTTGATACCCAAACTGGTCATCAGCCCCATAATGTCCTTTGCCTCGGCATCATTAGCGTAGCCCGCATCCGTATGGGGTTTGTCCGATCGGCCATTACCACGCTGATCGATCAGTATCACTTTATAACCCGCGTTAAGCAGCGTGTTATAGATAGCGCAATTCTTCCAGCCCTGCCCGGTGCCCGAAAAACCGTGAACGAGTATCACCGGGAACCCGCTGCCTTTTACTTCGAAAGAGATTTTAGTCCCGTCAAATGATGTGAAATAGTTTCCACTGTCGGCGGACTGCGAAAACAAACGGCAGACCGATAATACAAGGGCAGCTACCAGGGCAATATGTTTTTTCATAGGTTGATGATTAGCCGAATTTAAAGCTATCAGGTAATTTAGCCAAATGTTATTTTCCGTCAAAGCAACGAGTTTATCGTCCCGGGCGTAATTCATTAGCAACGGCGCCTCGTATGGAGCAAAACCAACCCGTCAAATCTTCAGTACCCAGGTACCGGCAGCTCGACAGCCTCCGCGGCCTGGGTGCGCTCTCGGTTTTTTTTGCGCATTTTATCAGCCTTAAAATGGCCTCGCCTTTGCTCAATACACTCCACCAAACACCGCTCGGCATTTTTTGCAACGGCACTGCTGCGTTGATGCTTTTTTTTGTGCTCAGCGGCTTTGTGCTCAGCCTGCCCTTCGTTGGTAATGAAAGGCCTTTAAGGCTGGGCGAATTTTATATAAAACGGGTTTTCAGGATATACCCTGCATACATCTTTGCCATCATATTGGCTGTACTGTTAAAACAATTTGTGTTTGATAAAAACGGACTGGCGCCGTATTCCAATTGGTTGAACAATTTCTGGAACTGGAGCTGGGATAAAAACAGCCCCAAAGAAGTTTTAAAAACATTGTTGCTGATCGGCCCGGATTTTAAGATCAATTATCTCGACCCGCCCATCTGGTCGCTGGTGATCGAGATGAAAATGTCCATTATCCTGCCCTTTTTTATCCTCATCGTTTCCCGCGGCAACAAAACGGTAAACATGGGATTCCTGCTGGTAATAGCCTGGCTTACCTATGAGCATCATGCCTGGGCCATCAGCGTATTTTACCTCGGTATTTTAATGGCGAAATATAAAGACCAGGTGTTAGCGTTCATCCGGTCATGGAAAACGGCCGCCGTAATTGCCATTACCATCCTGGCGATACTGCTATACAACAATAACTATGAACTTTTAGGCCCCATCAAGCAGCTAAATCTACCTTCAAAATATATTTTAAGCTATTTTTTAAGTGCGATAGGCAGCTGCGTCATCCTGATGATCGTTTTGGCCCGGGCAGGCGCCAGCCGTTTTTTCGAAAAAAAGATTTTTACTTTTTTTGGCGATATTTCGTATAGCTTTTACCTTGTCCATGTGCCATTGATATTGACCATCGGTTCATTGATCTCAAACCGGTTTGCTTACAGCCCGTTTTATATTTTCTGCGCTGCATTTATAGCTGCGGTGGTTTTAAGCTACCTGATGTGTATTTATGTAGAGAAACCTTTTCAGCGGTTGGCGGTGCGGATCGTGAAAAAAAATTGGCCGTAGAGACGCAATATTTTGCGTCTCGAACCCAATGATAAGGGTTATCAAAAACACCCGGCATTCATTTCGGCCAACCAATCCGTTCCCGGACACAAAATGTTGTGTCCCTACTCATCCTTCATATACTTATCAATCCCTTCGGCCGGTTTCCAGGTGCTTTGGGGCTCGTAATAATGCCATAGAAGGCCCGATACTTTCCTGATCAGCATGTCGGCTTCGTTATCTACTGTCCACCGCTGGTCCTTATTATTGTTGGTGATGATACAGAAAACGTAATCGCCGTGCGGGGCATTTACCAGCACCGTTTCGGATTTCGATTCATCCAAAGCACCCTGCTTGGATATAGTATGAATATAAGGCGGTATTTGCGCCAGGGCTTTATCGTCCCAAAATATCCTGCCCATATTACGGATCATTCGTTCACTTGCTGCCGGGCTAACGGCCTGCCCGTTTTCGATCATCGTAAATATCCGGCACATTTCGTAGGGCGTAGTTACGCCCCAGCCATACTTTTTATGCATCTCATCCCTGCCCGTTGCACGTGAATTATCGCGGTATACCTTAAAGCCGTTGGTGGCAAGCCAATTATTAATATAGTCGGTACCCACCAGCTTTTGCAGCCAAAGGCTGGCGGTATTATCGCTCATGGTGATCATCAGCATGGCCACTTTGCTTACCTCGATGGTGTCGCCGTCCTTAAATGATCCCAAAATGTCCTCACCCTTGTACAGCAGCGAATCACGGTAAACAATCTTCTGGTTATATTGAATTTCGCCTTTCTCTATCTTGTCCATCAACCCACATTGTATGCCTACTTTTACCATGCTGGCGGTTGGGAAGAGGGTATCAGCATTGATCGCGGCTGTTTTGCCTGTCTTCAGATTTTGCACGTAAATGCCTACATCGCCGTTAAAGCCTTTGATGGCAGCTTGAAGCTGCGAGGTTAGTTTAGCATCTGTTTGGGCGAATGCACCGGAAGCAATAAGAAGCAGCAATACGATAACTTTGTATTTCATAATTGTTGGGTTTAATAAGTCTAAGGTATAAAAATTGACCATGATTTTTAGAATTAGAGGATTTCCATGATCAGCCGGCTGATTAGATTTTTTAAAAACTGTAATCCTGTAAATCCTAAGCATCTTAGTTCATACATTTACCGTATCGAAAGCGAACAAACGCCATGTCAATAACGAACACCCTGACTTTGGATTTATTTTCAAAATATTGATTATTAGCTCATTAATGATTGGCATGGAACTGGCCCACTTGTAGTAAATTAGGATCATGAAAAAAATCAAATTATCAGCATTTTTAACTTTGCTCATTATTATCGCTGTTTCAGTTGCGGCAACCGCTCAAAGCCAGGAAACTTATATTTATAAACCCCAATCACAGGAGTTGTATAATACCATTGTCCATATGGATAGTGTCTATTTTAATGCGTACAATACCTGCGACATGGAAACGCAAGCCGCGATTTATTCGGACAGTATGGAGTTTTACCATGATAAGGGCGGGCTGATGACCTCAAAAAAGGACCTTTTAGCTGCGTTAAAACAAAATATTTGCGGCAAGGTAACAAGGGTACTGGTGCCGGGCAGTATCGAGGTTTATGAAATAGCCGGATTTGGTGCACTGGAGATCGGCTACCACCGGTTTATCAACCACCAGGAAAGCGAAACACCATCCAATCCCGGCAGGTTTGTAGTGTTCTGGCGGCATGTAAATAATAAATGGCAGATATACCGTGTAGCCAGCATGCATGCCGGGAGTTGATCATTGCGACCCTGAATGGGTACAAACCACCACCAATTGCATGCACCGCGCAGGTATATCTATAGTACGCCATAACCGGACATAAATTGTATCGAAACCGAACAACTTTCAATCGTAAAGTCAACGCAAGATATTAATAGCCAGTACAATAACTCTTTGGCATTTTCTTGGGGATAAGACTTACGAAGTTTTGGAAACTTCGCAAGTCTGCTATGTCAAAAAATGAATTAATGGCCAATCCAGCACAATGATACGAAACTACCTCACCACAGCATTCAGAAGCCTTAGCCGCAATAAGGTTTTATCATTTGTAAATATTGCCGGCTTAAGCATAGGCCTTGCCTGTACCATGCTGATTATGCTTTTTGTGAATGATGAATTTAGTTACGACAAATTCCAGGCAAAGGGAAAGCAACTGTTCCGGCTGGTGAGTATCTCTACGGATTCGTCTGGTAACAAATATCAACGGGGCATAACAGGTTTCCCGCAGGGGCCGGATTTTGCGGCAGATATCCCCGGAATTGAAAATTACTGCAGGCTGAACGGCTGGGACATGACCACCAAGGCCGGCAATAATGCTTTGCAGGCAAAAGTATTATTTACCGACCCATCTTTTTTTAAAATGTTCTCGTTCCCTGTGATCTCGGGTCCTTCTAACAATTTGCTTAACAACCGTAAATCGGTGGTTTTAACAGACAAGCAAGCTGTTAAAAGTTTCGGTACGACGAATGTTACCGGGAAAACGGTGGAGATACAGGTTGACGATAAACTGGAGCCTTTTTTGGTGACCGGCGTGGTTAAAAGCCCGCCCATCAATTCAACCATACAATTTGATATGCTGATACCTTTTGAGCGCAGCATACCAGTTGACGCAAAGGACCGGACCGGTGCGACGGCCGATTGGAACAGCACGTTTTTAAATACCTTTTTTTTATTGCGCAGCGCAGCGGATGCGCCACAGGTGCAAAGCAAATTTGAGCAGGCCTTTTATAAATACAATGGGGCAAACTGGGCAAAGTTTAAAAAGCATTATGGCCAAAACATAACACAAACCTATTTGCTGCAACCCTTTTTGCAAATGCACCTTACCAAGGAGTACAATGTAAGCAATGGTTTAAGCGATTCGAGCGATATCACCAGTTCCTATATTCTGATTGCATTGGGGGTTTTAATACTGTTGATCGCCTGCATCAATTTTATCAATATTATGCTGGCGCGATCCGTAAAACGGAACAAAGAAATCGGAATACGGAAAGTTTCGGGGAGCTCAAAACCGCAGCTGATCCTGCAGTTTTTGAGCGAGTCGGCTGTTATAACGGCCCTGGCCTTTATTCCTGCAATTATTATGGTGCAATTGTTCCTGCCCGAATTCAGCCAATTGGCCGATAAGCACTTTGATATCAGCTACCTGTTCCAACCGAAAATAGTGTTGCTTTTTGCCGGTTTATGGCTTACCGTATCATTGCTGGCCGGCTTTTATCCTTCATTTGTGGCGTCGGGGTTCAACCCGGTGCTCACACTATACGGCAGGTTTAAACTTTCGGGAAAGAATACGCTGGGCAAGTCGCTGGTGGTGCTGCAATTTGTTATTGCTTTGGTACTGATCATCAGCACAATTGTTTTCCAGCACCAGTTTAATTTCATGACCAGGTCTGACCAGGGCTACTCAACCGAAAATATCGTGCGGGTTGATCTGCCCTATGGCAAGCAGGCCGAAATGAAAGTGATAAAAAGTGAACTGGCTAAACGGCCCTATATTAAAATGGTAGGGGCGAAGGCGGGGGATTATAACAAGACGGTATTTACCGTAAACAAAAAGGAAACCGACTGGACCTACTTTGAATATATAGACGATCATTACCTGCAGCTATTAAACATCCCTCTGGTTAAAGGGCGCTACCTGAGTTATAATAATCCATCGGATACCATTTCAAATTGCCTGGTAAACGAGTCGTTTGTAAAAACCTACATGGATGCGGGCGGAAACCCCATCGGGCAAATAATTGGCGGTCCGTCTATGAATAAACATAAACCTATGCAAATAGTAGGCATAGTAAAAGATTATCATTCGACAACGTTTAAGAAAAAGATCGAGCCTATGTACTTTGCGCTCGATAAACGGGGCGAAACAGGGCACTTGTTTGTTAAATATCAAACAGGCATGGCATCGCAAACCATAGCTGCTATCCAAAGCTCTGTAAAAGCAGCTTTACCTTACGACGTGGTAAGCTATAACTTTTTGGACGACTGGAACCGCCAGTTATACGCGTCCGAAGAGCAATGGAAAAAGATAACCACTTATGCTGCTTTTATAGCCATATTGATATCCAGTTTGGGCCTGTTCGCACTTACCACCTTAGCCGCTGAGCAGCGGGTTAAGGAAATCGGTATCCGCAAAGTATTGGGCGCAACTGTTTCCAACATCACAGGGCTGCTGTCAGCTTCATTTTTAAAGCTGGTGCTCATCGCGTTTACAATTGCGGTGCCTATATCCTGGTATTTGATGAACAAATGGCTGCAGGCATTTGCCTACCGCGTTAATTTAAGCTGGTGGATATTTTTACTATCCGCCGCAGCAACCCTTTTACTGGCATTTATCACCATCAGCTACCATACCATAAGGGCGGCTATTGCTAACCCGGTTGAAAGTTTAAGAAGCGAATGAGACAGGTGGCAGTTTGCAGTGGCAGTTGGCAAATAAAAGCATATCAAATAATGACTCAATAGTCCTTGATACAAAGCAAACAGTAACTCACTAACTCAATAATTCACTAATTGATTACATGATACGCAACTATATCAAAACCGCATACCGGAGCTTGTTGAAAAACAAAGGCTTTACTATTTTAAACGTCCTGGGCCTGTCGTTGGGCCTTGCCAGTTGCCTGCTGATCATATTTTACGTGGTGGATGAATTGAGCTACGACCGCTACAACACCAAAGCCGACCGCATCTACCGGGTAAATGAAGACCTGAAACTCGGCGAAAACAATGTGCTTTATGCTGTGTGCATGCCTCCGCTGGCGCAGACCCTTAAAAGCGAATTCCCCTACGTTGAAAATACGGTTCGAATAAAGAATGCCGGTTCACGGCATGTAAAGAAAGGAACGGAAAGCATTCTTGAAAATAATATGGCTTTTGCCGATCCATCGTTGTTCGATGTATTTACTTTGCCCATGATCAGCGGCAGCCCGAAAACGGCGCTTGCCGAGCCGAATAGCGTAGTGCTAACCGAATCGACCGCAAAAAAATATTTTAACAGCACAGCAGTAAGTGGTAAAACGTTGACCTTTGACGATAAAGACTTTTACAAAGTAACCGGCGTAATAAAGGATATACCCAGGACCTCTCATTTCAATTTCGACTTTTTTATTTCGATGTCTACGTTCGCTGACAGCCGGTCGGATCAATGGTTACGAAGCGATTATAATACCTACGTTTTGTTTAAAGATGCGGCCGATCGTAAAAGACTGGAAGCTGCTTTGCCGGCTTTCCTCAACAAATACAGCGGGCCGCAAATGCAATCGCAATTAAAAATGAGCAGCGCCGCGTTCGAAAAAAGCGGGAGCTATTTCAGACTCAATTTAACTGCGCTTACTGATATCCACCTCAAATCAAACCGCACCGGCGAACTGGGGCCAAACAGCACCGTTCAGTATGTTTACATCTTTTCGGCCATTGCTCTTTTTATTCTGCTGATCGCCTGTGTTAACTTCATGAACCTTTCCACGGCCCGTTCGGCTAACCGCGCTCGCGAGGTTGGCGTGCGCAAGGTACTGGGGTCGCCGCGAAAATACCTGGTCTTCCAATTTCTTACCGAGTCTATTTTAATTACGCTGGTTGCTACCCTCATTGCTTTTTTTGCAGCTGCGGTATTGCTGCCAGCATTTAACCAATTGTCGGGCAAAAACATGGTTATTAACGGGCAAATGCTTGCATGGCTTATCCCGGCGTTATTGTGTATTATTTTAATTGTAGGCTCGCTGGCCGGCGCGTATCCTGCTTTATTTCTTTCTGCCTTTCAACCCATAAATGTGCTGAAGGGTAAACTATCGGCAGGGTTTAAAGGCGGAGGCTTGCGGAGTTTCCTGGTGGTTATGCAGTTTTCTATCTCCATTTTCCTTATCGTGGGTACATTGGTCATCCATAACCAACTCAATTATATTCAAAGCAAGGACCTGGGTTATAACCGCAATCAGGTGTTGGTTGTGCAAAACACTTTCGAACTGAATAACCAGGCCGAGGTTTTTAAAAAGGAAGTAAAACAATTACCCGGAGTAATAAATGCGGCGCTTACAGGTTTTCTTCCTACATCAAACGAGCGACGAAGCAGGTCCATATTTTACAAGGATGCTTCACTCGATCAAAAAAAATCCATATTCCCTGAAACCTGGGAGGTTGACGAAGACTACATCAGCACACTGGATATGAAAATGGTTGCCGGCCGTAATTTCTCCTCGCAAATGCTCACGGACTCGTCAGGCATTATCATTAATGAAGCCGCAGCGAAATTTATGGGTCTTAATACCCCGGTGGATAAAATTATGTACCGGTCCAGAGGTGGCCAGCAAACCATGTCGAATATGACCCAATATCATATTATAGGTGTAGTGAAAGATTTTAATTTCAGCTCGCTGCGCGATGTGGTAAGCCCGATGGTTTTGGTAATGGGCCACAATACAGGCGCTTTAAGCGTGCGGATGGATGCAAAGAATATTCCGGCACTGCTATCACAGATCAGGAATAAATGGAGCGGACTATCTCCGGGTGTTCAGATGAATTTTTCGTTTATGGACCAGGACTTCGATGCCAGCTACCGGACCGAACAGCGTACGGGCGCTGTTTCCATTGTGTTTACATCCCTAGCCTTAATAATTGCCTGCCTGGGCCTGTTTGGTTTGGCTGCTTATGCAGCTGAGCAGCGCAACAAAGAGATCGGTATCCGCAAGGTGTTGGGCGCAAGCGTATCAGCAATTACAGCCATGTTATCGTTTGATTTTATAAAACTGGTGTTGATTGCGATGCTGATCGCGTTGCCTGCCGGATGGTATTTAATGAATAAGTGGCTGCAGGAGTTTGCCTACCGCGTAAATATCCAATGGTGGGTACTGGTGCTTGCGGGCCTTACCGCGGTATTTATAGCTTTTGTAACTATAGGTTTTCAAGCGATAAAAGCCGCAATGTCAAACCCGGTTAATAGTTTGAAAACAGAGTAGCAGTTAGTAGTGGCAGTTGGCAGTATGGAAAAGCAAAATTAAATCAGTGAAACCTCGATGAAATCGGTGTAATCCCAAAATTATGATAAAGAGCTATTTAACCATCGCCTGGCGGAACCTGGTAAAAAACAGGGCCTCATCTTTCATTAATATCGGCGGACTTGCGGTCGGCATGGCCGTGGCGATGCTGATCGGCTTGTGGATTTGGGACGAACTGTCGTTTGATAAGTATCATCAAAATTATGATAAGATAGCTGCAGTGATGCAAAGCGAAACGGTTAGCGGCAGCATTAATACGCAATCTGCCATTCCCCTGCCGCTGGACGCCGAATTACGCAAAAGTTACGGAAGCGACTTTAAACATATCGCCTTAAGCTCCTGGACGGAAAAGCATGTGCTCAATGTTGGTGATAAAAATGTTTCGTACCAGGGGAATTTTATGGGCGCTGAGGCACCGGAAATGTTTACGCTGAAAATGCTTGCCGGTACAAGGGATGGTTTGAAAGACCAGTCATCCATACTGATCTCCCAATCAGTTGCTATTGCCTTATTTGGTACTGCTGATGCGATCAACAAAGTTATTAAACTGGATAGTAAGGATAGTTTTAAAATTTCCGGGGTTTACCAGGATATCCCGGCCAATGCCACCCTGCACGACCTGGCTTTTATCGGTCCCTGGAATTATTATATCGATGTACCCGATAATAAACGCTCGCCCACTGATTGGGGCGACAACAGCCTGTTTATGTACGTACAGGTGGCCGACAATGCCGATATGGCCAAAGTTTCCGCCAAAATACGCGACATCAAGCTAAACAATATGGCTGTGGAGGATAAAAAATATAAACCCGCGCTGTTCCTGCAACCGATGAGCAAATGGCATTTGTATTCCGAGTTTAAAAACGGTGTAAACACCGGCGGGGCGATACAGTATGTTTGGCTATTCGGTATTATCGGTGTGTTTGTGCTGTTGCTGGCCTGCATCAATTTTATGAACCTGAGCACCGCCCGCAGCGAAAAACGTGCAAAAGAAGTGGGCATCCGCAAGGCCATCGGCTCGGTACGCGGGCAGCTTATTTACCAGTTTTATTGCGAGTCGATGCTGATCGCGGTGCTGGCATTCTCGGTATCGCTGGTATTGATTATGCTCATCCTGCCTTATTTTAACGGAGTTGCCGGAAAACAGCTAGCCATCCTGTGGAGTAACCCAGTGTTTTGGTTGGCGGGAATCGGTTTTACCCTGTTTACCGGGCTTATTGCAGGCAGTTACCCGGCTTTATATCTTTCCTCTTTCCGGCCAGATAAAGTTTTAAAAGGCACATTCAAAGCCGGGCGCTTTGCCGCCATGCCACGCAAGGTTTTGGTGGTTTTGCAGTTTGGCGTATCGGTGGTGCTGATCATCGGTACCGTGGTGGTTTTTAAACAGGTTCAGTTTGCAAAAAGCCGGCCCATCGGCTATAACCGCAATGGGCTGGTGGATATAGAGGTGACCAATGACGATCTGCATAAAAATTTTACCGCCCTGAGCGAAGACCTGTCTAAATCGGGCGTAGTATCTCAAATTGCGGAATCGTCAAGTTCGACAACAGGCGTAAACAACGACCGCGGCGACCTGAACTGGAAAGGTAAAGACCCCGCCCTCTCCGATTATTTCGGCCAGGTTAACGTTAGCATGGACTATGGCAAAACCGTTGGCTGGCAATTTGTCGACGGTCGCGATTTCGATCGCCACTTTATCAGCGACTCATCGGCCATCGTGCTGAACGAGGCCGCGGTAAAGTATATGGGCTTGAAAAACCCGGTCGGCGAGCTTATTCAAGTGGGCAAAAAGTCGATGACGGTGATCGGTGTCATAAAGAATATGGTGATGGAGTCGCCCTACGACCCGGTGAAGCAAACCATCTTTCGCATAGGTCACGGCGCGTATGACCACGTTATCATGCGCATCAATCCAAACAGCAGCGCGCAAAACGGGTTGGCAAAAATTGCGGCAGTTTGCAAAACCTATTCACCGTCGGTGCCATTCAGTTACAAATTTGTGGATGACGAATACGCCCGCAAATTTACAACCGAGCAACGGGTCGGTAGCCTGGCAAGCGGGTTTGCAGTATTGGCTATTTTTATCAGCTGCCTTGGGCTTTTTGGTATGGCTTCGTTTATGGCCGAACAACGCACCAAGGAGATCGGCGTACGCAAAGTGCTTGGCGCAACGGTGCTGGGGCTTTGGGGCCTGTTGTCGCGCGATTTTGTAAAGCTGGTGATCATATCCCTGCTGATCGCCATACCAACTGCATATTACCTTATGACCAACTGGCTGCAGCATTATACCTATCGTGCAGGTATGTCGTGGTGGATATTTGCGGCAACAGCCGCAGGTGCCATCCTGATCACTTTGGCAACGGTGAGTTATCAAAGCGTAAAAGCGGCGATGATGAACCCTGTGAAGAGCCTTAAAAGTGAGTAGCAGTAGCAGTGGCAGTTGGCAGTCAATACTTTCTACCAGTCGACTGCTACTGCTACTGCCACTGCTACTAAAGAGAATGCCCCTGTTTCTTCAAATGCTCCGCCATCACCCGAATCAACTGCCCGTCCGAATAAGGCTGCCAGCCGTGGCCGCCGCGTTCGCCGTAGGTGAAGGAGCCGTCATAATAGGGATTGGTGGTTTTGGTGAGAAAATCTTCCATATCGTACACGCCGAAGTTGAGGAAGAAATCATCCATACGCCCGCAATAAATATTCAGCTTGCCCACCAGTTTTGGCCCAACGGTGGCCCAGTTTTTTTCAAGGTAATAACGCAGGTCGTAATGTTCTTTCCAGTAGCGGGCTACCGAAGTATCAATCACCCCGGTTGATTTATCGAACAGCGGTTTAAAATAGCCGTCATCTCCAACCGGCCCGAAAACGGCGCTCCAGATATCCAGTTGCCCACCTGAGCGGCCTTTGGTGCCGTTAACCAATTCCATCGTATTGCGCTCTTTCTGGGTTAGCTTCGCTTCGCCGGTAACATGGTCGCGCGTGTTGATGGTAGGCTCCTTATACCATTCGTGTTGTTTATAAAAAGCGTTTTTGTCATCGTAAATATTAATACCCTCAACATTCCTGAAGTCAAGCGGATCAGGATATAATGACCACGTGCCGCCATAAAAATCAGGGTAAAATACCTGCAGTGCAAACGATTCCCAGCCGCCTGTTGAGCCACCTGTTAATAATCGCGCCCAGCCTTCCGGGATGCAGCGGAACTGTTTTTCAATTTCGGGTATCAGTTCCTGGTGTATAGCGTCGCCGTAAGGGCCGTTGTTGGCAGTATTTACAGCGTATGAATCATCAAAATAGGGGGTAGGGTGCTGCAGCTTTATGGCAATAAACGCCGGGAACCCGCTTGCTGTCCAGTCGGCATAAAAAGGATTGTTCGGGTTGTCTGTAAAATAAAAAGGCGCATCCAGCGAAAAATGATCCTCCTGGTAAATGGTAGGGTAGTGCCTGCCGGGTGTTTCATCGTATCCGTTTGGTAACAGGATCGTCGCGCCAATGTACATTGGCTGCCCCCAGAATTTGCTCAGCAACTCACTTTTTATCTTAATGTGTTTTACCCATTTGGTATCCGCCGGTACTTTGATCGGTGGCATCACCTTGTTGGTTTCCAGTTTTATCGACTGCTGCTGGTTTTGGTTGACCGAAACCTTTACCACCGCGCTGTACAAATTACCCGGCGAATCGCGCCAGTCCTGGCCTTCCCATTGGTCGTTGTGCATCCATAGGGTATGCCCGTCCGATCGTTTAAACTCGGTGTATTTACTCAAAACCGCCTGCACATAATATTCGCCCGGCGGGATATCTTTCAAATTGTTTATTGGGTAACCCAGTACCGAACCGTCAATCACCACGTCTTTCGAAGGCTGCAGGTTTTCAAAATCAACCCCAAAAAACTCGGTGCCATAGCGGCCAACCTGGTACCGTGGCTGAACGCCGTCCGTACGCGAGATGGCCAGGAACATGCGCCCGGTAAGCGGTTGGCTGCTCAGGGCGGCGGGGAAAGATATTTTGAATTCCAGGTTTCCTTTGTCGTTAGCCTGAGCCTTCGCATCATTCAGTCCGGCGATCAGGAATAGGCAGGTGATCACAAGTAATTTTCGCTTCATGGTGAGGTCTTTAATGTTGGATCAGCAATTTACAAAGCATTTTTCAATTAATATGACAAGATCAGTATTGTTACATCGAAAATCTGCAGTATAAAATGTATAATTGGAGCCCAATTTATACAAGGATGAAAAAAGTCAGTCTGATCATTTTAATTATGGCCACTTATTTTGCAGCAGGCGCCCAGGGCAATACACAAACTGCGCCAACACGAACCATTTTTGCTTATGGCGGCGGCTATAGCAAGGAAACCTTACGCTATATTATTAAACTTACAAAAAAGGAAAACCCAAAAATATGCTTTATGCCGGCAGCTTCGGGCGATAGCCCATATGCTATTTTAAACTGGTATAACGCCTGCGAAGATCTGCCTATGCGCCCGTACGTGCAAAATGTATTTGTGGCCTCGTACACCAGCCCAAAAACATTTGAAGAAGTGTTGCTGAGTATGGACGCCATTGTAGTAGGCGGCGGAAACACGTTGAATATGATCGCTATCTGGAAGGCGCAGGGCATTGATACCGTGCTGCGCAAAGCCTACAATAAGGGTATAGTGCTTTGTGGCGGCAGTGCCGGCTCGCTGTGCTGGTTCCAGGGTGGAACGACAGATTCACGGCCAAAGGATCTGTCGATTGTACAGGGCCTGGCCTTTATCCCCACCAGCCATTGCCCGCATTACCACAGTGAGCCACTGCGCCGGCCGCTTTATTTTGAAAACATCGTAAAAGGCAAGTTAAATCCCGGTTATGCAATTGACGACCGGGCGGGCATTGTTTTTGAAAATGAAAAGTACATCAGGTCGGTATCGGTTGATGACAAAAACAATACCTACTATGTTTCGCTGGTGAATGGGCAGATAGATGAGAAGTTGTTGCCGGTTGCTGAAATATTGAAATAAAAATTTCGGATTTCGGAATTTCGTCCCGATAGCTATCGGGATCGGATTTGCATTTGTCATCCTGAACGCAGTGAAGGATCTTGAAGCGATATTACCCGCCTGCAGAGTCCGAGTGCGTGATTTAGAAGATCCTTCATTGCGTTCAGGATGACAAAAAAACCTCATACGGTGTCCCAGGACTACCTCCTTTTTACCATCCCGTGTCAGTCCCTCACGGTTATTAATTATAGCTTTGTTTTTTATCAGGAACGAAGGACCCATTAATGGCCAAAACACGGAACACGATCAACACCAAAGACATTTCATTTAAGCAGCGACTTTCCGCATTAAAAAACCTGCCCGAATTTTTTAAACTGGTTTGGAAAAGCAGCCCCGGTAAAACACTTACCAGCTTCCTGCTCCGCATTATCCGCTCGGCTATGCCGGTGGCTTTGCTGTATGTGGGTAAACTCATCATCGACCAGGTAACGCTATTGTACTATCACCGCCCTGGCGGCGACCAGCATCGATTGTGGGAACTGGTGATCATTGAATTTGCGCTGGCCATACTCACAGACGGCCTGAACCGGATGATCAACCTGATGGATAGTTTATTGGGCGACTTGTTTTCCAACTACACCTCCATGCGTATTATGCGCCATGCTGCAACGCTGGACCTCGACCAGTTTGAAGATTCTATTTTTTATGATAAGCTGGAACGGGCACGGCAGCAAACGCTTGGGCGTACCATCATGCTCTCGCAGGTGATGAGCCAGGTGCAGGACGTTATCTCGATGGCATTCCTGATCGCCGGGCTGATCGCTTTTAATCCCTGGCTCATCCTGCTGTTGCTGATCGCGATCATACCTTCGTTTTTGGGCGAATCATATTTCAATAGCCAGAACTATGCTTTAACACGCAGCCAGACACCCGAGCGGCGCGAACTGGATTACCTGCGATACCTGGGCGCCAGTGACGAAACGGCGAAGGAGGTAAAGATTTTCGGTTTGTCAGATTTTGTCATCAACCGGTTCAAAACGCTGTCGGATAAATTTTATACCGACAACAGTAAACTCGCTGTGAAGCGGTCGGGTTGGGGCACTTTCTTTTCGGTGTTGGGCAGTATTGGCTATTATGTCGCCTATGGCTACATTATCTACCAAACCATTAACGGAATGATAACCATTGGCAGCCTTACCTTCCTGGCAGGCTCATTCAGGCAATTAAGTACGTTGATGGAAAGTATGCTGACCCGTTTTACCACGGTATCGCAGGGGGCCATCTATTTAAATGATTTCCTCGAGTTTTTTGAGATCAAACCTAAGATCAGCCTGTCCGATAAACCTTTGCCTTTTCCAAATCCGATCAAACAGGGCTTCACTTTCCAAAATGTGGGCTTTCAGTATCGCGGCGCCACTACCTGGGCCAACCGCAACCTGAATTTCACTTTGGCGCCCGGCGAAAAGCTTGCTTTGGTAGGCGAAAATGGCGCCGGCAAAACCACGCTGGTTAAACTGTTGGCGAGGCTGTATGATCCGACAGAGGGCCGGATTTTACTGGACGGTATCGACCTGAAAGAATATGCTATAGAAGACTTAAGGTTAAACCTGGGTATCATTTTCCAGGATTACCTGCGCTACCAGATGACCTTATCGCAAAACATTGCGGTTGGAAACATCAGCGAAGTTGAGAATGAAACATTGATCAAAAATGCAGCGCGCAACAGTTTGGCTGATGCTTTAGCTGAAAAATTCCCCGATCGGTATCAGCAATGGCTTGGGCGGCGTTTTAATGAAGGTGTGGAACTATCCGGCGGCGAATGGCAAAAGGTAGCACTCGCCCGGGCTTATATGAAAGATGCGCAGGTACTTATTCTTGACGAGCCTACTGCTGCGCTGGATGCCCGAGCGGAATACGAGGTTTTTCAGCGTTTTGCCGAATTAACCAAAGGAAAATCAGCCGTACTAATCTCGCACCGGTTTTCAACCGCGCGATTAGCCGACAGGATATTGGTTTTGGATAAAGGCACTTTACTGGAAGCGGGAACCCATAAAGAATTACTGGCGAAGAATGGCCGGTATGCGGAGTTGTTTAATTTGCAGGCTAAGGGGTATCAGTAGAGGTGGCAAAACACTCCCGCAGCGCGGGATTCCTACGGAACATGGAAGACGTGTGTGTTTTTTCTACCAACCAGGCGTTCCTATGGAACGCATTTTTGCTTCCTCGTCCCATCGGGACGGCTGGTTGGTAGAATATCGGGAAAGTCTTCTTTACGTTCCATAGGAACCTCTGGTGATGAAGCGATAAGCTTTTGCGTTACATCTTTGCGATAAAGATTCGCGCCAAAATACCTATATTCGTTTATCGCACCGTGGATGGCATATGACGTACAAACAAATTTTGGTTCCCGATATAAAGAATCACAGCGTGGAAATACCAGAGGCTTTTTTTGGTAAGAACGTTAAAGTGATGATAGTTGAAGTAATTGGCCAGGGTGAAGATACACACCGCCCCTTGCCGCCGTCTGGCAAAAAAGTTTCGGGAAAGCAATTGTTAAGACATTTTGGAACGGCCCACGACTTTCCTACACAAGAAGAAATCAGAGCTAAAGCCTGGCCTTTGAAATGGTGATGAATGAATCTACGCTGCTCCCGAAGTGAGTTTACTTTTGTAATACAAAATTAGCCATGTACGCAAGGCATATCAATCCGACTGTGTAAACAGTAAACAAATAAAAAGTGCCTTTTTTTTCTTTAAAATGTATATTCTCGATTTTTAGAGTTAGCAGGAAAAACACAGTTGAAGTGTACATTAAAGAATACCACAACCGATCACCAAAATCATCAAATGACAAACTCTTACACCAACTTTCATTTACAGGAATTTTTTTGATTGGATAAACTTTTGTATTTAAGCTATACAGAAAGAAATAAGTAAAGAAAGTAAACGCCAATAGAAAACCAAATGTCCAACCGAAAACATATTCTTTGTCATAGCCAAAATTCCACCAATATTTCGAAAAACACGGCAACCAAAAAGTCCATGAATTTAGCCACTTAAAGTGCTGATACTCGATGTCTAAAAGCTTGTAACTATCTGTTTGCCCATTTGTCTTAAAGTTGTTTAGAAGCGCTTCATATATTGCCGCTTTTTCGTCATAAGAAAGCATTTTTTCTCCAATGCATTTATAAGATTTTGACGAATCCGGAAGTAATAATCTAAAGTGAAAATAATCTAAATGAAGTTTAGCAATATTGGAATTGTAAAGATATAGATTGATAGGTTTGGCATTATTAAAATTAGCTTCACTAAAATCAATGTTGGATTGAAAATTGTTATTTTCCGAAAAAAGTATTGTGTCCGGCAATATTGCATCTTTGAAAGATAGATAGCTATTGTCCTTCAGATAAAGATGATTTAAATTTAGTATAGAATTATGTTTGAACTTTGAGTTGCTAAAATCGATAGTGTTTGAAATTTTAGCTCTGCTTAAATTTAGGCCCTTTGAAAATAATATGTTTTCGAAACTTACATGGCTTGAAAACGAAGAACGCTCAAAATCTGCGTTTCCTAGAAACTGAACAAATCCAAAATCCAATTCGGAAAACTGAGAATCTCTAAAGTCTGCATCTTTTGAAAAAATTGAATTAATAAAAAAGGTATAGCCTGAAAACTTTGCGGAGCTAAAATTTACTTGCTCTAAAAATTTTATCTGTTGAAATTCTAAAGTGCCAGTACTCTCTGCCTCATCAAAATTTGTTAAATTGGCGAAGGTGTCATTTTCGAATATCGTCTGAATCGAAAATTTCGAATAAGCAAAATTTGCCACTTTCTTAAATTTTACGTCAAAAAAAGCCAAGCAATTCTTAAACTCTACATTAGTAAAATCAACAGTATCGAAGAATTTTGAATTGGAGAGTGTTACACATCTTAGGAATTTGGCACCGCCAAATTTAACAGTACTGTGAAAATTTGCAGAGTCCCTTATATCGAAACGATCGATTATGTAATCCTTGTATTTTATTTCATCGAGAGAATAATCCACTGAGCCTGCAATTGCGGTGTCTTTAATAACAATATCAACTTTTTTTGTTACCTGTGCCACAGCATCAGATGCAAGGAAGACGAAAACGACGATGGCTAAATAGATTTTTATTTTGGAAAGCATTTTTTTGATAAGATTTTGAAGCGTTAATTATTTCAAATATAGCGCATTAATTAAATCGCAATTTGATAAGTTGGCAAGTTTAGTGTCGAAGAGCAGCTAAATATCAATTAATCCCTTTTCCTATCTTTACCCCCTAAATGAACTACCTGCGCTGGCTTTTACTTCCATTCTCCTTACTGTATGGCCTTGCGGTAGTTATCCGCAACTTTTTATACGACGCAGGTTTATTTAAAAGTGTAAAATTTACAAAGCCGGTTATATCGGTTGGCAACCTTGACGTCGGCGGCGCAGGCAAAAGCCCGATGACAGAATATCTTATCCGTTTACTCAAGGACCAGCACAAAGTTGCAACCCTCAGCAGGGGATACGGACGCCAAACCAAAGGCTACTTAACTGCCACTGCTACTGCCACTGCCACTAACATCGCCACTGCCACTCAACTCGGCGACGAACCCGCCCAGTTCAAAGCGAAATTCCCGGATATTACCGTAGCCGTCTGCGAAAAGAGGGTAGTGGGTATCAAAAAACTGATACCCGATCACGATGTGATCCTGCTTGACGATGCCTTTCAGCATCGGGCTGTTCAACCCGGCTTAAGCATCTTGTTATTTGATTATAATCGCCTTTCCGAGCCGCATCTGCTTTTACCGGCGGGTAACCTGCGCGAACCCTTTAGCGGTCGCTGGCGCGCACAAATTATTGTGATTACCAAATGCCCGGCAACACTTTCGGATGAGGAAACAAGCATGGCCGCGCAAAAGATAGAACCACTTCCATATCAAAAAGTGTTTTATAGCCGGATAGCTTATCAGCCTTTAACCACCATCAGCAATGAACCGGCAACTATATCTGTTGATAACGAAACTGCCGTGTTTTTGCTAACCGGTATTGCCAATCCCAAGCCGTTGATGCAGTACCTCAAAGGCTTTACTTCAGTCATCATCCATCACAATTATCCCGACCATCACCCCTTTACCCCAAAAAATATTGCTAAACTTGCCGCTGAATTTTCGGCCTGCACAGCACAAAAAAAACTGGTTGTCACAACAGAAAAGGATGCACAGCGTTTACAACAATCATGGTTCAACGGGGTATTGCCCGGCGGCGATGATCTGCCGGTTTTTGTACTGCCGATAAAGGTTGAATTTTTAGGCGACAGCGGGCAGGATTTCGACCAGCTAATTACCGACTATGTTAGAGAGCATACAACATACTACCGCATACATTAAAAACCGCATTGGCGATTTTGAACCCGAGGCGGGCATTATTTTAGGCACCGGGCTTGGCGGCCTGGTAAACGAAATAGAAGTTGAAAAACAGCTGATGTACAGCAATATTCCTGATTTTCCGATCTCCACGCTTGAGTTTCATTCAGGTAAATTGATATTCGGCAAACTTGCAGGCGTTAAGGTTGTTGCCATGCAGGGGCGCCTGCATTATTACGAAGGTTATACCATGAAGCAGATCACCTTCCCCGTGAGGGTGATGAAGATGCTGGGAATAAAAACGCTGTATGTTTCCAACGCAAGCGGCTCGTTAAACCCCGAATTTAAAAAAGGCGGGCTGATGGTGATCGAGGATCATATTAACCTGCAGGCAGATAACCCCCTGCTGGGGCGTAACGAGGATGAACTTGGGCCTCGTTTTCCGGATATGAGCCAGCCTTACCGGCGCGACCTGATCGACAAAGCATTAAAGATCGCGGCAGCAAACAATATTGTGTGCCACAAGGGAGTTTATGTTGCGGTAACGGGCCCCAACCTGGAAACCAAAGCTGAATACCGGTTTTTACGGATAATAGGCGGGGATGCGGTTGGGATGAGTACGGTGCCGGAAGTTATTGTGGCCAACCACATGGGTTTGCCGGTTTTCGCTATATCGGTACTAACCGACGAAGGTTTTAATGATGTGCTGCAGCCCGTTTCGCTGGAGGAGATATTGAAAGTGGCGCATGAAGCCGAACCAAAGATGACAATGATACTAAAAGAGCTGATAGCAGGGAAGTAATGCACAATAAGTTGAAATATTTGCTGTTGCTTTTGATGTGCGTTGTTGCGCAGGCTGCTTTTGCGCAGGTGCCCAACTATCCCAATAATCCCAACAATCCCAATCCTAATAATCCTAATTATCCTGGACAACCCGGCAGGCACAATTATAATGACACCGCGGTTGTTAAACCCATAAGCGCCGATGCCCAGCTCGACTCGATGCGTAAAAAACTGGAACACAAGCACGATTCGGTGGTTTTTAGCTCCAAGTTTATCCGTATCACCAACGAAAGGCTGTTAAAGGACAGCACCCATTTGCTGCCGCTTGATACCGGCCTTACCAGCTTCGAAAATTACAACCCGCTGCTGCAGCCGCGCAATCCAAAAATATACCTGGGCAACACAGGCCTGCCCGAACGGGACCTTTTATTTAATCCATCACGCGCCATCGGTTTCGACCCCGGCTTGCACGAGCTGGACGCCTATTGGCTTAGTCCGCAGGATATCAACTATTACCGTGCCCGTGTGCCTTTTACCGACCTGTATTTTGTAACGGGGGGCCATGCCGAGCAGATATTTAAGGCCACCCATGCTCAAAACATAAACCCCAGGCTTAATGTAGGGTTCAATTTAAATTTTGTTGGCTCGCGCGGGTTTTACAGCAGTAACGCCGTACTGGGGCAAAACGTAAGCAACGTTAATATTGCCGGCTTTACCTGGTACGAGTCGAAAAATAAGCGGTATAATTTGCTGGCCAATATCATTTATAACGACCTGAAGGCCCCCATAACTGGCTCCATCCAAAATGATTCGATATTTAAGGTTGGCTCGCTGGATAAAACCACCGAACTGGTGCGTTTGCCGGATACCTATGAAAACTGGAAAGGCACCAGCCTATATCTTAAAAACACTTACTTTATCGGCAGGATTGACAGCACGAAAAAGGAAAAGGGAAACAACAGTATAATGCCTACCCAGCGCGTGGCTTACACCCTGCGTTACGATACCAAAAAGTATAATTTTATTCAGAATGACATTGATAACTATCATGTATTCCCCGATTATTACTTTGAATCAAACTATGCCCGTGATTCGCTCACGGTGCATCACCTGGAAAATACCTTTTCGTACAGTTTTTACCTCCGGAGTAAGAACCCGGCTGCCGCAAAGAATGAAGCAAAGCTTGACGTAGGCCTCACCCAGGACATTTATTCGTACACGCAATTTGTGGCGGATACCGTGCTCGACCCCTATGGCAGCCGGATAAACGGGCGCGTTAAGCAGCAGGGAACCTCTTTCCAGGATATAACCCTGAAAGGCAGGGTAAGCTATAAGTTGAGCGACCGGCTATTGCTGGAGGGCGATGTGCAGCAGGTAGCTGCCGGGCGCGATTTTGGTAATTTTTTGTATGATGCCAGGCTTACCGTGGCCGGCAGTGACAAAGTGGGCAGAATAGTTTTAGAAGGATATTCGCAAAATGCCTCGCCGCCGTTGGTTTATACGGACTGGATATCCAATCACTTTATTTTTCACAACACGTTCAGCAACACTAAAACCAACAGTGTATCCTTTAACTACATCAACGATGCGTTGCGGGTTGACCTGAAAGTACAATACTTCCTGGTGACCGATTACCTTTATTTTCAGGCGCAAACCGGCGGCGTAGATGCAACGCCAACGCAGCTTTCTTCACCGATCAACGTGCTGCAGGCGAGTTTTGGCAAAAGCCTCAGCTGGCGCCACTGGCATTTTGACGATTACATTGTTTACCAAAAATCCGACTACCAGAACACCCTGCGTACACCACAGGTTTACAACTACACCAGCATTTATTACAAAGCATTGTTTTTTGATGTCTTGAATACCAATGTGGGGATGGACGTGCGTTATAATACCGAATACGTTGCCCCTTCATATGCACCCGGCCTCGGTCAGTTTTATAACGGCACCAATGTTACGTTCTCCTCTTTCCCGGTTGCTACCGTTTACCTGAAGGCGACACTGCAGCATACCAACTTTTTCGTGATGTACGATTATGCCAACCAGGGCCTGCTGAGCAAGGGTTTTTATACCATAAACCGTTACCCGCAAATGGATCACTTGCTGAAGTTTGGGGTGAGTTGGTTGTTTTATAATTAACCCCGATCCTAATAGGCGTAGGTTTGGGTCCTGCTCCAGCGACTGAAGAAAACATGATATAATGCGTGTGTCTTTTTTTTATGCCAATAAATAACTGATGGGCAGGGTATTGGGAGAATTTTTTATAGGGATTAGCACTTCCGATTTTTACAATTTTCCCACCAGTAAAAAATTTACCTTTGGTTCGCAATAAATTGGATTTTCAAAAGGAGTGCCAATAAAATATTCATATGCGTCTTCACCAGCTAGAAAAAGGAGATGGATTTTTCCAGGCTCTTTTATTCAGATTTATTTCGATGGTTTCAGGAATGCGACTGCCCGACCCGGCACGGATCGTGATGTACCACCAGGAATTCTACGGTAAGCCCATGACTGCCTGGACGCAGGCGGCCATGCGCGGAGACAGCAACTGGTCTGTTGGTGAGCGGGAACTTTTCGCAGCCATGGCCGCTAAATGGAATTCATGCGCATTTTGTGTTCAGGCACATAGCGCCATTGCTTCGCTGGCTATGGATAAAACATTGGTAAACGCAACTCTTGAAGATTTCCGGAAGGCTGAATTGTCCTCGAGATTGCATACCATCCTCGCTTTCCTTGAAATATTTAGCAAAACGCCCAATGAACTCACCGCAGAACTCATCCGTATTTTACTTGCGAACGGGATAACACAGCAGGAAGCAGAGGATGCTATGGCAGTTGCCACCCTGTTCGGAATTACCGTTCGCTTGGCAGATACTTTGAATTTCGCGATCCTTAACGACGATGATTCATCGAAGGGGGCAAAACGAATGCTGGAGCAAGGCTACGTGTTTGGTAAAAGCAAAATGCATGGACACCCTAACCATCTGGCGCTGGCCGAAGCCTTGCACAAACGTGTTCTTGAAGGACCCGGAAAGACAGATGCCGGTCTTCGACAGGCGATGGCACAGCGTGCGTCAGGGGGTGCTGCTGTAGCAGACGCGGCCTACGATGAACTGGCCTTGCAAATTGGCCAGGCGGCCTATAAAGTTACAGATGGCCAGGTAAATAAGGTTGTCCAAAAAGCCGGCAATGAAAAAGCTGCCTTTGAATTGATCGTAGCAGCCGCTGTCGGGGCAGGTCTTTCTCCTTGGCAAAAAGGCCTCGACCTGCTGAGTGAAGCTACCTAAGCGGGTAAAATATGTTACGGAGGTCAATTATGACGTTTTTAAAACTGCAAAGCAGGAAATTTTGTGTGGTTTGGAATGGCGTGATGTGGTCTTCACTGATACACCTGATCTTAGCTAATCGCTTCAAATCGTCAAAAAAGTGGTTCAACTTTTGTTCTGTCGGGGGGCATTAAGTCTTTTGCTTTTTCCTTCTCGCTGCCGGGAAAAGCACATTATTTAAAATGAGCCTGTAACCGGGCGAGTTGGGATGCAGTGAAAGGTCGGTTGGCGTATCGCCGTTATTATGCTGGTAGCCTTCAGGGTCGTGCCCTCCGTAAAATGTCCATTGGCCGTGGCCGTATTCTCCGTGTATGTAACGGGCTTCGTTATTGCTTTTCATTTCGCCCATAATGGTAACACCCGGCTTAAGTTTGCTGATATTAAAAGCAGTGGCCAGCCCGCGGAAGCCTTTTATCACCCGGTCATGGTCCTGTGTTAACATGCTTGGTACTACGTCCCATTTTGCCGAAAAATCAAATAAGGTGAAAAAGTCCTCCGATGGTGAAATATGCCTGTTGCGGCCTACGTCAATATCGCTGAAACGGTGCGAAAATGGATTAACATCAACGTCGAAATTTTGAAAAGCAAGTGTTTGGCTAAAATCCAGTTTTGATTGTGCAGCCGGGTCGGCGGCATCGCCGTCATAAGCTGCGTCGCAAATATCGGTGTTCCCCGCTGCCAGTGCAATGTCGAAACTGTCGGCGCCCAAACACATCGCAAACAAAAAACCGCCCCCGGCGCAATAATCGCGGATTAGCCTGGCAACGGCCAGTTTCATTTTTGATACTTTTTTAAACCCATGCATCCGCGCCGTTGCTTCCTGTATCTTTTTGTCCTCAGCAAATGATAGCTGGTTCCCGGTCCTGCGCATGGTTTTGCTGTATTGTCCCGTAAAATCCTCATGGTGCAGGTGCAGCCAGTCGTATTTAGCAAGGTCGCCTTTTAAAATTTCATCATCATAAATAATGTCGAAAGGTATTTCAGCATATTTCAATACGATAATAACAGCGTCATCCACGTCGACAAACCTGTTTTTGGGTGCGTAGACGGCAATTTTGGGGGCTTTTTCAAGTTTAACAAAATCCATGTTCACCGACGGATCGCTGATCTGGTTTAATATTTCAGCGGTTTTGACGTCTGGTATAACTTCATAACTGATGCCCCGGACCTTGCATTCAGTTTCAATTCTTTTTTCGTAATTCGTCATAAAGCTGCCGCCGCGATAATTGAGCAGCCAGTCAACCTCCTTGCCCGTTGTCAGTACCCAAAAAGCAACGCCGTACGATTTTAAGTGATCTTTTTGAACATCGTCCATGGGGATGAGTATGGAAGCAGCCCTTGTGAAAAGAGGTAAAAGGTAAAAGGCGAAAGGCAAAAGGTATTTGGTCATCGGTCATTAGTCATTAGTCGTTGATATTAAGTCCTTTTCCTTACTGCCACCTGCCCACTGCCACTGCTACTGCCACTCCAAATCAGGTCTTCTGCTTCTTCTTCCTCGCCGCAGGGAACAACACATTGTTCAGTATCAACCGGTATCCCGGTGAGTTGGGATGCAATTTCAGGTCGGTGGGTGGGTCGCCGACAATATGCTGATAGTCTTCCGGATCGTGGCCGCCGTAAAAGGTCCATTGGCCTTTGCCATATTCGCCGTGGATGTAGCGGGCCTCGCCATTGCTTTTCATTTCGCCCATAATGGTAACGCCGGGCTTTAGCATTTTTTCATTAAAGGCGGTGGTTAGGCCCATAAAGCCTTTTATCACCTTGTCGTGGTCCTGCGTAAGCATGCTGGGCACCACATCCCATTTGGCCGAGAAATCGAACAGTGTAAAAAAGTCGCGGGTACGGTCGATCTGCCTGGTTGAGGTCACGTCAATATTGCTGAACTGGTGCGACATGGGGTTCATATCCAGCGTAAAATTCTGGAAGGCAAAAGTTTGCGTAAAATCCAGTTTGTTCTGCGCATCCGGGTCGGCGGAATCGCCGTCGAACATCGGCCCGCAAATGTCGGTATTCGCTGAAGCCAGGGCAATATCGAAGGTGTCCGTCCCCGAGCACATCGCAAACAGAAACCCGCCGCCAGAACAAAAACCGCGTATCCTTTCGGCAACTTCCAGCTTCATTTTTGATACCTTGCTAAAGCCTAATTTATGGGCCGTGGCCTCCTGTATCTTTACATCTTCGTTATACCAGTCGGCATAGCGAAAGGCGCCGTAGAACTTACTGTATTGCCCGGTAAAATCCTCGTGGTGCAGGTGCAGCCAGTCGTATTTAGGCAGGTCGCCCCGAATCACTTCCTCGTCATACAAAACATCATACGGTATTTCGGCATACTTTAAAACCAGGGTCACCGCATCGTCCCAGGGAAGCTTATTTTTTGGTGAATAAACTGCAATTTTTGGCGCTTTTTCCAGTTTCACCACATCCATATTAACCGAAGGATCGCTTACTTCGGTAATGATTTGGGCAACTTTTGCGTCGGGAATAACCTCGTAGCTTACGCCGCGTATCTTGCATTCGTCCTCAACCTTCTGGTCATACTTCATCATAAAGCTGCCGCCGCGGTAATTGAGCAACCAGTCAACCTCCTGGTTATTCTTTAAAACCCAAAAGGCAATGCCGTAGGATTTAAGGTGATCTTTTTGGTCTTCATCCATGGGGATGAGGATGGAGGCTGCACGGCTAAGTACCGGCAGAAGGAAGATAAGAAAAGCGATGATGATTTTGAGATGCCTCATTTTTTTTAATAAATAGAAAGTACTGCACCCAATGCATTTTGAATTAGCATCAGATGAACCAACGTTATGTTTCCGATTTTCTTTATAAAACGATCTTGTGAAACAGATCGTATTTGAAAACAATCTGCCGCTGAAGTTTTAGAAAGTTGGTTGTAATTATCTGCTTTGATTTCGACCATCCATTTTGCGACCGAATAATGGTCTTTCCAGTCGGTGAGTGGGACAATTATCTTAAGGGGTAATTTCCCAAGACCGTCATCATTAACAATAATCACCGGCCGTGTTTTTCTTATTTCTGCACCAATCGCAGGGTCAAGATTAATGAGCCATATCTCACTTTGCTTCATAAAAGTCTTCGTGGTCGAGAACAGACAAGGCGGTCAATTCAGGGTCAGTTAAATAGTCGTTCATTAGCTTTTCAGACGCAATACTCAATTCATCCTTTTTTTCCTCTTCACGGATCTTTTTTATCGTTAGCTCAATGACCGTCAATCGTTGGCTTACTGGTAATTTGTTAATTTCAGAAATGATTTCGCTTGTTCCCATGTTCAAATATAACTAATAATTACAAAAGCAATTATTTTGAAATAATGTAATCACATTGAATTGTGCCGTGACTGCCTCCGTTATAATCCGAAGTTTGGCTGCACATCAATTTAGCTCTTTTTACGCTGTCCTTTAGTTTTAACAATTTCATCAGACGGGAATATTTTCATCGGATTGTAAACTGCCTGATGGAGTCTTTTGTCTATTTTATCCCAATTAACTATCCCGCTCATTAATTTTACGGAAACAGAATGATCTATATCATTAAAATATAACAGACTGTTTCCTGCAATTTGAATATTAACATCCGGATATTTCTGTTCGTATGCTAGTCCTAAAAGACGGAAGGGCTTGTGTTCTAACAAATAGTACATATCAACAAAGTCCTTGAGCCTGTTCCCACTGCCGGCAATAGCATTTAGTTTCATTGCGCCTATGTCTTCCAGCGATGCCATTCTTATGCCCTCTGTTGTTTGTAAGGGGCATAATCAATGGATACTTGTGAGCTATAATATCAATCTTAACATTGTCTATGAAGCCAAAAACACCATTTCCTATGGTCTTACTATCCGACATCTGGTAACCCTGCTCCAGGTGCTGCCTGAGCGAAGCCGCATTGAAATCCTTTTCGGTAAATAAATCAATGTCAACAGATATGCGATGCCCTATTAATAATGAAAGGGCTGTCCCGCCCACCATAAAGAAATCCTTAAGTTCCGCATCGGCCATAAGGCGTTTGATCAGATCCAGTGTTCCGGTCTCGACCGTCTCCGTATGTAGCATAACATATCTTCTTTTGGAATAGGAAAATATTTAGAAATCTCTTCAATGGCATAATCCGGAAGATATACTATTTCATTTTTCAAGGCATACAAAACTCTATCCCGACCGTAAAAACGGATAAGCTCTGTCCACTCCTTTTCATTACCTCTTTCTATTATGCGGGCAATGATGGTTTTATAAGAAGCCTGCCAGTCTATTTTGTTATAATCAAAATCCCAAAACCATTTCGGTTCGAAATCAGGCTTCTTATTTGAATCATTAACGCCCATGCCCAAAAATACAAATTAAACTGACAGCAATTATTTTGAAATAATGTAATTACATTGGTTGAAATGAAAACCTGGAAACTTTGTCTTGTCTTTATAATCGTTGCTATGTCTTGCGGAAAGCCGAAGAAGAACGAAACCCCGGTAGTTTTTATCAATTTAATGAAGCGTTACCCCAAATTATTCCCATATCAAGACTTTAGCGGGTATCATTTTGTTAGAGAGATTTTGCATGGGGGCGACTCACTAAAAATGCGTTTATATGATGAAGAAAACTCAGGCGATAGAGTTGTCGTTTTTATAAATAAGGCTGGAAAAAACTATGCCTTTCCGATGCCGGAAAACCGAGATAGTACTTACTGGATATTTTATGGTAATACAGCAAAATTATCCGCAGATGGCAAGAACTTTGAGTCAGAAGTTCAAAATGCATTTAAAATTTTATCGCTTGATGACGGTTGGATGGCCGAAAGTACTTTTCAGGATTTGACCGTTTCATTGCTCCAAACACGTATTGTTATGCCTGGCGATATTCCTCCCCGAACCTCAGCAAAATTTAGAAGGAATTGCGATACGGTAGCTCAAAAAGGGTTGCAGATAATGCGTAAAGATGTTCAAGTTGTAGTGGGATTAACAGCCAATACATTTTACGATTATAACCACGGTAGATATTATCAATTTGATTCGAATATGCCATACGGGAGGAAAGGTTTTACAATCAAGGTATTTCGCGAACCTTGTAGGGTTGAGCCAATGTATGCAAACTTTGTCAACTTTTCAAAAGTTGACAAATCCTGCGTATTTACATTTGCTTACTGATAAACCTGTCTTAACATTCAATCACTCCACCAATACACTAATGTCCTTACCAATCGTCGATATAGAAAAAAGCCTTAAACGCGGACGGCTCGTTTTTAAATTAACCGGGTCGTATATTTTCACCACTTTATTAATTTACCTGGCAGTACTGATATTGATCGCGGTATTTGCAGGCGCATTATTAAACCCAAAGATCAGCCATCCACCCGCCGTTACTATAATATCCTCTTTAATTTTTTTGTGGCTGATCGCCAATTTAGTTTTGACGAACAGCCTGGTGAAAATAGAAGGAAAAGATATTGCATCAAACAGGGCGAATATGAAAGATTACCTGGAGTCGTTTTATAGTGATATCGATTTGCAGCCGGGTGAGCAGCGGATGATCAGGAACTTCAAACCAATAGGCTGGCTAAACTGGGGCAGAATTATTACGGTTATTTTTGATGAAAATAGTATGTACATCAATATAACAACCCTGGGCAGGGGCAATAGCGCTTCGCCATTCCATGGATTGGTTAACTATTTGAAATGCAGGCGAATTGCGGCGCGCCAAAAAAACGTGCTTTAATTCGAAAACGACCTTGGGATTTATTGGCATTGCCCGGATTCGGCAAATCGATGGTGCCATGAAATGGTAAATAGAAGGAAATAAGATGGAAAGTACAAAATATCATTATAGCATTCTTCAAAATTGTTTTAGCATGATACTGGCTTTGGGCTTGAACGGGTTCTTTTTGTACATGATTATGCGGTTTCCCCCCATTCCAGCATCGCTATTCATGGTTGCCTTGTTTTTGGGCACCGCCGCAATGACCATTTATTTATGCCGAAAGTTTTTTTGGCCGCTATTGACTGGTAAAATTGCGCTGGAACTGGATGAAGACAAGCTTCAATTTTTCATCACTGACAGAAAGATTTACTGGAAAGATATAAAGGACGTCAGTTATGATATACTTAACCACGGGGGATGGGCCATTATTTTTTCGTTTGAAAACGGGAGTGATAATGTGAATATCTCAACCAAATATATCAAAGGCAGTGACCAGGATATCTATGACACGATCAAACAATATTTCGAAAATTATAACTAATTGAGCGATGGAAGCTATAACCTTCAGATACAGTGCATTTAAAGCAATATTTGTCATATTACTAAATTTATTGTTTATCGGTATCGCCGTATTTGGGATTATCAGCACAAAAGGCGAAGATCGTATGGGGATGGTAGCAGTTTCATTGGCCCTTGTTGGTGTGCTGCTCTACGCATGCAATTTGCTTTTATTACCAGCGCTGCGTAATGAAGCGATTCTGGAGATCGATTCGGAAAAGCTGCAATACACCCTTAAGGGTTTGACGCTGTACTGGAAAGATATCGACGACCTTGACTATGAGGACTTTCAATATAGAAACAGGGGATGGCAAACGTTCAAGGTCAGATTCACCATGAAAAACAGCGGTGACGAGATCTGGATGTCTACCTGGTTTATCGCCGGAGATAACGGAGAAATTTTTGATGCGATACTCACTACCTTTTTGAAATACAGAAATAACGCCAGTTAAATTAATGTCACAAATTGCGCCAGGCGGATATAGCACTTTGTCATCATATTTCTTATTTAACTATCTGAATTTCAATAGTATATTTATTTCTTTAGACCGAAATGACAGATGTGATTTTATCTAAGCATCTGATAATCAACAGAAAGAAGGTTTCAGTGTTCAAAAAATCCTTCAAAAATGGACAGATTTTAGAAAATTTAAATTTTAAATGCCTAAAAATGAGCGTGTTTGCAAGTGGTTTGTTGTGCGATCGTGTGCAAAAAATGAACACTTTTTGGTCGTTTTAAAGGTCGTTTTTATAGCGGGAGATTAGTGAGTTCTCCTTGTGTTTTTCTACCTTTCGCCTTTAACCTTTCCTATTTCTCCTTTCACCTCCTTTTACTACATTTGCCCACTATTTTGAAATAACAATGAGCAAAGCCATCATCAAAACTGAAAAGGGCGATATGACCGTCGAATTTTACGACGCCGATGCCCCAAATACCGTAGCTAATTTTAAAAAACTGGCTGCATCCGGATTTTATAACAATGTGATCTTCCATCGCGTTATCCCTAACTTTATGGTCCAGGGCGGCGACCCAACCGGCACCGGAGCAGGTGGCGCAGGATACAAAATTGATTGCGAATTAACCGGCGACAACCAATATCACGATCGCGGCGTACTATCCATGGCACATGCGGGCCGCAATACAGGCAGTTCGCAGTTTTTTATCTGCCACAACCGCGCCAATACCGCTCACCTGGACAGGAACCACACTGTTTTTGGCAAAGTGATTGAAAATGTTGACGTCGTTGACCAAATCCAACGTGGCGATAAAATTTTAGGAATTGAGTTAATTGAAGATTAGTTGAAGTTAGTTGTAAAGGTTGTAGTAGTTGTAAGGGAAAGATTTTAACCTTTACAACCCTTACAACTTGTTACAACCCTTACAACTTTTACAAAAGTAAAAATGAATTTATTAGGAATAGTAGCCGTATCAGGCAAACCGGGATTGTGGAAAGCGCTGGCGCAAAACAAAACCGGCTATATTTTGGAAAGCCTTGATGCGCAAAAAACCAAAATGGTGGCGAATTTGACAACCGCCAAAATAGCGGCGCTGAATGAGATCACCCTTTTTGGCGTTGAGGACGATATTAAACTGACAGACGTTTTTGCGCGCATGAAAGGCGCTGCAAATATCCCTGATGCCAAAGCAGACGGGACCGCGTTAAGGAAATTCTTTCGCGAAGTAGCGCCTGATCACGATGAAGAAAAGGTTTACGCTTCCGACATGAAAAAAGTGATCGGCTGGTATAATATATTGAAAGTGCTGCCGCTTTTTGAAGAAGAAGAGCCAGGTGCAGCAGTGCCTGAGCCGGTAAAGGAAGAAAAAGCGGCGCCGGCAGCTGAAAAAGCTGTAGCCGCTGAAAACGCCCCTTCCAAACCCAAGGCTAAAAAGCCTGTGGCAAAAAAAGCGTAATATTTTTTATGTAGAGACGCAATATTTCGCATCTCAGCCCATTTCGTTAGAATCTAAGGACGGTCGGGAGAACCCTCGCACCTTAGAGTCGGCGACCTGTCAACGGGAGACGCGAAGTATCGCGTCTCTACATTGCCTTTATAAATACCTAACAGTCCGGCTGTTTACATGCCACGTTGCTGAACTCCGGCTCGAGCGTGCAATGGCAAATATCCATATGTTCCAGGCGGTGCTTCAGGTCGCGCTTGATAGCGTCGAACTTCACAATATATTCCGGATCTATAACAATGTGCGCAGTAAGTGCGTTTTCAGTGGTACTTAGCGCCCAAACGTGCATATGATGCACATCAACCACGCCTTTGCCTTTTAGCAATTCAGCTTTGATATTATCCAGGTTTATTTTTTTCGGCACACCATCCATTTCAAGCCTGGCACTGTCAATCAGCAGGCTCCAGGTACCGCGCAGGATCACCGCGGCTATGATGAGGCTTACCACACTATCTATCCAGTATAAATGGCTGAAATAAATAATAATACCGGATATCACCACCCCAAAAGACACAATAGCATCCATGGCCATGTGCATATAAGCCCCTTTAACATTTAGGTCCTTGTCTTTATCCTTTACAAAAAGCCAGGCGGTGATGCCGTTAACGGCAATGCCAATAAACGAAACCCAGGCCATGGTACCGCCATCCACCACATCGGGGCTCATGAGGCGCATAACAGCCTCATAAACGATAAAAGTAACCGAAGCAAAAAGTATTACCGCATTAAAAAACGATACCATTATGGTCGACCGTTTGTAGCCGTAAGTATATTTATCACTGGAGTTTACTTTGGAAAGTTTAAATGCCAGCAGCGCCAGGGCCAGGCCCGCAACATCGCCAAGGTTGTGGCCGGCGTCAGTTAGCAACGACAGCGATTTGGTAATAAAACCGGCGATCACCTCAATAATAACAAAGCCGGAATTTAATATAATACCGACAATGAATGCGGTATTCAGGTGATCGAGCTTTGGCGCATGATCATGATGGTGATGATGCGAATGATCGTGGTCGTGGGGCATGCTGCAAAAATAAACAAAAACTGCAAATAAGTTTCGTTAAAAGAAGATGAGATAAAGTATCAGCAGCATCAGCAAATATTCAGATAAGTTGATTGAGTTGACTATGCTGATTAAGTTGATTTTTTTTGAATGGAATAACTGCTAAATCCCGTTCGAAGGCAGTATCCGGCACCTAACCCAATCAACCACCTAACGCAATCAACTCATTCAACCAACTTACTCATGATGATACGGTTCACCCTTAAGTATCGTAAACGCCCGGTATAATTGTTCAACAAAAAACAGGCGCACCATTTGATGGGAAAAGGTCATGGACGAAAGGGACATCTTATCGTTGGCGCGTTCATAAACGTTCCTGCTAAAACCGAATGGGCCGCCCACCACAAAAACAAGGTGATCAACCGAACCCAGGGCCTTTCTATCGATATAAGCAGCAAACTGCTGGGAGGAGAATTGCGTGCCGTTTTCGTCCAGCAGGATAACATGGTCAAGCGGCATGATCTTCTTCAGGATCAATTCGCCTTCCTTTGTTTTTTGTTCATCGCGGTGCAGGTTTTTGGTGTTCTTCAACTCATCAATTTCTGTTACGGTCAAACGGGTATAGTGCTTCAGCCTGGTAACATATTTGGCAATACCTTCTTTTAACCAGGCTTCATCGGTTTTACCAACGGTGAGAAAAGTGATCTTCATAAAGATGTTGTAACGTTGAAATGTTGTAATGTTGTTGAAATGTTGACGAAATGTTGTAACGTTGGAACGTTATTATGTTGCAAAGTTAAACCGCGAATGCAAAAACATTCCAACTTTACAACATTTCAACTTTACAACTTTTCAACAGAACCGCGTGGAAGAAAATATTATAAATGATTATACCGAACGGTCAACCTATGCAGCACAGCAAGCCGCTAAATTCAAAAAACTGGCTGACAATTACTCGCTGTACCGGCTTGGGGTATTTGCCCTGTTTATATTGAGTGTTGTTGCCGCAATAAGCCTTGACGAAATTGTTGTAATCCTTATTACGTTTCCGGTGGTAGTGGCCTTGTTTAGTTGGCTTGTAAATAAACAATCGGCTTTTGATGCCTTGCGCAATTATTGGCTGGACATACAAAAAGTAAATGAGAACGAGATCGGCAGCATTACCGCCGGTAGCAATATTTACCCAGATGGCGCCGGTTTTGCAAACGACAAACATTATTACACTTCCGACCTTGATATATTTGGCAGCTATTCGCTATTCCAGTTGCTTAATCGCGCCGCTACTGCAGCCGGGATGGTTAAGCTGGCGCAATGGCTGGACAAACCTGCAGACAAGCAAACCATTTTAACCCGGCAGGAAGCGGTTAAGGAGATAGCCGGCAAAAACGACTGGAAGCTCGAATTCCAGGCTTACCTGGTATTTTGCCTGAAGCAGAACCGCGAGCAGGTGAAGAATCTGCTGGGTTATTTAAAGATCCCGGTTGAATTGGATAATGCCCAATGGCTAAAGTTATATGCCCAAATAGCGCCATGGCTTTTACTGGCACTTATCATCGCCAGCATTTTTTATGTTCCGGCGCGCTACCTGGCGCCTTTGCTGGCGCTGGCCAATAACCGCGTTGTAAGCTCTAAATCGGACAGTATTAATAAAGCGGACCTGATCGCCGGGAAAATAGGGGCGACGCTAGGGCATTTCTCTTCTGCGTTTAAAGTGATCGAAGAGGAAGAATGGGCCTCCCCGTATTTAAAAAACGTTGGCGCAAAGATCAAAACAAGCGAAAATGAAAATATATCAGCCAAAATAAAGCAACTTTCCAGGCTGATCGATAAGCTCAATTACCGGCTAAACCTGGTCGTGGCGTTTCTATTAAATGTATTTTTCCTTTGGGATATCCGGCAGATCATGGCCATCGAAGAATGGAAAACAAATAACCACCAAAACTTTGAACAGGCATTTGATGCGCTTGCCGAGTTTGAGGCCATTATAAGCCTTTCATCGTTGGCTATCAACTATCCGCAATGGTGTGTCCCGGTTATCGTTGATCAACCATCATACACGTTAACCGCCGAAAGCCTCGCGCATCCGCTCATCAGCAGTAAAAAAAGAGTGGAAAATGATTTTGAACTGAACGACACCTACCGGATCGATATCATCACCGGCTCAAATATGGCCGGCAAAAGTACTTTTCTGCGCACCGTAGGAATAAACACCGTTCTTGCGCTTTGTGGTGCACCGGTATGCGCAAATGAAATGAATGTTTCGGTGATGACTATCCTCTCTTATATGCGTATCAAGGATTCGCTGAATGAAAGCACCTCGACTTTTAAAGCCGAGATCGACCGCCTGCAGATGCTGCTAAAAGCTGTAGAAGGCGAAGAGAAGATTTATTTTTTGATCGATGAAATGCTGCGGGGAACCAATTCGGCAGATAAATACCTGGGATCAAAAGCAGTAATCGAAAGGCTGATCGCTAAAAAAGCGGTGGGTATTGTTGCCACACACGATCTTCAGATTGCCGAGTTGGAAAAGGACTACCCTGATTATATCCGCAATTTTTATTTTGACATCCAGGTAAAAAACGGAGAAATGCTTTTCGACTACAAGATCAAACCGGGCGAGTGTAAAACCTTTAATGCATCATTACTACTGGAACAGATAGGCATTTACGTAAATGAAAGGGGTGAACCAAAAAGCAAAAGCCGGGATTGATCCTCCCGGCTTTTGAATTCGTTATTTTGGTTCTTTATCTTGATTCTTGACTCCTGGTTCCTGGCTCTTTTTACCTGCCGCCGCCACCGCCGCCTGCACCACCAATGCCCTGGTCGCCTTGTTTTTCTTCATCCGCATCGCCCTTCTTTTGCGCAGGGTTGCTGAATTTAAGCTTACCGAAGCTATAGGTAAATGATAGGCCCACTGAACGGAACGGGAACCCGAAGCGGCTGCTTTGAACAAAGCCCGGGCTGGCCGCATAAGAATTGAAGTATTTATACTTCTGGAATGGCTCCAGGGTATTTATACCGATAGAAGCCTTTTTCTTCATGATCTGTTTCCGTACGCCCATACCGAATATACTGAAGGATGGGCTTGATCCCTGCAGCGTATACCGCGCAGAATTTTCAACCGCAAACAACTCCGCGATCCAGCCGCTGTCGAAGTTAACCGACGCGCTCAGGAAGATATTATACTGCACCTTGGTTGAAGTATTGGTAAAGAAGTTTGCATACTGTGGGTATGGCGTAGGGCTATAAGTGTACACATTAATATTGGTACGGAGCGTCAGTACTTTAATCGGGTTAACCGATGTAAAGAAGTTGAAGCCGAATGAGCTATTCTTATCCGCATTATGGAACTGCGTTAAGGTACCTATCAACGTGTCGATCACGATAGGGGTGGCTATACTTTCGATCACGTTATCTGTATGCCTGTAATAGATGGATGCATTTACCAGGGATGATTTAATGAAAGTATTATAGTTCAACTCGATGGATTGCGAAACTTCAGGCGATAAGGCAACATTACCCTCGGACTGCGCCAATATATTGGCCTTATTCAGATACGGGTTCAAAAACTGGTAGCTCGGCCTTGTAATACGTTTACTGTAGCTCAACTTAAGCGTCTGCGTAGCCGAAAGCTGTTTTTGTATCGTTAAGCTGGGTATATATATCTGGTAATCGCTGCTAAACGGCGTAAGTTGTTGTTCGCCCGCGCTGGAAGGATAACCGTGAATGTTAGTATTCTCAAATCTTCCACCAGCCAGTATCGACCATTTTTTTGGCAACGTAAAAGTTAATACAGTGTACGCCGCTGTCACATCCTGGTGATAGGCATAGTTGCTTGAATTTAGCGGATCATAAACAAAATCATTGCCCGCCGGGTCGAACACCTGGTTATCGGCGCTTAACCTCCTGATGATCTCCTTGCCACCGGCTTCGATCTTAAAAACCTTGCTGACAGGATTTGTATAGTCTGCCTGAATGGTGTACTCGTTGTTTGTTCCGTTGATGTTTTCCTTTGAATTAGGTTCTTTTTGCGGTGTAAACGAGTTTTGGAAATCGGTTACGATATCGCTTTGGCTCCACTCACCCGACAGAACGATATTATGCCCCTCTTTTTTGAATTTGTGGGTATAATCCATCGTCCAGTCAAAACCACCGAACGAGTTATGGCCCAAACCACTTGAAGAGTATTGGTAAGTAGAGTCGGGGTTGGTTAAAAAGTTTTGCGTCGTATGGACGGTAGTATTAGATGAATTTGTATTAAAACCACCCTTAGTATAACGGAAAGTGGATGTAATGTCGTTAAACGCGTTGAATGAGTACGAAGCTGTCGCCGAACTGATAGTTGCATAACGTTTCACCTGGGTGGTACCGTCGGAAGTTTGCGTAACCGGGTTGGGCCTGTTAGTAAATTGCTGGCTGAAATCGCTGATGGATGTTTGCGGCCAGGTAAAGTTACCGCCGGCGTTTATGGATAAGCTAAACCTGTTTTTGTTATAATTAAGGTTAAAGTTGCCGTTATTTTGGCGTGTACCAATACCTCCGCTAAAACCGCCGCTAAACCCTGAAATGTTGGACGCCTTGGTAATAATGTTGATGATACCTGCCGATCCTTCTGCGTCGTATTTTGCTGACGGAGAAGTGATCACCTCGATCGTTTTGATCTGGGCCGCTGGGATGGTTTTCAATACGTCCGACAAGCTTGCTGCTGTAGCACCTGAAGGCTTCCCGTTGATCAAAACTTTTACGTTTTGGTCGCCGCGGATCGCAACGTTGCCATTTAGGTCGACAGATACCATCGGTACTTTTTGGAGCACATCGCTGGCATTGCCGCCGGCAGAAGTTAAATCTTTGTCAGCATTATAAACGATCTTATCAATATGATTTTCGATAAGCGCCGCCTGCCCGGTAACTTTTACTTCACCTAAGCTTTTAGCACCTGGCGAAATGATAACTGGTCCAACATTGTTGTCGGGCTTTTTAGCGGTGGTTGTAAAAGGTCCAACGGTCTTAGTTGGGTAACCGATAAATGTTACCACAAGGTTATAAGTCCCCGGGGTTACGTTGTCGATCCTGAAGTTCCCTTTTTCATCGCTGATTGCACCTGTGATCGGCACTTTCCCGCCAACGTGGTACAAACCTACCGATGCATAGTCAAGCGGTTTTTTGGATACGGAGTCAACCAAGGTGCCGGATATTTTACCGACGATACCTCCGCCGCCAACGCCAAATTGCGCCTTAGCCGTTATGAAAGAACATAAAATTGCAAAAAGTATATAAAAACGTTTCATTTCTCGTGATTTTTCTAATTGGAGGCGAAAATACTTGAAATGTTACACGCTTAAAACCTTTATTTTGTCATTACATTGCAATTGTCATGAATTCGTTACCAAAGAATTGCAATACGTTATGGGGTGGTTGCTTTCGGCTACGGATGGTATCAAGGGCACAAAATTTTGCGCCCCTACAATACAATGTTCACAATTCTTCCCTTAACCACAATAACCTTTTTAGGTGTTTTATGGTCGATGTATTTTTGGACTTCTGCACTCGCTAAAACATAGGCCTCTACCGCCGGCGCATCCAGCGATAATGAAATACTCAGGTTTAATCGGGTCTTTCCGTTTACTGAAATAGGGTAAGCAAATTCATCTTCAACCAGGTAGGCCGGGTTAAATGTCGGGTAGGGGACGTATGACAGTGTGCCCGCTTCATTTCCCAGCATGGTCCACAGCTCCTCGCAAATATGAGGGGCGTAAGGCGAAAGGGTAACCACCAGGTCGGTCAAAATTGCCCGTTTATTACATTTCAGGTCTGTAAGTTCATTTACGGCGATCATAAAGCTGGAAACTGATGTGTTGAACGAGAACCGCTCAATATCTTCCTCAACTTTGCGGACGATCTTATGCAGCGATTTAAGTTCCTGTTTGGAAGGCTCACTATCCGAAACATTGAAATTGAACTTGTCATCGTGAAAAAGCTTCCAGAATTTACGCAGGAATTTGAATACACCCTCAATGCCGTTGGTGTTCCAGGGCTTGCTTTGTTCCAGTGGCCCTAAAAACATTTCGTACATGCGCAGGGTGTCAGCACCGTAACGGTTAGCTATATCATCAGGATTCACCACGTTGTACCACCGTTTCGACATTTTTTCGACTTCGAATCCGCAGACATATTTCCCGTTTTCAAGGATAAACTCAGCATCTTCAAACTCAGGCCGCCATTCCTTAAACTTTTTGATATCGAGCACATCGTTATCAACAATGTTTACGTCGACATGTAATGGCGACGTTTGATACTGGTTACGAAAAGCGTGCGACACGAAGGTGTTGGTACCGCGACCCAGGTCGTCAATCAGTCGATAAACCAGGTTCGACCGGCCCTGTATCATTCCCTGGTTGATTAGTTTTTTGAATGGCTCCTCCACAGGCGCCATCCCCATGTCCTTTAAAAACTTATTCCAAAAACGGCTGTAAAGCAAGTGCCCGGTGGCATGTTCACTGCCGCCGATATACAGGTCAACATCTTTCCAGTAATCAATGGCCTGTTCCGAAGCAAACGCATTATCATTGTGCGCATCCATGTACCGGTACCAGTACCAACTGCTGCCGGCCCAGCCGGGCATGGTGGAGAGCTCGTATTCATACAGCACAGGTTCAGCCCCGTCTAAATCTCCCCCGGAAGGGGAGACTTTAACTTCGGCCGCTTTGAAATTGTCGGAGAGTTCAGAAAGATCCCTGTCGGGAAGCGATGTTAATTGTGCCTTTATTCGCTCAACTACCTTTGATGCTGTCTTCAGCACCTCGTCATTATCAAACCTCAGCACGGTAAAACCTAAATATTCTAAAGCCTCGGTTCGTGCGTCATCAGCTTCCTTATTTAATTTATGCTGATGACCATCTAATTCAATAACGAGTCCCTTTTGCAAATTGACGAAATCCGCAATGTAAATGCTGATAGCGTGCTGCCTCCTGATTTTGTAACCTGTTTGCTCTTTCCTTAATAGTTGCCATAAAGCATTCTCGGCCTCCGTTGCATTTTTTCTATTTTCGGCACTAAATTCCTTCAATTGACCATAATGGCCCACATCTGCAGTTTCCCGATACAGACCGGTCGCATGTATCGGTAAGCTTTCGCCACGAGATAGGAAAGTCTCCCCTACCGGGGGAGATTTAGAGGGGGCTTTACCCGATGCCAGGCGGTACTTCCAGTCTTTTGCACGCGCCAAAGGCGGCTCCCCGCTTTCTGTCGGTAAATATTTGTCAACTTCGGGCAGTATCAGCGGCAGTTCCTTTTCATCTATCAAATAAGGCAAACCATCTTTAAAATAAACAGGCACCGGTTCGCCCCAATAACGCTGGCGGCCAAATATGGCATCCCGCATGCGGTAGTTTATTTTACCCTTGCCGGCACCCATTCCCTCCAGTTTGGCAATAAGCGCAGTCGTGGCTTCCTTATAGGTCATCCCATTAATAAAGCCTGAATTAATATACCGTCCGTCCTTTGTCGGGTCTGCTTCTTGCTCGATGTTTTGAATATCGATGATCTGGACGATCGGTAGCTGATAGTGTTTGGCAAACAGGTAATCGCGCTGGTCGCCAGACGGAACGGCCATTACTGCTCCCGTTCCATATCCCGCCAGCACATAATCGGCTATCCAGATCGGAATTTTTTCTTCGGTCACCGGGTTTATGGCGTAACTGCCCGTAAAAGCGCCCGATACTGTTTTCGCATCGGCCATGCGCTCTAATTCCGATTTCTTTTTGCTTTGCGCAATATATTTTTCGATTGTCTTTTTCTGCTCAGCAGTTGTTAATGACGAGACAAGTTCATGTTCAGGCGCCAAAACCAAAAAGGTAGCGCCGAAAATGGTGTCGACGCGGGTAGTGAAAACCTCAATAGCCCCCTCTAAATCTCCCCCGGTAGGGGAGACTTTAGCTTCGATCACAGCTTCTTCTAAAGCCCTCCCTTCCGGGGAGGGTTTGGGAGGGGCTGAAATCCGAAATTTCACTAAAGCGCCCACACTCTTCCCTATCCAATTCCTTTGCATTTCTTTCAATGGTTCGGGCCAGTCAATGGTCTCCAGGCCACTCAGCAGGCGGCCGGCATAAGCCGTAATGCGCATGCTCCATTGCATCATCTTTTTTTGCTCAACCGGATAACCGCCGCGTTCGCTAAAGCCGTCCTTTACTTCATCGTTAGCCAATACGGTGCCTAAACCCGGGCACCAGTTCACGGTACTTTCGCGCAGGTAGGTAAGGCGATATTTCAATAGCTCGGTTTGCTGCTCGTGATAGCTGAGTGCTTTCCATTCAGCTGCGGTGAAAGTCGAAACATCATCGTCGCAAACTGCATTTAAGCCTGTTGAACCATTTTGCTCAAAATGAGCAATCAGGATATCGATAGACTCAGCACGGTCGGCATCGTTATTATACCATGCGTTAAAGAGCTGCATGAATATCCACTGGGTCCATTTGTAGTAATCGGGCGAACTGGTGCGCACCTCGCGACTCCAGTCGAATGAAAAACCCAATTGGTCGAGCTGGCGGCGGTAAGTGCCGATATTGGTCTCAGTGGTGATAGCCGGATGCTGCCCGGTTTGTATGGCGTATTGCTCGGCCGGCAGGCCAAAGCTGTCATAGCCCATAGGATGCAGTACGTTAAAGCCCTTCAGCCTTTTGTACCTGGCGAAAATATCAGACGCAATATACCCCAGGGGATGGCCTACATGCAGCCCTGCTCCCGATGGGTAGGGGAACATGTCAAGCACGTAATATTTTGGTTTAGCTGCCCCGATAGCTATCGGGGGGTTCTCTGCTTTAAAAGTTCCATTTTCAGCCCAAAACCGTTGCCACTTTTTCTCTATATCTTTAAATTGGTAATCCATTTCTATCGTTCCGCGTATAAGCCCGCGAAATTAAGAAAATCCCTAGTAGTTTGGTAGTGTATTGATTGGAATAAGTTACTTCTTTAGAAAGATTGAGGGCACCTGCAAAATCTGCAGCAAGTTGGCGTAGTTGTGATGTTTTCGAACGATTAGCACAGCTCGTTGTGAATTGTTCAAGTACTTGAAAGACAGACTTACCTGTTTTCCCCAATTTTCGGGGGATTATTTGGGCGATTTGGAGAAGTTATTCCACACCGCCCCGGATCAAAAACGGCCTTATGTGAGTTATAACGCAAGCCGGCATCAATAATTTGATATTTTATTTTTGTTTCCAACAGCAAACCAGTCAAGGATCTGGCCCGGGGGTATCATTGCCGGTGTTTCAAAAATTGAATACATTCCTCAATAAATTGTTCCCAAATGGCATCGGGTTGCCATACTTGCTCAATAAATGATATTGTGTCGCGCTCGTCCAACTCGTTTAAATACAAAAGGTAAAGGCCGGTAAATGCTGACGCGCGGTAGTTTGCAGCGCAGTGAACCAGCGTTTTTTCGCCTTTACATTGGTTCATCACGCCTGTAAAGCTAGTAAAATCGTCAATTTTCGGGTCATTAAACAATACCGGTATGTGATAATAGATCATTCCAAGGTGCTTTACCAGGGCTTCCTCGTCTTTTAAGGCGTATTTACCATCGGCTAATCCAAGGTTAATTACCACGTCGTACCCCTCGACGGCAATGGCTGATAATTCCGTTGCGTGCGGCTGCCCGGAGCAAGATAACCTGTCAGAAACGCTAAGAAAGTTGTAAATGGAACTCATTCTGCGAAAATAAAAATATTGTGGAATAGAATTTGCCTTCATTAGAAAGAATCTGTAAGCATTTTATGAGTGAAAACTATCTTAGAGTACTATTTTTTAATGTAAGGAAAACGATATTTTCCTGTTGGTTAAAAAACAATGATTTTTAAAAAAAAAGTATATTAAATATTAATATCGAAGAATTTAAATATATCTTGGCTTTCGATTTGATAACGGACATTAAAAATAAACTATTTAAACTTCCACAATATGAAAATTAAATTTAGGGGCGCCTTTATGATGCTGGCAGGTGCAGCATTATTGTTAAACGCCTGTTCAAAAACGCAAAACGCGAAACCTAGCCCTGCAAACCCAGGAGTAAGCAAACAAACTGCTGCCGGCCAGATAGCTGTAAACCTTTACCAGGCATTAACCGGCCAATTTGGCGGTGTTAATATTAATAACGGTGTAAGCACTCCGGCTGTTGCATCAGCACATCTTTCAACCCCAAAGGTGAACAGCACTGATTTTGCCTGCGGTTTTTTTGTTGATAATGGAATTAATTACAGCACCAACATCGGCGACTCAATTAAATCGATAAGCCATGGTAGCCTCGCATTCTATTATGTTTGTAACAGTACTCAGGCTATTGGTTACAAAGCAACCGATACCTTAACTACCATTGGTACCGCGCCCGGTTATTCGTTTGCTGATGGCGTAAGCCAAAACTACGTGGTTAGCGGACTCAATCCAAATAACTCACTGGTTACAGTTGACGGCACCATCAAATCAACTGTTGGCATTTCATTTAATAAAGGCGGTAAAAGCCTTTCCTATAATGTATTTATACTAAACGGATTGCAAGTTCATTTAGATCAAACTCCTCCGGATATCACCAGCGGAACAGCGTTGTTTGTTGCAAGCGGCGTTAGCGGTTCAAGTGCCTATTCTTTGGAAGGTAAATTTACATTCCTGGGAAACCACCGTGCTAAAATCGATTATTATGACAGTATCTTTTACGTAAACCTGATAACAGGTGTGGTAACAACAACTCCATAAGGTTGACGAAATTAAAAAAAAGCCTTCCCGTTCATATGATATGGGAAGGCTTTTTTTGTGCGCCTTAGTATCCTATATTTGTTGCAACACAATTAAAAAAAATAGATAAAAATAGATTTTGAATTATGAAATTAAAATTGAAAACTTTAACACTTATAGCGGTTTGTTCAACGCTGATGTATGCCGCGTGCAAAAAGACATCAAGTGCACCGGCCGGCCCGGCGCTTACCCCCAAACAGATAGCCGGCCAGGTTGCCCTTAATATCGATCAAAGTTTATTTGGCGGACTTGGCGGTGTTGATCTGTCGGGTGGTATTGGTTCAGCCGGATCATTTGCCATTAAAACACCAGGCAAAGTGATCCAGGATCTTTCCAATCCTACATGCGGTTCCACCGTAGATACCACGCTAACTTTGAGTTTAACCTCGGGCGACTCAACTATATCGATCGCTGGTTCGCTTAAATTCACTTTTGGCTGCACAGGCACCGTCCTAAGCAGTTTTACAACGGTTGATAACCTTACCATTGCCTATAGCAGCCCGTCGCAAAAGTTTTCGTACAAAATTGGCGAAAACCTGACCATAGCGGCGATAGATCCGTCTTCACAAACTACAGACATATCTCTTAATGGTTCGCTGAACTCAGATGGTAGCTACCAGATACTTACCGGCAGCAATAAAGGGAGCGGTACTTCTGTTTTTGATTATACCCTTAAATCGATAATTGCCAGCGGCGATGGCAGCGCAGATGTGTTAAGCGGAACGGCCACCTTTAATACCTCGGGCACAGGCCCAAGGGGTACCTGGAATTACCAGGGAACAATTGTTTTTAAAGGCAACTATACTGCTGTGGTTACCATAAACGGCAGCGTTTATACTGTTAACCTGCAAACGGGCGCTGTTAGTTAACAACAACCGCGATCAATAAACTAAAGTGTCCGTCCGTTCGGGAAGATCGATCTTTCCGAACGGACGGACACTTTTATTTAAGGGCCATTGATATTCTACTTTTATATTTACTTTTAGGGATAAACTGTCTGCATGAAGAAACTGCTTACCAATCTTAACTTCCAGGTGCTGGCCGGCATTGTGCTGGGCATTATAGTAGGGGCGCTGTTTAAGTCATTCGGACCGACGGCACAAGTTATCACCAAAACCTTTATCAGCCTGATATCTATGCTGATAGGACCGATCATCTTTTTTACAATTGTTTTAGGGATAGCCGGCATGACCGATATGAAAAAGGTTGGGAGAGTTGGCGGCAAAGCATTACTTTATTTCGAGATCATATCAACCCTGGCGCTTGTCATCGGGCTGATCGTCGCCAACGTGGTGCGTCCCGGCGACCATTTTGCAGGTCATATAATAGCCGACGCTGCGAAACTGGAGACCTATAAAAAAGCTGCGGCAGACATGAGCCTGGTCGGCGTGATTACGCATATTGTCCCTGTAAATATTTTTGACGCATTTGCAAAGGGCGACATCATACAGATCCTGTTTTTTGCCATACTGTTTGGCTTCGGTCTAAGTTTTATGGGAGAAGATGGCCAACAAGTGGTGAGCCTTTTTGAAAAGCTGTCGAAAGTGTTTTTTAACATCATGCGGATGGTATTGCGCCTGGCCCCAATTGGGGCATTTGCCGGCATGGCGTGGACTGTGAGCACTTATGGCATTACTACCTTACAATCGCTGGGCTGGCTGCTGGCCGCTGTTTACCTTACCTCGCTGTTCTTCATCTTCGGCGTACTTGGTTTCGTTTGCTACCTGTATAAATTCAGCCTGTGGAAATACCTTAAGTTTATCAAACAGGAAATCCTGATGGTTTGGGGAACATCTTCCTCCGAATCGGTTTTGGCTGCCATGATGGAGCGGATGGAAGAGTTCGGCTGTTCAAAGGCGGTTGTAAAACTGGTGATCCCGGCAGGTTATTCCTTTAACCTGGACGGCACTACCATTTACCTGTCCATGTCGGTTATCTTTTTAACGCAGGCATTCCATGTGCCCATAACCTTTTGGCAGGAGGTTGTTATAATAGCCATCCTGATGGTTACCTCAAAAGGCGCTGCAGGCGTTACAGGCAGTGGCTTTATCATCCTCACATCAACGTTGGCGGCTATAAAGATCATCCCTTTGGAAACCGTGGGTATTCTGTTTGGCGTTGACAGGTTTATGTCGGAAGCGCGGGCGATAACCAATATGATCGGTAATGGGATTGCAACGATTGTGATTGCAAAGAGTGAGGGTGAGTTTGACGAGAAGCGATTAGTGGCTGGAGATTAGAGATTAGTTTTTCCGGTCCCTGTCCGCTAATCGCCAGCCTCTAATCTCTAACATAAAAATATTCGCCGTTAACAGGGCGAGGGGGTAAATTTTTTTTAGCTTTGCCCTACAAATTCAGAAACACAATGAGTGTACTCGTAAATAAAGATTCCAAAGTAATAGTTCAGGGTTTTACAGGTAACGAAGGTACTTACCATGCCGCGCAGATGATAGAGTATGGTACGCAGCTGGTTGGCGGCGTTACGCCCGGCAAAGGCGGCCAAAGTCACCTGGAAAGGCCGGTTTTTAACACAGTTGCTGAAGCGGTTGAAAAAACCGGCGCCGATGTATCTATCATATTTGTACCCCCTCCGTTTGCAGCAGATGCCATTATGGAAGCTGCTGAAGCCGGCATAAAAGTTATTGTATGTATCACCGAAGGCATCCCCACCAAGGATATGATCATGGTGAAGGAATATTTAACGGATAAAGACAGCCGTTTGATCGGTCCTAATTGCCCCGGTATTATTACTGCCGATGAAAGTAAGATCGGCATTATGCCGGGCTTTATTTTCCGTAAAGGCCATGTGGGCGTGGTTTCCAAATCGGGCACGCTTACTTACGAGGCAGTCGACCAGGTTGTAAAAGCGGGCTTGGGCATCACTACAGCCATCGGCATAGGCGGCGACCCGATCATCGGAACACCAACCAAAGAAGCTGTTGAGCTGTTAATGAACGATCCGGATACGCACGGCATCATTATGATCGGCGAGATCGGCGGCGGCATGGAAGCCGAAGCAGCCCGCTGGATAAAAGCAAACGGCACCAAACCGGTAGTAGGTTTCATCGCAGGCCAAACAGCGCCCCCGGGACGCCGTATGGGCCACGCAGGCGCAATCGTCGGCGGTGCGGATGATACCGCAGCTGCCAAAATGAAGATCATGCGCGAATGCGGTATCCGCGTGGTGGAATCACCGGCGGAGATCGGCGCGGCGATGGCTGAGGAACTGGCTAAGTTAGGTTAACCCGCCGTCGCTGAAGCGAAAGGTTGGCTTTTCGTTTATAGGAAGAAGTCCTGGTTAGGCATAGCCGGGATTTTTTGTGTCATGGTGTTCAATTAAGGGCGAAATCTGAATAAGAGTTCCGGGTTAGATTAATTTTCAGGTTAAAATAACAGCTTCCCCCATCCTCAACCAGCGAAATATCTTCCTTCCATTCATTTTTGTCTCTTTGGCATACACATCTCACCCATACTAGTTTCTCCTGTTTTTCATTGATAACGGGCACCAGTTGTTTATAATATTGTGACGGATTTTGGATTAGAATGTTCGGCGGAATAATCCTGTAGTTCGGATATTTTCGCTTTTTCTTTTTAACATATACTTCGTTTTTTTGTTCCTGACCTTTATTGAACTTGGCTACTGCTTCCTTTGTCAATTGTTCAATTCTTATAAAGTCTTCCCTTGATAGCACAGTTGCGTTGTCGGCTTTTTTAAACAGTTGAAAAAAGTCCCCGCGAATTTTATCGATATTGAAAACAGCATATTTAGCAGTATCATGTTTTACCGTATCAACCTGAATGGTTGCCATTGGTGCGCCAATAACTCCTTTGCCATTGGCTTTTTTGACGACCGGCAGACATAAAAAGCTTAAAAGGATAATATACTTCACCATAATTGAAAGCATAAACTTAAGCTTTTGGCTGGAAATTTTTATTTTTAGGGTGAAATGATAATTGACGGATCGTACATAAGTTGCCCGAATTGCGGATGGGAACCCGGCGAAACTGACCGTTGGGTGTGCGATGTATGTAATACCCATTGGAATACCTTTGAGACTCATGGTAAATGCCCCACTTGCGATAAGCAGTTCATCGATACACAATGTAAACGTAGTAAGGGCGGTTGCGGCCAAATGAGCCTCAATGCTGACTGGTACGTGCAGGCTGAAGATACTGCGCCACGAGAAAAGGAAAAATTCATTTGGTTTTGGCAAAGAAAAGATGAACTGCCCGTAACGCAAACCGATAAGGAATGGATAGAAAATGGCCTGCAACTACTGGCAGATATGTTTGGCGACGAATATCTCCGTTCGCTTCCTACCATCACCCCCGATAAGCGCTATTTCGATCATCAATTTGAAGGGACTGAAGCCGATGCCGAGTTTATTTTTAAACGCGTTGCCGAATTGATGGGCATTGACCCCTGGGAGATAAAACTGATGTTTTACTCGGACAGGCCGATAGCATATTCACCGGGAATAACCGAAACCCCCTCGGACAACTTAAAAGGCGATTGGAAAAGCACGGCAGGGCTATACGTTGACAAGGGTTTGGGCCAAAAAGAAATATGGCTTAAAATGGAAATGCTGAATGATGCCCTGGGCATGATCGCCACATTATCGCACGAACTGGCGCACTATAAATTGCTGGGCGAACACCGCATGGAAACCAATGACGAACATTTAACAGACCTGACCGTTATAGCCTTCGGGTTTGGTATTTTCACGGCCAATTCCTATTTCCATTTTTCGCAGTGGCAGAGCCACAGTCGCCAAGGCTGGCAAATGCAAAAGAAAGGCTATCTGCCCGAGCAAATGATCGCCTACGCCATGGCCTGGCTGGCGCACTGCCGCAATGAAGATATTTCGTGGAAACACTATTTGAACAAAACCATCAGGAAATATTTTGAGAGAAGTTATAAATATATCGACGAAAATCGCGACAGCTGAAATTGTTGCCGCTCAGATACTAAAATAACATCGTCAATAAAGTGTAATCATCTCCCTAAAACATTCCATCGCCCAAAATTGTCGTATATTTATGTAAGTCCAAAGGCCGGAAAAGGACCGGTAACTGAAGGACGAAGCTATCGGTGAAATCATTCAAAAATCGGTGAAATCCCAGAAAATAAAAATAATAAAACATGGAATATAACGCATTAACCCCCGACGAAGAACGGGTAATACTATACAAAAGTACAGAACGCCCATTCACGGGCTCCTTATTAAACAACAAGGCGCAGGGTTTATACGTGTGCAAAAGGTGTGATACGCCGTTATACACCTCCGAGTCGAAATTTGAGTCGCATTGCGGCTGGCCAAGTTTTGATGATGAAATACCCGGCGCCGTAAAACGAATCCCGGATGCCGATGGCCGCCGCACCGAAATTGTTTGCGCAAATTGCGGAGCGCATTTGGGCCATGTGTTCGAGGGAGAATACCTTACGCCAAAAAATGTAAGGCATTGTGTTAACTCCGTATCGATGAAATTTGTCCCCGGCGAGTAAATAAAAGTGCAGGACAAAGCCACGTGATACTTTCGGAAGGCAGTAAGGTCTTTAAAAAATGAACATGTTTTTTGTGTTAACCCTTGTTTTTTTAAATTATTGATTATCAGTCGATTAAATAGAGTTAACATGAAATTGTGTTAAGTTGTGTTAACCCTTTTCAGGGTTAATAAAGGCAGAAGCCGCCTGCCCGGTCTGCATTATTGGATTGGGCAGGCCCGGTTTGTTAGCGTGGCGCAAAGGGTTTTCGCTTCATTTTTAAAATGGCAAACAGGCATGCAAAAAATCCTTCCTTTATTTTTTTTTAACATAGTTTATGCACTAATTTAACGTGCTCACCCCGCGCTACAGCACTTGTCAACATGCTTTTTGTTTATAAAAGGTTGGTATGTTAAAAACTAAAATTCACACCTTAACGGGCATATCCTATATTTGATTATAAGTTCTTTCAGGGCTATCGGTTCGCCGGATCGCACCGGTGATGAATAAAAAGGCAACCTGGTTAACACCCGGAAGCCGAAACAAATTGTTTAAAATATACTGAGGTAAGGCTGGTGAGCAGGGGCGTTTAAAGTGTTAGCAGTGAGGTAATCACAAAGACGAAAAACTAACGCTCAGGGGATTGTTGTCTCCATATAGTTCAAGGCGATAAATGAGGAATAAAAGGCAAAAAGAAGCGTAACAAATAGAAAGAGAATGGCACAGGAGACCGAATTATTACTGAAAGAAAACAAGGACCGCTTTGTGATACTGCCGATAAAGTATCCAAAAATTTGGGAGATGTATAAAAAGCATGAAGCCAGTTTTTGGACCGCCGAAGAGATAGACCTGGGCGATGATATGAAGCATTGGGAAAGTCTTAACTCGGGCGAAAAGCATTTTATCAGCCATGTGCTGGCTTTCTTTGCCGCAAGCGACGGTATCGTTAACGAAAACCTGGCCATCAACTTCATGAGTGAAGTGCAACTGCCCGAAGCACGCTGTTTTTACGGTTTCCAGATCATGATGGAAAACATCCACTCCGAAACCTATGCGCTGCTGATCGATACTTATATAAAAGACCCTGCCGAAAAGGATCGTTTGTTCCATGCTATTGATACCGTGCCTTGCGTTGGCAAAAAGGCGCAGTGGGCACTCCGCTGGATAAACAACGGCACCTTTGCCGAGCGCCTGGTGGCTTTTGCCGCGGTTGAGGGTATATTCTTCTCGGGCAGCTTTTGCTCAATCTTCTGGCTCAAAAAACGCGGCCTGATGCCGGGGCTTACTTTCAGCAACGAACTCATCTCACGTGACGAAGGTATGCATTGTGAATTTGCCTGCCAGCTTTACAGCATGCTGGATAACAAGCTATCAAAAGAAGCGGCAACAGCTATTATTACCGACGCTGTCGAAATAGAAAAAGAATTTGTCACCGATGCACTGCCGGTTAACCTGATTGGCATGAATGCCAAGATGATGAGCCAGTATATCGAGTTTGTGGCCGACAGGTGGCTGGGTGAACTGGGTTATGATAAAGTATATGGCGCATCAAATCCATTTGACTTTATGGAAATGATCAGCCTGCAGGGCAAAACCAATTTCTTTGAAAAAAGGGTAGGGGACTACCAGAAAAGTGGCGTGCTGAACAGCCAGGACAGTAAAGCGTTTTCATTAGACGAGGATTTTTAAGGAGCGAAGGTACGACGTCAGGGATATTAAAAACGCGATGTTTTTCTACTAAAAAAATTAGTAAAAAAATTGTAAGTTCGAAAAAAAGTAGTATATTTATTAAGTTAACATTTGCCAAAAGCGAAAAAAACAGGAGGGGTCCAACATGTTTGTAATTAAAAGAGACGGAAAAAAAGAATCGGTAAAGTTTGACAAGATTACCGCACGCATTGAAAAGCTTTGTTATGGTTTAAACCCCGCTTTGGTGGATCCGATTGATGTCGCCAAAAAAGTGATCGAGGGTTTATTTGATGGGGTAACCACCTCGGAACTGGATAACCTGGCTGCTGAAACGGCCGCTTCATTAACCACTAAGCATCCGGACTATGCCTTGCTGGCTTCGCGTATCGCGGTATCCAACCTGCACAAAAACACCACCAAGTGTTTTTCTGAAACCATGCGCAGGCTGCATGAGTACATCGATCCCAAAACTGGTAAAGATGCATCGCTGATTGCAGATGATGTTTGGGATATCATCGAGGCAAATGCCGAACTGCTGGATAGTACCATCATTTACGACCGTGACTTTGGCTTTGACTACTTCGGTTTTAAAACCCTCGAAAAATCATACCTGTTAAAGCTTGACGGTAAAATTGCCGAACGCCCGCAGCATTTGTTTATGCGCGTTTCAATCGGCATACATAAAGAGGATGTTGAGAGCGCAATAAAGACCTATAACTTAATGAGCGAACGCTGGTTCACCCATGCTACGCCGACCTTGTTTAATGCAGGTACACCAAAACCGCAAATGTCATCGTGCTTTTTGCTGACCATGAAGGACGACAGCATCGACGGTATTTATGATACCTTGAAACAAACTGCAAAAATTTCGCAAAGCGCAGGCGGTATTGGCCTCAGCATACACAATGTACGTGCTACAGGCTCATACATCAGTGGCACAAACGGCACCAGCAACGGCATTATCCCGATGCTGCGTGTGTTTAACGATACCGCCCGTTATGTCGACCAGGGCGGCGGCAAACGTAAAGGCGCTTTCGCAATTTATTTAGAGCCATGGCATGCAGATGTTTTTGAGTTTTTAGATCTGCGTAAAAATCACGGCAAAGAAGAGAACCGCGCCCGCGACCTGTTTTATGCCCTTTGGGTTTGCGACCTGTTTATGGAGCGCGTAGAAGCCAACGAGGACTGGAGCCTGTTTTGCCCGCACGAGGCACCGGGCCTGGCTGATTGCTGGGGCAAGGAATTTGAAAAATTATACACCAAATACGAAAAAGAAGGCCGTGCCCGTAAAGTAGTGAAGGCACAGGAGCTTTGGTTTGCAATACTGGATTCGCAGGTTGAAACCGGCACACCATACCTTTTATATAAGGACGCTGCCAACGGCAAATCGAACCAACAAAATTTGGGTACCATTAAAAGTTCTAACTTGTGTACCGAAATTATCGAATACACCTCGGACAAAGAAGTTGCCGTTTGTAACCTGGCATCATTGGCATTACCGCGGTTTGTTATAGGTGGCATGTTTGATCATGTTAAGTTATACGAGGTAACCTACCAGGCTACCATCAACCTGAACAAGATCATTGATAATAACTATTACCCGGTTAAAGAGGCTGAGTACTCCAACCTCCGTCACCGGCCGATAGGTTTGGGTGTGCAGGGATTGGCCGATGCCTTTATCCTGTTGCGTTTACCTTTCGAAAGCGATGAGGCCAGGAAATTGAACAAAGAGATATTTGAAACCATCTACTTTGCATCAATGACAGCATCGAAAGACCTTGCTATCAAAGAAGGCGCTTACGAGACCTTTAAAGGCTCGCCACTATCCAAAGGACAATTCCAGTTTGACTTGTGGAAGGTTAAACCCGACAGCGGCCGCTGGGATTGGGAAAATCTTCGCCTGGATGTGATGAACCATGGTGTACGTAACTCGCTATTAGTTGCTCCTATGCCAACTGCATCTACCTCACAAATATTGGGTAATAACGAGTGCTTTGAGCCATATACCTCCAATATTTACACCCGCAGGGTACTGAGCGGCGAGTTTATCATCGTAAACAAATACCTGTTGCGCGATTTGGTTAACCTTGGCTTGTGGAACCAGGCGATGAAGGATAAGATTATCACCGCCAACGGGTCCGTACAGGATATCGAGGAAATACCACAGGATTTGAAAGACCTGTACAAGAGTGTTTGGGAAATAAAGATGCGTACCATCATCGATATGGCTGCCGACAGGGGCGCTTACATCTGCCAGTCGCAGTCGCTCAACCTGTTCATCAACTCGCCTAATGCGTCTAAACTTACTTCGATGCACTTTTATGCATGGAAAAAGGGCCTCAAAACAGGTATGTACTATCTGCGTACACAGGCAGCGTCGCAAGCGGTTAAATTTACTGTTGAGAATCAGGGCGGCAAAAACATGGAGCCCGTTATCCCCGAAGTGGTTGACACTATCGCCGATGAAATACCGGCCGGCCCAAGCTGCTCGATGGAAGAAGGCTGCGTGACTTGTTCGGCGTAAGTTGCCGTGAGGGTATGGGTCTGTTCGGAAGGACCCACCGTAAGGGCGCGAAGCTCGCGCCCCCGGTTATCAAGGATTTGAACCAATTGTCAACCGATAGATTATAAATAAAAGCAGGCAGGGGCGCTTAATTAAGCGCCCCTGTTTATTTTTGTACCATGCAAACCAAGCACAAGATCATCAGCTGCGAACGCTGCGGCGCCAGGATGGAATGTAAGGCAAACGCCAATGCCAAATGCCAGTGCAGTACCGTACAGCTAAATTTGAACGAGACGCAGTACATCAGCGAGAATTATGAGGGATGTTTATGCGCGGGGTGTTTGGCGGAATTGAAGGAAGAGTATCGATTGTCGTTGCGATAAGCTGTTTAAAAATGATTTGAATTTATTTTTCATTGCCGTTGACTTCAGTCAACGGGTATAAATCGACTGTAATAGGGGGCTTTAGCCCAAATCGTCTTGCGTGTTTTGGCTAAAGCCGGCATCCGAACTTCTGATATTCCGTTGGCTGAAGCCAACGGCAATGACAGTTGCATGGGGTAATTTCTGTGAATCCTTTTCGGAAAAGCTTTTAAGACCCATTCCGGCTGTTCGATTTCTGCCGTAGCCCCGCGTTAAAATCTGTTAAATCAATTCCCAGAAACAAAAAGTAATAGCCAAAACGTATATTTTTGAATAGCAACCCGATACCATGTTCAAAAATTACTTAAAACTCGCCTTCCGCAGCTTGTGGAAGCATAAAACCACCACAGCAATCAATATTTTAAGCCTTTCTGTAGGGCTGGCTTCCTGCGCACTGGTATTTTTGTTTTGCCAGCACGAGTTAAGTTATGATAAGGGGTTTGATGACAGCGACAATATTTATCGCATTGTGTCGGACTTCGGCGGAGGCGGCGCACCAACCGTTCCGTTTCCCTACACTAAATTTTTAAAAAGCGAGATACCGGAAATAGCGGAAACCAGCCGCATGGATCCGACCAATGGAACAGTAATCGTACAAGTGCAAACAGGTGCGCCGGCAACTCCCTATTCAGTCGATTCCGGCTACTGGGTTGACCATGAATTTTTTGATATATTCTCTTTTCATTTTTTAGAAGGCAACCGCAATGCGGCGTTAAATGCGCCCAATACAATTGTGCTGTCGGCTTCGCTGGCGCAAAGGCTTTTTGGCCGGGCTAACCCCGTAGGCAAGGTGGTAAAGACCGCAGGAAATTTATATACCATATCCGGTGTTTTTAAGGAGGATATGCTGAACCATATCCAGGCCGACTTTTTTGCATCTAACCGAAGCGGCCACTTCAGCCAAAGTATCGACGGGCAAAGTAACTGGGTAGTAAATCCCAACTACTACGCCTATGTCAAATTGCGCCCGGGCAGCAATGCGCAGCATGTGAATGCGGAATTGAAAGCATACACGCTTCGGCATGCCGCGGCCGATATGAAAGCTACCGGTGATAAAATGACCAACAGCCTGCAGGCTTTAACCGATATACACCTGCACTCTGCCCAATACCAGGACTACCTGGGCTGGAAACAGGGGAACATTCAATACCTGTACCTGCTTGGCGCAATTGCCCTGGTGATATTGCTTTTAGGTTGCATCAATTACATGAATTTAACCACCGCCCAGGCCATCAGCCGTGCCCGCGAAGTGGGCGTGCGGCGGGTGATGGGCGCCGGGAAAGGCGCTATCCGCTACCAGTTTTTGCTGGAGACGATGGCCATCAGTTTGTTTGCATTGCTGTTTGGTATTGCATTGGCCTTTTTGTTTCTGCCGGAGTTTAGCAGCCTTACCGGCCAGAACCTATCTTTTTTTGCGCCGGAGAATAGCGTCTTGCCGTTGTGGTTGCTGTTGATAACGCTGATCACCGGCTTACTGGCAGGCACTTATCCGGCATTTTATCTTTCGTCGTTTAAAGCGGTCCAGGTACTAAAAGGAAAGATCAGCACGGCCAAAAGCGTGTTTAGCGTGCGTAAAGTGCTTATTGTTTCTCAATTTATCATTGCAACGGTGCTGGTTTTTGCCACGATGGTGATATGGGACCAGGTACATTTTATGATCACTACCAAACCCGGGTTCGACCAGGACCAGCAATTGGTGCTAAGCCTCAATAGTGATGAATCGCGCAATAACGTTGGGGTCCTTGTTAATAAATTAAAGGACAACGCGGCGTTTAAATCCGTCAGCGGCGCTTCGGGGGCATTATGCACCAGCGACCTGATGCTTTATCCCGAAGGAAAAACGATTGCCGATAAGCATGATGTCTACCTGGATTTTGCGGATAACAATTACCTGCAAACGCTTGGCCTGCAACTCATCTCGGGCACTAATTTCGCCCCACAAGCCTTTACCAATACCGATATGCAGCAGGACATGGAGCAAAGCGATATGGGCCGGCAGGTGATCCTGAACGAAGAAGCGGTTAAAGCTTTAGGCATGGATGTATACTCGGCGCCGGGTAAGATGCTGTCGCACGTGCATAACGGAACTATTTATAATTATAAAATTGTGGGGGTGGTGAAGAACTATCATTATTTCTCGCTCCAGTCAACTATTTATCCGTTTGGCATTATGCCCGCCAATCCTAAACGATTCGGCACCGTAGTAGCCAAAGTTAGCGGCCGCCAAATGGCGGGAGCTGTCCGGTACGCACAACAACAGTGGCGGGAACTAAACCCCAATACCCCATTTTCCTTTGGATTTTTAAATGATATTTTTAAAGGAGATTATGTGCAAAACGAACGCCAGCAACAAATGAGCGGCATATTTACCGGCATAGCAATATTTGTTTCCTGCCTGGGCCTTCTGGGGCTTATCACCTTTACCGTTACCCAAAAAGCACGGGAGATAGGCATCCGCAAAGTTGTAGGCGCCAGTGTGGGCAGCATTGTAGTCTTGTTTTCAAAACAGTATTTAAGGCTGATCATCATAGCAAACGTTATCGCCTGGCCGCTGGCCTGGTATGGGGCAAATTATTGGCTGCGGCAGTTCCCTTACCGGGTGGATATTAGCTGGTGGATGTTTGCAGCCTCGCTATCGGCAGGGATTATCATTGCTTTTGCTACGATTGCTTTTAAAACGATTAAGGCGGCGATGGCGAACCCTGTGGAGAGTTTGAGGGTGGAGTGAAATTCCCCTGTAGCAAACGATGAATTAGCACTGGCTTATTGGTTGATAAACTTCCATCCACCAGATGTCTTGATGTACCAAAACTTTTTATCGTGGCCGCTTCCGCACCAGTCATCATTTTCATAATATTCATTTAAGAACAAACGATTTGTATATGGATTGTACTGTGGATATGAAATACACATGTAGCCATCTCCATAGGCACGGTGCCAGGCTTTTAAGTCTCTTAAAATTTTCGCGTCTTCCATCAAGATATTTGTATCAGCTATAATGTTGGTATTGAGTAGCCTCAACGCATCCCACTTTATATTTTTATCGAACCGCCCCGGTGGTGCTATTGGTGGTGGTGGAGGCATTATATAACTGTTTTGAGACTTTTTGAGCCTATTTTCAGAATACTCCTTTTCTATGATTTTCTTATTATACTTATATGCTTCATTGAAATCTATACCTTCAAGCGGATAGATAAACATTTTACGTTTAGTAGGCATTGTATCCAGCCGTGGCAAATAGTATTTATTAATAAAGTTGTATGCTTCTGCGGTGTCTAATGGCCCGAAACCTAACTCTTTTTTTAAGGCAGCAAGGGTATCCGTTAAAAGTTTATCTTTTGCGTTTCGCGAATGACTACAGCTGAACAGTACTAGCGAAAAGATAACAAGGCAGAACTTTTGCATCCGAAAATATCTTAAGCTAAGTTAATGCTTTTTCACGAGATGAGAATTCCGGCGTCATATCAGGCGGGCCTAAGACTTCCGAAGTTTTTAAAACTTCGGAAGTCTGCCCATGCTTGAATTGACAAATTCATCTCACCTCAATCTCCTTCTGCCCCATAATATCCGCCGATGAACTCCCCACCATCACCTCCACCGGTTCCTTCTCCACCACAAAACTTTTCTTTGTCACATCCCAATACGCCAACAGTGATGCAGGCAATTTTATAACAACCGTTTGTGTTTCGCCTGGGTTTAGGGTGATGCGTTTAAATCCTTTCAACTCTTCCAGCGGCCGGCTTACTTTTGATTTGAGGTGTTTTACATAAAGCTGTACTACTTCGTCGCCGGCGCGGCTGCCGGTGTTTTTTATGTCGACACTGATGGTTAGCCCACCATTTTTGTCAAGTTTGTCGGTACTGGTTTTCAGGTTGCTGTATTGAAAGGTGGTATAGCTCAACCCAAAGCCGAACGGATACAACGGCTTGCCTTTAAAATACATATAGGTGCGGCCATCCCTGATGTTATAGTCCATCATGGGCGGCAACTGGGCCAGCGAGTCGGGCCAGGTTTGTACCAGTTTGCCGCCGGGATTGATATCGCCGAATAGGGCATCAGCCAGCGCATTGCCTTGCTCCTGGCTGCAATGGGTAACATGCAGAATCGCCGGAATATTGGCCTGTTCCCAATTAATGGCATACGGAAAGTTGCTTACCATCACCAAAACGATATGCGGGTTTACTTTATACAGGTTTTTAATAAGCGATTCCTGGGCGGTATCCAATGAAATGCTTTCCCTATCTACCGCCTCGCGGCCTTCGCTGGGGCCGTCCACCTTTTTCCAGCCCAGGTTGCCGGTTGGGTTATTGCCCAGGCAAACCACCACCACTTCTGCGCTTTTGGCCATGGCGATGGCAAGGCTGCTGTTTGTGGTGTGACTTATGCTTACGCCCGCAGCCAGTTTATTTTTTATTCCCTCTAAAATACTTACGCTGTATGGCGGCGTGCCACTATACCAGTCCTGCAAAACCTCCTCCGACCGCGGGCCGACCACGGCGATGGATTTGATCTTATTTTTATCGAGCGGCAAAAAGCCACCCTCATTTTTTAACAGCACGATTGATTTTTGGGTGATCAGCCTAACAAATTCCCTGTTCTTTTGCGATAACCATGGCTCCGGGCCAGCGCCGATATTTGCATAAGGCACCATCGCCGGCGGGTCGAGCTGCCCCAGTTTGATCATCACCCTGAAGTCGCCGCGCAATACCTGGTCGATGTCTTTTTCGCTAATTAACCCTTGTTTCAATGCATCATTTGTGCCCGCCTTGTAGTTGTCCAAAAACTGGTTGATGCCGGCTTTAATGCATCCCGCCGCGGCTTCGGCCGGGGTTTTATAATAATGATGGGCCGTTACCAGCAGCCGGTAGCCGCCGCCGTCGGTGCAGATGATACCGTTTTGCCCCCATTCGTCAACGGTTATATTTTTCAGCATCGGGCTTACCGCCTGCGGTATGCCATTTACTTTATTGTACGATGCCATATAAGCCCGTGAGCCACCCTGTTCCACACCCATCCGGAAGGGCACTGAATAGTACTCGCGGAATAGCCGTTCATCAAAATCGGATGTGCTGCTGTCGCGGCTATTCTCATTGCTGTTGGCCAAAAAATGCTTCATCAGGGCGGCGGTCATCCAGTATTTCGGGTCGTTACCCTGCAAACCTTTAATGTAGGCAACGGCCATGGTGCTGTTAAAAAAAGCGTCTTCACCATAGCACTCTTCGGTACGGCCCCAGCGCGGGTCGCGGCCGATGTCGGCATTTGGCGCACGCACTACCAGCCCGCCTTTATGATACTTTTCACTTTGGAATAGGTACCGGGTCTCAAAGGCTTCAATCGCGGCAGCTTGTTGTAATAGCTCAGGATGCCAGGTTTCGGCCATCCCGATTGATTGCGGGAAAATGGTGGTTGGTGCAGGTGTTTTACGCCCCCAGCCGCCCGGTAACCCCATGGCCAGGCCGTGCAGGCCCTCAACATGGCCGGTTCCTTTTACGCCCAGCCTTGGTACGCTGGGGTTGGTGCTGAGGCAATTCACCTTTTCTTCCAGCGTCATCAGCGAAAGCAGGTTGGTGATCCTGTCTTCAGTGGGTAATGCGGGATTTTGAAACGGATATTGATACTGCCCGGAAGCGACGCGGCTTAACAACAGTAAAGCCGGTATTAGCAAAAGCCTGGTGTACTTTGTTTTCATAAAAGCTAAATGTAAAAACTTACGACCAAGCGGCGGTATTACAAATGCATCAATAAGTAGCAATAATGTTCCGGGTAACAAATTTGGGAATATTTGCCGTAAACCCGGAGCATCGGCATCCAAAAAAAGGAATATTCTGCCGCGAAATTTTTTCAAATATTTTGATTTTGGTGTTAATTATTCGTTAACTTCATGTAATATTAAAATGAACAAATTGTTATTAACCGGCTGCTTAATTCTTTGTTCCCTCAGCGGGTTCTCAACTTGTATTGCCATTTACATCGCGCCCAACGGGCATATTTACGTTGCTGCCGACAGCCGGCGGACGTTTTACCTTGATGATGATAAAACCCGGAACGAGACGATCTGCAAAATTCATAACATAGGCGATACTTATTTCGCCATCTCCGGTTTTGACGACGCCGGGTTGCTGAAAGCAGCTAACAGTGCACTGGCAGGCGGTACTGATGCTGATGCCGCTATTAAGGCATTCGGAACCGCGATGACGGCAAAATACCAGCGGCTGATGGAGGAAGCACAAAAATTTCAACCCGAAATACTGCGTAATTTCCTGGATAACGGCTTGGCGGAAGTAGCCTTTTTCGACTTCGTGGATAAGCAGCCAAGGGTACAGGATGTTCAGTTCAAGGTATGTTTAAAAAAGGGGAAGCCTGTAGTTCGCTATGAGGTACTACCAGTAGGCTATATAACGGTGATCGGTATTTCAAAGGATATTGATGAAGCAAAGCCCGATGAATTACCCAGCAAACAAACCATGCTGGAAAAACCGGCTGCATATGTAGAAGACCTTGTTAAACTGGAAGCGCGCAAACAGCCCCTTACCGTCGGCGAACCTATTGACCTGCTGGAGCTAAAACCCGATGGCGCCGTTTGGCTGAGGAAAAATGAACAGGTTGCTTCTATCCAATAAGTTGTTTCAACAAAAACGATCTTATCTTTCGGACTTTCGGACTTTTCCGACTTTCGGACTAAATTCCCTATCTTCACCACCCGAAATTGTACTAACATAACCATGAAATTATTAGAAGGAAAAACCGCGCTGGTTACCGGCGCGTCGAAAGGCATCGGCCGCAAAATAGCTGAAAAATTTGCCGAGCATGGCGCAAATGTTGCCTTTACCTATTTATCGTCTGTTGAAAAAGGTTTGGCCTTAGAGCAGGAACTTAAAAGTTTCGGCACTAAAATTAAAGGCTACCGTTCAGATGCCTCGAAATTTGACGAAGCTGAAAAACTAATCAATGATATTGTTGCCGATTTCGGTACTTTGAATATCGTGGTAAACAACGCCGGTATAACCAAAGACGGCCTGCTGATCCGCATGACTGAAGAACAATTTGACGAGGTGATAGAAGTAAACCTGAAATCCATCTTCAATGTAACCAAGGCGGCCTCGAAAGTAATGATGAAAAACCGCGCCGGGGTATTTATTAATATGAGCTCGGTAGTAGGCGTGCGCGGCAATGCCGGGCAAGCCAATTATGCGGCGTCAAAGGCTGGGATCATCGGGTTTTCCAAGTCGGTAGCCAAGGAATTGGGATCGCGCAACATCCGCACCAATGTGGTTGCCCCGGGTTTTATCAAAACAGAAATGACTGAGGTGCTCGACCCCAAGGTGGTTGAAGGCTGGGAGAAGGATATCCCGCTAAAACGCGGCGGCGAAACCGAGGATGTGGCCAATTGCTGCGTATTTTTGGCTTCCGATATGGCATCATATATTACGGGGCAGGTAATACCGGTCGACGGGGGAATGCTGTAATTGATTTCGGATTTTCGATTTCGGATTTAGGTTGGGCTGATTTCAATTTAAACTTTAAGAGATGCTTAAGTCCTGGATGGTTTTATTTGTATTTTTTTGGGTTGCCTGCAAAAGTGACAAGCCGCAGGACAAACAAATACTTCCAGACAAAAATGACATTAACCAAATTGTTAAAGTCGTTGTCAAAAAGGAAGGTATAATAAACGGGAATGCACTGTTGGTTGCCGAATTGCACAGGATACAAGTTTTGACTCCAGGTTATCCTGACAGTATTCCAAGACCAGTGGGCTCATTAGAGTTAAAAAGATTATTAAATATAAAAGTAAATCATAAGAATTTCTTTGCTGAGACTGACTCACTGCATCTGCTTTTTCAAAATCAATTATTCAAAACGTTTCCGATTGAAAAAACACTGTCAAAGCAAATAAAATTTGTCTCTTCGGCTGAAGTATGGAAAAATATGAGATCGGAAATAACGATTTCCTTTTATGATATGACGATTCCTGTCTTTTCTTCAGATAACAAAAAGGCCTATGTTGAATGGGATTACAACTGCGCAACCTGTGGAACAGGAACCGCTCTATTTCTGGAAAAAGTGCGCGGTAAGTGGATAATAGTTTATGAAGAAAACTTATGGGTCAGTTGACTAAGGTAAAACTTATTTATAAAGGGCGCTCTTGCTTTATGTACATGAATTCATCAAAACTTTTACCCAGTCATGTCACAATATTTTCGCATTTTGCAAGTCTACGTAAGACGTGTTCGTAACACGTGCCGGTATGCAATTTCTATTTTCAATTACATGGGGAACAGTTTCGGGATGGTGGGTACCCGCCTGCCTTGCGCTGGGCGTACTTTATGCCTGGCTGCTCTACCGTAAACCAGCAGGCCTGGATAATAGATTCCGTATCTTACTGTCTGTTTTCCGGGCTCTGGTTGTTGGCGTGATCGCATTGCTGCTGCTTTCGCCGCTGGTGAGATCGGTAAGTTATAACCCGCAAAAGCCATTGGTTTTGGTTGCGGAGGATAATTCGCAATCCGTAAAAATGTTCAGTAAGGACGATTTGGGAACTCTTGTAAACGACCTGTCCTCCCTCAAAAAGCAGCTTGGCGCAGATTACGATGTGCGCCAATTCCATTTTAACCGGGATGTTGCAGATAGCCTTTCCAGGGATTTTAATGGCAAACAAACAGATATTTCCAATGCGCTGAAGCAGCTAAACGACCGCTTTGTCAACCAAAATATCGGCGCTGTAGTAATGGCCACGGATGGTTTGTATAACCAGGGTACCGACCCTCAATACGAAGCTAAAAACTTTAAAGCGCCGATATACACCATTGCCCTGGGCGACACGGTTGCAAAGCGCGACCTGCTCATCGGCAATATCAATTATAACAAAACTGCGTTTTTGGGTGATGATTTTGAGATTGAAGTATTGGCGGAGGCTTATCAGGCCAAAGGCGAGGCTCTGCGCCTGAGCGTTAATGAGGACGGCCGGCAGGTAGCATCGCAGAGCGTTGATATCAGCTCAAACGATTTTCACAAAGTAGTGCCGCTTAAGCTAAATGCTGACAAAAAGGGTACGCGCAAGTTTACTATCAGCATAGCGCCGGTGCAAAATGAATTGTCAACCCAAAACAACACCGAGACGATTTATATCGACGTGCTGGATGCAAAACAAAAAGTATTGCTTTTGTATGAGGGCCCGCATCCTGATATTAGCGTGATCCGTCAATCGATTGAAAGTAATAAGAACTACGAGGTAAAAACCAGCCTGCTGTCCCAACTCACATCGGTTAAGCCCGGCGACTATAGCCTGGTGATCCTTTACCAGGTAACTGCTGCAGGCAATAGTATTCTTCAAAGCTTCATAAAAGCAAAAGTTCCCATTTGGTATGTTGTGGGTGCGCAAAGCAATTTGGCAGCCTTTGACCAGGACCAGAAATTATTGCAAATAAGCGCCGGGCAGGACCAGGTGCAGGAAGTGTTTGCCCAGCCTGCTACGGATTTTACAGATTTCACCTTATCAGATTCAACACGCAAAAAGATTGCCCTGTTTCCGCCATTGCTGGCGCCCTACGGCAGTTACGGTACGCCGCCCGCAGGCAGTACCCTGCTGAAACAAAAGATCGGCAGCGTGGAAACATCCTATCCGTTATTGACGTTTGCCGACGAAGGCGGGCAACGCATGGGCGTACTCACCGGCGAAGGGCTATGGCGCTGGCGCCTGGCCGAGTACGAGGCTTTTGGCAACCATCACGCACTGGAAGAATTATTTGCACAGGGCGTGCAATACTTAACCGCTAATGCCAACCGGCAGCGGTTTATTGTATACCCATCCAAACGGGTTTTTGATGAGGGCGAAAATGTATTGCTGAATGCAGAACTGTATAATGATGCCCTGGAGTTGATCAATACTCCCGATGTAAAGATAGACCTGAAAAGTGCGGCGGGTAAAAGCTACAGCTTCCTGTTTACACGCAACAATCAAAGCTACCAACTGGATGCAGGAACATTGCCCGTTGGCGAATACAGTTATGCCGCATCAACGAAGATCGGCACGGCAACTTTTACTGCCGCCGGGCAATTGAGCATAAAGCCTTTGAACCTGGAAATGCGTCAAAGCGCCGCCAACCATGCGCTGCTAAAAATCATTGCCAAACAAAGCGGCGGCCAGATGCTTTATCCAAACCAAATCAGCCGCCTCGCTGAGCTTATCCGCAAAAACGAGAATATCAAAACCGTGGTTTATGAAGACAAGCGGTTTAACGAGATCATCGATGTGAAATGGGTTTTCGTGCTGATCCTGGCGCTGCTTTCCGTAGAATGGTTTATCAGGAAACGCGAGGGTTCGGTTTGATAGACCCAAGACTTACGAAGTTTCAAAAACTTCGTAAGTCTGCCAAGGCCTATCAACATTCAGCTTATTTAAACGGCTTTGTAAATTAATTGAGAGAATTCCGGGTTAACGCTTTTTTATAATATCTTACAAGGAAAAACGCAGCACCCTATTATTAATGCCCGCCACTCAATTTACCGCCTTTGATATAGGCGAAAAGCACAAACTACACGGTTTAGATCATTTGCGGGCGCTGGCGATTGTTGCAGTTTTATTTTTTCACTACCAGTTTTTTGGCCACCCCGAGTGGGAGCGCGGGCGTGTGAGCGGCTTTGGCTGGACGGGGGTGGACCTGTTTTTTGTGTTAAGCGGATTCCTGATCGCAGGGCAGCCTTTTGAAATGGTAGCAAGGGGCAAGGCGATATCATTGCCTGAGTTTTTTATTAAACGGTTTTTCAGGATCATTCCACCATACCTTTTTGTACTGCTGCTTTACATTGCTTTTCCGCCAGTAGATGAGTGGGGCCATCTTTCGCCGTTGTGGAAATACTTCACGTTTACCCTCAACTTCGGGCAGGATCTTTCCAAATACGGCACCTTTAGCCATGCCTGGTCGTTATGCATCGAGGAGCAGTTTTACCTGCTGTTACCACTCGTATTCTTCGTGTTCAGGTTTTTTAAGGCCGGCAAAAAGCCATTTTATCTGATTGGAGGGCTGTTTGTCGCAGGTATGATTTTCCGGCTTTTAAGCTGGAAGATTTTTGCAGAGCCCTACCTGACTCATGATGACTTTGGAGCACGATGGAATGAATATGTTTATTATCCTACCTACAACAGGCTGGATGGGCTGCTGGTGGGTGTAAGCATTGCCGGATTGTTTACGTTTTACCCTAAAGTGAAGGAATGGGTAAACAGGCGGTGTTATTTGCTGCTGGCTGTCGGTGTTGTTATGCTGATTGTCGCCTTTCAGCTTTGCAGGGTGTATGCAAGTTATAACACGGCGATTTACGGATTCCCGATCATATCTGCCGGATACGGGCTGGTTTTGGCAGCATTTGTAAGCCCTTCGTGTATCTTTTTCAGGGTTAAATCAAAAGCTACTTCGCTCATCGCAACGCTATCATATTCCATTTACTTATCGCACAAGATCATCATTCACCTGGTGCAAATGTTATTGGAGAGTTTTGGAACGGATAAGAATAGTGTCATTTGTATGCTGATCTGTATAATTTGTGCGATAGCAGGGGCGCTGGCGATAAGATATTTGATTGAAAAGCCGGCTTTGCGGTTGCGGAACAGGGTACTAAATAGATTGAAGGCGTAGGTCCCTGATTTTTGCAGTGCTGTGGCCCGTGCGATTCCCTCCCCGTGGGAGGGAATCGCACAGGGCCGCTGCTTTTTGGAATGCGGTATTCCCTCTATTCCTCTTTTTTCGGCTGCTGTATCACAAAAACATCCTCGTTATCTTTCTTCATCAGGTAACGTTCGCGGGCAAATTTTTCCAGTTTTTTAGGATCGGAGGTTAACTCGTCGAGGTCCTTGTTCACTTTGGCGGTTTCTTTCAGGTAAAAATCGCGCTCCTGTTTTAGTTTGCTTACCTGCTGGTAATATTGATATTGCGAGAAAAGGTCGTTCTTGTCAAAAAATATCATGTATACAACAAAAGCCAGCGAAAACAAAAAATACTTGTTTTTAAACAGGTTGAACAGGCGTTTCATAGTGGTTAATAAAATTTTGTTTAAAGCTATGCAATCTGCTCCGTTATGGCAAGTATCGTTTTTAACTTTTAAACATTTGTGGAAGAAGTCCGAAAGTCCGGAAGTCGGAAAGTCCGAAAGATGAAGAGGGTTAATTTAGTCTCTTCTTCTGCTCCTATTACCATTCCTGCTACTGCCACCGCCACTTCTTCCCGCGCCGCTCAAACTTTCCGACCGATGCCTGTCATGGTGACCAAAGCCGCGTCCGCGCTTATTGCCGCCGCCTGAGCCTGGTTTTGCCGCCGGCTGCGGGCGCGAGGCCACACTTTGCAGGCTCATCGGGTAGGGATGGCTTTCTTCAACCGGTATTTGTTTCGAGATCAGTTTGTGAATGTCCTTTAAAAATTCAACTTCTTCGGCATCACAAAACGAAAGCGCCACGCCATTCAACCCTGCACGACCAGTACGGCCAATGCGGTGTACATAGGTTTCAGGAATGTTGGGCAACTCGTAATTGATCACGTGCGAAAGCTCATCGATATCAATGCCTCTGGCGGCAATATCAGTGGCAATTAATACTCGTGTGGTGCGGTTTTTAAAATTGCTCAAGGCCCGCTGGCGTGCATTTTGCGATTTATTGCCGTGTATGGCTTCGGCAGTAATGCCGACGCGAACCAAATCTTTCACCACCTTATCGGCGCCGTGTTTCGTGCGGGTAAATACCAGGGCGGTTTTGATGGCTTTATCTTTTAACAAATGGATCAGTAATGCTTTTTTGTCATTCTTCTCCACGTAGTATAATGATTGCTGTATGGTGTCCGCAGTTGAAGAAACAGGCGTTACTTCCACTCTTTCGGGATTGTGTAATATGGAATCAGCCAGTTGTTTGATCTCATTTGGCATGGTAGCCGAGAAAAACAGGGTTTGCCTTTTAGCCGGCACTTTGGCGATAACCTTCTTAACATCATGCACAAAACCCATGTCGAGCATGCGGTCGGCTTCGTCCAGCACCAGCATGCGGACATGCTCCAGGTGAACATAACGCTGGTTCATCAGGTCGAGCAGGCGGCCGGGTGTGGCAACCAATATGTCAACACCGCGTCTTAAAGCATCGGTTTGCGGATTTTGCGAAACGCCGCCAAATATTACCAGGTGTTTTAACCCGGTATGTTTGCCATAAGCTGCAAAGCTCTCGTCAATTTGTATGGCCAACTCACGCGTTGGCGTTAAAATAAGCGCTTTTATGGTCTTTGGTTCTTTATGCTGCAGCTTGTCCTGGTATAAAAGCTGCAGGATAGGGATGGCAAAAGCGGCCGTCTTTCCGGTTCCGGTTTGGGCACAGCCTAAAAGGTCGCGGTTTTGTAATACAATGGGTATGGCTTGTTCCTGTATAGGGGTAGGCGTGGTATATCCCTCAGTTTTTAAAGCCCTGAGTATCGGCTCAATTAATTTTAAATTTTCGAATGACATGTAAATGTTGTTATTGTTTGCTAACGCGGAGCATAAGCGGGGATCTGAAGTGTTTTTCGGTGATCAACCTTAAGCGGGGCGGATAATTTTTTGCAAAGATACGGTTTTTATTGGAATTACGTTTTTATTGCCAACGCTACAAAGCAGTGCTGTCCACAATCTTAGTTTAAAAACGAGTTATTTCATGAATAATAAATTGATCGGAAGCCTGGCAGCGATTGTTGCCACGGTTTTTTCATCGTGCCATATGAGCATACCGCAGGATGATATTACCATTATTAATAACACGAAAGATACTTTATATTACTACATCGACGTATACAGGTTTAGGGCAGCCAATATCAGGAACATGGCCTATGAACGGGTAACGGATGAAATGACTAATAGGACAATTGACTCGATACCTGGTTATACTTTTAATCCGCACGATATAATTCATCCGGGGAAGCTGGACACAACATGGAAGCAATTTGCTTCAGAAAAAGGTGGAATAGCTGTACTATTTTACCGAAAAGATATTGAAAAAGCATCCGCAAAATTACCGCTGACAGCTAAAGATGTTTATAAAAGAATTGATCTGACGGCCTGGGAACTGGATAGTTTGAAATATAAAATCGTTTTGAATTAAGAACTTTTCTGTTCAATGCCTTTTTCCTCTTCCTCCGTTTTTTTCTTAAACCACGCATGCAAAATGATCATAAACGTTCCTGCCATAATAAACATATCTGCAAAATTAAAAACCCCGGTTCGGAAGACGATGAAATTGATTTGCATAAAGTCGGTAACCGAGCCAAAACGGATCCGGTCGTAAAGATTTCCCAGGCCACCGGCGATGATCAATACAATGGCTATCAATGTCGTGCGATTGAGATTTGGCTTGGTAACGACGTAGTAAAGGCCGAATAGTATCGCAAGAAGCGGAAGGATATTTAACAGGATATATCGAACCGGTCCTGAAAGTGAATCGCCCAGGCTTAAAAATGCACCGGTATTTTCAGCATGGTTAATAAGAATATGACGGTTCAGGTAGCTGTACTCATTATAATCAATATGAACGCGCACCCATATTTTTGTAAGCTGGTCAAGTCCGATGCTGAACGCAAGGAGTACGATGATGAAAACTATCCTGGTTGTCTTATTTGATGTCATTTTTTCGAGCGCTGTTTGAAATTAAAAAGCGTGCAAATATAGACCGCTGATTTTAATGATTATTCAGAAGTTGTTAATTTTTTCAAAGCCCTTTATGAGATCGCTTCGCTCGGTTTCACAGATTCTAAAAAAAAAGCCGGCATTAAGCCAGCCTTTCATAATTCGTGAAATTCGCACCAAATGGTGAAAATTTTGTCTATCTATTCTTAAAATATTTAAAATTCTTGCCGATAAACTTTGCGCTATCGCCCAGTTCTTCTTCAATACGCAGCAACTGATTGTATTTTGCGATCCTGTCCGAACGGGATAACGAACCGGTTTTTATCTGGCCGCAATTCAAGGCCACTGCAAGGTCGGCAATGGTGGAATCTTCCGTTTCGCCTGATCTGTGGCTCATTACGGTAGTATAAGCATTGGTTTGCGCCAGGCTTACCGAGTTGATGGTTTCTGTAAGTGAGCCGATCTGGTTTACCTTTATCAGGATAGAGTTGGCAATGTCCTTATCAATACCTTCCTGCAAACGGATCACATTGGTTACAAACAGATCGTCACCTACCAGTTGTACCTTGTCGCCGATTTTTTCAGTCAGTAATTTCCAGCCATCCCAGTCATCTTCTGCCATACCGTCTTCAATAGAGATAATCGGGTATTTGCCGGCCAAATGGGCCAGGTAATCGGCTTGTTCAGCGCTGCTTCGTGTAGCGCCTTTGTCGCCTTCAAACTTGGTATAGTCGTATTTGCCGTTTACATAAAATTCTGATGCAGCACAATCCAATGCCAGGCAAATATCTACGCCTGGTTTGTAGCCTGCCTTTTCAATGGCTTTCAAAATGGTTTCTGCGGCATCTTCGGTTCCTTCAAATTCAGGGGCAAAACCGCCTTCGTCGCCAACTGCGGTAGAAAGACCGCGGTCATGCAGGATTTTTTTCAGCGTGTGGAATACTTCAGATCCCCAGCGCAGCGCTTCCGAAAAAGAGGGTGCGCCAACCGGCATGATCATAAATTCCTGGAATGCAATCGGTGCATCAGAGTGTGAGCCGCCGTTGATGATGTTCATCATCGGGATAGGCAGTGTGTTGGCGTTGACACCACCGATATACCGATACAAAGGCTGACGGCTTTCCTGCGCGGCAGCTTTAGCTACGGCCAGCGAAACTCCTAATATAGCGTTAGCGCCCAGGTTTCCTTTGTTAGGTGTACCATCAAGGTCGATCATTAGCTGATCGATAGCATTTTGCTCAAAAACGTCGATGCCGTTTAATTCCTTGGCAATAATATCGTTTACATTAGCAACGGCTTTTAATACGCCTTTACCCATATAGGTTGATTTGTCATTGTCGCGAAGCTCAACAGCCTCGTGCGCGCCGGTTGATGCACCGGAAGGAACTGCCGCACGGCCAAGGGCGCCATTTTCGGTTAAAACGTCTACTTCGATGGTAGGGTTGCCGCGTGAGTCGAGAATCTGGCGGGCATGGATATCAATAATCAGGCTCATTTCAATTGGAATTTGTAAATAAATAAACTTAGTGTAATTTGTACACTAAGTTTTCAAACAATTTTCAAATATACAATTTCCAATAAAATATTTTTATGATTTCACCGATTATCGTGTGATTTCACCGATTGTTAACAATAGTTTAACGTTGCTGCATTGATTAACCGCAATATTGTCTGAACAGGATTTGATCGATCTTGAGGATTAAAACGATAAACTTAAATCCGAAACCGATCATCCGAAACGGCGAAGCCCTCTTGAGCACCTAAAAAAAAACAACCGCGAAAAATACGAAATTCAGGCTTCCCACTTAAACGTTTTCACCGCAACTGCGTAAACGATAATGAACCATATCCCCAATATCAACAACTGGTGCGTTACGTCAAACAGCCCGGCACCTTCAAAAGCTACATTGCGCATGGCCTGGTTAAGGTAGGTTAGCGGTAATACATTGCTAATTCCCTGCAGCCACGTTGGGAATGCGGTGATGGAAAAGAAAGTTCCGGACAGTAAAAATTGTGGCAGCGTAATAATATTGGACAGCGGTGGCACCGAACTTTCGTTTTTGGCCAGGCCGGATATAATAAAGCCAAAACCCATAAAAATGATAAGCCCGATAGCGGCCAGGATGAGCATATTGACCACCGTGACAAAGCCATGAATGAGCGTGAAGCCGAACATAAAGTGCCCCACTGCAATAATAAACAGGGCCCCAATCCATGAAAATACCAACCGCGCGAGCGCTTCGCCTAATATAATGCTGTATTTTTTTACAGGGGTTGCAAAGAAACGCTTGATCACCAGGGTAAGCCTGAGGCTGAGGAATACAAATGCGGTACCAAACACGCCGCTGCTTAGCAGCGAAAAGCCGAGCATACCGGGTAACAGGAAATCGATGTATTTGTATTCGCGGCCTTTGATGGTGGTCTGATGTAGGTCGACCGCAGAGATATTTTCGCGGTTTTGACCAAGCATCTTATCAAGCACGGCAGTATTTACGTTTGCAATTACCGTGCTGAGCACTGATTGAAATATGCCACCTTTATTTGAAGCTTTGGTGTAGGTGACATTTACATTGTAGGGCGATTTTTGTGGGGTGTTTTTTGGTAAGGCCGATAAAGGGGGATATATAGTAAACCCTTCGTTTTTTTGAATATCCAAAAGAACATCAATGGTGCCCTTTGAAAGATTCGTATTCATTTCTTCCGTGGACTGGTTCCTGATCAGGTTAACTACGCCGGACTTTTTAAGCGCCTGGTAAACAGGGTTAATGGTATCGCAGGTTTTAGCCACGCCCACATCAACCTTAACCGGACTGCCGCCTATATTGGCAAAAACGAATATAAATATCAGCGGGAAAGCCAAACTAAACACCACCGCAGATGGGCTGCGTATGATGGAGCGAAAGCTGGCTACTGCTATGGCGAGTGTTGCACGGGTATTGCTATATTTCTTCATTTGGTTTGTTCGTTCATTAGTTCACTGGTTCATTAGTTCATTAGTGTCATGTTGAGTAGTAATTTCCGACTGTCAACTGCTACTGCTAACTGCCACTTAGGCTTCCGCTCCCCCTTTAGGGGGCTGGGGGGTTCAACCTTCCCGCCACTCCTTACCGGTAAGCGTGATGAACACATCCTCCAGGTTAGCCAGTTTAACTTCTTTTTTGCGCTCGAAGCCGGAGGCAATTAACTGGTCGATAAAGTGATTTGGCGTGTCAATGCCCACGATGTGGCCCCCGTCGATAAACGCCACGCGGTCGCACAATTCTTCGGCTTCATCCATATAGTGTGTGGTGATCACAACGGTAGTACCATGATCGCGTATTTCGCGGATCAGGTCCCAAAGGTTGCGGCGGGCCTGGGGGTCCAGGCCGGTTGTGGGTTCATCAAGGAAAATGATCTTCGGATCGTTGATAAGCGTTGTGGCGATAGAAAAACGTTGTTTCTGTCCGCCTGAAAGATCCTTATATTTTGATTTGGCCTTGTCGGTTAATGCAACTTTTCCCAGCATTTCGGCTGGCGTTTTGTCTATCCCGTACAGGCCGCAAAACAGCTTGATCAATTCCGAAAGATTTAAATTAGGATAGTATCCCGCCGCCTGCAGTTGAACACCGATACGCTGTTTGATCTTATCGGCATCATGGTCGATTGAAAGCCCGTCTACCATAACCTCCCCCGAAGTTTTTTCGCGCAGGGTTTCAATAACCTCGAGGGTTGTAGTTTTTCCGGCGCCGTTCGGTCCCAGTAGGCCGAATATCTCGCCATCGTATACGTCAAAACTAATGCCTTTTACGGCTTCAAAATCATCGTATTTTTTTACCAGGTTTTTTACGGTAATAATAGGTTGTTTTGCCATGCTGCAAAAATGGTTTACAAAGTTGGTATTTCCACTATTTTTTCATTAAAGACATCGGCGTTACTTTGAAGGGCAAAGCCACTTCTGGTTGCCGGTTATTTTACCAGATGCCCGATGGAATGAAGCAGCGCGTGCAAATGTTCGGCAGCCTGCAAGGCGTAATGAAAAAGATGAATAGCGAGCAAAGTTTTCATGATATTTGTTGATTTATGGGGCAAATCTGCATTGAGAACTGCTTTTTGCCTATTGATTTTAGGTAAATGGCAGGATATCGTCGGTGAAATGTTGAACGGAAGCGATGAAAGGGGATTGTTGGAAAAGGTGGGAGGGTTGTTTGAAATCGGAAAAACTTACGAAGTTTCTAAAACTTCGTAAGTTTCGGGGTTATTGAGAACTTCCCTTTTGAAAATTCCTATGTAAGTTTTATGGCCCCTAATTCTTCATCAACGCAATAAAATCATCGAACAGGTACCGGCTATCATGCGGTCCGGGTGATGATTCCGGGTGATATTGTACCGAAAACGCTTTTTTACCTTTTACCCGGATGCCTTCGATGGATTGATCGTTCAGGTTAACGTGGGTGATCTCCACTTTATCTGATGCGCGCACAGCTTCGGGCACTACACCGAAACCATGGTTTTGCGAGGTCACCTCGCAATGGTTGATAATCACGTTTTTTACTGGATGGTTCAGGCCGCGATGGCCGTTAAACATTTTTTTGGTCGGGATGTCGTTGGCCAGCGCGAGCAACTGGTGGCCCAGGCAGATACCGAACATCGGTTTCTCGGCTTTTAAAATATCTTTTACGGTTTCCACGGCATAAGGCATTGCAGCAGGGTCGCCGGGACCGTTGGAGATGAAGTAACCGGTCGGCGCAAAGTCTTTTTCCATTTCGGCAAATGTGGTTTTTGCCGGGAAAACCTTGGCATAAATATCCCTTTGATCAAAATTGCGCAGGATGTTCTTCTTTACGCCCAAATCGAGCACAGCGACGCGGTAAGTGGCATCTTCATTGCCGAATGTATAAGTTTCAGTAGTTGATACCTGTGAGGAAAGTTCAAGGCCGTCCATGGAAGGTACCTCATCCAGTCTTTTCTTTAATTCATCTATATCCAGTATCTCTGAGGAGATAATCGCATTCATTGCACCCTTATCACGAATGTGGCGTACCAACTGACGGGTATCGATGTCCGAAATCCCCACAATATTTTGTTCCTGGAAATAATCCTGTATCGATTCGTCGGCCTGCTTGCGGGTATAGTAAATGTTGTAGTTTTTACAAACAAGGCCGGCAATTTGTATTTTACCTGATTCCACTTCTGCCTTAGCGATACCGTAATTGCCGATATGCGCATTGGTGGTCACCATGATCTGGCCAAAATAGGAGGGATCGGTAAAGATTTCCTGGTAGCCTGTCATACCTGTATTAAAACAGATCTCGCCGCTGGTGGTGCCCATTTTTCCGGCAGATTTTCCATAAAAGACAGTTCCGTCAGCAAGTAATAATACTGCGGGTAATTTGGTGAAATACGTCATTGTTCAATAAAAATGAATGGATGAATGAGCGGGAAACCGGAACCGGCATCCCCTTAAAATGCCCCTGAGAACTGAAGTGAGAAACTTCCTTTATCACGGCGCAAAAATAGGATTTAATTTCGGAATTCGGATGTTCGATTTCGGATTTATCACCATTTCGGATTTCGGAATTTCGATTTCGGAATTGTTTATTTCAATTTGTCAATTTAATTACGGCCTTTATCTTGATAATTTTACCAGAACTTGTTTCAATCTTAAATCCGTTTAAATCCGAAATCGAACATCCGAAATCCGAAATCGAATATCCGATCCCGATAGCTATCGGGACAAAAAATATTACCTTTGCTGTCCAATAAATTAAAACCATGTCGGTACACAAGGAAGCGAAGCGGATCACCACGCATATTTTACAGGAAATGAAATCGCGTGGCGAGAAAATTTCCATGCTTACGGCTTATGATTATTCTATGGCGGCCATTGTGGATGAAGCCGGTACCGACATTATACTCGTAGGCGACTCTGCCTCCAATGTGATGGCCGGGCACGAAACAACTTTGCCCATAACGCTCGATCAGATGATCTACCACGCTTCGGCAGTGGTGCGGGCGGCAAAAAGGGCGCTGGTGGTTGTCGATCTTCCGTTCGGTTCGTACCAGGGCAATTCAAAAGAGGCGTTAAACTCTGCCATCCGCATTATGAAAGAAGCGGGCGCCCATAGCGTTAAGATGGAGGGCGGCGTAGAAATTGCCGAATCAGTAAGCCGCATATTAACCGCTGGTATCCCTGTGATGGGGCACCTTGGGTTAACGCCGCAGTCTATCTACAAATTCGGTACTTATACCGTGCGGGCAAGGCACGAAGCGGAAGCAAAAAAACTACGCGAGGATGCCCTGAAGCTGCAGGAGCTAGGTTGCTTTGGCATTGTACTTGAAAAAATACCGGCTGCCTTAGCGAAAGTAGTAAGCGAAAGTTTGAGTATCCCAACGATCGGCATCGGCGCAGGCCGCTATTGCGATGGGCAGGTATTGGTTATTCATGATATGCTGGGCATAAATAAGGAGTTTAAACCGCGGTTTTTAAGGCAGTACGCCGACCTGAACGGCATAATGAACGCCGCTATAAAGAATTATATCAGCGATGTAAAAGCGAAAAGCTTCCCGAACGAAAAAGAAGAATATTAATTTGTATCGGCACAATATAAAGCAAACAATTTGGACTATCTTTATGTATATTAATATTTAGATAATAACTGCAATTCGCCCGGATAACGCAGCTGTAACCAGGGACCAAGAGAAAGAACCGTTGAGCAATGAACAAATCCCCTATTATTAAATATATAAACCTGCCTATAACCGTTGAAGATGTGCTTTTCGAAGATAATCACATCATTGGGATCAATAAACGCGCGGGAGATATCGTTCAGGTAGACGAAACAGGCGATGAATCGCTGGAAGACAAGGTAAAAAAATATATTGCTGAAAAATACGAAAAGCCTAACGGCGCTTTTTTGGGCGTTGTGCACCGTCTGGACAGGCCGGTAAGCGGCGTTATTATATTCGCCAAAACCAGCAAAGCACTTGACCGGCTGAACCGGCTGTTTAAAAACCGCGAAATGCATAAAACCTATTATGCCGTGGTACGCAACCGGCCCTATCCGGAAGGTGGAACGTTGATCCACTGGCTGGTTAAAGACCCCAACAAAAATGTAAGCCGTGTTTATGATCATGAGGTAAAAGGCGGCTTACGTTGTGAGCTAAGTTTTAGCCTGGTAGGACAGCTGGACGGTTATTACCTGATCAAAGTCGACCCGATTACAGGGCGTCCCCACCAGATACGGGTGCAGCTTTCAACTATTGGCTGCCCTATAGTTGGCGACAATAAATATGGCTACCCCCGCGGCAGCCTGCGCCGCAGCATTAGCCTGCATGCCCGTAAACTTGAATTTATTCACCCTATAAAAGATGAACCGGTAAAGATCGTTGCGCCGGTGCCGCATGATGGTTTTTGGGAACGGTTTGAGGAGATGATGGAGAGTTAGTCTGAAAGACCGAAAGTCCGAAAGACCGAAAGTCCGTAAGATGGTTTTATCTACATGTTGAGGACCTTCTCCCATACCCCTTTATCAACCCACACCCCATCCTCCATGCTTTTTTTCCTCGTCAGCAATGAATTTTCTCCCGGATAAAGTATAGACCGCTCATCCTTAACTAGCCGGCTGCTTTTCGCGTAGGTGATGATCTCTTCCACCAAATATGCGTATTGGTCATCTATTCCCGATTTGATGCAGATAAAAACCTGCGATACGCCGCTTTCGTTTTCGCTTGCGGTGATCTTTGCTGTCGAGTTGCCCTGGCTTAAAACTGTTGCCAGTAAGTCAAGCACTAACGACAATCCCGATCCCTTCCAAAAACCCACCGGCAGCAGCCTTTGGCTTTCCAGTATTTCGGATGCGTCGTAGCTCAAATTACCATCCTTATCGTAACCTCCCGGCAATGGTAGTTTTTGTTGGTTTGATTTGTAAAGATTCAGCTTACCAACGGAGTATTGCGATATGGCCATATCCAATACTACATGGCCCTCGGCACGTGGTACCGCAATCACCAACGGGTTATTACCTAAACGCGGATCGAGCCCGCCCCAGGGTGGCAGGTTGGCAATGGTATTGGAAAAGCAAATGCCGATCATCCCCGCTTCGGCAGCTTGCCAGCCGTATGTGCCGGCCCGCATCCAATGGTTGGTATTCTTGATCGCAACGCAGCCGATCCCGTTCTCGTTTGCCAGTGTAATGGCACGATCCATACAGAAACGTGCATTTAATATACCCGGCCCAAGGTTGCCGTTCCATTGCTCCAGCGCACCAAATGCATTTTCCTTCACTGGCTCAGCATCTTTTTTAACCAGGCCTTCTTTAACATATTCAATAAAGGTTGGGAAACGGTTTAAACCGTGCGTATAAACCCCATCGCGGCTGTTCTCCGCAAAAGTAGCGGCAAGTATTTTAGCCTTTTCTTCCGTAAAATCCAGGGATACTAACACCCGTTTAAATTCCGACTGTAATTTGTGAAATGGAACCAGCATGCCGTAAATTTAAAACTAAAAAAGTCAGAAAGCTTTTCAACTTCCTGACTTTTATAAAAAACGTAATCTGTCTTCCGGTCCCGATAGCTATCGGGATTCGGACTTCCCGACTTTCGGACTTCTTACAAAGACGCCATATCGATCACAAACCGGTAACGCACATTGCCTTTGATCATGCGCTCGTACGCTTCATTGATATAATCGATATTGATCACCTCCACGTCCGATGTGATGCCATGTTCGGCGCAGTAATCCAGCATTTCCTGGGTTTCCTTTATCCCGCCGATCAATGAGCCGGCCAAACGGCGGCGCTTCATGATCAGGTTGAATGCCGATACCGAAGGCGCTTCCGGCGGTACGCCTACCAGGATCATTGTGCCATCCAGTTTCAGCATCTGCAGGTAAAAGTTGTATTCGTGCTGGGCGGATATAGTGTTGATGATAAAATCAAAGGTGCCCGCTACCGCTTTAACTTGTTCCGGGTCACTGGTTACCACAAAATGATGGGCGCCCAGTTTTTCGGCATCCACTTGTTTTGATGCCGATGTGCTCAGCACGGTTACTTCTGCGCCAAGGGATGCGCCAAGCTTAACCGCCATGTGGCCAAGCCCGCCAAGACCAACTACTCCTAATTTGTGACCCTTGCCGACCCTCCATTCTATCAATGGCGACCAGGTAGTAATGCCAGCACAAAGCAAAGGCGCTACGCCCGAGAGCGGCAATTTGTCCGACACATGCAGCACATAGTTTTCGTCCACCACAATCTGGCTGGAATAGCCGCCGTAGGTGGGTTGACCTTCTTTGTCGCGGCCGTTATAAGTGCCTACCATGCCAACTTCGCAATATTGCTCCAGGCCGGCAACGCAGCTAGGGCAGGTGCGGCACGAATCAACAAAGCAGCCAACGCCGGCTGTTTGACCGACCTTGAATTTGGTCACATGATCGCCAACCTTAGTGATCTTACCCACAATTTCGTGTCCCGGAACCATCGGGAATATCGAACCACCCCACTCGTCGCGTACCTGGTGAATATCCGAGTGACAAACGCCGCAGTATTGAATTTCTATCTGTACGTCATGCGCCCCAACTTCGCGGCGCTCGAATTTAAAAGGTTCAAGGGGTATTTTTGCCTCCGGTGCGGCATATCCTTTTACTGGTGTCATAAGTTTGATGTTAATTTTAGTGTTGAACAAATATATCCGGAAATCTAAAGCAGATGCCCATCAATCGGATTTATGAGATTAGGATGATCTTTAGCTCTAAAAAAACAGCCGTTCCACGCAAAACAACGTCTGCCTAAAATAATTGCCTTTAAAAACAGTTATAAATACTTCCGTTAAGTGATACAGGGAATTTCTATTTTTGCCGGTGAATTTAAAATGAAAAACAAACGCCTCCTTTTATTTCTGTTGGGCCTCATCTTTGTCGCCATGGGCGTAAATTCCTGTAAAAAACAATCGCAAAGCGTTATTGAGCAATTGTTTAGCGGGGGGTATTGGGAGTTGGCGTCGGTAACGGCTACCTATTATACCGGGCCTGCAACCGATTCAATCGTCACCTTAAATTCCGATACGGTTTGCCATTTGGGGCAAAAATTCACTTTTAATACTAACAATACCTGTACCTATACCAATTTTGATTGTATAACGCAAACAACGGCGCCGGCATCATGGAGCCTTACCGCTAATCAACTCTACCTGCAGGCCAATGTCATTTGCAAGGATACAACAGCTGCAGGCAGTTCAACGCCTTTTGCTTATGCGCAGATACAAAACCTGGGGCAATTTTCCATGATATTAAATATCGGCGATATCCAGCCAAATTACTCCCTCACACAAAAGCGCGTCATCTACCAGTACGGTTTTATCAGGCAAAAGTCTACCACCGGTAACTGAAAAGGCACGTGCGGTAACCTATCAGAAATTGCACTTAAAAAAAATCAAAAAATCACTTTCATTTTTATTTAAAGGCTGATTTCTTCAGCGAAAATTTTATCTTTGGCGAGTACAAACTGGCCCCGTTTGTTTATTTGATTTATCCCCTAATCAAACAAAACGCGCCATAATTGTTATCATAATACTTAATATTAGGTTATAGCAGTTTAATGAAAAAAAGGATCGCGATTTTTGCTTCTGGTTCCGGGTCGAATGCTCAAAAAATTATGGAGCATTTTAAACGTAACCCCGAGGCGGAAGTGGTGCTGATATTAACCAACAATCCCCAGGCCTACGTACTGCAGCGGGCCGATAATTTCGAGATACCTTCGCATATTTTTACCCGCCACGAGTTTTACGAAACCGACGACGTGATCAGGCTGCTCAAAAACCTGCAGGTTGACCTGGTAGTACTGGCCGGCTTTTTATGGCTGGTTCCCGAATCATTGCTGCACGCTTTCCCCAATAAGATCATCAACCTTCACCCTGCATTGTTACCCAAATACGGCGGCAAAGGCATGTATGGCGATCACGTACACAAAGCCGTACTGTCGGCAGGCGACGATGAATCAGGCATTACCATCCACTTTGTAAGCGATAAATACGACGAAGGCGAGATCATCCACCAATCCCGCTTCAAAATCGACCCCGACGACAACCTCGAAGTGGTCAAATTCAAAGGCCAGCAACTGGAACACCAGTATTTCCCCAGGGTGATCGAGAGTTTGCTGAAGAAAATGAAGAGCTGAGGGTTAGAGATTAGAGATTAGAGATTAGAGATTAGAGATTAGAGATTAGAGATTAGAGATTAGTCAGGTCGCCGGTGCAAAATCAAATTGCCGAAATCGCATCCCGATAGTTATCTAGCGACATCCGAAATAACACTTTGGGCGTTCCCCGCCGGTAGAGGCGGG